>OHGG01000005.1_pt1 | contig 163629 bp, 127 predicted proteins | sample 1567641 | NCBI WGS metagenome assembly OHGG01 (sample SAMEA3879561, study PRJEB24766) | human gut metagenome | biome: human-associated habitat; feature: feces | place: USA | collected 1985/1987
CCTTCTTGCCCTGTTTCATGATCGGGAAGGAAGTGTAGTACAATGCCCTCTCGAAAAAGTGTTCCTGCGGCGCGTACTGCATTTCAACAAGGAAATCCTTCCCCTCCTTCGTTCTGCAAATCACATCGAACACTGCCTTCCGGTCATCCTCCATGATTCCCAACTGCTCTGCCGGAATATAGGTGATATCCTCAATCTCGTGTTCCGGAAAGATGACTTTCAGAAATTCAATGAGAATGTCTTTGTTCACTTCGCTGCCGAAGAGCCGTTTGAAAGACCAATCCACCATCGGATCGATGTACCTCGCCTTGATCTTTTCATCCATAAAGGTAAAGTTTTAATTTAACATATCAAAAATTCCGAACACTGGTACCGCATCGGTATTTTCAATAGTGGTGCTACTCCGAGGTTGATTGTCTCTCGAAAAATGACTCTTTATCTCCCGAAAGAGGGTCAGTCTGAAACATTCGAAATGATATATCAACATCTCTTGAATAACGGCTTCCACTATGATATCCGTGTCCATCAAGGCTACAATAATATGCAAAATTTTTCCGAAAAACTTGTAAAAAGACGCTTCCAATGAAAATTTTTACGATTTTTAAATGTTTGATACGATTCTTAAATCTTTTATTTACAATTCTTAAATTTTTAGTCGATGTCTTGTCGGTGATGTGGCGATAATTTCCGCTGACGGAATGGTTGATAATAGCCGGACAGCGGCAAAAGCCCGCTCTGCTCAGGTGCTTCGCAATTCGCCGCGGGCTATGCCGCTGTTCGGCTTCACTAACTTCTGTGAGTCTGCTTGGATGTTTAGCTTTTTGCGGTGCGAAGCTGTCCTGCTCGCCACCATGAACCTATTACTGTAAAAAGTTGACTCAAAAAGCTCAGTTTGTCCGTAAACTGGTAGGGTTTCACGGATAAGTTGTTCAAAATGATAACTTGTCCGGAAGAAGGCGGGGTTTTACGGACGAAATCCATTCCGTGAGGCAACGATTAACAGGAATAGCAGTGGGGCTCATAAAAGAATGCGGTGCGTTACGAGGAATGAGGCAAACACAGAATTGGATTGAGTCGTAAGCGTCTCCGCGGTTAAGTACTTTTGCCCATGGAAATATCGAACAACCTGCATGTTGTGATTTGGTGTATATTATTGAGTGTCAAGAAGATATAATGAGCGACCAAATGCAGGTTATGTGAAAAAGTGGGTAACCTGGCTTTCGCTTTATCTGCTAACTGGTTATGAATCAATACTTTCGTTTATTGTATCAATTTCAGGTTGTTCGGTTTTTCTCTCTGATCATGCCTTACTGAAACTATCATCTCCGGCTACAATCTCCAGTTATGTCTGACAGAAGTAATCGTGCCCACGCAACAAGGCGTCTTCAGATGCCGGGCCGAAGTTGGCGGTCAGGAAAAGCCATGAGACGATGGAAAGCCCCAGGCCCTGATATCCCCCCTTGAAAATGGGATTAGCGGGATTAACAAGTCGTCATCAGACGACCGGCCGGGTCCGGGTATTTGCGACAGCAAATACGTGGAGGACGCATAGGCCGCACGGAGTGTCAGGGTTTGGGACAGAGTCCCAATGAAAAATTAGGCTATCCCCAACGTCCTGCGTGCAGGCGTGACACCACAAGCAGTCGTCACTATTAACTTATAAGATATCATTCATCTGACAGATGCAGGAAACAAACAACAAAAACGGAAATAGAAACAATTTTGCTATTTTTGCGGGCTTATCAATCACGTAACGTGAAAAACGCAGAGGAAAAATAGAAAGGAGATACAGAAATGTGGGTTGCATATGCATTGGTCTCAGCTGCATTGCTCGGGCTATATGATGTTTTCAAGAAGAAATCTCTGCAGGGAAATGCCGTGATACCGGTGCTGCTTATCAACACCGTAATCTGCACATTGTTTTTCCTGCCGTCCATTATCGGCTCAATGACCGGAACAATCCCGCCGGAGAGCAGTCTATATATTCCAAACGGAGGATGGCACGAGCATAAACTGGTCATCATCAAGGCATTCGTCGTATTGTCATCCTGGATTTGCGGCTATTTCGCCATAAAGAAACTGCCTCTTACCATAGTCGGACCTGTCAACGCCACCAGACCGGTAATGACACTTGTCGGTGCAATGCTGATATTCGGGGAAAGGCTCAACCTGCTGCAGTGGGCAGGTGTATGTACGGCGATTTTCTCCTTCTGGCTTCTCAGCAGAAGCGGAAAGAAAGAAGGCATTGACTTCAAATCCAATGTATGGGTCATCCTGCTCATCGCATCTGCCGTGCTCGGAGCATGCAGCGGACTTTATGACAAATACCTTATGGCATCTTCGGGCGCTGGCCTCGACCGGCTTTTCGTGCAGGGATGGTACAACTTGTATCAGGCCATCATAATGGGCATCATAATGATTTTCGTATGGTTACCGGAACGCAAACATGCATTGAGAGAAGCCACTGACGGCAAAAAGCCTGATTATGTCCCGTTCGTGTGGAGCTGGACTATCCCGTTCATTTCCATTGCATTGACCGCTGCTGATCTCGCATACCTGTATGCATTGACACTGCCAGGAGCGATGATTTCAGTCGTGTCAATGATAAGGCGCAGCAGCGTCCTCGTTTCCTTCGTTTTCGGCGCCGTCGTCTTTCACGAGAAAAATCTCCGTTCCAAGGCGCTCGACCTGCTGTTTGTGCTCTTGAGCCTTATCCTGCTCCTCCTCGGCACCAAATAGGCCGTCTAACAAGGCATCATCAGATGCCGGCCGAAGAACAGCGAAGCGGTGGCCATGCGCTCTGGTGCGAGGCTGTCCTGCTCGCCACCATGAACCTTATTACTGTAAAAAGTTGACTCAAAATGCTCAGTTTGTCCGTAAGCAGGTGGGGTTTCACGGATAAGTTATTTATTTTTAACAACTTATCCGGTAGAAGGCGGGGCTTTCCGGACAAGTTGTAGATTTTCTGTCAATAGTTCCCAGGAATAGAAACGGTTGGGGAATAAATGCACACCAATGATGGAGACAAGCAGAAAGGCTTAGCGTTCCTTCCAGTAACGTTCGATTTCCTCGAGCGTCTTGCCGGTGGTCTCAGGGACAAGCTTCCACATGATGAGCAGATATGGGACACACATCAGCGCAAAGAGGAAGAAGGTGCCGGCTGGAGCAAAAGGCGGAACATTGGCAAGAAGCCATGGAGTCAGCTGACCTATGAGGTACGTGCCTATCCAAAGAGCCAGACCTGCGATTGACATTGCTATACCACGGACATTGTTCGGATACATTTCCGACAGGAGGACAAATACGACGGCGCAGATGGAAATCGCGCAGCAGAACACATAGAACAGGAAGAACACCAACATGAAGATACTTCCGAGCTGCTCAGGGAAGATGAAGTAGAATCCTATCATCAAGAGCGAGAGTATCATTCCGGAAACGCCCCAGTAAACAAGGTTCTTTCGTCCGACTTTATCGATAATGAGCAATGCAATGACTGTAGTTCCCATATTCACGAAGCCCACAAGGACCTGTGAGAATAGGGCATCTCCAGACGAAAGACCGGCCTCCTTGAAGATCTCAGGGCCATAATACAGAACAGCATTGACTCCCATGAACTGGCCCAGTATTGCAATAGCGGAGCCGATAAGGACAGCCTTCAGGATACCAGGAGAGAGAAGCGCTTTCCACTCTGTTTTAACCTCACCCTTTATAGAATCTTCAGTAATGGACTTCTGGCGGGAAGCCTCATCCGAAGAAAGATAAATCTTCTGAAGAACTGATGACGCCTTAGCCCCTTCTCCATGAACGATTAGCCAACGAGGACTCTCCGGAATCAAGAATATGATGAAGAAGAACAGCAGAGCCGGTATTGTCTCAGAACCGAGCATTCCTCGCCAATACTCATCAACCATTGTCCTGTTCATAAAATCAGACACAAAACGCGCTGTCGGATCCAATGCCGCCGTTTCAGCCACTGAAAGTATCCACCAGTTTATGAAATAGGCGAAAAGGAAACCAATGGTAATCGCCAGCTGATAAAGAGACACAAGCGCACCACGCCTGTCTGCCATCGCGACCTCTGAGATATAGATAGGAGAGACAATAGAGACTACTCCTATACCCACACCTCCGATTATACGGTAAACGACAAGTTCCGTAAATGAACTGCAAATCGCGCAACCGATTGCAGAAAGGCTGAACATGAATGCAGCAAACAGCATTGCCTTCTTACGTCCTAAACGGTCGCTGATGACACCCGCCGAAGCCACACCGGCTATCGACCCGATAAGAGCACAGCCCACATACCATCCGAGTTGAATGGTATCAAGTCCGAACTGCGTAGCGACAATCGATGTCGTTCCGGAAATCACTGCAGTATCATATCCGAAAAGTATTCCTCCGATTGCTGCTACAACCGAGAGGAACACTACATATCCGAAGTTTTCTTTTTTCATATTCCGAAGTACTCTTTATATCTGTCATACAAATGACCGGCCTGAAGATATGCCGACTGGGGCGACATGAAATGCGAGAACTCGAAAGTAATCGCCTTGTCATAGCCACAGCGAGCAGCCGCTTCAAGTTTCATGCGAAGCTTGTCGAACTTGATAGGCAAGAAGTTGATAGGCATATCACGGTCAAAAGTCTCTGCATTTGTCCAGCACTGCATTCCATACTTGTCCGCAAGTTTCTTGTTCACAGAGAAGAACGCATCCAACTCATCATAGTCAATGTGCCCGTCCTGGAATGCACACGCATCCACCACATCATGGATTCCGTCGAAAATCTCATTCCATTCACGTTCATGTTCCTGAACGGAAACAGCATCTTCACGCGTCTTAAGAGCCGTGCCCATCACAGCCTTCTTACCGTCAATCCACGGGGAAATAAAGGTGGGAAGCCCGCCTGACACCTCCTTGCACTGTTTACCCATAGCATGAAACGCATCGATTGCCCCCTTTGTTCTACGACTGATTTCTCCACTGATATACCACCCGCCGAAACTGTCATATTTGCGGCCATACTTTTCCCAGACTTCATCAATCACGAATTTGTTGTCTTCTATTTCATATGACAAGTCACCGGTATCCCAATATCTTCCGGAATCATACAGTCCGAACCAGAACTTCATCCCATATTTCTGCGCAAGTCGGAGAAACATGTCGATAAGGTCCACCGACGGCATATAGCAGCCCTTTTTCAAAAGGTACGGAGACGGATAAGTAATGAATTTCCGATAACCTGAGCGGATGCAGATCACAGTATCGATGCCGATTGATTTCATATATCGAAAATCCAAGTCCCATTCTTTCTCGCCCCAATTCTGATGAGGTATATCATGAGAAATCTCGTCGAGGAATGTTCCTGTTATACGAAGACCTTGCCCTTTCGGGACAATGAGACCCGAACCGGAGGCCAAGCCCCCGTCAATCGCCCTGTCATCAGCACTTCCACAAGCAGTCGGAAGAACAGATGCCACAGCTGCAGTAGATGCAGCCGCTGCCATAGACTTTAAAAAGTGCCGTCTGTCGGTCATATTCACAATTATTTACGCTGTCCACATTTTTCAGCCAACTGCCAAATCTGGTAAAGTCCTCTCGGGACATGGAAACAGCCCTTCCATTTACCGCCTTTGAGCGGGAGAAGAACCTCGCCGCGACGGTTAAGGTATCCGAACCATTCCGGATATTCCTTATCCTTGAAATTATCCCAGAGATACGCATCCAGTTTCAAGAACCATTCGAGGCATTTTTCATTTCCGGTCAGGTGATAGCCTTTGAGCATGGCGATTGCAGATTCGATATGCACCCACCAGAGTTTCTGGTCCCATTCGAGTTTCTGCTGCGGAACTCCCTTGGCATCAAGGAAATAGTATATTCCACCGAATTCCTTGTCCCAGCCGCGTTCAATGACACGAAGAGCGATTTCCACACATTTTTCTATCAATGCCTTGTCGCCTCGACGCACTCCGAGATTCATCATAAACCACAGAGCCTCAAGGTCATGGCCCGGATTGATTTCCCTTCCTTCAAAGCAATCAACAGGAGATCCGTCCACTGAAGATACATTCTCCAGCATGCAGCCGAGTTCCGGCTGATAGAACACTTCGAATACTTCGTGCAGACAAGTGTCGATAGTCTGCTCCAGAACCGACTTGTCCTCGAGGATATCCTCGATTTCGAGGGCCATATTGCATATAATCATAGGAAGAGCGAAATCCTTCATCGGACGTGTTCCAGGATATGCCTTGCACCATTGACCTTTAGGATTTGAGCGTCTTTCGAGAATCCGTCCGAAGATACGGCGGGCAATCAGAGCATATTCATCATTGCCGGTGGCTTTTGCGAGCTGGGCAAATGCCATGCAGGCAAATGTATTGGAAAAGATATTGTAAGGCTGAACGAGCGGGCGACCTTCTCGATTTACAGAGAAATAGAAATCCCAGTTCTCGTCGTGTCCGTAGTTTTTCAGGAATTCAGCGCCCTGGATTGCGCAATCGAGCCACTGCCGGTTTTTCTCTACATTATTATAGAGCATCGCAAACATCCATACTTCCCTACCCTGAAGCCAGATGAACTTGTCCGTATCATAAACCGACCCGTCACGGTTGAGACAGCTGAAATATCCGCCGTACTCTTTATCCTGAGAATGCTCAAGCCAGAAAGGAAGACAGTTTTCCAAAAGTTCTCTCTTATAACGAGAAGAAATCTGTTTAAAATCTACATTAGTCATTTATTGCCAATTTTAATATTATCAAAATTATTGTTAGAAAAGTGCTGAACAGAAAGCTATTGCGTCCAGCACTTATTTGCGATTATTTTAATTGTATCCGTTATTCTGCTTTATGGAACCTCCGGTACGGTCTATCTCGCTCTGCGGAATAGGGAACACCTCATTCACGCCCTTACGGAATGCAGCTCCTCGGCCGTTGGCATAAGGCTGAACCGCGAAGGCATTCATCGTTTCCGTATAACAATTCCATCTCTTGAGATCATACAAACGATTGTATTCCATAGCAAGTTCCACACGGCGCTCATGCTTGACTGCAGCCAAAAGATCGTCAGATACTTTAACTGGAACAAGGTGCTTGTTCGCAATCTTGCGGACTCTTGAAACTGCGTCCTTGTCACCATTACGAGAATTGTCAGCACGTGTTCTTACGTCGTTAATATACTTGACAGCCAATGTCTTATCACCATCAGTGCGAATCAACGCCTCTGCATACAAAAGCAACACATCTGCATAACGGATATGATGGAAAGACCACGCATCATCACCCCAGCCCGGGCCACGACGGCTCTCTATCAAAAAGACTTTACGGCTATGATATCCAGTATTAGGATATGTAGAAAAGTCAAGAGTTTCAGATCCTGACGCCGTCGGGAACTTATCTCCAGGTTCAATAATGGTATAAAGAAGCCTAGGGTCGCCATTTTCAAATTCATCTACGAGATTTTGGGTCGGCTGATCAAATCCGTAGGCACCTGTTGATCTAGGACTTGCATAACAAGGGAGAAAAGAGCCATATACATATTCAGAAGGCACGTCGCCACGAATATTTACAAATATGGATTCACGTGAAAGATATCCATTTGCACGATATAAATCTTGATAGTCAGGTTCAAGTTCATAATTCCCCGAATCGATTACTCGTTTAGCTGCGTCTCTGGCATCAGCACACAACTTTTCGTCATCTTTGGCGAAATACATATAAACCCTCGCCTGCATAGCCCAAACCGCTTCACGAGTAACCCTGCCTAGTTCACTTGAAGACAGTGTCAATTTAGAAGGAAGACTTTCATCATCTGCAATCGCTTTCAGTTCATCGATTATGAAAGAAGCAGTTTCAGCCTCGGTCGCACGTACCAAACTCTTGCTGGCAGCTACCGTCAATGTTTTATCCACGATTGGAACGCCACCAAAAATTTTACAAAGCTCAAAATGATAGAATGCCCTAAGGAATCTTGCCTCAGCCATATATCTGGCTTTCACCTCCTTCGTAAGCGGATATCCGGCAGCATCAATCATATTCACTACAGGTATTTTTTCTATCAGAGTATTGCAGCGTGCAATTCCCATATACATTCCTTCCCAAAGATTATAAAGGTCTGTATTTGAGGCTAACGGCTTGCCGAATGTAAGCTCGGCAGCAGCCTGACCGTCACCAGCATCAGAGCCGCCTTTTTCAGCGTCATCTGTCGAAATATTATACAAATCCATGCGCGGTCTCTCGAAGCGATAGAAGTCATTCAACATCTGATAGCATTTTATCAGACTCTTGAATCCAGCGTCTTGCGTAGTGAAAAATCTGTCTTCATCCATGGTTCCTTTAGGTTCCTTGGTCAGAAAATCTGAACACGATACCAAAGTGACAACTGACAGCATTCCGAATATAAGTTTTATCTTTTTCATGATTGTCTTTAGAATTTAAGGTTTAAACCAATAGTCCAAACTCTGGCCTGCGGATAAAATCCGGAATCAATACCATTGACAGTTGCATTTGACGAACCGATCTCCGGATCAAGCCCTGAGTAGTTAGTGAAAGTAAATAAATTCTGGGCACTCACATAGAGTCGGCACTGACTGATTATCTTGTTCTTCTTTATCAAACAATTACAGAAATCGTAACCGAGTTGGACATTCTTGATTCTCGCATATGAGCCATCTTCAAGAAAATAATCTGAAACCAGAAGGTTATCGCCCTGAACAGCGGAGATTCTATGATAACGATCTGTCGAGCCTTCTCCATTCCAAGCTCTGGAAAGATAATCAGACTTGGCATTCATATATCCGGTTCCTGATTCAAAGTCCAAAAGAGTCATATTCATCACATCATTACCCTGAGAGCCTTGGATAAACACATTGAAGTCGAATCCTTTCCATGCAGCTCCGAGTGTAATTCCGTAAACGAAGTCCGGCCAAGGACTTCCAATCTTGGTTCTATCCTTATCATCGATGATATCGTCGTTATTCAAATCCTTATATCTCACATCACCAGGAACCGCTGTTTCTCTCTGAGGACTTCCCTCGACTTGTTCGGCATTTTGGAAAATACCATTAGTAACATAACCGTAGAAGTAACCTACCGGCTTTCCAACTTCAGTCTTAGTGACCACGTTGTTATTATATGCATATCCATATATGGCATCGCCATTTCCGAGTGAGGTAACTTCATTTCTATATGTAGATATGTTTGCAGATGCTGTGAAGAACCAGTCTCCGAAACCTTTTCTCCAGTTGATGCCGAACTCCCATCCTTCGTTTTTCATTGAACCGACATTGGCATAAGGGTAGGAAGCGAGGCCAAGGGTGGTAGGCTGAGGCTCCATCATCAACATATTGTCGATATTCTTAACAAAGTAATCAGCCACAAAATCAAGACTTCCGTTAAAGAAACTCAAGTCAAGACCAAGGTCAAACTGACGCGAGGTTTCCCACATGAGCTCAGGATTACCGACAGAAGTGACACCCGCACCTATGACAGCGGTCGAAGGACTGCCGAAATTATAACGGTCGTAGATTGTGCTTCCCCAAGTCGACATGTACGCTCCGCCGCCGATATTCTGGTTGCCGATATGGCCATAGCTGGCACGAATCTTTCCGTCACTGAGCCAACGACTGGCAGACTTCATGAATTTTTCTCCGGAAAAACGCCATGCTGCTGAAACAGAAGGGAAAACTCCCCACTTGTGTCCTTTAGCGAACTTCGATGATCCATCATAACGGAGATTAGCCGAAAGAAGATACCTTTCATCATAGTCAAAGTTGAGACCGCCGAAGAATGAAAGCAGCGAATTGGAATAAGGATATCCGCCAACCTTAGCATTGATTGTACCGGCAGCTAAAACCGCCATATTCTTGTCATTATTAGGCAGCCCTTCTATGGAAGCATCTACAAAAGAGACATTTGTAACTTCCGCAGATGTTCCCAACAGCACGCCCCATTTAAACTTGCCGGCACTCTGGTTATATGAAAGCAACTGTTCCCAAACATAGTAATCAGAACGTGAATTATTGGCAATAACTTTGTTCTCATTTGAGTAATCGTTCGCGTTCAACCTGTATTTAGGCTGCAATCCGTCCACATTACTTCTGGAGAGGTTCATACCGAACCTTGAATCAAATTTGAGCAAATCACAGAACTTGATTTCCAAGTCTGCACCTCCCATGATATAGAGATAATTATAATCACTTTGCCTCATCCTTTGAATCTGTGCAACAGGATTACGCTTATTGGAGAAAAGAATTCCCGAATACTGAGAGTAGAGATTATCAGCCTCGTAGCCATCTTTAATCTGAGACAAGAGAGCCGGCACATCAACTAGATTATTTCTGAAAACAGGTGTGATAGGATCAGCGCCCATCGCTGAAAAAATAGTACCTGTGAAAGGGTTGTTCTCGTCAACAAGATTTCTTTTCTCATTGATAATGCTGAAGTTTCCCGTCAATGATATATGTTCAGAGACTTTTGCGTTAAAATTGTTTCTCCAAGAAACACGCTGGTACTTGGTACCTTTGACTATACCATCCTGCCCGGTATAAGCAAGACTTGACATTATTCCGACATTTTTCGAGCCTCCACTTATACTGACATTATGATTCTGCATGAAGGCATTCTGATGTATAATCTCATTCCACCAGTCTGTTCCATTCTCTCCCGTATTCTTTCTGACAAAATCAAGAACCGCATCTATCTTCTCTTGGGTGGCGAACGCCGGAATTCTCTCTTGATTCGCATTATCCGCCGCAAGATTCTTATACTGAATATATTGTTCAGCATTGAGCATATGAGGGCGTTTCCATGGATTCTGCCATGCAGCATATCCATCGTAAGCTATTTGCATACGCTCTTTATGCTGTCCATTCTTAGTCGTTACGACAATGATTCCGTTTGCACCTCTTGATCCATAAATGGCTGCCACAGAAGCATCTTTATGAACGGCTATCGACTCAATATCATTCGGATTGAGATAATCGATTCCACTTTGAGGCAATCCGTCAACAATATAGAGTGGAGTCGTACTTACTGTGATGGAGCCAATTCCTCTAATTCTCGCCACACTCCCGGCGCCAGGCGTTCCACTGGTCGAAGTAATGGTTAGACCAGGCACTTTGCCCTGAAGAACATTGTTCACGCTCGTTACCGGCATCGCTTTCAACTCCTTGCCGCCTATCACTCCGACAGCTCCGGTCATATCCTTCTTGGCGATAGAACCATATCCAGTAAATACTACACCATCAAGACTATACGCACTTTCATGAGCAACCAGCTCAAGTCTTTGTCCAATACGGGCCTCAACAGATAATGTTTCGAAGCCTATCATACTGACAGTAAGCACATTTTTATCTTTAGAAGCTACTATGTCAAACAGTCCGTCAAGGTCTGTTTCCACTGCAGAGGATGTCTGTCCATTAAGCATCACCACCGCTCCCGGCAATGGTTCTCCATTTCCATCCACGACTTTTCCAGTTATCCTGTTTCCTTTCTGCGCCCACATAGGTATCGCAAGAACAAGCATAACGAAAAGCGTCACAAGAAACCGCATTTTGGAAGTTATCTGTGTTTTCATTTCCTTATAATTTAGTGTTATTTTTTTCTGATAATATCTATTGCAAGCAGTAATGATCCAGCCTCCGCATCATACCAATGCTCTTTTTGCTCTCCTTTTACATTTAAGCCATAAATATGAGTCACATAAGCATCGACCCTTTCCTTATCTCCCATTACAGCGGCGGAATATGCAATCATTGTCCATGGAAAAGAACCATACATCTTACCCGTAGACCAATCCGGGAATGAAGAATTGAACTTGTCATAAACAAGTCTGGACCTCTGATCACTTGCCGGGACGACGCCGAACAGGCTCGGATAAAGCTGAGCTGTCGCATCAGGATAAAACTTGCTCCATGACGACGCATTACCCTTGGCATAATTATAATTCGACTTGGATTCATCATAAAGTCCGCGGATACTGCTTGTGTTTTCTGCAAGCAATGCCTCCAAATCAGATGAAATTTCAATGAGGCCCTTGCTTTTAAGTTTAATGGCAGCCTTCAATCCCATATTGACTTCACTGTTATCCATCAAATACTTGACAGGATAGCCATAATGGGCAATGCTTAATCCATCATTCGCATTTTCTCCGGGCAAAGTATTTTCAGCGCAGTCTATCGTTTTCACCATAGCAGAAGTAACTTTGCTCAACTCCTCTTTATGATTTTTCAGCCAGGTCGCACATCCGTCAGAAACCTCAGCAAATCGAATTGCTATCTCAAGAAAAGTGGCAGCATATGAGTCCACAGAATCGTATGTTCCTTTTGTGGTCTCATTAGGAGCAAAATAGTCATATATTGATCCTGCTATCTCTTTGCTATTATATTCAGTAGATGAACCATTGAGCTTACTGAAATACCAAGACATGTAGTTTTTAACAACGGAAAGATTCTGCTCCGTAGGTTCCGTCAAAAGTGCAAGCACGGCAAAATGCGCAAAATATGGTGTAATCTTGCTATTATCCACACCTTTATCTTTAATCGCACCAGAAGGAAGCTGTAGAGAACGGATATAAGCTGTCTGATAAGAACGGACATAATCATAAATCTCTGTCATGTCCGACTCGGCCGATCCATTATCCTCTTTATTAGGAGGAGGCAGCGTACTCGACGATTCACACGAGCAGAACGAAAGAGACATCGCACAGATTGCTGCAAGCGTTGCCGTTATTTTCGAACACAGTCCCATAAACATTACCATTGTCTATATGCTTCCACTTCATAAATACCAATTCCCCAAGGTCCGCTTGCGCTTCCGAAATCAAGTCTGATAATGCTTACATTACGTTCTGCAAATGTCACATTCATAACAACCTTGGTCCAGACAGTCTCACCAGGTTCCCTCGGCTCTGACGCAGCAGACCAGTCTGTCACGTTATAGACTTCCTCGAAAGTTTCCCCGTCTTCAGAAACTGTTATCTTCATATCTTTAGCGTAAGCACCTCCATCCATAGATATGATGATATTGTTTATTTCAGTAGCTTCGCCGAGGTTGATTGTAGCCCAATGTGTTTCATGAGTTTTATCACACTGCCACATATTCGCGAGTTTACCGTCGACAAGATGGAACTTGGAATCAGGATTAGCTTCGCAATCAGCGTCTGCGACCTTCTGGAGTGCCACATTGACGGGCTCCGGAGCATTGTAAATTTCGAACTCACCGAGAGTCATGTTGTATGGTGTCACACTATTATACATGGACGACAAGCGGACAAACTTTGCATTAACAGGAGCAAATTTGATTTTCTTTACGCCATTGTCCACGCCATTAGACAGCCAGCCAACTTCCTCTGCAATAACAGTGAATGTCGAACCATCCTCGGATACCTCAAGTTTATAATCAGTAGCAGCGGCATTAGGATCCCATTTGGTTACCACCATATTGATTTCAGAGAGCTTTTCAAGTTCGATCATAACCCAACGGCTAACTGCCGGATCATTACCGGAAGCTACCCAACATGACTTGTCGTTACCATCATTGACATTGGCAGCAGAAAAACCTGAAAATGGTTCTGAAGCGGTAGCCTTGGCTCCTATCGCAAGATTAGGATTTTCAGAAGGCTTGACCGGCCAAATATAAGTAAATCCCTGAAGAGAACGCTCTCCCTTGTGATTCGTAACAGCGACGGCCCCAGATTTTCCGTAAGGGCCAAGAACAGCAGAAATAGTTCCATCATCAATGATTTCAAATGACTCCGCAGTCATTCCTCCGAAAGTCACTTTCGAGGCGGTGCCGAAATTAATTCCTTTAATCGTGACAACATCTCCCGCCTGTCCCTTTTCAGGAGAGAAAGACAAGACCTTAGGCCATTCCGACACGGTAACAGGTGTAGAAGGGTCATATGGATTCGCCCCAAAGCCATCTGTTTTGCATGCCGAAGCCAACAAGCACAAGCATGCCAGCGGCAAAAAAACATTTACTATCGATTTCATCGCTATAAATATTATTGGTTATTAATTTCTATTTGACTTAACCTTGTCCATATAGGTTTTATAGTCCTTGAACAACTGTTTAGTACGTTCCTCTCCCAGACAGAACGACCAGGACGGATCACTGAATACACCCGGGAACTGATAACACAGAACCTTCTCGAAATTATCCAAAAGATTGAGGTCTCCTATGATTTCGTCTATAGGACGTGGATATAAAGACATATCCGGGTTAAACAGAAAAGCTTCAAGATCAAACCAAAGGTGAGAACCGGCAGCATCGCAGAAAGACTGAAGCAAATCAGCCGCTTCTTTACCGGTAAGGTCTCCCTCCGGCATACGCGCAAACCCAAATGGACAGAGGATGTCAAGATTTTCAAGAAGAGACGGATAAGCATCAGCACCATCCATGACTCCCATACTGTTGGTTGCCAACATGACTGGTTTATCAGGAGCCATCGTATGCGTAAATTTCTTGAACTCGCGGAAGAAATCAGCGATTTCTTTCTTGCGCTTAGCCTTCATCTCATCAGTCTGTTCTGAATTATAAAGATTTCCGGCACATTCTTCAGACACATAGAATCCATAAAATGAGTTATGATGTCCATATCTGTTCCACAATTCCTCAGCAACATTTTTATGCCATTTCAATGACTGCTCCGTAAAATCAAACCACGCAAACATTCCAACGCCCATCATTACAGACATGCCAAGAGCATCAGCTTCAGAAAGTATCGCTTCAATAGGATCCTTTGATGCTATCGGCATTCGTCCCGGGTAAAGTTCTGACGGATAAAATGCTCGGCCCTTATAGTTTTCAACAGTTGTCTGATGCTGACCGACATAATCATTGTTCCTAAACGCCTCCTGAACAACTATGACGTCCATCCCGATCTCATGCATCGATCTTACTACGTCCCGCCATTGATCTTCTTTCAGTTCCTTTATATCTTTATTCCAAAGTTTTCCTTCCTCTTCACTCCAATGATACAAACCTGCCCAAGCTCCGTCAATCAGGCGAGTGGAGCGGATATCTGATTTTACAACTTCGAATTCCGACGCTTTCGATATTTCCTTACCATCCGCAGTCACGATTTTCAGGGACACCTCGTTTTTTCCGACCATTCCTTCAGTCTCCAAGATATACTTCGACTGATAATTCTCGCCAGGATTTAAGGTAACAGACTCGTTAAGAAGCAAGCGCTCTTCTGAAGGATCTCCGAGATACATATATATATTGTATGATTCCGCAGAGGTCCCCTTATTCACAATTCCGGCACGTACATCGAGATCCACCTTATCCGTAATAGTCCTAGGAGGGATTAGCGACAACCCCACATAGTCCGATTCTCTCGAACAAGAGGCCAATATTGTCAACATCAGCAAATTAGCCCCTAAAAGTATCCTTTTAATAGCGTCCATATATTTTTAATATTTTAATCACAACACAAATATAATTAAATTTTTTAATTATTGTTAAATTATTGTTGAATTTATTTAAATATAAGGCATTTTTATCCAAATTCCAACCAACATCGCCAGAATAAAATAGACACTTTCCTTATAAATCTAATGACAACGTACTTTTTTTTGGTTCTAATTAGATTATTCCGCACAAATAATAATTATTTTTAATAATTCATTTCCATTTAGATTGTTCAATTTATTATCTTTGTAGTCCATTACAAAGAATATTCATCACACAAACAACACTTTATAATGAACTCATTTCTAGACAATATAGAGGGCAAGGGAGCAATTATGAAGCAGAAAATCCTCGGTCTTTGCATAAACGATGGAGATTTCAGCATCGCAGAATTAAGCAAAGAACTGAATGCCAGCATCCCCACGGTCACAAGACTGATTGGAGAACTCATTGACGATGGGTTTCTTGAAGACCTCGGCAAAACAGGAACATCCGGAGGACGCCGCCCCAGCATTTATGGACTGAACCAATCCGCAGGATACTTCGTGGGGACCGACATACGGCGACACCATATAAGCATTGCCATAACCAATTTCAAAGGTAAACTTGTCGATTACAAAGAGGATATTCCCTTCGTACTAGAAGGCAATGAAGCATCTCTGCTCAAGTTGGCAGTATTGCTCAGAAAGCACACAACCGCCCTGGGCATACCTCAGGAGAAGATTCTCGCATATGGAATCAACTTGACAGGACGGGTAAACCACGAAACAGGTTATAGTTTCTCATATTTCATCGGAGAGGACAAGCCGCTGTCACAAGTGCTTGAGAAAGAACTTGGCGCACCAGTATTTGTCGAAAATGATTCTCGCGCAATGGCTTATGGCGAGTACATCTGTGGAGAAGCCAACAATGAGAAGGACATGTTATTCATCAATCTGAGTTGGGGACTTGGAATGGGGATAATTACCGATGGAAAGTTATCATACGGTAAATCAGGATTCTCGGGAGAGATCGGTCATTTTCCAATGCTCAACAACGGACAGATTTGTCAATGCGGAAAAATCGGTTGTCTTGAAACGGGCGCTTCCGGCTCCGCCCTTCACAGAATTTTTGTCGAAAAGATAAAAGAAGGAAAAGCATCATCAGTGTCCACAAAAGTCAAAAATCCGGACAATATCGACATAGATGATATCATCAACGCACTGATGGAAGAAGATGTGCTCGCAATTGAATGCGTTGAAGAAATCGGTTCTGTTCTCGGGCAGGCAATCGCAGGACTGATCAATATCTTCAACCCGGAACTTGTAGTAATCGGCGGAAGACTGGCTATCGCAAAAGACTACTTGATGCTTCCGATAAAGAGCGCAATCAACCGCCACTCGCTTATCATTGTAAGCAAGGACACAAACATCAAATTCTCAAAACTCGGAAAGAAAGGTGGCCCTATCGGAGCTTGCATGCTATCGCGCAGTCGTCTGTTAGGGCTCTTATAACAGCAGACGATATTTCACCAGCGCCACCAGACTCGTCTCCCTTGCAGAAATTTAACAGACCTGTTTTAAACAAGGTTGTTAAATTTTGGAGAAATTTGATATCTTTGCAAAAAACATAGAAGATATGGCTAACGAAAATGAGGCACCTTTTGTATTCGGCGTGCGAGTCGAAGGGGACACTTTTACAGACAGGAAAGAAGAGACAAATCGCCTGAAGATGAACTTCCTATATGGCGTGAATACCATATTGATATCTCCAAGGAGAATGGGAAAAACCTCTTTGGTGGAAAAAGTCTGTTCTCTGGTGGAAAGCGACACATTGAAAATAGCCAAGATTGACGCCTTCGGTTGCAGGTCCGAGAATGACTTCATAAATGCGTTCGCAACTGCTGTAGTGCGGGCCACGTCCAGCAAATGGGAAGAGTGGATGGAAAACGCCAAAACATTTCTTAGCAGATTCATCCCAAAGATAAGCATAGGACAAGATCCTCTTACGGATTTTTCCATCGCTTTGGAATATAACCGTGCAAACACTGTAACGGAAGACATTCTTCAACTGCCGGAAACTATAGCAAAGCAGAAAGGAATTAAAATCGTTATCTGCATAGATGAATTCCAGCAAATTGCCGATTTTCCGGATTCTATCACATTTCAGAAAAAACTCAGAAGCGTCTGGCAACTCCAGAGCAACGTATCGTATTGCCTTTACGGAAGCAAAAAGCACATGATGGAGAAGATGTTTCAGAGCCAGAGTCATCCTTTCTACAGATTTGGAGATTTATTTTATCTGGACAAAATCTCGGAGACCGATTGGGTTGAATATATCTGTAACAGATTCAGAGTGACAGGCAAGGAAATTTCCCGTGAACTTGCTTCTGAAATATGCACTGTAACAGACAGATACTCATCTTATGTTCAGCAGCTCGCTTGGTTAGTATGGCTGCGCACCGACAAACATGCGACAAAAGAAGATGTTGAATTCGGCATTGACCGCATGCTCGATGCCTGCGAACCACTGTTCATACAGCAGACGGAAAGCCTGTCCGCATACCAGATGAACTTTCTTCGGGCGCTGGCAAATGGCGTTCATACCGGTTTCACAAGGAGTGAAATTCTTGACACTTACCAACTTGGGACAGCAGCAAACATATCAAGATTAAAGAAAGCATTGACTGAAAAGGACTTGATAATGATGACTGCACCCAAAAAACTCGAAATTTCAGACCCTATACTCGCCCTATGGCTGAAAAGACGAGTCTGGAAGTCGTAGAAAAATAGTATTTGAAAGTTTGTGAGTAATGTAGTAATTTTGCCGTTCGGAAAAATGTTGAACGACCACTAAAATAAATATAGGTATGATACAGTCAATGACAGGTTACGGCAAGGCGGAAGCACAGCTCGAATCAGGGAAAATCACCATAGAGCTGAGGACATTGAACGGCAAGACAGCCGACATCAGCATAAAGTCACAGCTGCTGCCTAAAGACAAGGAACTGCTTGTCAGACAGAAGATTGCAGACAAGCTGCATAGAGGTACCATCGACTTTTTCGTCACATTCGAGGCCAATGCAGTATCTTCCGCAAAGCATATCAACCAGAACCTCGCCGAAGAATATTACAGACAAATCAGCGCATTGTCAGAAAAGCTCGGGGTCAATGCAGACTCCGCATTGTTCCTGAACACTGTTCTGAGATTCCCGGATGTCATCGACAATACCAGACAGGATATCATCAATGACGAGAACTGGACGGTTGTGGAGAAAGCCATCGACCAGGCCATCGACAACACAAACGACTACAGGTCTCGCGAGGGAGTCGCTCTGTACAAGGACGTTACAAGCAGAGTGAACAACATTCTCAAGCTCGAAGATGAGGTGGAATCATTCGACGGAGAAAGAATCGCCACAGTAAGGGCGAAAATCGAGAAAGCCATCGCCGAACTCATGCTGAAACCTGACCAGAGCAGATTTGAGGAAGAAATGATCTACTACCTCGAGAAGTTCGACATCAATGAGGAGAAGGTACGCCTCCGCCAGCATTGCAAATACTTCATGGACACCATCGACGGCGAAGCGTTCCCTGGCAAGAAACTCGGATTCATCATCCAGGAAATGGGCCGTGAAATAAACACGACGGGTTCCAAGGCGAACCACGCCGGCATCCAGAAAATCGTAGTACGGATGAAGGACGAACTGGAAAAAATCCGCGAACAGTCAATGAACATCCTCTAAACGAGGATGTTTTTCGTATTGTCTATGACGAGTTGTCTATGAGATGCCTATAACATCTTGCCTATGAAATGGCTATAGGCACCACAGTCACCTCTATTCCCAAATCCTGAAGGCTCTCCAGATACATCTGCGGGATATTCTCGTCGGTGATGATTCTGTCGATCTCACTGACATCACAGATTTTGCTGAAGCCTTTCTTGCCGAACTTGCTGCTGTCCACCAACAGCACGGTCTGCTGGGAGGTATGCATCATCATCCTGTTCAGATTGGCCTCCATCATATTGGTCGTAGTAACTCCGAACTCCAGGTCCACACCGTCGGCACCCATCAGCAGAAGATTGCAGTTGAAATACTTGAGCATATCCTCGGCAAACGAACCGACCACGGACACAGAACTCTCACGGACGAGTCCGCCAAGCTGAACCACATCTATACCCTTGTTTTGCGACAAGAGCGAAGACGCTGACACTGAAGCAGATATGACAGTTATATCCTTCTTCTCCGCTATTTCTTTCGCCGCATACAGTATGGATGTGCCGGACGCCATCAGGATAGAGTCATGCTCATTGACAAGAGCTGCGGCAGCCTTGCCGATTGCCCTTTTCTCGAGCACGAACTGCTTTTCCTTCTCATTGATATGACGGTCGCCGATATATGGACTGATAGGAATAGCCCGGCCGTGGGTGCGGTAAAGTTTGTTCTGCTTCTCGAGCGCAGAAAGGTCCTTCCTTATGGTAACCTCGGAAACCTCCAGGCGCTCCGCCAAATCAGAAACGGAGACACTGCCCTGCAACTGCAGGATATTCAGAATAGACTTGTGCCTTTCGGACAATGACTTCAGCAGGTCCTGCTCAGAAATATTGTTGTTCATAGCAAGTTATTTATTCCGGTAAACATCCACCTGTCCCACGAACAAGCCCCAGCAGCCGTCCTGGACTATCGGAACCGGCCTGCCGTCCAGATTGTTCCTGTACTCGGCATCGGTCAGGAAAGTATGGGAGTGGCCGCCGACCACAAGGTCAATGTTCCTGGTCCCCGCCACAAGAGCAGGATCGTTCATTCCCACGCTGTCGAAGCCGATATGGGTCAATGCTATCACCATATCGCAATGCTCTTCGTTCTTCAGATAGTCAGCCCACTTGTTGGCCACCTCGATATCATCGAAACGCTTCATCTTGTCGGCAATAGACTTCTGAACCACACGCGTGACATCAGTAAGCAGACCGATAACGCCGATTTTCATGCCGCCCTTGCGCACTATGGCATAAGGCTTTACGTATTTGCCGAGAACAAGTTCCGAGAAATCATAGTTGGCGCAGACCACCGGGCATTTGAGATTGCCCAGACGGCGTGCGAGTTCATCGATACCGTTGTCGAACTCGTGGTTTCCGAGCGTCACAACATCATATTTCATCGCATTGATAAGATCAATCTCGATATCACCTCCGAGTTCCGTGAAATACGACGTTCCCTGACTGAAATCGCCGGCATGGAGAAGAAGGACATTCTTCTTGCCCACTGCAGTACGTACACTGTCCACATAGGCAGCACGTTCGATGACTCCGCCCATGCCTCCCTGCGCTCCGCCGTCACGAAGCGGTTCCTCGTGACTGTGGGTATCATTGACATGAAGGATTACAAGGTCCTGCGAAAATCCCAGGACGCAAGCCGCCAATATGGAGACCAAAACTGAAATTATATGTTTCATACTATCGTCATTTTACTATTTTTACTCTGCCGTCCACCTGATACTCAATAGGTTTGCCCTCTGCTGTCAAAGACTTCACATGAGGCAGGACCACGTCTATCACATATTTGTCCAGGATCTGCACATCCAATGCATTCCGACCGATATGAAAGCCGTCTCCACCGTCGAGCAGGAAATCCACAGTAGTTACCCCGTACACCTTCTCGTCATCCAGCGGCTCACCACCTATCTCGGCGGAAACAAGATTGCCGGCCTTGTCAGCGACACATCTCACTCCCCCGATAACCTGCCAGCCTTCTGATGCCATCTGCTGGAGAATCACACGAATATCGCGGCCCTTCAGTTCCAGATAGCAAAGCTTGTTCTTGAACGGGAACATTGACAAGATATCATCCAGCAGGACGTCGCCCGCAGGCATCTCTACACGGATTCCGCCGAAATTGGCAAAGCCCACGTCCACCCTCTTTCCGGTAAGTTCCGAACACTTGGAGATAAGGAGGTCAATGAACCAGTCCGACAGCGCGGACTCCGGAGCATGACTTACCATATGATTAGTGGAATACGCCACAATCTGCTTGACGTCAGCCATTTTCGGCTGCGCCCCGATCATGACGGAAGCCACCTTCTTCGTAACGCCTTTCCTGAACACCTTGCCGTTCGGCGCATAGTATTTTCCGCAGCGCACCTCCCCCATCGCCTCTTTTACATTATCAGCAGAAGCTACCGTAACACCAGTTCTCGAACGGTCCATAGCCGTCCGTTTCCATTCCACCCGGAATCCGTCCGCATAGGACACGGACCAGGTCACAATCAGGGCCGCAAAAGCGACGAAGAATCTTTTCACACTCATATCTATTTCATTTTCAACCATTTCCAAAGATCCTTGAAAGTAGATTTCTTACCGAACATAAGAATACCCACCTTGTAAATCTTTGCAGACAGCCAGGCGCACAGGACAAATGTCAGCACCAATATCGACACCGAAAGCACAATCTGCCAAGTCGGGACACCGAACAGCACTCTCGTCAGCATCACCATCGGAGAAGTGAACGGTATCATCGAGCCCCAGAACACCACGGCGCTGTCAGGCGACTTGTAGGCGAACATCGCTATCAGGAATCCTATCATCAGAGGAATCGTCAGAGGCAGCACAAGCTGCTGACTGTCAGCCTCATTCTCCACAGCTGAACCTATAGCGGCAAACATTGACGCATACAGGAGGTAGCCGAAGACGAAGAACAGGACGAACACCACGATAAGCTGCACATAATCGATACTGCCCAGGGTAGAAAGAATCGCTGACATCTCCGAAGGCACAGGCGCGCTCGCGGCATCCATTCCCGGCATCATCGCCATCTGCGCAGTCGGGTCAGCCGAAGCAGCGCCGCTCAGGAACTCCGGCCCGGCAATTCCGCTGACTACCGCCAGAATCAGCATTGTCAATGCAATCCACATAAAGAATTGGGTCAATGCCACAAGGGCGACGCCTATAATCTTTCCGAACAGGAGTTCGGTGGTTTTCACTGAAGACACCAGCACCTCCACGACACGACTGGCTTTCTCTTCAATGACCGAAGACATGACCATACCGCAGAACATCGAGATGAACATGTAGATAATCATGCCAAGGACCATTGACAGAATCATATAAAGTCCTGATTCATTGAGAGTTTCCTTACCATGTTCGTCGATTTTGTATGAGACGAGACTGATGTCCGGCTTTACCTGCTCCATTATGTTCTCGAGTCCTTCTATATTGTAGGACTTGACTCTGTAGTCCTCGACAGCATCATTGATCTTATGCTCGATCGACTCGGAGGTCTCCATACCGAGCGGTTTGGACGCATATGAAACCGCTGACACAGTCTTTTTCGCTGAATCCAGAGGGCTGATAACCAGCAACGCATCCATTCCCACGCTGTCCAGTTTCATTTTCAGCACTTCCGGATCGGCATTTTCAAACTGCTGAAACTCTATGGTTTCCGTATTACTGAGGAAAGGCATCACGATCCCGGATCCATCCACTACCGCCACCTTCTTGGACTCCTCTTTCGCCATCACCATGATGAGGGACGGCAGCATGCACAGGGCCGCGAACAGTATCGGCACGAGAAACGTGGTGACGATGAACGACTTCTTCTTGACACGCGTCAGATATTCGCGCTTTATGATGATATTTACTATATGCAAGTTCATGATTTCCCGATTTTATTAGCTTTGAAGGTTACTTATTTGCCCTCTGTAACCAGTTTGATGAATATGTCATTCATTCTCGGAAGCAGTTCTTTGAATGAATTCACGAGCAGGCCCTGGCCTATCACTGCCGTAAGCACCTCATTGCCAAGTCCTTCGTGATCGAGCGAAAGCACAGCCGTATGTCGGCCGTTGTCATCAGCATCGGAAATGACCGAGAACAGGCCCTCGACCGGGGCCAATGCATTTTCTCCGGAATAGATGAGTTCCACGTGATTGTTTCCGTATTGTCTGCGGATTTCATCCACTCCGCCGGAAAGCACCAGATGGGACTTGTTTATCAATGCGATATTGTCGCACAGTTCCTCGACCGACTCCATATTGTGGGTGGAGAGGATGATGGTCGCCCCCTGCTCTTTCAGCTCCAGGATTTCTTTCCGGATGAGCTCTGCATTGACAGGATCAAAACCGGAAAACGGCTCGTCCAATATCATCAGCGACGGCTTGTGCACGACAGTGGTGATGAACTGGACCTTCTGCGCCATACCCTTGGAGAGCTCCTCCACCTTCTTCTTCCACCAGTCCTGGATGCCGAATTTCACGAACCATTTCTTCAGCTCCGCGCGAGCATCCTTCTCGCTCATCCCCTTGAGCTGAGCCAGATACATGGCCTGGTCGCCGACTTCCATCTTACGGTAAAGTCCGCGCTCCTCCGGGAGATAGCCGATCTTCTCCACATCACGCTGGGTGATAGGGCGGCCGTTGAACAGGACTTCGCCGGAATTCGGTATAGTGATTCTGTTTATGATTCTGATCATAGTGGTCTTGCCCGCTCCGTTAGGACCGAGAAGGCCATAGATCTTGCCTTCCGGGACATCGAGGCTGACATTGTCCAATGCCACTTTCGTCCCGAAGTTCTTGCAGACGTTCTTACATTCAATTAATGCCATTTGTATAAGTAATTTCAGTTCAATATCTTGGAAACCAGCTCCATCAGCAGTTCGGCCGGCGTAACACTCTCTCCGTCTCCTCCCTTTCCTCTAAAGTCATATTCCTCAAGCAGAGACACTATCTGCATACACTTTTTCACAGGATAATTCCGTGCAGCCGCCTCGTACTCATCCATAAAATAAGGTGACACTCCGAGCAGCTTGGCCTTCTCCCCGTTAGAGAGTCTCGGATTCTTCATCAATGCAGCGTGCAGTCTGAGGATTTTATAGAAATACGCATATAATGCGCTGGTAGTCATCAACATGACGAACTTCGGACTGGACCCGATATTCGCCGCAATCTTCAATGCCTTCGGCGCCTGCCTATAGGCCAATGTCTTGGTCAATTCGAATACGCTGAACTGTCTGCTGATGCCCACATTCTTTTCAATGTCAGCCGCAGTCACCGCCACAGTTCCCTCCGGAAGACTTCTGCGGAGCTTGTCGGTCTCGAGGACTATCTTGTCAATGTCCACTCCGGCATATTCCGCAAACAGTGCAGCCGCGTCAGGGGCTATCTGCAGTCCGAGTTTCTTGTAATATGAAGTAATCCACTGGGGCATTTCGTAATCCCGCATTGACTCAGACTCCAGCACCACACCGCATTTGGAAATGGCCTTGTACAGGGATTTGCGCTTGTCCAGTGACGCTCCGTGCAGAAGAATCACCAAAACAGTGCTGTCCATCGGCTCGGCCGCATATTGTGCAAGCGGCTCCATATCCCTCTCCTTCACATTCTGTGCTTCCTTAAGGACAACAAGACGCCTCTCCGCCATGACAGGATAGCTCCTCGCCTCCGAAACCACATCATCCACCACCGCGTCGATACCATAATATATAGACTGGTTGAAGTCCCTCTCAGCTTCGGTCAATGCATTTTTGACTATCTCTCCACAAACAAGTTCCGGATAATACGGTTCACTGCCCATAAGCAGATAAATCGGAGCGAACACCCCGTTCCTGACATCCGTTATGATCTGTCTGCACTTCTCTTCTATATCCGCGTACTTCGCCATCTGCTGTCGCCGGTTAAAAATAATTTATAATACTCCAATCGAGCAAATATAGTAAAATCCTTGTATTTTCAGATAATTATATGAAATTTGCGGAATCTGAAAATATCAAAAACCTACATAACTATGGCATCATACAACTGGCAATATTGCTCTCTCGGTGGGGCAATCCGCGTAAAAATCGCATCCGGAGAAGACATCGCCCATCTCGGCGAACTGGACCAGAAGCTCTGGACCGTGCTAAGCTGCCCTGTGGACGGACTCGAATTCGACAGACAGACGCTCGATCTCATTGACACAGAACACGATGGAAAAATAATGGTAAACGAAGTCGTCCAGGCCGCGCAGTGGCTGACCTCCGTCATCAAGGACAAAGACCTTATACTTAAAGGCGACAGCGTACTGAGTCTGGATCAGATAAATACCGACAATGAAAGCGGCAAAAAGCTGTACGACTCCGCCCACCAGATTCTCAAGAATCTCGGACGGGACAAGCAGGAAATCAGCGTAGAGGATGCATTGGACACAAAAGCGATTTTCACCGGCACCAAATTCAATGGCGACGGCATCATCACCTCAGTCACTGCTGACAACGAGGCCCAGGCACGGACAATCGCCGACTGCGTTGCCACAATCGGTTCTGAATCAGACAGAAGCGGAGAGTCCGGAATCACCGCAGAACTTATCGAGAAATTCTACAATGCCTGCGCCGAGTACGCCCAGTGGAAGGACAAGGCCAATGCAGAGATTCTACCTTTCGGTGACAATACCGCAGCGGCATACGAGGCCTGCAATGCCGTAAAAGACAAGATATCGGACTTTTTCACAAGATGCAGACTTCTGTCTTTCGACAAGACCGTGGCAGAATCTGTCAATGTGGCTGTAACCGACATTGGCTCGATCGCTTCCTGCCCGATAGCAAAGCCTGCTGAGAGCGGAATTCTTCCTTTCGACGGAATCAACCCTGCCTGGAAGCCTGCATTCGACAAGTTCCTCGCATTGACATTGGACTTCACCCCTGAAAACAAGGAGGGAATCAATGAGAAAGAATGGAATACCATTCTCGGCAAGTTCAATGCTTATGCTTCCTGGATTGGTTCCAAGGCAGGCTGTGAGGTGGAAAGTCTCGGTATCGAAAGAGTGGAGGAGATTCTGAAGGAGAACAGAAAAGACGAGTTGCTTGCCCTTGTGGAAAAGGACAAGGCTCTGAAGGCAGAGTCCGACTCCATCGACGATGTAAAGAAGCTGATGCTTTACTACAGAGACCTTTACAGGCTTCTGAGGAACTTCGTGCTTTTCGCTGATTTCTATTCGAGAGCGCCGGGTGTGCGTGCCATGTTCGAACTCGGACAGCTCTACATTGACCAGAGATGCTGCGACCTGTGCATCAGGGTTGCAGACATGTCCAAACACGCCGACATGGCGAAACTCAGCGGCATTTTCCTGATTTATTTCAAGTGTTCATCCAAAAAACTCGGAAAGTCGATGGACGCGGTAGCAGTGATGACAGACGGTGATATCAATGACCTGCGACCTGGCAAGAACGGTATTTTCTACGATCTTCAGGGCAACGATTACGATGCCGTCATCACGAAGGTTGTGGACAATCCAGTAAGCATCAATCAGGCATTCTGGGCTCCATACCGCAAGGCCTGGGAGTTCTGCGAGCGAATCATCAACAAGTCGGCTGCCGACAAGGATGCCAAGATCAATTCTGAGCTTCAGGGGCAGCTTCAGAATGTCGCTGCTACAGCGCCTGCCGCTGCCGGAGCCGCTGCCCCGATCGACAAGAAACAGATATTCGACATCGCCAAGTTCGCCGGTATTTTCGCTGCCTTAGGTATGGCATTGGGATACATAAGCACGGCCATCACCGATATTGCGAAGGGCATTGCCTCTACTCCTTTCGACAAGCTCCTGCTGATGACGCTGGGACTTCTGCTCGTGATTTCCGGCCCGTCCTGCTTCATCGCGTGGACCAAGCTCCGCAAGCGCAATCTCGGCCCTGTCCTCAACGCGAACGGCTGGGCCATAAACTCAAAGGTCCTCGTGAATGTAGTGTTCGGCGGCAAGCTCACAAGCATTGCCAAATATCCGAAACTCAGACTCGCGGACCCTTATAAGCAGAAGACTGCGGCGTGGAAGATATGGCTTCCTATAGTCATAATCCTCCTTCTCATCGCCGCCTTCGCAGTTCTCTATTTCTGCGGCTGCCTGGACTTTATTTTCTGTGGCGGCCTGGACTTCATTCCAGCATTCCGGCTGCCAGCTCAGTCTTAAACTGACTGACAGCATCCACATCCTTCGTAAATTCGGTCGGACTGGTGTACACCTTAGCCAACACGGCTTCTGTCGCCTCCCGGCCGAATTTTTTCGTGTGCATTCCTTATGCCAAAAAGTCTGGCATTTCCTGACTTTGACAGTTAAAAATTCTCTATCTTCTTAACACTTGATTATCAGCGATATATAAAAACAATAGTTTTTTTAGGGTGAATCGCGTCACCTTTGCGTACCTTTGCAAGTATGTTTGTACGCAAAAGACGTAATAAATCAGGTACGACCAGCGTGGTGGTCGTCGACAAAAGTTCAGGCCGGTTCAAGGAACTGACTACGATTGGCGTAGCCTCCACTTCAGAAGAAATTGCGGAACTTGAGGTAAAAGCTCAACGTTGGATAGATCATTATGGCGGACAGCAAACGTTCGACTTTGAAGAGTCAGAGAAGGCTATGGAGGAGATACGCCGAACGATATCCATGATTGAGAGAACACTGCAGAATGCACCACAGGTCATCCTCGGGCACGTATATGACAGGATAGGGTTCAATGCAATCGGAGATGACATCCTTCGCCACTTGGCGATTGCGCGCGTCTGCCAGCCCATGAGTAAAGTGGCAACCGTGGAATATCTGAAATCATACTTTGATGAGGATGTTCAACTTCACAATATCTACCGCTACATGGACAGACTGTACAATACGCAACAGGAAAAGATCCAGAAGATTAGTGTATCTCACACGTTGGACGTACTTGGCGGTCGGATAGGGTTGGTGTTCTATGACGTAACCACGCTGTACTTTGAGTCAGCTCCAGATCCGTCGGACGAACTGCGTCAGGACGGATTTTCCAAGGACGGCAAGACTGCCGAATCTCAGATAGTACTAGGCCTGCTTGTGAGTGAAGACGGTTACCCTCTATCATACTCAGTCTTCAACGGAAAGCAGTATGAAGGCTACACTATGATACCAATCATCGATGACTTCGTCCAACGCTTCAACTTAACCGACTTCATCGTAGTAGCAGACTCTGGCTTGATGAGCGAGACCAACGTGAATCTGCTGGAATCAGCAGGATACAAGTATATACTTGGTGCCCGTATACGGAGCGAATCCCCGAAGGTAAAGAAATGGTTGTTGGATATAGACCGGGAGGATGGTCACTGCGCGGAATACGTCAAAAGGGCTGGTCAACGGCTTATTGTGAGCTACTCCGAGGCTAGGGCTAAGAAGAATGCCCACAACAGGGAGAAAGGCGTCGCAAGACTTCGAAAAGCCTATGCGAAGGGTACGCTGACAAAGGACAAGGTAAACAAACGCGGATACAACAAGTTCCTAGACATAAGCAAGGACGTCATGGTTTCAATCAACTACGACAAGATTGCGGAAGATGCCCGTTGGGACGGATTGAAGGGGTATATCACCAACACCAACCTTGATGCAAAGGAAGTTATCAAGCAATACCATGGACTTTGGGTAGTAGAACGGGCCTTCCGAATCGGGAAGTCAAACTTGGAAATGAGGCCAATGTTCCACTTTACGCCTAAACGCATCGAAGCACATATCTGTATCTGCTTCGTAGCATACAAGGTATACAAGGAGTTGGAGCGTACACTTCGAATGATGGAAATCGGAATGAGTGTTGACAAGGTGCTGTTCATTGCCAAAACAATCACCACTCTGAAAATCAGATTACCAAACGGCGAGTTGTACACCGAAACGCTATACAATACACCTCAGCAGGCAGCTCTCAAACCTCTAATTGAAGGGGTCGCGCACGCGCGTAAGTGAATTGGGTGAATCATTGTCAAAGTCAGGAACACGGCTTCTGTCGCCTCCCGGCCGAATTTTTTCGTGTGCATTCCTTATGCCAAAAAGTCTGGCATTTCGTTTTCGGCACCTTGATTTCAGGTATCGGTGCCAGGCTTCAGCGTGGTGGCAACTTCTGGAGTGCCGCAAAATGGCTGTCACCCCGGAAGGGCGACAGCGGGAGATGATTCCTGAAGTTTGGCAAAGGGGCGGACAAGACGTAACCGCGGAGACGCTTACCGGACTATGATCGCCGGTGATTTAGCGTGACGCGCAAGTCGCTATAACTCAGCACCTTAGCACTTTTCAGAGTTGTGGTTTCGGTAACTCTGAAAATGGTTATATCATTGATATTCAGAAGATTACGCGCTGCACAATCTCTTTCTCGAGACGTTGTAGCAAGCAGGAAATTCTGAACTTTGACTTTAGATTCTCAAAATAATTCCTATCTTAGGCGGACTTTTTTTAAGCAAAAATGAAAATGAAAAGGTTTATCATTACGTTAGCGGCCGTAGCTATGACATGCGGCGCAATGTTCGCCCAGAACAGGGGCGATATACACGTCGGCCCTTGCGTGATAGAGACCGATGTTCCTATAGAGAGGCTGCCATATTATGTAAGACTGTCTGATATCGTCTCCCCTATACCTGGGCAGATCGCTGTCGGCTGGGGAAATACCGATACCAGGTACCCTCAGCATTATTCCGAAATCGGTGACTTGTCCGTCTTGACCAGGACATTGACTCTGTCAGCATGGAGGGGCGAAGAGGTTTATGCGCAGGCTCTGGTATGTTCTGAAAAGGACATTGACTGTCTTTCTGTTGAGGCCGGCGAGCTGAGGTCTGGCAAGGCGGTAATCCCGTCGAGTGCTGTCGAGACCGGATTTGTTGGATTCGTGATGACGGATGAAATCAACAAGGACGGTTGCGGAGGATGCGGTGAGAGGATCAATTCCGAATTCGACTCGTCTTATGTTGCCGACCCGATAAATTACATAGAGCGTTCATTGTCAATGAAAAAGGGCGGTGCCCAGCCTGTTTGGGTCAAGATAAATGTGCCGCGTGATGTGCAGGCAGGTACATACAGGGGAAAGATTTCATTTATGTCCGGCGGAAAGTCTGTTTCAGACCTGAACATCGACATTGAGGTATCTGAGCATACGCTTCCTGCCGAAAACCCGTTCCATCTCGACCTCTGGCAGAATCCTTATGCTGTTTCTAGATATTATGACGTGGAACCTTTCAGCGATGAGCATTTTGCTCTTATGCGGCCGATTATGAAGCAGTACGCTGATGCCGGCGGCAAGGTCATCACGACTTCAATCATGCACAAGCCGTGGAACGGCCAGACTTACGACCCGTTCGAGAGTATGGTTACCTGGCTGAAGAAGGCAGATGGTTCATGGTGGTTCGACTACACTGTGTTTGACAAATGGGTGGAATTCATGATGAGTCTGGGTGTGGACAGCCAGATAAACTGTTATTCAATGATTCCGTGGAGGCTGTCGTTCCAGTACTTCGACCAGGCGGCAAATGCTTTCCGATTCCTGAGCGCAAAACCTGGAGAGCCTGAGTATGAGCAGTTCTGGACTGTCATGCTCCGTTCATTCGCCTCTCATCTCAAGGAGAAAGGATGGTTTGACATCACCATGATAGCTATGGACGAGCGTCCGATGCAGCATATGCTCGATGCTGTAAGTGTAATCAAAAAGGCGGACCCTGATTTCAAGATTGCATTCGCCGGAAACTGCCACGAGGAACTGCTGGATGTACTCGACTACTATTGTATTCCGATGGAGCAGAATTTTCCTGAGGGTGCAGTGGAGAGGCGCAGAAAGAACGGTATGACTACAACCTGGTACACAAGCTGTGCGGAGGCCTGGCCCAACACATTCACGTTCAGCGGCCCGGCGCAGGCAGAATGGATGGGCTGGTACATTGCGGCAAAAGGTTTGGACGGCTACCTGAGATGGGCGTACAACAGCTGGCCTGCCGACCCTATGAATGACAGCCGCTTTACCAGCTGGGCGGCCGGCGACACTTATCTTGTTTACCCTGACGGCATCACATCCATAAGGTTCGAGCGTCTTAAAGCCGGCATTACCGCATTCCGTAAAATCGCCGTGCTGAAAGCAGAATTCGCAGAAAACGGCGACTCGGCGTCTCTTCAGAAATTGAATCAGGCACTGTCCCTGTTCGTAATGCCGGACATTGACTTCATACGTCACCTGACCAAAGACCCCGACGCCGAAGACTATGCCGCCAACGCAATCAACGCCGCCAAGAAGATTCTCGAGACGTTATAACATGCAGGAAATTCTGAACTTTGACTATACATTCTCAAAATAATTCCTATCTTAGGAGGACTTTTTTTAAGCAAAAATGAAAATGAAAAGGTTTATCGTTACGTTAGCGGCCGCAGCTATGACATGCGGCGCAATGTTCGCCCAGAATAGGGGCGATATGTATGTGGGTGGAATTTTAGGCATTTCTGGCGGGTCCAGCAAAACCAGTGTTACAGTCGGCTCGACAACCATGAAAGGTGATTCCACGCCATCAGATACTGAATTTAATCTGACCGGCGAATTCGGATATTTCTTTGCAGACAACTGGAGAGTAAGCGGATCGCTCGGTTACGAACTGGTTTCATCCCCTACCAACAAAAAAGACGGCAAGTGGCTGAAAGACAACACGAATATTTTTGCTATCGGACCAAGTATTGCTTACTATCTTAACGTAACCGGAAATCTGTATTACACACCGGAATTCGGCATCTGCGGTTATTTTGGACAATATAAATCAGACCTCACCCCATCTAAATTCCAGAAAAATGGAGTTGCAGGATTCGGTATGAATTTCGCCATCGGCCAGTTTGAGTTCAGACCTACAGCACATCTCGGGCTGAGTGTAAATCTTTTGTCACTTGACTACGCTTACCTGAAGGTTAAAGGTGATGATTCCGATAATTATTCAACCACTTCAGCTGTACAATTCAGTCTCGGCATCAAACCTACAGTAGGATTCCGCTACTATTTCTAGTACCAAGTTGATTGATAATATATATGACCAGTCTCTCCTGAGGCTGGTTTTTCGTTTTCGGAAAGTTGTCCGAAGGTACTTCAAGCCACTGGGGCAAAAACACTCCTTTTGCTCACGTCATTGGATTCGCGTGCGCGAATACGGCCTTGGAAAAGCTGAACATACTGGCTGGCTATGTAAAGTTCGTGTAGATTTCCTGCGAAGTTCCTGCGTTTTTCACTTAAAGCCCTCTTAAAATTTCAAGGGCAAAACTACCACTCAGCCGCACAGAAGGCCAATTGATGTTTTTTTACTCCTTGAAACTTCGCTTAAAGTTCCTGCATTTTTCGCTTAAAGTTCCTGCGTTTTTTTCCTGTGATCCTATTTGGATTTTCGCCAGATTTTACCCGTATCCAAAAAAATATCACCGGAATCTCGTAGTGTTAATCCTGATAATAGTTTACCCTTCGGACAGATTTTGTCCGTAGGACCCCGCCTTCTCACGGACAAGTAAGTTTAAAATATAACTTGTCCGGACTAAAACGTTTTCTTACTGACATATTCCCATTTTTCACAGACAAGCGAGTCACGGACATGTTCCCGTTTTACACGGACAAGCGAATCACGGACAAGTTCCTATTTTTCACGGACAAGTTACCGTCGCCTCACAAGTTTTTCCCTAAGCCTCACTTTCCCTCTTAAGCCAAGTTCCTGAAAGAAACATAATGACTTCGCCCGATTTATAGACTCCTCCTATGAGACATCCGCGCTGTGATGATTGGAAAACATATAAAAAACCGAGGGGTAAAGCAGAAATCAGCCTTACGGCATCCGGTATTCAGCTATTCCATGGGAGACACCCTAATATCCCCTATAGTGGCTTCTTACCTTCTCTATCTTGCCGTTACGTACACGCTTATACGCACGTACCTTGACAAGCCTGATAATCTCCACTTCAATGGTGACTATCGCAAGAAACTTAATTGTTCGCATTATTATTTAGGTATATTTATGTATGACTGAACGAACAATATCCTCTACGCAAACTACCCCCTCGGTAAGCCTAAAAAAAACAGACACCCCTTTTAGGGAAAGGATGCCTGCTCTTATTTGTCATACACTACCTAAATAATGCATTGCAAAGATACGACTCTTTTCTGAAATTACAAACCAATTTACAATCTCCGGTTGCAATATAAGAAAATACGGACGCTGATTTCTCAGTATCCGTATTCTTGGTAGCGGGGGAAGGACTCGAACCTCCGGCCTCCGGGTTATGAGCCCGACGAGCTACCAACTGCTCTACCCCGCGGTGTTATTGGATTACAAAGGTAAGCATTATTTTTTATATTGCAAACTTTTGCTGACCTTTTTTCCGATAATTTTCAATTTTCACCTTACGCGACCGGCAGCGACCAAGAATCCACGAGGCTTTCACGACCATACTTCGACCTGTCAGTTCAGACTGCGACCAAAAATCCACGAGGCTTTCACGACCATATTCCGACCTGTCGACTCAGACTGCGACCATGAATCCATGAGTCTTTCCCGACCATACTCCGACCTGTCGGCTCAGACTGCGACCATGAATCAACGAAGCCTTCACGACCATACTCCGACCTGTCGGCTCAGACTGCGACCATGAATCCACGAGGCTTTCCCGACCATACTCCGACCTGTCGGCTTTGACTGAGACCATGAATCCACAATGCTTACCCTGTAAGACTCCGGACTCACGGCCCATGCTCGGCAAAATCACTCTGATGACTATTTCTTGGCGGTGACGACCATGAAGGTCACGGCGACCAATGTGATGGCCACGCCGACTATAACATTGACAGTGAGCGACTCGCCGAAGAATATGGTGCCGACGGCGATGGCTGTTACAGGCTCGAAGACTCCGAGCACTGATGTTTTGGTGGCGCCGATCACTCGGGTCGCAATCGCCAGTGTCAGGAGTGAGACCAGTGTCGGGAATATCGCCAGACCAGCAAGGTTTGCCCAGCAGAACCAGCCGTGGACGCCGCTTAGGAATCCGCCGCCGTTGAACGCATTATGGATAATGAACAACAGAGATCCAGTAAGCAGCGCATAGAAGGTCAGAACCAGATTGGACACGGTACGAAGCCGGCGGCTACGGTTCACTACCACAAGATACAGCGCATAGGAGAGCGCAGATGCTCCCGCCAACAGGAGTCCCGTCATGTTCAATGAAAGACTGCCGGACGGCTTGCACAATATGACGACACCCACGAAGGTCATAAAAATCGACAGCCATACCTGCCATGTCGGATACACCTTGAGAAATACCATTATCAATGCTACCAGGACAGGATAAAGGAATACTATGGTCGTGGCAAGACCCGCCGGAATGTATTTGTAAGACACGAACAAGAGCATACTGCTGAGCCCGAAAAGCACCCCGAGTATGCACAATCTGAGGAACTGCGCCTTGTTCACTTTGAAGGATTCCTTCTTGAACAGAAGCCAGGATCCGAGAATCGCAACTGCGAGCAAGTATCTGATGGACAGCATTGTATCCACTGATACTCCCATCTCGAGAAGCGGCTTGGCGAAAAGCGGATTCAGGCCATAGGTAACACCTGCGACAATACCCGCAACATATCCCCAAAAAATATTCTTGTTTTCCATAACTGTATTTACAACAACTGCCGCACCAAGGTTTCCCAAGGAACGGCAATTATATGAATCCGAAAAAAATTACTTGCAAATGAACGTCACGAGCGCATCAACATCTTCTTTGGCGAAAGACATCTGCTCTCCCGTCGAAAGATTCTTCACATTGACCTTGCCGGCGGCAGCCTCGTCACCGCCATTGATGGAAACGAACGGAATCCCCTTCTTCTCCGCGTAATCGAACTGCTTCTTGAGCTTGGTCTGGTCCGGATAGATCTCACATGACACCCCTGCCTCACGTAAAGTCCTGACTACAGGGACAATATAAGGAAGCACGGAAGCATCCATATTGGCGAACAATACTGTAGCTGAACCGGCCAGGCCCTTAGGGAATTTGTCCAGACCCTTCAGCACGTCATAGATACGGTCAGCGCCGAAAGATATGCCCACGCCGGACATTCCAGGCAGGCCGAAGATACCGGTAAGGTTATCGTAACGCCCTCCGCCACAGATACTTCCGATAGCATAATCAAGAGCTTTCACCTCGAAAATAGCACCAGTATAATAGTTCAGGCCACGGGCAAGCGAGAGATCCATCTCTACCTTCTGGCTTACACCTGCATTGGCAATGAAGCCGAACAGCTCAGCAAGTTCGTCGAGTCCTTTGAGACCTTCTTCCGAAACAATGCCTGACGCGGATTTGCCTTCCATCAGGCCGCGCATTACGGCGATCTTCTCCTCCGTCGTACCTTCCAATTTCAGAATCGGCTCAATCACTGCAACTGCCTTCTCGTCAAGACCTTTCTCCATCATCTCCGCCTCCACGGCCTCCAGTCCGATCTTGTCCAGTTTGTCAATGGCCACCGTAATGTCGGTAACCTTGTCCGGATAGCCGCAGATTTCTGCCAATCCGGTGAGCACCTTGCGGTTATTGATCTTGATGGCGACATTGATACCGAATTTCGTGAATACAGTGTCCACAATCTGCACGAGTTCAAGCTCGTTCAGCTGCGACCTGCTTCCGATAACGTCGGCATCGCATTGATAAAACTCGCGGTAGCGACCTTTCTGCGGACGGTCCGCACGCCATACCGGCTGTATCTGGAAACGCCTGAACGGGAACGCGATCTCGTTCTGATGCTGCACCACGTAACGCGCGAAAGGAACCGTCAAGTCATACCTCAAGCCCTTTTCGCAAACTTCCGAGGTAATCTTGCCGCTGTTCAGCGTACCATCCTCGTTCTTGTAATTTTCAATGTCAATGCGGCCGAACGCGTCACCGCTGTTAAGGATACGGAAAAGCAATTTGTCGCCCTCGTCGCCATATTTTCCGAGAAGGGTGGAAAGGTTCTCCATGGCAGGAGTCTCGATCTGGACATATCCATAAGTCCTGTAAACAGAACGGATAGTATCGAATATGTAATTCCTCGCGGCCATTTCTTCCTGACCGAAATCTCTTGTCCCCTTAGGTATAGACGGTTTCTGTGCCATAGCATTCTAAAATTAAGTCAGCAAAATTAACAAATATGTAATGATTAAAAAAATGCACGTCTATATATTTTTTGTACATTTGCGTAATGTGGAATCCTGATGCGGCATTAGGAATTGCCAATAGGGATTACTACAGATTAGCAAAACTGATTATTCTAAATTTTTGATAAATATGAAAGATTTTGTCAAAATGACATTAGCCGTAATATGCGGCCTGTTTATAATGGGAGTGGTAGGATTTATCCTGTTCTTCGGCTTCGTGGGCGCACTTGCGTCATTGGGGAACGAGACTCCTGTAATTCCGCAATCCGGGGTACTGGACATGAACTTGAGTAAAATCATTCTTGCCGAGCAGGGTCAGGAAATCAATCCGGTTGCCATAATGCAGGGCGATGAAACCAAGACAATAGGATTGTGGGATGCGGTGCAGTCGATAAAGGCCGCAGCGGCTGATCCTGCTGTACAATACATATTCCTGCGTCCGGAAGGATTGCAGTCAGGCATTGCCCAGATGGAAGAACTCCGCAGGGCTCTTGCTGATTTCAGGGCAAGCGGCAAGGCCGTGGTTTCATATATCGAAAACCCGACCACAGGCGCCTACTATCTGGCGTCCGTTGCGGACAAGGTCTATATGGGCAATTACTGCGGCGGCACCAGCATGGTGACCGGTGTCGGCACCCAGCTCATTTTCCTGAAGGACCTGCTTGACAAGCTTGGGGTCAATGTCCAGCTGATCCGGCACGGCAAATTCAAGTCTGCCGGCGAGATGTACATCAAGAGCAGTCCGAGTGAGGAGAACATGCTCCAGAACCAGGAAATGATAAATTCCATCTGGAGCAATCTTTCCGCGGAAATCTGCAGCAGCCGTGACATCACAGAAGAAAAGCTGAATTCTCTCGTTGACAACCTGACATTGACGACACCGGAAGACTTCAGAAGCAACGGCCTTGTAGATGAGCTGCTTACAAAAGAAGAGCTCAGGGGCAAGCTTACCGACCTGGCTGTAGAATCCAGTTTTTCGGACTTGAAGATGATTCCGTTCAGCGACTATGTCATGGTCAATGCCTCAGTTCAGAAAGTGGCCAAGACCAAGGTGGCGATAATCTTTGCTGACGGCAATATTGTAGATGGCGATGCCAAGGAGCAGGTGGCAGGTGACCGTTTCGCCTCCATAATCTCAAAGGTCAGGGAAGACGCTTCTGTCAAGGCCGTAGTGCTCAGGGTTTCATCTCCGGGCGGAAGCGTTCTTGCATCAGAGAAAATCAAACAGGAGATCGACCTGCTCAGGAAAGAGAAACCGGTAATCGCTTCTTACGGCAACTACGCCGCTTCCGGAGGTTACTGGATTTCAAACAGTTGCGATAAAATCTTCAGCGACCCGTCCACATTGACAGGCTCTATCGGCGTGTTCAGCATGATTCCTGATTTCAGCAAGACCGCCAAGGATATTTTCCATGTCAATGTAACTTCTGTCGGCTCGAACAGGCACAGTGACATGTATTCGCTCACAAGGCCGCTGAATGCTCAGGAGACCGCCTATATGCAGAAGTCTGTCAATGATATATACGATGCCTTCCTTAAAAATGTGGCAGAGGGCAGAGATATGACTACAGACGCCGTGGACAATATCGCTCAGGGACGTGTATGGACCGGTTCCGACGCCCTCAAGATAGGCCTGGTAGATGAAATCGGCACATTGACAGATGCGTTCCGATATGCGCTCACGGCAGCTGGCATCGACGAGAGTGAAAGCTACAGCGTGGACTGCCTGCCGAAGCCTCAAACATTGATGGAAATGCTGCTCGAATCATTCGGCGGCACCACTTCCGCATTAGCAGGAACTCCGTTCAGTTCGATTGAAAAGGCTTTCAAAGGCTGGAACTGGGAAACATCCGAGAGGACGTTCGCCAGAATGCCTTACATCTACGAAATCCAGTTGTAGCCAGGGCGCGATGCCCAGTTCCGGCTGGGCTTCAATGTGAGCGTGAGGATACCGGCGATGCGCGTGCCCAGTTCCGGCTAGACTTCAATGTTAGCGTGAGGATACCGGCGATGCGCGTGCAGAGGGCTTAATGGCTTAATGGGGAGTCAGGTGGGAGTGACAGATGCGAACGTAGAGTGACTGGTGGGAGCGTGGATTGGCAGATGTGAGCGTGGAGTGGCAGGCAAGAGTGTGAAAATGATGGAGGAGAGGTGAGCGCGGCACAGGATGCGCAGCGCGTAAAGCGCTGACACTCAGCAAAATAGCCACTTTCAGAGTTGTAAAAACACCAACTCTGAAAGTGGCTTAACTATTGATAATCAGAGGATTACGCGTTGCGCCCCAACATCACCGTTCCCCACTAGATTCCGCATCAAACGTTCTCCACCATATTTCACACCACCGTTCCCCACCACATTCCACATCAAAGTCATCCAACACATTCCACGTCAAAGTTCTCCGCCACATTCCACATAACCGTTCTCTGGATCATTCCACATCAAACGTTATCCACCACATTCCAACATCACCGTTCTCCACCACATTCCACATCAAACGTTATCCAACACATTCCACATCAAACGTTCTCCAAAGCGCGAAGATATAGTTTCAGTATAGAAGCAGTGGCCGGAGTAACCATGACAGACTCATCGACGCGGAAAAAGAACCGACCGGAAACGTAGCCGCAGACACCGGCCACCCGCACGCCGCGAACCGCATCAGTGCCAATTTTATCCGCCCCTCTCCTCGAAGCTTCACTATCCGAAACATCACTGGACGAGTCTCCACTCTCCGCCCCCTCGCCTGCCGAACCGGGCAGGACAATGACCAGAGCACGGGACTTTTCTTCAACGCTCAACCTCAGACCTGTAAAGATATCGCTGAGCTTTTTCTTGCCATTGAGCCCGACAGGACGCATCCAGTCCCCATTTTGCCAACCGCGCATCAGGAACGGTAAGGTCAATGCTTCTGACGAAAATGCCGCAATCCCCTCTCGGGCCAATGACTTGGCATCCGCTACCGGGTCCGCGCCTGCTTCGGAGACAGAGACATTGACACGAAAATCATCGAAAACATATTCGCCGGTCGTGCGGACCACCGAGCAGGCCTCATTCTCGTTTATCACTGTTCCGCCGGTCATCAATGTACCGCGTGACATGCGGGCCGAGCCTCGTCCGTGCAATCCGCTGTATGACAAGCCGGACCCAACAAAAGAGGACGTGATTGACGCCGAGTCTCGACCGGCCAATCCGAAGCACTCCCCCAAGCCGTGATTCTCAGACGCAACCGGTGAAGATTCTCCGCCCTGCTTATCAACCTGAGCACCACCCAGGGTACTTCCCTGCTTATCAACCTGAGCACCACCCGGAGTACCGCCCTGCTTATCAACCTGAGCACCGTTCTGCGTACCTTCCCACTTACCAACCATCACACTGCCCTGCTTACCGACCTGCACACCGACAGGCGTACCAACCGTCACACCACCCCGCAGATTACCCTGCACATTAACCCTATCCCCATGAACATCAGCAAGTTCGCTTATGACAGGACTGTCTGACACTACCCGAGCGGCCTTTCTGACAATCAGGCACTCCCCTGCCGTAATAAGTTCGTAGCCCGGCGCCTCGAAGACCTTACCGGAAAACGTCTTGCCGCTTTCAAGCAGACGCACCACCGGTTCGAGAAGCCTGTCTCTGAAGCCATATGCTTCCAACAGCCTGTACAGCACATATTTATAATGCTTCAGATGACAAAGCCTTACTGCATTGACACGAAGCAGTTCATCCTTTCCGGCAGGCTCGCAGACACCATCACGCACAGAAAGGAAATAATCATCCGCAATCTCCTGCACCTCGGAAAACGCATTCATCTCCCGGGCAAAAGTCGTAAGGAACGACGGATTCAGACTCTCAAAAACAGGGAAGACAAGATGCCTTATACGGTTTCTCTTATAGACAGTTTCAGCATTGGTCCTGTCATCATGATACTCCAGAGAGTTGGCAGCCACATATTCCTCAATCTGTTTACGACTGAAAGACAACATCGGCCTCAACAGGCGCACACCTGACAATTCATCCCTGGTCACAGGAACTACTGTCTCCACCTGCATACCGGTCACACCGCGCAGCCCTGTTCCACGTAAAAGATTCAGAATCAATGTCTCAGCATTGTCATTTGCATTGTGCGCGACAGCCACTCCATAGTATCCATTATCCTGGCACAACGACGCGAACCAGTCATATCTGAGTTCCCTCGCAGCCATTTCAATACTGACATTATGGGACGAAGCGTACTGCTCCGTATCGAAATCCGCCTTATGGTAACGCACACCGTTCCGCCCGCACCAGGCAGCCACAAGCGCCTCGTCCGAATCACTGTCTTCACCACGGAGATGAAAATTGCAGTGCGCCACAGCAAACATCCTCCCTACGGAACTATTCAGGAACAATGAAGCAAGGCATATGGAATCAATGCCCCCGCTTACTGCAAGAAGGGCTGTTTCCTTTTCCGGAACCAGCCCCACTATCGTTCTGTCAAATGATTTCTGAATCATCATATTGCCTGTTACCTCGGTCTTGAAGCAATCGTATATGAGAAGCCGAATGCCAATGACTCCTTGAACTGTATCGCCTTACGTCCATCAGGATATTTCTTCAATGTCTTCTCAGTCTTCACCAGCACCTTGTCGTCATAGATGAGGTTGGTGGTCACTGTCAATGAAAAATACTTGGCGATTTGCCAGTCAAACCTGTTATCCCAGTTCACGCGGATATTCTTCGGCTTGTCGAGATAGTCAGAGAACAGCACCAACTGTGAAGTATATTTGAAATTGTCATTGATCTGAAGCTTTCCATCGATCTTTATCTGCGCACCGAACTCGAATCTTGCCGAACGATAAGCGTCACCGGAAGTCTTGGCAGCGACAAAGGCCTCGTAACGTGCTTTCTCATCCCCTACCAGAGCAGCCACGCCAGCACTGGAAAGCTCATCCAGACTCTCGTATTTCTTCTTGAGTTCCATACTGTAGGACTTCCTCAGGCTCTCATCCGTAACGACCACGAAACCTCCTGTAAGAGGAGCGACGTTGACAGTAAGCCATTTGGTAGGAACCCAGTCAATACCGAGCGCGATGTTGGTATAGGCAGGAGCGAAGAAACCGGACTTGAGCTTCCTGCTCTGCTTCCAGTCGGACTTGCCAGGCTCCCAATCGTCCGCAGCACCGGCCGGCTTGGACGGCATAGGATAGTTGTAACTGTTCGAGAACTGCGACTTGAAGTTGAACTGAGCGGAGTAGTTCAATGTCTGCAAAGCCTTGTAGCCGAACTTGCCCTCATAATACATACGGTCATCGCTCTTCTGTATGAACGGCTTGTCCTCAGAATACAGGAAACCGTAATCGAGCTGAAGTCGGTTATTGAAGAACAGGTCTTTCTTCTTGTAGTTAGCATTCGCGTCAATGAAAGACTTCAGGGTCACGTTGTTATAACCGCCGGCAGCCCAGTTCGTCAAACTTGTCTGTCCGAAATCCAGTTTCGTAAGAATGGAATCCGTCCAATATCTCGGTTTAGGTGTCTTGACTACAGCTTCAGGAGCGCCCGCAATCGCCTTGGCAGCCTCTTCAGCAGCCTTTTGCGCATCGGTGACATCCTGTGCATACACAGATGTAAATGCCAATGCGGACAAGCACATCAAGAGTATTCTCTTCTTCATAAAATATTCACTAATAAGCGATTGCAAATACAACTCTCTCGTGTGAAGGCTTGCCGGAATAGATATCCGTGCCCTCTTCCTTACATACGACGCTATCTACAGGAATACATCTGATGGTAGCCTTGGTTTCGTCCTTGATCTTCTGCTCAGTCTCGGCAGTACCGTCCCAGTGGCAGAGCAGGAACTTGCCCTGAGTGATCTTCTCCTTGAACTCCTCCCAGGAATCACATTTCTCGATACGAGAGTTTCTGAAATCCAATGCCTTCTGATAGATATTGTTCTGAATATCCACGAGCAGGTCCTCGATATACTTGTCAATGCCCTCCAGCGAAACTGTCTTCTTCTCAAGTGTATCGCGGCGGTGTACTTCCACTGTATCATTCTGCAGGTCACGTGCACCGAGGGCAAGCCTTACAGGCACTCCCTTGAGTTCCCATTCAGCGAACTTGAAGCCCGGACGCAATGTGTCACGGTCATCGATCTTCACAGTATGGCCGGCAGCCTCGAGAGCCTTCTTGATTTCATTCATCTTGTCGAGAACCGCATTGTGCTCCTCCTCGCTTCTGTAGATAGGAACCATCACCACTTCGATCGGAGCCAGAGCCGGAGGGAGAACCAGACCGTTGTCATCGCCGTGAGCCATGATGAGCGCACCCATAAGACGGGTGGAAACGCCCCAGGATGTAGCCCACACATACTGCTGCTTGCCTTCCTTGTCGGTGTACTGCACATCGAACGACTTGGCGAAGTTCTGGCCGAGGAAATGTGAAGTACCTGACTGCAGAGCCTTTCCGTCCTGCATCATCGCCTCGATAGTGAGGGTATCCAATGCGCCGGCGAATCTCTCGTTAGGACTCTTATGGCCTACAATGACCGGGAGAGCCAGATAGTTGCGGGCAAAGTCAGCATAGACATGAACCATCTTCACTGCCTCTTCCTGAGCCTCCTGTGATGTAGCGTGAGCCGTGTGGCCTTCCTGCCAGAGGAACTCCGCGGTACGGAGGAACAGACGGGTACGCATCTCCCATCTGACGACATTGGCCCACTGGTTGCACATGATAGGAAGATCCCTCCATGATTTGATCCAGTTCTTGTATGTACTCCAGATAATGGTCTCGGATGTCGGACGCACTATCAGTTCTTCTTCAAGTTTCGATGACGGATCCACTACCACGCCATTGCCTTCAGGGTCATTCATGAGCCTGTGATGTGTCACTACCGCACATTCTTTCGCAAAGCCTGCGACATGCTCAGCCTCACGGCTGAAGAAAGACTTGGGAATGAACAACGGGAAATAAGCATTGACTGCGCCTGTTTCCTTGAATTTCGAGTCCAGCACGTGCTGCATCTTTTCCCATATAGCATAGCCATAAGGCTTGATTACCATACATCCCCTTACAGGTGACTGCTCTGCAAGGTCCGCTTTAACTACCAGGTCGTTATACCACTGAGAGTAGTTGTCTGACCTTTTGGTTATCTGATCTGCCATCTTTTGTTAGTTTATTTTAATTTTTGGTTTCTTTATGCAATAACATTCATATATTTGCATTTAACATGCGAGCATCGGCGAGGTATGAATATTGCAGACATACCATCGCTGCAATGCAGCGCACAAAGATACAAATTATTTATATAACTAGGAGGTCCGATTATGAAAACAAACATCTTGGTTCTTTCCGGAGCATTCCTGGCATTGGCAGGTTGCGGTTCCGCATCGCAATACGCTTCAAGCCAGCAATATCAGGACGGATTCTACAGCAGACCTGCTAAAACCGAAACTAAAGCGGATGTTCTTGCGTCCCGCAACAAAGTAAACGAACTCGTAAAGGAGACGGAGAACTCGACATTATTCCTCAAGGCAGGAGAAACAGACACGCTGTTCATTCCGGAAAACACTTCAGCCACATTGAAGTTCAACAAACAGGACAACAGCACCGTAGTCACTGTCACCAATACACCTGCATATTCACTGTACCCTGACGGATTCGCAGCAGGATATGCGGCAGGATGGGCATCATCATATTGGCCTGGAACATATTGGGGCTCATGGTATTACCGCCCTTATTGGTCCAGCTGGTACTGGGGAGCGAATCCGTGGTATTACTCAAGCAGCATCTGGTGGGATGACTGGTATTGGGGAGACCCGTGGTACAATCCTTGGTATTGGGGCAGACCTGTATATTACGGCTGGGGCTACAGCTGGTACCACGACCCGTGGTATTACCATCACCATCATTATTACCATGACCACTGGTGCGGTCCTTGGTACGACCATGGCTTCGGACACGGAAGGGACAGTTACTACTACGGCAACAGAGGCCTGACCGAAAGCAGCAGAGGAAACGGAATGGGCGTAGCATCTTCCACAGTCAGAAGAAATGCAGGCTCGTCATCATCCGTCAGGAGAGCCTCCGGCACCGCGACGACATCGACAAGAGGCAATGACATGTCAATGACTTCTGTCAGAAGGGTTTCAGCGTCCGGAGTACGCACATCCAGCGGTTCGGCAAACAGCCAGACTGTACGCAGCTCATCTTCCAGCCAGGCGATCCGCACAAGTTCTTCCGCAGGACAGGCGGTAAGAAGTTCAGCTTCGGGCCAGACTGTACGCAGCAGCTCAAGCCAGGCGGTACGCAGCGCGGCTTCCGGACAGTCCGTCCGCACGAGCACCTCAGGCAACACCGCTTACAGAACGTCCGGCACATCCGGAGTAAGGTCAGCCGGCACGTTTTCAAGTGCTTCCTCATCTAACAGAACAGCATTTGCACCTGCTTACAGAAGGGCAGCCACAAGCCGGTCATCCGGCCAGTCATCTGGCACAAGTTACAGAAGTTCATCTTCTTACGGAAGTTCCGGCAGTTCCTACAACTATGGCAGCGGAAATTCAGGCTCCTCATACAGAAGCTCGTCAAGCAGCTCCTCATACAGGAGTTCTTCCAGCAGTTCGTCATACCGCAGCTCGTCAAGCAGTTCATACAACAGCGGTTCCTCATACCGCAGTTCATCCAGCGGCTTCTCAGGCGGAGGATATTCCGGTGGAGCATCCCGTTCGAGCGGAAGTAGCGGCGGCAGTGTAAGAAGAAGATAATTTAGAAACCTGAAATAAGTGAAGAAGATATGAAGATGAAAAAGATTATTCCGTTGACGCTGCTTGCGGCTGTCTCGGTCAATGCTGCGGCTCAGAACGTCCAGGACGCTCTGAGATTCAGCGAGAACAATTACTACGGTACAGCGCGCTCCATCTCCATGGGCAATGCGTTCACCGCACTGGGAGGAGATCTGGGTTCCATAAACCTCAACCCTGCAGGCTCGGCCGTGAACAGCTTTTCACAGGTCACGTTCACCCCGAACGTCAGCATCGTGTCCACCACGAGCGATTACAATGCAATGCCTTCACAGTCAACGGCATACGGCAGCACCCTGAACAACAGTTCAGCCAGGTTCACACTACCTAACGTCGGTTTCACCCTCAATTTCGACACCAACGCCAGACGCGGGCTGAAAAGAGTGACATGCGGATTCATTGCCAATGCCACAGCAAACTACCTGGACGACATGGCGGCAGGCGGACGAAACACAGCCACATCCTATGCAGGTTCATTGGCTTCAATGATGACCGGCGTGAACTCCAGCCTCCTGAACGGGGAAAACGGATATTACGGCAATGCCAATATTCCATGGAATCAGGTAACCGGCTGGCAGTCCGGAATGGTGTCCACCTATGGCTCTGCGAATGACAAGTACATAGGCGCGACCGAGAAACTCATTGACGACGGAAAAGGCGGACAGACCATTCAGCTCGCGGACGCCATCGACCAGCTTTACGGACGCAGGTCCCACGGCAACAAGTATGATCTGCTGTTCAATGTCGGCCTCAACATTTCTGACAGGGTTTATATCGGAGGAAACTTGGGCATCGTGTCCATGGACTACACCAGAAACGAGTACTTAAAGGAAATCGCAGTAGATCCGGACAAATTCGGCGTCGAATTCGACAATGGTTCCGGCGGCGTTTCCAAGACATATTTCAACAGCCTGAGATACAGATACTCATACGACATGCAGGGCGGAGGCGTCTATGCCAAATTCGGTATAATCGCTGTCCCTATCGACGGGCTCCGCATAGGTGCAGCCATCCAGACTCCTACAGCAAACTGGATAACGGAACATTGGCAGCACGCCGGAGAGACCTGGTACCAGAGCAATGTGTTCGATGCCAATGCGACATCTCCTAAGGGTGAATACAAATACAAATTCGTATCACCGTTCAGAGCCAATTTCGGTGTAGCCTACACATTCGGCGGTTGGGGTCTTGTCAGTGCCGACTATGAGATCTGCGACTACAGCACGATGAAATTCAAGGAAACCGACACCAACGACAACACCGTTTTCGACAATGGCGTAAACCGCGACATCAAGAGCTTCACCGGAGCAGCACATGCATTGAGACTCGGTGCTGAAGTCAAACCTGTTCCGCAGTTCGCTATAAGGGCAGGCTACAACTTCACTTCTTCTCCGGAGAGATATATTGACGACCTCACCGGCAAGAAGATGACTCCTAAGGCCTACAAGCACTCGCTTGCTGCCGGAGTGGGATATTCATCCAAAGGTTCATTCTTCTGCGACCTCGCTTTCAGATGGACAAAGAACCCTTACGAGTACGTATATCCTTATGACTCCTACATTGACGGTGAATTGTCTCCTGAAATCAGGAACAGAGCCAGGTTCTACGATGTAGTTGCCACCTTCGGATGGAGATTCTAAACCAGTTCGGGGATTTATTTCAGCCTCTTGAGGTAAGAGATGGAATCCGGACCTTCATTGAACAACAGGTCCATGACGGACAAATCTGATATGAAGCCATACTTCAGGGAAAAGACCTGCCAGTATGGCTTTTTCAGTCCCAGACGCTCAAGTATGTCATTCTGCCGCTTCGGGTGGATTACGCCACGCAGGTCACGGCCATATACCGTGCTGCCATGCGGCGTAAACTCCTCCGTGAAACGGATGTCCGCCTCTATACCAGTCTTCTTCAGGAAGAACCGGAGCAGGTCAATGTTCAGGTCGAAAAGGAATTCGTGTTGCCTGTCCAGAATGGCGAACAGATCGTCCTTGTAATAGTCAAACCACGGAGAAGATTCGTAGGCGGACACGATAGCCCGCTTCATCCTCATCAGCCACGGCTTGCTCCAGTCGATTCTCAGTTTCCTGGCAGGAAGCGCATAAGTGCCGTTTTCATGCACAATCGGCACGGAAAGCGCCTCCACTCCACCTGCAGCATATATCAGGCAACGGTTGCGGTACGTCTGTTTCTGATAGTTCTCACAGGCCTCTATATAGACAATTGCCGGCACATACGAATTTACCCCGTCAGATGACAGGGTAAACTCTTCAGCTATTGCCGCCACGTAGGATACAGGCGGAAAGAAAGCCATGTCCAAAAGCATTGACATAACTAGTCGATATCGCCTTTCTCTCCGGATGTATTGGCTCTTACGATACCACGCTTGGAAGAACGGATGAAGTTCAATATGGTGGTCTTTTCCTCTGAATCAGGGAAGCCGGCCTCAACCTTGGAGCAGCCGTCAGAGATATTGTATCCCTGGAAATATATGGTATCGTAGATATCCTTGATATTTCTTACAGTCTCTGCCGAGAATCCTCTTCTGCGGAGTCCGACAATGTTCACACCGGCATAGCAGATAGGATCACGACCGCACATTGCGTAAGGAGGGATGTCCTTGTTGATCTTGGACATACCGCCGACCATTGCGTGGCAGCCGATCTTGGTGAACTGATGCGCTTTCGCACCACCACCGATGATAGCCCAGTCATCGACCTCCGTTTCTCCGGCGATGCCGACGTAACTTACAAGGATACAGTGATTTCCGACATGGCAGTCGTGAGCTATATGTACATAGGACATAATCAGAGTATTGCTGCCGACCTTGGTAATGCCCTTGCCGCTTGCCTTGGTTCCACGGTTGATGGTCACGCACTCACGTATAGTAACATTGTCACCGATCTCCACATAGGTAACCTCACCTTCGAACTTGAGGTCCTGAGGCACTGCGCCTACGACAGCTCCCGGATACACTTCGCAATTCTTGCCCATTTTCACATAAGGGAAAATGACTGCGTGAGGATGTATCTTGCAACCGTCGCCAATCTGTACATTCTCATCAATGAATGCGTAAGGTCCTACTTCTACATTGTCACCGAGTACGGCCTTAGGACTTACTGTAGCCAATGGATGTATCTTATTCATAGTTTATTTGGTTTTATTCAGGAGGGCTCTCAGAGCCTTCGCAGCATTAGTATTTATCGTGTGTCCAGGTTTGAAAGCGGTGATTTCAGCATTGAGATAACCGCCTGCAAGCCTCATGTCTCCTATCATGTCCAGAAGTTTGTGACGGCCGCATTCGTTCGGGAAATGCAGTTTCAGATTGCTCAGATAGCCTTCCGGGGTAACGCCCAGCTTTGGCTGGTTGAACAGGTCTGCCATACGTCCCACCTGCTCGTCAGTAACCGGATGCTCCACAATCACGATGGCATTGTCCACATCACCTCCCTTCACCAGGTTGTTCGCCAGAAGGAACTCTACCTCATGGAAGAACACGAAAGTGCGGCAAGGGCCGATTTCAGATGCATAATCCTTGGACAAGTCCCATGCGGCAGACTGCACGCCGAGCACTCTGGAATTGAAATCCACCGTAATATCGTAGAAAGGAGCGGCAGCAGGTTTGATTTTCACCCAGGAACCTGTCTTCTCGTCCTTGATTTCTATTTCATCAGGAATGTCAATGAACTGTCTATCAGCATCCTGCTCGACCAGACCGGCTTCAGAGAAGGCCTTTACATACGGCTGGGCGCTGCCGTCCAGAATAGGGACCTCGACATTGTTCAGCTCGACTACGGCATTGTCAATGCCCATTCCGGTCAATGCCGACATCAGATGCTCTATCGTGGAAACTGAAGCTTCTCCTTCAGATATGGTAGTACTCCTCGCCGTGCTGGATACGTTCTCGGCCAATGCCCTGACTACGGCTCCCTCTCCAAGGTCTGTTCTTCTGAAAACAATTCCCGTATTCTCCGGAGCGGGATTTACCGTCATCTCAGCAATTCTTCCAGTATGAAGACCTTTTCCCTGGAAACTGCAGGAGGCTTTAAGTGTTTTTTGCTTCATCAAATTATCTTTTAATCACGCAAATATACTAATTATTCTTTTCCCTGCTGACGGAATATAGCATAACTGCGCATATAGTTCTTTATAGGAATGGCTGGTGAACCCAAGAGCACCTGGCCTGATTTCTTCACATTGCCGATGACGCCGGCCTGAGCCGCAATAGTCGTATTGTCAGCTATTTCAATGTGTCCTGCGATACCTACCTGGCCTGCCAGAATACAGTTCTTGCCGATTTTTGCTGAACCGGCGATGCCGCACTGCGCCGCCATAACGGTATTGTCACCGATTACTACATTGTGCGCAATCTGGCAGAGGTTGTCGATTTTCACGCCGTTGCCTATGATGGTGGACTCCATCTCGGACTTGTCAATGGTGGTACCGGCTCCGATCTCCACATTGTTGCCGATAATCACATTGCCGATGTGCTCGATCTTCTCCCAGGTGCCGTCAGGCTGAGGCGCATTTCCGAATCCGTCCGAGCCGATCACAGCGTTTGAATGGATGATGACATTGTCACCGATGACCATTCCCGGATAGATGCTTACGCCAGGGTAAATGATGCAGTGTGAACCGATTACGGTATTGTCACCGATATATACGTTTTCATATATCTTGGTATAGTCTCCGATGACAGCGTGATGTCCCACATAGGAATGGCTGCCGAGATATACCTTCTTGCCGAACTTGGTGGTGAGGAACCAGGATGATCGGAAACCCCTGTGTCTGCGGTCCGTACGCTTCTGGGTAGCCACATACTTGAGAAGTTCAGCAACTGCCGTGTACGCATCAGCAACACGGATCATGGTGCAGCTGACTTTTTCCTTAGGCTCGAATGTGGAATTCACAAGCAGGATGCTGGCCTTGCAGGTATATACATAATGTTCATACTTAGGATTTGCATAGAAGCACAATTGACCTGATTTTCCGTGCTCTATCTTGGCGAATGAAGTCACCTTCACTTCCGGGTCCCCGTCCACGGTTCCCCTCAAAACTTTGGCCAGCTGTTTGGCTGAAAATTCCATATTCTCAAACTATTTTATTCAACGTATTTCACATACCAAATCCGGTACGACGCAACATCTGCTTTGCAAAGTAAACACATTTACATTACTTTAGCAAGAAAATCGCGTTGTTCATATTTTTTAAGGAAATTCGGTTATTATGGAAATTTTGATTACCTTTGCAAAGTGAGATGAGATAGGGGACGGATGCGTCTCCTATCTTTTTTTAAGAAAGCTTAGAATAATATGATAAGTAAAGAGCTGATTTACAAAGAGATGACTAAGACAGTGGAAGCGCGTGGATGTTTCATTACCGATGTTTCCATCAGCAGGGACAATGACATTGTCATAGCCATTGAATCGGAAAACGGCACTGTGGAAATGGATGACTGCATCGCGGTAAATGACAGTTTTCTCTCGATTTTCGACCAGGAAAAGGAAGACTATTCACTTACTGTGACTTCTGCAGGGCTTGACCAGCCGTTCAAGATTCTCAAGCAGTACATCAAGGCTGTCGGTTCCAAAGTCGAGACATTGACAAGAGACGGAAAGAAACTTGTCGGAATACTGGAAAGCGCTGACGAGAAAGGCTTTACGCTTGCCTACGAGGTAAAGGAGGCTGTCCCCGGAAAGAAAAAGAAGGAGCTTGTCAGACACGTGGACACTTTCGCTTACGAGGACGTGAACAGCGTCACTCCGCACATTGAATTCGAATAGAAAAAAATATAAAAAACAATAACTGTTATGGAAGAAGAAAAGCTCGACCTCAAGGCAGCCTTCGCGCTGTTCAAGGACGAAAAACACATTGACCGCCCGGTGATGATGGGTGTGCTGAAGGATGTGTTCATGACCCAGTTGGCAAAGACTTTCGGCTCTGCTGACAATTTCGACGTCATCATCAATGTCGATAAGGGAGACTGTGAGATCTACCAGAACCTCGAAGTGGTGGAGAACGTGGAGAATCCCAACACTCAGATTGCACTTGCAGAAGTGAACAGGAACGGAGACGACTACGAACTCGGCGAGACCTTCACCAGAAAAGTGGAACTCAAGGATTTCGGAAGACGAGGCATCCTCAATATCAGACAGAACCTTCAGGGAAGGATCATGGATATAGAGAAGGCCAACCTCTATAACAAGTACACTGACAAGATCGGTGAGATTTTCACCGGAGAGATTTACCAGACATGGGCAAAAGAGGTGCTTATCCTCGATGAGGACGGAAATGAGCTCAGACTGCCTAAGTCAGAGCAGATTCCGGGTGAGCATTTCAAGAAGAACGACACTGTACGCGCCATCATCAAGAGCGTGGAGATGAAGAACAACACGACTCCTTACATTGTCCTTTCCAGAACCTCAAACGAATTCCTCAAGAAACTTTTCGAGCAGGAAGTTCCGGAAATCTATGACGGACTCATCACCATAAAGAAGGTAGTCCGCATACCTGGCGAAAGGGCCAAGGTCGCTGTGGAGTCCTATGATGACAGAATCGATCCTATCGGAGCCTGCATCGGTGTCAAGGGTGCACGTATCATCGGTATCGTAAGGGAATTGAGAAACGAGAATATCGACGTTCTCCAGTGGACCAACAATACCCAGCTCCTCATCCAGAGGGCATTGAACCCGGCGAAGATTTCATCTATCGACATGGGTACGGACGAGAACGACAAAATCAAGGTATTCATGCTTCCTGACGAGGTGAAGAAGGGTATCGGTAAGGGCGGATGCAACATCAAGCTCGCAGGAATGCTTGTTGACCGCGAAATCGAGGTATGGCGTGAGGTGCCTAAGGAAGACGAGACTGAGGATGATGAGGACGTACTCCTCACTGAGTTCAGCAACGAAATCGACCCATGGGTCATCGAGAGGCTGCAGTCCATCGGATGTGATACGGCCAAGAGCGTACTGGCTCTGGATCCTGAGGACATCGCCAAACGCGCTGACCTTGAAGACGAGACCGTGGAGGATGTGATGAACATTCTGCGCGCTGAATTTGAAGAAGAATAGTTAAATAAAAGGGGTTTATATGGCAGAAATCAGACTAAACAAACTGACAAGAGAATTCAATGTGGGACTTCAGACATTGGTGGATTTCCTGAAAGCGAAAGGCGCCGATGTCGAGATGAATCCGAATGCCAAGGTGTCGGACGAGTTCATTCCTGAACTTCAGAAGGCCTTCGGCGGGGATGCCAAGGCGAAGGACGAGTCAGAGCGTGTTCAGATTAAGATAAAGGAAATCATTGAAAAGGGTTCCAAGAAGAAAGAGGACGAGGAAGAAGAGGCTGCAGGTGGAAGCACCGTCATCATCAGAGGAACATCAGGAAGTGGTTTCGCGAAGGAGGAACCTGTACAGAAGCCTGTAGAGGAAGCTCCGAAGGAGGTAAAACCGGCGGTGGAAGAGACGGCTGCACCTGAAGTCCAGGAAGCGCCGAAAGTACAGACAGCTCCGGAAGTTGTCGTAGAGGCCAAGCCTGCAGAGGTTCCTCAGCAGACGGAAGAAGCTCATGCTGAACCGGTTGTAGAGGTTAAGCCAGCCGCTGAAGTGAAACCTTCAGAGGAAGTTGCGCCTCAGCACAGCGAGCCTGTAGAAGTAAAACCTAATGAAGAAGTCGAGCTGCCAAAAGCTGCAGAGCCTACCGACCAAACCCCTTCGGAACAGGCTCATGCGAACCAGATCAAGAAGGCTGACATCAAGAAAGGCGACAAGACTCAGAATCAGAAAGAGTTCAATCCTAAGGTGGACAAGGCCAAACTCAAGGCCGAGCACAAACTCCAGAAGGCTGCTTCCAGCAATGACGAAGATGAGCCTGTTTCTACCGGAGGCCTGAAGATTGTGGGCAAAGTGGACCTGTCCAAATTCGAAGCTCCCAAGAAGAGCAAGAACAAGAGGGAGCGCATTGCCAAAGGCGGAAGCGAGAGAGTCGATGTAAACAAGATTGATGGCAACGACAAAAAGGACGGCAACAAGAAAAACCGTCAGGGCAATGCCGGTGGTCAGAACAACGGTCAGAACAATGGCAAGAAGGATTTCCGTCAGGGCGGCAACAACCAGCCCGGACAGGGAAAACGCCGCAGAGACCGTGGCAATGACAGGTTCAAGCCTGCTATGACAGAAGCCGAGCAGGAGGAGATGCAGAAGGAAATCCAGAAGCAGGTGAAAGAGACCTACGCAAGGATGAATGACAGCAAGTCCAAGAACAATTTCGGTGCAAAACACAGAAAGGAGAAGAGGGAGCTCGCTTCCCAGAAACTTCAGGAGGAGATTGCTCAGGAGGCTGCTGAGAAGAAGATTCTCAAGGTAACTGAGTTCGTTACTGTCAATGACCTCGCGACCCTCATGAACAACACTCCTGTAAACAAAGTCATCGAGGCCTGCTTCAGTCTCGGTCTCATGGTGTCAATCAACCAGAGACTTGACGCAGAGGCACTTGTGCTTGTCGCAGAAGAGTTCGGATACAAGGTGGAATTCGTCACTGCAGACATTCAGAATGAGATCAATCAGGAGAATGATGAGCCGGAGAACGAGGCAGACCTCGTGACAAGACCTCCGATCATCACCGTGATGGGACACGTCGATCACGGTAAGACATCTCTCCTCGACTATATCAGACAGACCAATGTGATCGCAGGCGAGGCCGGAGGTATCACACAGCACATCGGTGCATACAACGTGGTACTCCCCGACGGACGCAGGATCACATTCCTCGACACTCCTGGTCACGAGGCCTTTACAGCCATGCGTGCCCGTGGTGCACAGCTCACCGACCTGGCGATCATCATTATCGCCGCCGATGACGCGGTCATGCCACAGACAGTCGAGGCCATCAACCACGCACAGGCGGCAGGCGTTCCTATGGTATTCGCTATCAACAAGATAGACAAACCGGGAGCTCAGCCGGAGAGAATACGCCAGCAGCTCGCTCAGATGAACATTCTCGTAGAAGATTGGGGTGGAAAATACCAGTGCCAGGAGATTTCGGCCAAGAAGGGTCTCAATGTGGATAAACTCCTCGAGAAAGTCCTTCTCGAAACTGACCTCATGGACCTCAAGGCGAACCCTAAGAAACTTGGCGTCGGTACAGTAATCGAGTCGTCTCTGGACAAGGGCCGCGGATATCTGGCGACAATCCTTGTGCAGGACGGAACAGTCCACACCGGCGACATGATGCTCAGCGGATGCTACTACGGACGTGTAAAGGCCATGTTCAATGAGCGTGGACAGAAGGTCGAGACAGCCGGTCCTTCAACTCCTGTTTCCATTCTCGGTCTCAACGGAGCTCCGAGCGCCGGTGACAAGTTCAATATCATGAACGACGAGAAGGAGGCCAAGGCCATCGCCAACAAGCGCGAGCAGCTTATCCGAATCCAGGGCATCAAGACCCAGAAGCATATGACTCTCGAGGAAATCGGTCGCCGTATCGCCATCGGAAACTTCAAGGAACTCAATATCATCGTCAAGGGTGACGTGGACGGTTCAGTGGAGGCACTCTCAGATTCATTGATCAAGCTCTCTACCGAAGAGGTTCGTGTCAATGTCATCCACAAGTCAGTGGGTGCAATCTCCGAGTCCGATGTCATGCTGGCCACTGCATCCGATGCGATCATCATCGGTTTCCAGGTACGTCCTTCTGCTGATGCAAGAAACCTCGCAGAGAAAGAGGGTATCGAAATCCGTCTCTACTCCATCATCTACGATGCCATCAATGAAGTTACTGACGGTATCGAGGGTATGCTTGAGCCTGAGAAGAAAGAGGAAGTTACTGCAACTGCAGAGGTTAAGCAGACCTTCCACATTTCCAAGGTAGGAACGATTGCCGGCTGTCTTGTCAAGGACGGAAAGATGACTGCCAAGAGCAAGGTACGTCTTATCCGTGACGGCATCGTGGTCTATACCGGTGAGCTTTCATCTCTCAAGCGCGGCAAGGATGACGCAAAAGAGGTCTTGACCGGAATGGAGTGCGGTATCGGTATCGACAAGTACAATGATGTCAAACCTGGCGATGTCATCGAGGCATTCCAGATTGTCGAGATCAAGAGGACGCTGTAAAGCTTCCCGCATAATATGAAAAACACTTGGTGCAGGAAATTGCATCAGGTGTTTTTTTATCAACTGAGGATTGACGGCATCCCAGTCATCGGGCTGTCCCAGATACCTTTACTGTTTTCTTCAACTGGCAGTCGGACGCGTCCTTTGATGCCATGAATACATATTTTCCGGGATCGGTTTCCCATCTGGACGTTTTCTCGTTATATGAAGCGAGACTGCTTTCAGCAATATGGATCGTCACAGTACAGCTCTCTTCAGGAGCGAGTTCTTTGGTTTTGGCAAAGCCTTTCAGTTCTCTCTCAGGCTTGTCAAGTTCACCCTTCGGGGCCTTCACATAAAGCTGTACGACGTCTTTTCCATTGACTTTTCCGGTATTTGTCACTGTCACCTGTACGTCCCAGCCGTCTCCGGCAGACTCGACCTTCATATCCTTGAAATCAAATGTGGTATAGCTAAGTCCGAATCCGAAAGGATAGGCCACCGCTTTAGGAGCAAATGTATTGAAATACCTGTAGCCCACATAGATGCCTTCCTCATACTCGGTAAAGTCAATGTTCCTGACGGTGTACAACGGAAGTTTCCTGTCGGTCAGCTGACGATAGTATGAATAGTTGAACGGCTTGTCGGCAAAAACCTGAGGGAAATTCTTTGCTGTCGGCTCCAGCGCATACTCTGTAGAAATTGTCGCAGGAAGATGTCCGCTCGGATTTACCTCGCCGCTCAGGACGGATGCCACGGTATTGCCGCCTTCCTGTCCAGGCTGCCAGCACAATACGACTGCATCCACATTGTCCTGCCATGACGTCATTTCCACAAGTCCGCCGACATTGAGAATGACCGTCACTTTCTTGCCCTCCGCATGGAACGCTTCGGAGACTTTGGAAATCAATTCCTTCTCCCTGTCAGAAAGGAGATAGCTGTGATAGTAGTCCCTGTCCTTTCCTTCACCGAAGACACGGCCGATCGTAATCACGGCGTCATCGGCATTGGCGGCAGACTTGACAATGAGGTCTTCAGGAACTACCTCGATTGCCCTTTCCCTGTCAACGAACCACTTTTTGCCCTCGTTCATCGTCTTGCATCTCAACGCTTCAGCCTTCATATAATCCTGGTAGAAGGCATCCAGTTCAGGCTCAAGACGGAAACCGGCATTGGAAAGTCCGCTCATGAGGTCCACCACATAAGGCCTGTTCACGTCGCCGGAACCGGTACCGCCTGCGATGAAATCATAAGATGTTATGCCGAAGAGCGCTATTTCATTGTCCTTGGACATCGGCAGTGCTGCGGAATTGTTTTTCAAGAGCACAACTCCCTCATCAGCAACCTTTTTGCACACCTTGGCGTGGGCTTTAAGATCTGGCGCCTCTGACGGTTCATAACCCTTGAACTTCGGAGTGTTGATGACCAGTTTGAGGATTCTGGCCACTGTCCTGTCCACGTCTTCCATACTCAGGCTGCCGTCCTTGATGGCGTTCAGGAGATTGATATAGCGCGAGTCACGTCCCGGCTGTATCATCTCGTTTCCGGCACGGACTATGGCAGCATCATCGTAACCGCCATTCCAGTCGGTCATCACAGCACCTTCAAAGCCCCATTCACCACGAAGTATATCAGTCAGGAGTCTCTTGCTCTCGGCTGCATGTTCCCCGTTTATGAAGTTGTATGATGTCATGATGGTCCACGGCTGCGACTCGCGGACAGCTATCTCGAAGTTCTTGAGATAGATTTCCCTTAACGCGCGCTCGGAAACGATGGCATTGTTGGCCAGACGGTTAAGTTCCTGGTTATTGACAGCAAAATGCTTCAGCGAGGTTCCCACTCCATTGGACTCAATTCCGTTGATCATTGCCGCCGCCATTTTGCCTGACAGCAGAGGGTCTTCGGAATAGTACTCGAAATTCCTTCCGCAAAGCGGATTCCTATGTATGTTAGCACCTGGGGCAAGCAGGATGTCCACACCATATTCGAGGACTTCATTGCCCATATTCCTTCCGGCTTCCTCGACGAGCTCCGGATTCCATGTGGAAGAAAGCATTGTGGCAATCGGATAACCGGTACAGTAGAATGTCCGGGTATCGCCTTTTCGTTTTGGTGCAATGCGAAGGCCGGCAGGACCGTCAGCAAGGACTACTGTAGGAATGCCGAGTCGGGGAATGCCGTTGATCACGCCTGCCGCTCCCGGAACACCGGTGTTGGTAAAGCCGATTCCATTGAAACTGGCAGCTCTTCCGCCGATTATAAGGGTGCACTTCTCTTCCGGTGTCATGGCTGCCACGACCTCCGGAATATTGTCCTCACGAAGTTGCGGCGGCACATCTGCCGATGCTGACAGCGCTGAAACCGCGAAAAGTGCTGTAAGCAATAAACTTTTCATCATAATTGAATTTTAAAAAAAACATACGTCCACTTTTATGTGGGACAATATCGGCTAGTCATCCGGGACATATTCGAGAATGTCGCCGGGCTGACAGTCGAGGGCGCGGCAGAGGGCCTCCAGAGTAGAGAAACGCACCGCCTTGGCCTTGCCTGTCTTAAGAATGGAAAGATTCGTGGCGGAGATACCGACCTTCTCAGCCAGTTCTCCGCTCGACATCTTCCTGCGAGCCAACATTACATCTATGTTAACTGTAATCGGCATAATCGTTATTCAGTAGCCTCCCCTTCTGCCGGAGACTGTGGCTTCACTTCTGCTCCCTTGAGATAGCTCGGAAGATTCATACCTGCCATCTTGAACAGCTCGTCAAGCGGCGGAACAGACTGCATCATACCGGAGATGAAATTGGCAGTGGACGTCTTGCCGTCACCCTTGCCGTTGCCGTCCCAGACGGTAACCTTGTCGATCTTGATGCCCTTGACAGCCTCGACCTGAGTCTTGACAAGTTCAGGAAGCTTATCCGCGATAAGCATAAGCACAGCCTTCTGTGCATCACCTTCAGCAGCATTGACAAGCCTCTGGAAACCATCAGCCTGCTTGGTAAGAATTACTTCGATACCCTTCGCCTGGGCAGCCATCTTCGCGTAAATCGCATCAGCCTCACCCTGAGCTGTCCTGCGCAGCTTTTCTGCTTCAGCCTCGGCGTCAATGATGGCCTTTTCCTTCTCAATCTGGGCAGGAACCACAATGTTAGCCTGCTGGGTAGCCTGCTCTCTGGCAGCACGCGCAAGCTCGGCACTCTGCTCTGCCTTATATGCCTCTTCCATCGCCATAGCGGCCTGGACCTTTTCCGCTGCTATCGCAATTCTTGCAGCTTCAGCCTCCTTTTCACGCCTGACCGCATCAGAATTGGCGATTGCAATCTTGGAATTGTTCTCACCTTCGACCGCCTTTGCATTGGCATCCGCAGTGGAAATTCTGGTGTCGCGGACAGTCTCGGCAATGCGGATATCCTTGTCCCTGTCAGCCTCTGCCTTACCGATCTCACCGAAACGGTTCTGCTCGGCAACGCTCTTCTTGGCATCATTGATAGCCTTGGCAGCTGCCTCCTTTCCGAGAGCCTCGATGTAGCCGGACTCGTCGCGGATATCGGTGACATTCACATTGATAAGCTTAAGACCGATCTTGCGGAGCTCTGCCTCGACATTGGTACTGACATTGGCGAGGAACTTGTCGCGGTCGGAGTTGATCTCCTCGATGTCCATGGTCGCGATGACGAGTCTGAGCTGTCCGAAGAGGATATCGGTGGCGATGTTCTGGATATTCTCGATGGTGAGACCGAGCAGACGTTCAGCCGCATTGGTCATATTGTCAGGCTCAGTGGAGATGCCGACAGTGAAGCGGCAAGGCACATCCACACGGATATTCTGCTTGCTGAGCGCATTGGTAAGATTGCATTCGATGGAAATCGGAGTAAGATCCAGGAAAGAGTAGCTCTGGAAAACAGGCCAGATGAACGACGCCCCTCCGTGAATACACTTGGCAGATGAAGCACCTCCGTTCTTGTTTCTTCCTGTCTTTCCGTAGATTACGAGAATCTTGTCAGACGGACAACGCTTGTAGCGGTGGAGTATTGCGGACAAAGTGACGATAAGCACGACTACCGCAATCGCAATGATGATAATTATTTCCATATCACAATGAATTAGGTATTATTATAGTGTCAAATTATAAGCGGCTCCAAGGGTTCCACGAGCAATGTACTGGAATCCACTACTTCCACGACCTTTATCTGAGCTCCTGTAGGAATTGAATCACAGTCAGTTACGGCATCATATTCACGCACGGCGCCATTGATGGTAATCTGCACTTTGCCAGTTCCGCGTCTCTCCCCCGGAATAGTCAGATAGACCTTTCCGTGACATCCGGCCGCAGATTTATAGACATTGATATTTCCCGACTGCTGCATCCCGGCCAGCCACTTGAACATCAGCATCACGACAGTGACAATGGCCACACCGACAACGAACGCCAGAAGCAGGACCAATGCTTCAGAACCGAACTTGCCATGCATCAGTATGGCCGTCCAGCTGAACCCGAGAAAGAAATTCACCAAGTTCCTGAACGTGAACAGGTTCATCGAAGGATCCCCGTCAAAGTCCGGATGCATATCCAGGCCACCGCCGAAATCCGGGTCAATGTCGCCGCCCAAGTCGGTGTCCGAGTCAATGCCGACAAATGTAAGTATGCTCTGGATAATAAAAGTCAATGAAGTGGCTATGGCGATGCACCATAGAATCTTCATGAACAAGTCAAGCGAAGTCCACCATTCTGTAATCATAGTTAATAATGTTTCGGGACAATGTCCCAGGTTGTTTCCGCTAATATAAAAATAATTTTACGAATATCGATAAATTTTCTACTAAATTCGTAAAATTTCACCTTTTAAAGGTTAATTGAAAGAAATCGGGGAAATATTTAGGTTTTAATGATTTTTTTTACAAGTCCGGTGGGTGGTAACGCCGCCAAAGGTTCGCTTCGCTCATCCCGTCAGGCTGGCGCCTGACACCCGTTCGCAAGGCCGATGCGGCGCAACCTTCAAATAGCTGTGTATCAAACATTTAACCGAAATCAGAGTTATGGTTTTCACAACTTTGAAAATGCCTAAAGCACTGATAGTCAGTGAAATAAGCGTTGCGCGTCCTTGGGGTGTAACCTTGGAGACGCTTACGAGGGTTGCCACGGGAACAGATACCGTGAGGCAAACGTGAGCAAATATTACCTCAACAGGGAATATGGTGAACAGCTGAGTACGGAAGCGAGATTCAGCACTGCGGCAGATTCTGCCTTGGAAATGTCCTGCTTGTTCTGTTCGTAGGCACGGATCATCCTCAATGATACACCGGACCGCTCGGCGAGTTCCTGCTGAGTAAATCCGGCGGACTTGCGCTGGCGTTTCAGAGGGGAAACATCCATTTCGGAATTTGACATGATTTTCAATGCTGAATACACGAACTTGCTTATGTCAGCCTCATGAAATGTAGGATACATATCCATAACTCTATGGACATCAATACCTTTTGTATTCAGGGATTCAAATGGGAGATTGGTGTACCACTGAAGATACGCCAGCACCCAGCCTGTCCAGAAAATGGCAGAACGGTCATCAAGCACATAGTTATAGTCCCTGGCATGGCCGCCTGTGCTTTCAATAATCTTTTTCCCCAATTCAATGCCGGACAAACCGGAAACGTATTTCGGATTGCCTTTCTCGAATTGGCGTATCACATTTCCGGCAAGCATCCTGTCATAAAACTCATCGATGCCTCCGGCACATGCAATGGAGCCATAATCCAGAGCCACTGCCAGATTCAGCATTGCATCTTCCAAATAAGTTTTATCGTAAGCGCGGATCATCATTCTTCCAATTATTTCTTACAATGTCAATAACATATGTGCCGTCCAACACTGTTTTCTCTCTTTCGCTTCTGAACGTGTCACGTGCAGTCCTGTCACGTGCAGACTTTTTCGGGTAATAGGTCCGATTGTCTGCAAGGACAGCACGAGAATGCTCAAGTTGTTCAAAAGCATTCCGGCTTTTAAGGACCACTTGCTCTCCCAGTTTCCCCAATTTCATGGCTTTCCCCAGTTGCTCCAGTGAAATCGTATTGTTCAAGAAAGCAGATGCAAATGAGAAGTAGGAATCATCGGCTCTGTAGCCGCGTATCACATCGGCCTTCTTGTAGTCGGGAAGGAATTCCGAAAGGATGTATTCTTTTGCTGCCGACGGGAGTCCTCGTTCTATTACAAATGTCCGGTTTTCCAATAGAATCGCAAGCCAGTTAAGTATATGATACTCAGCTTCCGACAAGTTCAATATGGTCAATCCGTCCATTTCCAGTTCATACTCATTGGCGAAGCCGTCCCGATTTTCAGCGCAGGCCCATTCCTTGGCCAGTTCAATATGTTCAGTGCAATAAAATCCCAAACCGTAATCATTCTTCGCATTTCCAAGTCCGAATTCCGGTTTTTCTATGATATTGGCAGAGCCATGATACAATTTCAGCTTCATAAAACTCACGTTATAACGTCACTTTTTGCAAATATAATGGATTATCGGCAAAATGTCAATAGTTCTAGCCAGCATTTATTATGCGCCCGGTCAGTGGTGGGACCGCCGGAGGTTCGCTTCGCTCATCCCGTCAGGCTGCCGCCTGACACCCATTCACAAGGTCATGGGCGACCATGCCTCCGTCGGCCCCATCACCGACCGGGCTTTTATGAAATGGGGAAAGGACAACAGATGACCATGCCTACGTAGTTGACATAAAGATTATTTTGTTAGCATAATTCTAATAGAATAATGCTTAGTATTTGGATAAAATCCGAGAAAATCTGAAAGGAATCAGGAAAACATTTAGGTTTTCTACGCGCCCGGTAGATGGTTGTCCGGATTAAAACGATTATTTCCGGACAAGTTGCTGACTTTGAACAACTTGTCCGGAAATAAGGGCGTTTTTATGGACGAAATGTTAAAAACTAACTAGAGGCAGCAGGTTAAAACAAGCGAAACTACGGCGAGAAGGATAGATATGAGGCCCAGTTTCATGGAGATGCGGGTGGCATGAAACGGGTGATACCAATAGTAGCTGAAAGGACATCCTTTGGACACTTTGACATCTTTCCCCACAATGTCTGAATTATCAAAACCCGGTCCGCAGAGTTCCCTGATCGAGGCTGGATTCAAGGCAATGTCGCCATCTGTCAATTCTGAAAAATTCGGATTGAACACATATTGCCGGTAGATCGACTTGCCTGTTATCGGAGAATAAATCTTCACAACGGAAAGGCGCTTACGGCAGCGGGAGGAGTCCTTTCTGCATTTTCCGAACACATCAGAGTATGCTCCAGATGTCATATAGACCGCATCTTCCTGGTTGATATCACCACATAAGTCTGTGAAAATATTACATCCAGAGACAGAATTCATCTTTCCTTGGCCATTCTTCGGAGGAAAGTTCAATGCTATCACTTTCTTAGTGGATTGTTTCATGACAATGATTTTTAGAATTAATTCGGCAGCCGCACGGCGACTGCCGAAAAGGTTATATAAATTGATAAATAGTTAAATAGATAATTATAGAGCTCGCACAGCACGTACACTATAAGTATTATTCTTATCGCTGTAGTAAGTATTACCGCTACTGAAACTCACGTAGTACGCGTCATAACTTTTATAATTATTGGACTCAGTAGAAGACCAATAATAATTAGTTCCGAGCTGCGTACCACCTACTGACGGAGAGGATAGCGTTGCATTTAGTTTCGACTTATTATTATATACAGCCTTTAGTTCATCAAGGGCTGGCAGATACCAAGAGGATCCCTTGGCACGACACCATTGGGCTGCTGGTGATTTCGCAACTATCTTATCAGTATTTGATGCGCCATCGGTATCACTCTTTGCATTTGTCGTTGTTCCATAATACCCCCATTCAGCTTTGGTTTCATCATTGGAAACTATCTTAACAACAGCATCAGTATTATAAAAGACCACGCCTAAAACATCATCAATTGACACATATTGACCAACTTTATAAATTGAAGGATTCAAACCTTCTGAAACTATAAGTTTTACCAATAAAGACACATCCAATGTCTCCAGCGCCACATTCTTAGACACATCCAATGTCTCCAGTGCCACATTCTTCGTCACATCCAATGTCTCCAGCGAAGTTCCACCAACATTCAAATTCACAAGCGCCACATTCTTAGTCACATCCAAAATATGCATGCTGCCGCACCCTGCCAGATTCAAATTCTTCATCTCCAAGTTCTTGGACAAGTCTATATCCGTCAAGGCGGTATTCGATGCCTCAAGTGTTTCCAGCACGGTGTTGTAGCCGAGCGCAAGGGCTGTAATACCGGCATTGTCAGAGACATTGAGGGTCTTGAGGACGGTGTTGCTGCGGACATTGACATTCAGGAGATTATTCTTGCTGACATCGAGTTTGTCGAGGGCGGTGTTATTGACAACCCTAATCGTAGAGAGCTGGTTATCAGAGCAATCAAACATCGTAAGGGCGACATTGTTGTTCACGTTGAGCGCGGTCAGCTTGTTGCTTGAGCAATCGAAATACTCCAGTTCCACATTCGAATCCACATCCAGCGCAGTCAGTCCGCAGGCATTAAGGTCGAGATGAGTGAGTGCGGTAAGCGTGGAAACATTCACACCAGTTACGAGACTGTTTCCGCTCGCAACCAACTTGGTCAGCTGGATGTTTTCGTCAATATTGAAAGACGTCAGCACGCTGCTGCCGGTGAGGTTTAATGTCGTGAACTCCGTGCCCGCAAACGCCAGTTCGAGAGTTTCAGCCTGGTCGTAACCGGTGATCGTAACAACATTATCACTCAACGCATTGGTGTTCACATTCTGCAAGTAAAGGTCCTTCAGAGCAATGTCGTTGTTCACATTGAGCTTCGTGATCGGGTTACCATAAGCCACGATAGTCTCGAGCTTCTGGAGGTTCGGCAGGTCAATTACCGAAACATTGTTACCGTTGAGATTCAGATATTTGAGGTTAGGACAATCCTGGAGGCCCACGATACTGGAAATACTTCTGCCCGAGCAGTTTACATTCTGAACATTCTGTGCCTCGGCAATGCTTATCTCGCCATCCTCATCATCATCGAAAAGTGCCAGCAGATAAGCTTTCAGATTCGCATCAGGGATATGGATGCCGCCATCATTGTAAGAAATGGTCGTGAGTTCCTCCTTCTTTATGGTGAGCGCAGTCTCCTGAACGGCATCCTTCACCCAAAGTTTCGCCATCTCCGCATTTCCGTCACAAGTCACGCTGACCATAGCGGAATTACCGCTTACATCCAGGCTCGTAAGCTTGTTGGAAGAGCAATCCACGGTCTCCAGAAGGGTGTTCTTAGACAGGTCGAGAGACGTCAGGGCATTCTTACTGCAATCCAGCGTGAGCAATGCCTTATTCGCGGTCAGCCCGAGACTCGTCAGATTGTTCGAAGAGCAATAGAGATTCTCCAGGAGAGTGTTCTTGTAAAGGTTCAATGCGGTGATGCCGGTGTTCGAGCAATCGAGTTCTTTCAATGCCGGCAAACCGGTGACGTTCAATGATATAAGACTATTCTTGCGACAATACAGGACTTCAAGAGCAGTATTGTTTCTGAGGTCGAGAGCAGTCAGATTGTTGGAAGAACATTGAAGGTCAGTAAGGGCCTTGTTGTTCTTGAGATTGAGTGTGCCCAAATTGTTGTTCGAGCAGATGAGCGAATTAAGTTCTGCAGACTCGCTGACATCCAGAGTGTTAAGCTTGTTTGCGGAGCAATCCAATGTCTTGAGTGCGGCCAATCCGCCGAGTCCGAGTTTCTGGAGATTGTTTCCGTTCACGTGAATCTCGGTCAACTTAGGAGAATGACTGAGGTCGAGGGATGTAAGTTTATTGAGGCTTACATCTATGGTTTCGAGGTTGCTGAAGTACTCGATTCCAACGAGAGAAGTAAGTCCGAGCAATGAAGCGTCGATGGCAGTCACCGCCTTGGCTTCATCTTCGGAAATCTCGCCGTCACCGTCCGTATCGAAGTTCTCGACACAATATGCCTTGAATTTAGGGTCGGCAAAACTGATGACATCACGGGTCCAAGGAACCATCTGGATATACTCGGAAGTGAGGTCATTGTTACCGTCAGAGATGCTGAGCCGCACATTGGCAGAGCACTTGCTGAGGAAATACGCATCCTTGAGGTTGCGGCCGCTGACGGTTACGCTGAGGAAGCCGTTCTCGGCTGAAACGCTTTCTACGGTGAGAGCCACTGTCTCAGGGGAGGCCTTGGTGATGGTGTAAACAGCTGACATTGAGAGAGCTGTCTGCCATACGGCGGCCACTTCGGCGGCTGTGGATGCAGGTTTCAATTCAAAGTCGAAGGTGGCGGTGCCGGGAGTTATGGTACCGTTATTCGTAAAGGTCATGACCGCCTTACCGTCAGAATATTGCGGCACGTAAGCGATGGAATGAATCCTGGCGAGAATGGCCGTGATCTGCTCCTGGATATCCTCGATGTCATTCTGGATGGCATAAATCTGCGACTTGATGCTCTTGATATCCTTCTCGCAGGTCGCTACTCTCTTGGTGAGAGCCTCAATTGTGGAATTGACCGCAGCTACCTCGGACGCTATCTTCGCATTGATAGTGTTCACTTCTTCCGCAATCTGCGCAGTAATCTTTCCTTCGGAAGTCTCGATGGCCTCTTTGATTGCTGCCTTGTATGCGGCGGTCAGGTCCGATTTTGCAGTCTCCAGGTCGGTACGGAGCTTGGCAATGTCAGCTGCATTGTCAGCGATAGCTGATGCATTGTTGTTGATGGCGGAAGCATTGGCCGCGATAAGCTCACCGTTGTCAGCGATATCCTTCGCATTGGCGGCAATCTTCGAGGCGTTTTCCGCAATGGCCGCGTCGGTGGAAGTCTTCAGTTCCGCGATAGCAGTCTTGTTCGCCTTGACACCTGCGGCATTGGTCTCAATGGCCGTCTTGTTAGCCTTGATAAGGTCGGTATTTGCAGATATGAGCTTCATCATCTCCGTCCTCAGCGCCGAAATCTTCGAAGCGTAGTCTGACTTGATGGCAGTTATCTCGGAATTGATTTTGGCGATGTCGTCCTTGTTTGCAGTAACCTTGTTCTGGAGCGCCGAAATCTTGGAATTCATCTCCGACTCCAGCGATGCAATATTGGACTCCAACTTGCTAATTTTCGTAGAATTAGCACTAATGGCCGATGCGTTCTTGACGATAGACTTGGCATTGTCGTCAATCTTCGTAGAATTGTCCGCAATAGCATTCGCATTCTTGGAAACATTGCCCTGAAGTGTAGTCACATCGCTTCGCAATGCCTTGATAAGCATGGTGTTGGCACTGATTTTTCCCTCCAGCTGCGTCTGCAGGCTGCTGATGAGATTCTCCAGATATGATTTCTGGCTGGCGAGCTGTGACTCCAGATTAGTCTTGAGCACGGAGAGTTTGGCATCCGTCTGGGCTGTAGTGTAATAACCTGTAAGTTTCTCGTTCACCCAAGATTTCATTGATGTTTCCAATGCTGAAACCGCATCAGCGATAGCCTGGGTATAAGCAGCCTCGATTTCGGATTTGGCATTGGCGATAGCTGTAGTATAACCCTCTGATACGGCGGCCGTTACATCACTTGCAATGTTAGACTTTATCGGTTCCAATGCGGTCTCGATTTCAGTAGTGACAGATGTCTTGATTTTATTGTCAATGTCGGTCATCTGCTGATTCAGTCCGTCAATGGTCTGCTGGATGGAAGCGACGGTGGAGGCAGTGGAATTATATTGTTCCAATGTTACGAAGGTTGCTGATGCCCAATCTTTTACGTCGGTAGTCTGGTTATCGACATAAGTCCGCAGTTCAGCAATCTTGCCCTCCAGTTCGGTATCCTTTGCCTTCAATGCGGTTATGGCATCATTGATATTGTCCACCTGATTCTGCAGTTCGGTGCGTGCTGCGGAAAGCTGAGCGATGACATCCGACTTGGCTGCCTCGATAGATTTGACGAGGTCGTTCTTCAGCGTGGTATTGTCGTCAGCGGCTTCTTTCTTGGCATCGGCAATCGCCTTGTTGAACTCAGTCTTGGCAGCTTCGAGCTTGGTATCATTGTCCTTGATGGCCTTGTCGAGTTTTTTGGAAGTTTCCGTAAGACCGTCAATGTAGGTCTTCAGCCCGGCATCCGCCTTTTCCAGGTCGGACAATGAAGTTGTGATGGATTTGAGCTGCTTGTTAATTGAACTGATCTCACTGTCTTTGATCGTGTCGATCTGATTCTGCAGGTTCTTGATGTCATCCTGACTGACGCAGGAGAACGTCAAGAATAATCCGGCAAGGATTAGAAATGCGAATTTAGATAGTTTCATATAATGGTAAATTTAATTGATTTCGCTATAGCGAATACGAAAGCAGGCGGCATCAGTCACGACGTCGCTCTTATTATGTAATGTATTGTTTATCAGAACATTATACCCCCCCCCGACTGAAAAATCAGCGCGGATCACGCTCAAGATACAAGATGCGCATATGGGTATCATAGTAATTATTAGAGTTTTGACTTCTTGCAAAGGTAGTCAATATTTTCATAGGATGTTCATTTTTTCTCCGGAACATACTCGAGGATGTTGCCGGGTTTGCAGTCGAGAACACGGCAGAGTGCAACCATGCCTCCCACGGCCCAACCACCTAACGGACTATGATACTATTTTTCGGATAAAATTTGGTCGAATAAATATTATTTATGATATTTGCACTAAACTTATAGGTTTAATATGGAGCTGAAGGAGATATACCCGGGCGTCATATGGAGCGTCCAATATACAGGAGACGAAAGAAATATCTTTGCAATAAGGATGTACCAGTGGCGTGATGTCGAATATTTGGAGGATTTCATATTCAGGCATAAACGGTTTATTGAAAGCAATCCGTTTTGGAACAACTACTCTATTCAGGACATTATTGTCAGCGCAAAAAGAGACGCAAATAATTTACTTAAATACATCAATAAATTATACACAAACACATTGAACAGTCTCCATCCTGACTTTAGTGACAAGTTCTATATTTTGGAGAAACCGCCTTATACGGAAGAAAAAGAAGCCAGACGCAAACTATATGGAAGAGATGAAGATGATAATGTATATAACTACTTCCCAAGTAGTGTTTTTAGATTCTATGCAATAAAAGTGGATTCAGAAAAGGATGACGTAATTCCTGCTTATATTATTACTGGAGGAGGTATCAAGCTTACAGCTAAAATGCTCAACATGAAGGAGTTGAATCAGGAATACAATAAAATGTTATCTGTACAGGATTGGCTCGCAAAACAAGGAATTAAAACAAAAGAATCATTATACACTCTAAAAAATGGTAAAAATGAGCAACATTGACAGATTAAGGGCAATCTCGACTCCTGCGGAGGAGGATTGGTTTAAAATTGCCGAAGAATGGGATAAAGAAGATGCATATCTGGAGAAATCTGCCAGAATTGCCGTTTCTGTTCTATCAGTTCTTAGAGAGCACAAAATGACAAAGCAGGAGCTAGCTATAAAGATGGGTGTATCAGCCCAGTATGTCAGTAAGATTGTCAAAGGTAATGAAAATTTGACATTGGAAACAATATCCAAACTTGAAAAAGCATTGAATATCAAACTAATAAGCGTAACATATCACTCGCATCCATCAACTACAGATGAAAAATATCACCATAGAGGGTCCAACTGGGACAAGTTTTGTTCAGTCAAGTTTTCAGCCGAATCCAATGAATCAATGTCTCGACCTACAACTTATCAATATTATAGATACAGAAAGTTCAGTATAACAATCAGCTAGCTATATGGCACTTCAATTTCAACTCGTCAAGATAGACACACCTCAGTTTGCAATTATTAACGATGGAGAATTCAACAATCCCCTTCAGATTGATTTCGAGATCAATTTTGCCATAGACAATAATTTATCGGCAATAAAGAATACGTTGAAGGTAGTATATATGAATGCAAACGAACCAGTTATGCAACTGGTCATCGATTGCTGCTACGCTATATCACCAGACAGTTGGAAAGAAATAACAGCATCAGATAAATCTATTGTAGCACCAGCAGGTTTCCTTCAGCATCTAACTGCCCTTACCATCGGTGTGACCCGCGGGGTTCTTCATTCCAAAACTGAAGGGACAAATCTTAACAAATTCATCCTTCCGCTTATCGACATTTCGGAGATAGTCAAAAATGATATGGTTATATCCCCACCACCGACCAAGGTTCGCTGAAACTGCAGCCGGTCAATACCAAAAAAGGCGTTTCAAAACTATTTGTTCCGAAACGCCTTTTATGTTGAGATACCACGACTCGAACGTGGACTAAGTGAACCAAAATCACTTGTGCTGCCATTACACCATACCTCAATTCAGCCCGGCAAAGATAGGACTATTTTCCGTTTTTGCCAAAAGTATTTGCAAAGTATAGGCTTTCTAACGTGTTTCGCCTATTTCTCTTCCGGCTTGCCGCAAGTGTAGCCGAGTTTCTCGATAGCCTTTTTCAATGTTGCCTCATCAGTCTTCGCAGCGTCATAAGTAATGGTCACGGTTTTCTTTTCGAGATTGATATCCAATGACTTGACACCCTTTTCGAAAGAAATGTTCTCCTGAACTTTCTTCACACAGTTCTGACAATGAAGTCCGACATTGAAGACCACCGTCTTCAACTCCTTTTTAGGAGCAGCTTCCATAATATTGGCCATGACAGGCTCAGCGACAGTCATTGACAGCGGAAGCATTGCTGCAACTACAGCAGCATAAATCAATTTTCCCATATAAAATATTATTTCCAAAGCGTAAACCTTACGCCAAGATAAAACTTCGTTCCCATAATCGGTCCCCAGACAGCACTCGCGTCGAAATCCGGACGCGATGCATCCACATGAGAGGACATGCCATCAACAGACGTGCCGATTACCACGTTCTTCTGCCTGAAATTGGTAAGATTTTCTGCTCCGAGATACAGGTCCACGCCCTTGAAACGCTTGGTAACCTGAAGATACAGAAGCGGATACGCCGGCGTATAACCATCAGCATACAGAAGTTTGCCGTCATCTCCACGCAGATCCTTCATAAATTCATAGACACGTGCCTTGCCATTGACAGAAGCCGTGAAATCAAAAATCCACTTGTTCAGATTTGTAGCATATTGCAGGTTCAGCACTCCCTTGTAACGGCTCGTCATCGGCCGTTCCACAAAACCGCGCCCTTCCAGTTCCACCTTGGCATCCGTATAACGGAATGTAGCGGAAACCGTAAATCTCCTGAAAGCCTCAACATTGAAATCAATCTGATAATTATCTGAAAATGAGCGTTTTCCGCCAAGGGCATAAAAGTCGATAGCATTGAGTCCATGCTCATAATCGACCACCATCTGCTCCGCAAAACGAGTCCCGAAATAGTCGAAACTCAAATACGTGTCATCCGAAGCCCCGAAAGGCAGATAGAAGGTGGCATTGCCCCCGAAAGTCCACGCATCCTCCAGAAGATGTTCGGAATACGCTCCGGTAAATGACTTGCCAGTGGAAAGCACGCCGATATTGTCAATGACAGGCAACGCACGCCTGAGTCCACGACCGCCGTTTGCCCTCAGGACAATCTGTTCCAACGGGCTGTATTTCAACGTCAGACGAGGCACGGCCTTGAACCCTTCTCCATTGAACCAGTCACCGCGAAGCCCGACAATCGAAGAAAACTTATCGCCTGCGTGGAATGTGTATTCTCCGGAAATGCCGGCATTGTAGAAAGCATCGGATTTCTTACCCGGCTCCAGTTTCTGAGCCGCCACCTTGCGCATGAAATCTTCCGCGAACCAGTCAGCCGTACCGCCGAGGGCCAGCGTAAACTTGTGGGAATCATTGATTTCATCCTGGAAAAGCACATTGAAGAAACCGGAATTCTGCGTAGCGAGGTATTTGGAGGCACCGGCCCGGAGATTCATGTCTGTAAGCGTATAGTCGGCCACGAAAGCGATGTTCTTCGCATTGTCCTCACTGATCGGCACACCGACCTTCACATACGTATTCAACTGACGGTTAATGATATCAGAGCCCCACGGCGAGGTGGAGGCCAATGTATATTTCTTGTAGTCATATCCCGACTGCCCGCCCTTGCGCATATCCTGGAGGGCACGCAGACCGAAGCGGACCTGCACACCGGTAGGCCCGTAATAGAGCCAGCGGTTGGCGACATTGACCTGAAACATCTCAGGGTCATCCATGAAGCCGTCATGGTTGTGGTCGAATGTGCGGAAATTTCCGGACACATGGCCGAGCAGCACGGTGCTCCATTTCTCGCCCATCTGCAGGGATGAGGCGACATTGAAATCCGTCTTCGTGTCATTCATGACTGACGCATTCAGGAAAAGCGGCTTTTCGTCAGTCGGCTTGCGGTATTCCATATTTATCTGGCCTGTAATGGATTCCGCACCGTTGTTCACGGATGAGAGTCCCTTGGATACCTGTATGCTTTCAAGCCATTGGCCTGGCACGTAGGACAGTCCGAACGGAGCGGCAAGCCCGCGCATGGACGGACGGTTCTCGTCCAGCATCTGAGTATATATTCCGCTGAGGCCCAGGAGTCTGATCTGCCTGGCACCGGTAACGGCATCCGAATATCCGACCGTAACACTGGCCGAGTTTTCGAAGCTTTCCGCAAGGTTGCAGCACGCCATTTTCTTCAGACCTGCAGAGGAAATCACCTCGGTACGGAGTTCCTTTCCCCTCGAAAGATAATTACCGTTCTGCCGGCCCACGAACACAGTCGCGTCCAGGCTGTCAGCCCTTCCGTCATAAATCCCTGTAGTATCAGGGGTTTGGGTCAATGCAGACCCCATGTTAAATGCCGCAGCACCTGTCACGTTCGCCAGTGCAATGGCGGCCATCAATAATCTTGTATAATTCACCATAAACTATTTGTCAAGCAATTCCTTGTCCAAAGCCTTCGCCGCAAGTCGGACAAAATCCACATATCTTTCCTGTACAATCCCCTTCTCCCCTACCTTCACCGTCATCGGAAGAATCTGCAAGTCAAATGCATCAAGCACATCTTCTTTCGCTGATACGACCTTACCACTTGCAGAACCATCGTAAGGAGTGACGAACAGGACCTTCATCTTTCGGTCCGCCGCCATCAGTTTTGTCAATGCCATGAGCGACTCCCTGCAATGCTGGCATTTGGTATCGAAAAAGAACACATATGTTCCGGAAGGCAGACGACGTATATTCCAGACGCGGGACCTTGCACGGACCTTTACCTTCCCGGACTCAAGCCCGGACGCCTCCAGAATGGATTCCGGAACTCCGCCAGAGGCCATTGTCCCGTAAATCCTCAAGTCCGGCACAAGCGTGCCCGGCAGCGATCTGGACAGCAGATCCGACATCGTGCGCGCGTAGCCGATGACATTGACAGTATCCGCTGCGGTATCCCAGATATCAGGCCGTGACAAGATATACTTGTCAATGACGTATTTTTCCGCCTCCTTGTAGCGGCCGTCCTCCTGGTATGACAGCCAGTAGAACATATCCCCGACAGTCTCCTTGAAAACCGCCACGTCAGGCAACGACTGCGAGGCGATCCTGTCCGTCAGAGCATTCACGTCCTGCACCTCGAAATCATCGCCCAGACTGCCGAATATCTTTTCGAGCAAGGACATTGACTCTTCACTGCCGAAAACATAATCATCTGAAGCATAGATATTTGCCAGTATTGACTCAAGCGCGGGAACATCCAGTTTCCGGCCCAGAATCACACCATCCTTACCGATGAGAAACATCTGGGGAGTCTTGAGCACGCCGTATTTCCGCTGGAAATCAGAGTTCAGCGACGGGTCCCACAGATTGGTCACGCTGACATTGGCCGAACCCTCATACATACGCCTGTTCCGATAAGTCTGCCAGGCAAGGCTGTCTGCTCCGGTATAGACCGCGTAAACATCGAGAGACCAATGAGTTGAAGCAAGGAACGTCCGAAGCATAACCGACTGGAAGAGGCATTCCGTGCAGCCAGTATCATAGAAGTACAGCACCGAATAACGCCGCCTCGGTCCCTCTCCGTCGAAAAGACTCAGAGAATCCCCCTCTGCCGTATATAAAGTCAGTTCTTCGGCCTGTTTCCCCACCAGAGAACGCCTGTTGAATTCAGCATAAATTCTGGCATTCATCAGGTCAATGTCATTCTTCATCCGGATCTTCCCGTTAAAGAACCACTTGTCCGCTATGTCTATGGCCACGGCCTCGACTCCCATCACGTCCGAGCTGATGTAAGAGGAGTACAGCTTCAGCGCAACATATTGACGCACAAGAGAATCCGTGCAGCTTTCTATCAGGAACGAGCATTCCTTCTCCTGTTCCTGCACACTCAGAGGAGCCATTGCCTCCATATATGAGTCCAGCTTCGCGCCCAATGCGGCAAACGAAGCGGAATCCGGAGTCTGCTGCGCGCCCGCAAGCACTGACCAGGTAAAGGCCAATGCCGATAGCAGAATATGCAATGACTTGAGTTTCATACGGTTCAGGCTTCCGGCAGAACCACTCCGTCCGGAAGGAAAAGAGAGGTGTCGCCATGATGTTTCAGGATATCACGTACCGCTGAAGAAGAGATATGTGCAAACTCCTGGGCGGTCGGGATGATGATGGTCTCGATTTCAGGCGCCAGTTTCCTGTTCGCGTCTGCTATGGAACGCTCCGTCTCGAAATCGATCATATTCCTGACACCGCGCACGATGTGCCTGATGCCGAGCTGGTGACAAGCATCTATGGTGAGGTTGTCATACTTGATGATGCTCACTCCCTCAAGCCCCTTGACTGCCTGACTGATGATGTCGATACGTTTGTCCATATCGAAGAAGCCGCGTTTGTCCTGATTTATTCCGACAGCCACGACCACTTCGTCGAACATTGTCAATGCCCTTTTCAATATATTCAGATGTCCTGCAGTAAACGGGTCAAAAGACCCCGGGAACAATGCCTTGGTTTTCATAATCACTAAGTTTATAACTGCCAGTCAATCGGGGACTTGCCCTCCGAGACGAGCAGTTCATTGGTTTTTGCGAAATGTCCGCATCCGAAGAACGCGCCCCTCGCCAGCGGAGAAGGATGCGCCGCCTCCAGGACGAAATGCCTGGACGTGTCGATCAACGGCTTTTTGCTTCTTGCGAAATTTCCCCACAAAAGAAATACCACGCCATCACAGTTCGCAGAAATATAGCTGATGACAGCGTCAGTAAACTGCTGCCATCCGATAGCGCTGTGAGAAGCCGCTTCACCGGAGCGGACCGTCAGGACGGCATTGAGCAGAAGCACTCCCTGCTCAGCCCACTTCCTCAAATCCGGAGAGCCGCTCATCCTGATTCCCAACTCGCTTTCGATTTCCTTGAAGATGTTTTTCAATGAAGGAGGAGCAGGGACACCCTCAGGAACAGAAAAAGACAAGCCCATAGCCTGTCCGTATCCGTGGTATGGGTCCTGTCCTAAAATCACAACCTTCACCTTATCTACAGGTGTCAGTTCAAATGCCTTGAATATATCCTTGCCCGGAGGAAAAATGACCTTTCCCTCTGCTTTCTCGCGATGGAGACGCTCAGCAAGCGAAGTGAAATATGGTTTTTCAAACTCCGCCTGCAGGGCTTTCTTCCAACTTTCTTCTATCTGGACGTTCATTACTTGGTGAACACTGCTTTGATTACATCATCGATAGTCTTCACATACTCGAATGTCAGACCATCCACATACTTGGCATTGATATCCTCGATGTCCTTGCGGTTCTCCTCAGACAGCACAATCGTCTTCACTCCCGACCTTTTGGCAGCAAGAATCTTCTCCTTCACTCCGCCCACCGGCAGAACCCTTCCCCTCAACGTCATCTCACCTGTCATGGCCACGCCCTTCTTCACAGGCTGGTTTCTGAGAGCGGAAATCATTGAGCATACGAGAGTTATACCCGCAGAAGGACCGTCCTTCGGCGTCGCCCCTTCAGGAACGTGCACATGGATGTCCTTCTTGTCGAACTCCTCCGAGGTCAATGACACAAGTTCCGGATGAGCCTTTATATATTGGTAAGCGATGGTCGCGGACTCCTTCATCACATTGCCCAGATTGCCGGTCATCGTAAGCTGGCCCTTTCCGTTGCTCACCGAACTCTCCACGAACAGAATCTCTCCGCCGAGCTGAGTCCAGGCAAGACCTGTGACTACACCGGCACCTTCATTTCCCTCCTGCTTGTCATGGAACGCTGTAGGCAATCCGAGATACTCCTTCAGATGTGACGGCTTGATGACCGGAGGACAAAACTCGTCCAAAGCGATCTTCTTCGCTGTCACACGGGCGATTTTCGCAATCTGTTTCTCCAGACCGCGGACGCCGGACTCATGAGTGTACTGGTCAATGATTTCCGCCAATGCAGCCTTGTCCACCTTGAGCATCTTCTTGTCAATGCCGTGCTCCTCAAGTTCTTTAGGAAGAAGGAATTTCCTGGCGATTTCCATCTTCTCCTCAGCAAGGTAACCTGTGACATTGATCAGCTCCATCCTGTCCAGAAGGGCCGGCTGGATAGTGGAAATGTCATTCGCCGTGGTGATGAACAGCACGTGCGACAGGTCATAGTCCACATCCAGGTAATTATCGTGGAACGTCACATTCTGCTCAGGGTCAAGCACTTCGAGCAATGCCGAAGACGGGTCGCCCTTGAAGTCGCTGCTGAGTTTGTCGATCTCATCCAGGACCATGACCGGGTTTGACGTGCCGGCCCTGTTGATACCGTTCAGTATCCTGCCCGGAAGCGCTCCGATATAGGTTTTCCTATGGCCTCTGATTTCAGCCTCATCGCGCATACCGCCCAATGCTATACGCACGTACTTTCTGCCTATGGCCTTGGCAATGGACTTTCCGAGACTGGTCTTGCCGACTCCCGGAGGGCCGTAGAGACAGAGAATAGGAGACTTCATGTCCCCCCTGAGTTTCAGCACCGCGAGGTATTCGATGATTCTCTCCTTCACCTTCTCCAGTCCGTAATGGTCCTGGTCAAGCACCTTCATGGCATGCTTCAGGTCCAGATTGTCCTTGGAGAGGTCATTCCACGGAAGGTCCAGCATGAACTTCAGATAGTTGTACTGGATGCTGTAGTCCGGAGTGGACGGATTGTATTTCTCGAGTTTGGCAAGCTCCTTCGCGAAAATTTCCGCAACAGATTCAGGCCAGTTCTTGCCGGCAGCCTCCGAACGGAGATTCTCAATATCGGAATCCTCGTCCATACCGAGTTCCTCCTGGATGGTACGGAGCTGATTGTTAAGGTAATACTCCCTCTGCTGCTGGTCGATTTCATTCTTCACCTTGGAATTGATTTCCTGCTTGATCTTCAGAAGTTCGACCTGAGTGTCCAGCACATTGAGCAGTTTCATTGCCCTTACCTTCATATCCTCATACTTCAGGAGATCTACCTTGTCCTGGAAATTCTCCACATCCACGGTCGTGGCTATGAAGTTCACAAGGAAATTGAAGTCCTCGATGGAATGCAGCGCCGAGGCAGCCTCCTTAGGGGCATAAGGGGAATTCCGCATAATGGCGGACGCCTTCTCCTTGAGCGACTCCGCAATCATTCTGATCTCAGGATTCTGCACGTCATGGTCGATATCCTCAACATACTGCACAGTAGCCTTCAGGTACGGTTCCTCAGCAATGAGGGCGCCGAGTTCAAATCTCTTAAGTCCCTGAAGCACAGCGGAAACGGTTCCGTCAGGCATCTCGAAAGACTTGATGATCCTCACGGCGGTTCCGTAAGGGAACAGGTCTTCAAGGCCAGGTTCCTCCACACTCACATCGTTCTGCGGTACGGCGCCGATGATCATCTGACGCTTCTGGGCTTCATCGATCAGCCGCATGGACTTTTCTCGTCCTATGGTAATAGGAAAAATCGCACCCGGGAAGATGACGGCATTGCGCAATGCCAGCAAAGGCAATGTGTCAGGCAATGCAGCGTCTTCCATCTTGGAGGAAACATCTCCGGCCATCACCGGTATGATGCTGACCTCAGCCCCTGCAGGAGCGAAAAAATCCGGATTCTTATCAATCATATAGTCAAATTGTTTTTCATCAAACATAATATACCCCCCCTGTCTGCCATTTTGTCACGACCGACAGTTTTTTTATTCATATAATATATATGGTCAATCTCTGTGCCACGCGGTGCAGCAACGAAAATTCAGGGCAATATTTTTTTGTAAAAGTTTGTTAATAAAAAAAATAAGCGTACCTTTGTCACCCTGAATTGTACAAAAATACAAATAAATATTCATTATGACTAAAGCAGAAATCGTAAACGAGGTTGCAAAAGCAACTGGACTTGAGAAGACGACAGTTCAGACTGTTGTCGAGGCTTTTATGGAAAGTGTAAAGGATTCCCTCGCTAAAGAGGAGCCTGTATATCTTCGTGGTTTCGGCAGCTTCATCGTTAAGCACAGAGCAGAGAAAGCAGCGCGCAACATCACCAAGAACACAACAATGACAATCCCGGCACACAATATTCCGGCATTCAAACCGGCTAAAGTGTTCGTAGGAGCGGTTAAAAAATAATTTTTTTAAATCATCTATCTATGCCAAGCGGAAAAAAGAGAAAAAGACATAAGATGGCAACGCACAAACGTAAAAAGCGTTTGCGCAAGAACAGACATAAGAATAAGAAGAAGTAATTTTTCAGTGTCTGCCATTTTAGCAGTCTGCTAAGAGAGAGGCTACCGGTAGTCCGGAAGGCCTCTTTATTTTTATTCAACTAAAGTAATATTGCACTATCCTGATGGAGTCTGAAAAAGAATCGGTCAAAGACCTGATTGTAGATGTCAGCGAAAGCGAGGTCAAGATAGCGTTGATGGACAATCACCGCCTTATTGAACTCAACAAGGAGTCAAGCAATGGTCACAGTTTCACAGTCGGAGACGTATTCCTCGGCAAGGTGAAGAAAGTGATGCCGGCACTCAACGCAGCATTCGTGGACATCGGAGACGAGAAGGAGGCATTCATCCATTATTTGGATTTGGGGTTCTATTTCAATGCTTTCGACGAATTTGTCAGAAAGACGAACTCGAACACAAATGCGAATGAGCTGTTTTCAAATATCGGACTCGGTCCGGTCCTCGAGAAAGAGGGACAGATCGAGAAGATCCTGAAACCGGGACAGATGATAGTCGTCCAGATCGTCAAGGAGCCTATCTCCACAAAGGGGTCAAGGCTCACGGCTGAGATTTCACTTGCAGGGCGCAATATTGTACTCCTCCCTTTCGCGAAGAAAGTGAGCATTTCTCAGAAAATCGCATCGAAAGAAGAGAAAAAAAGACTTGAGACACTGGTCAGGAGCATACTCCCGCAGAATTACGGAGCTATCATAAGAACTGCTGCAGAAGGCAAGAACGCCGCAATTCTCGTAACAGAACTTAAATCGCTGATAAGCAAATGGGAAGGTGCATGGCCAAAGATTTCCAAGAACAAGAGCGTCCAGCTGCTTTTCACAGAATACAGCAAGACCACCACAGTACTGAGAGACCTTTTCAATGACACATTCTCCAACATCTATGTCAATGACAGGAAGGAGTTTGAAGAAATTTCGAAATACATCTCCCAGATATCTCCGGACAAGGAAAAGATCGTCAAGTTCTATGACGACAAGGAGCCGATATTCGACCATTTCGAGGTCACTCGGCAGATAAAGAGTTCCTTCGGCAAGGTGGTTCCGATAAAGCAGGGAGCGTATCTTGTGATCGAGACCACAGAAGCGCTGAACGTGGTGGATGTCAACAGCGGCATCAGGGCGAAGACAAACGACCAGGAAGAGAACACCTACGAGGTGAACCGCTACGCGGCCGAAGAAATCGCCAGACAGCTCAGACTCAGGGATATGGGCGGTATCGTGATTGTCGATTTCATCGATATGGACAATCAGGACCACAAGAACGGCCTATACAAGTATATGACTGAGCTCATGCAGGATGACAGGGCAAAGCACAACGTGCTGCCGCTCACCAAGTTCGGACTAATGCAGATTACCAGACAGAGGATAAGACCTGTCACTCAGATCGACACGACTGAGGTCTGTCCTGTCTGCCACGGTACGGGAAAGATAGCGCCGAGCCTAGTCATTGACGAGGAACTTGAACGAAAAATCGCGTACCACACCGAAAACGGTGTCAAGTCTTTCATGTTGAAGACCGGCCCGATCCTGGGCTCCTACATCTCGAGAGGCTTCAATTCTTTTCTGAGAAAGTGGAGAAGGAAGTACAAATGCAAAATCAAACACGAAGAAGTCCAAGACTTCAGTGTCCTGCAGTATGAATTCTACAATGAAAACGGCGACATTCTCCAATAGACAGTTCGCCTGAGCACTATAGAGGGACGGCCAGTCATGGTCGCCCCTCTTTTGTTTCTTGTCCGACGGACAATGATATTCACGGCTGATGGCAGATTATTCCTGCCTGAATGACAGTTTCCGGACAATGCAGAAGAGCAGCAGCATTACCGCCATGAACGCACACAGCCGCCCTACGATATCGCCCTGAGCCACAAAGAACGTCTGCTTTTCGCTCAAATGGACCTCTCCCTCCAGGACAGCCGGCTCCCACCATGCAGTCTTCGAGACAATGTCTCCCCTGCTGTCGATGATTGCGGAAATGCCGGTATTTGCGCTTCTGACGATGTCCCTGCGGGTTTCTATCGCCCGGAGAGAGGCATAGCTCAGATGCTGCCTGTACCCCGGAGTATTTCCCCACCAGGCATCATTGGTAATGATGGCCAATGCCTTGGCACCTTTTCTTACATATTCTGCACAATGCTCAGGATAGACTGACTCATAACATACAGCGCAGCCCAGAGGGACATCCTCCACCACTTTTCCCTCAGCATCCCGGGTTCTGCAGGAGAGCAGCGAAACCTCCTTCTGCCCTATGCAGCGTCCCATCACACCGCCGAGCAGGTCATCTATCTTGCAGAAGAATGCAGGATACGGTGTCATTTCCACGGCCACGACCAGTTTGGACTTATGATAAATCTGGGCTTCATCCGTGCCGTCCACCATAAGTGCGGAGTTATGCGATTCCACCCACAGACCGTCCGAGACTTTCCTTGCCGTATATGACGGAGCCACGGCAGACTCTATATAAGAATAGGACGAAGCGCCGAAAAGCAGATTCACATTGTGGTACTGTTTCAGGAATTCACGGAATCTGCGGTACGTCATACTCCGCTCGTAATCTCCTGTGACAATGTCATTTGTAAATGTCTCAGGAGCCACAGCGAGCAGCGCGGACGTGTCCTTTCTGCCGGCCAGTGCAGTCTTCAGCTGTTCGAGTAGAATGACGTTCTGCTGGCTTTGGGACAATGCCTGGAATTTATGATACGGGTCAATGTTGGGCTGCAACGCCACCACTTTCAGGGTATCACCTTCCTGCTGTGCAGGGCTATAATACATTGACATTGACACTATTGCGGGTGCGAAAAGTATCAGGAGTGCGGCAGCGGCGGAAGCGAAACGAGCCTTGGCATTGAACCTGAACCAGCTTCCGTCCGACAGGAAAACCATCAGGGAGAAGACTGAAAGGTTCGATGCCCATACCCACAGGGAGCCGCCGAGAGTGCCGAGCCATTCGTACCACTGGACAAGTGAGACGGTGCGTGCGAAGGCATTGCCCAGAAGCAGCCACGGCCAGGAAATCTGGGCCACGTCCAGATAGTATTTTTCCCATGCTATCCACAGTGCAGCCAGGAAAATGTAAGGCAGGGAGCCGCGCAGGTATTTCCGACTCCATCTGAACAGGCCGAAAACCAGTGACATCTGGAACGCATTGGCCACGCAGGCGAAGATACCGCCGCCCACGGTCGCATTGCACACCCAGAAAGTAGTGACTGCGTTCCACAGAAGAAATGCAGAATAGTGCCACAGCCACACTCGTTTCGCGCCTGTCAATGTCGCAATCCGCTCAAGGCACAACAGAGGCACGAAGCCTATGAGGGCAAGGAAACCGGTATGTGGCACAAGGTATGGAACGGACATCAATGTCACGAAAAGCAGGACAAGGATGCCGAAGAGAATATTCTGATTCTTCATATCAATTCAGGACTACTTCATAATGTATCGGGCAAAGATATGAATAAATATATTATATTTGTACGATTACTTGGAAACAGTTATGCTTATAGATATTCTGAAAGGATTTATAATAGGAATCTGCGCATCAGTCCCTTTGGGGCCGATAGCGATACTGGTTATTCAGAAGTCATTGAGCGAAGGTCAGAAATCCGGTTTTCTCGCCGGCTTGGGTGCCTGTCTTGTGGACACATTGTTCGCAGTCATCGCCATCTTCGCATTGGCCATAGCCGAGAGGTTCATTGAGAGTTACAGCACTCTGATCATGGTGGGCGGAGGTCTGATTGTCACCTTCCTCGGGTGCAGCCTGACATTCAAGGACCCGTTCAGGAAAATGAAACGGGAGGACGCCACGCCTTCATATTCGCTCAAGGATTTTTTCCAGGCGTTCATAATGGGCATTTCCAATCCGGGAGCCATACTGGTCATCTTCGCGCTGTTCGCGTTCTTCGGCATTGAACTGGAGCCTCACGATTTCCGGGTGGCGCCGATTCTCCTGGCCCTGAGCGCCGGAAGCGCATGCTACTGGTTCTTCTTCTCATGGGTCTTCAGCAAGATGAGGAAGAATTTCAAGCTCAGCACGATACTTTGGATAAACAGAATAACAGGAATCATAGTCACCATAATCGGCATCGCCCTGCTCACGGACGGCATTATGGAATTGATTTTCACATAATTTTCAGGAAAGGACAATGGATACGAAAAGTTTTTTCAGCAATTGGATAGTCAAGAACTTGTTGGGCGCAATCGCAGCGGTTGCGGCGATTGTCATTGCTTGCAGCCTCCTGCTCAGGATCGGCACACATCACGGTCAAGAGATCCAGGTTCCGGACATGACCAACATGTCTGTACGCAATGCCCAGGCCACTGCTGAACAGTGCGGGATACGGATCGACGTGACCGACTCCGTCTATGTAAGGAAAATGGGACGCGGACTCGTGTTCTCCCAGACTCCGAAGGCGGGCAGCAAGGTCAAGGAAGGAAGACGTATATTGCTTACTATCAATTCCGTATCGCCAAAAAAGACCACCATGCCCAATCTCGTGGGACTGTCAATGCGACAGGCAAAAGCAGAGCTGCTTTCCAAAGGGCTGATACTCAGAAATCTGAAATACGTTGACGATATGGCCACGAACAATGTCCTGAGGCAGCTTTACCGCGGCAGGGAAATCAGTGAAGGCCGATCCATCGACAGCGGTTCCGAAATCGACCTCGTGGTGGGCTTGGGAGCCGACAACCAGACATTCATCCCGGATGTTTCAGGGATGAGATACATGAGAGCCGTGGATGCTCTGCATGACAATTCATTGAATGTCGCCAAACTGTATTTCGACAAGAGCATCCGCTCCTACAGCGATTCCCTCGACGCAGTAGTTTACAAGCAGGCTCCAGCGGCCACTGACATGTCCGTGCTGATGGGCAGCGCAGTCACCCTTTATCTGAAAGCCTCAGAAGACAAGTAGCAAATGACAGGACCGGAATACAACGACATTCTGTTCTCGACAGACGAGGAGAGAGAGTACTCGGGGACGACTCCGATGACAGATGAAGATGCAGCTACGGAAGGCGACGAGCAGGGGATGTTCGAGCACTTCCGGATGAATGTGGACAAGGGGCAGACGCCGCTCAGAATCGACAAATTCATGTCTTGCCACCTGATGGACACGTCCAGGCACAGAGTCCAGCTTGCCATCAGGAACGGTTACGTGAAACTGAATGACAAACAGGCCAAGGCGAACATGATTGTCCGTCCGGGCGATGTCATCCGTTTCGTCATGCCATATGAAAGGCGCGGTTTCGAAGTCCTGCCTGAGAACATTCCACTGGATATCGTATATGAAGACGAGGACCTTCTGATAGTGAACAAGCCTGCCGGAATGGTAGTGCATCCGGGACACGGACACTTTGAAGGAACATTGGTCAATGCCCTTTCATACCATCTCGGAATAACACAGGGGCAGGACGCGAAAGACGAAAGGATGGGCGTCCTGGTGCACCGTATCGACATGGACACTTCCGGTCTGCTGGTGGTGGCCAAGAACGACGAGTCACAGCTGAACCTCGCGGGACAGTTCTTCAGACATAGCATTGAAAGAAAATATGTAGCAGTGGTCTGGGGGAACCTGAAGGAAGACGAAGGTACCATCACCGGCAATATCGGCCGCGACCCGAATGACCGCCTGCGTTTCAAGGTCTATCCCGACGGGGACAAGGGAAAACACGCCGTCACCCATTACCGCGTACTCGAGAGGTTCGGCTATGTCACAGTGGTAGAATGTCAGCTCGAGACCGGAAGGACACACCAGATAAGGGTGCACATGAACTATATCGGCCATCCGCTTTTCAATGACGAGAGGTACGGAGGTTCAGAAATCCGCAAAGGCACCATCTACGCGAAATACAAACAGTTCATACGCAACTGCTTCGAACTCTGTCCGCGCCAGGCCCTGCACGCCAAGACGCTCGGCTTCAACCATCCGCGAACAGGAGAATTCATCCGGTTCGACTCGGATCTGCCGCAGGACATGCAGGCCCTCATAAAGAAATGGAGGGACTACGCCGGCAATATGAAGGAACAGGAAGATTAGAGACTACTCGTCACCATACACATAGACATCCTCACCCGGAGCCGCGAAATGGAATCTCTCACGTGAGAACTCCTCGAGGGTGTCCCTGTCGGTGGACAGCATCTTGATCTGCTTGTCCATCTCACGTATTTCTTTCCGATACTGCTCCATCTGGGCGTTTTGTCTGCGTATTTCCATCTTGGCGGAAATCCATCTGAGGACGCTGTCGTCCGCAAAAAAAGTCATGAATACCAATAAGCAGGCTCCCACAACTGAAATGAATTTCAGCTGTCCGCCATATGGTCCATGCCACAGCGACTTCAATATCTGTCCAAGTTTTTCCATAACAAGATTTTATTTCATTCCACGACAAATTTAGTTAAATTTGTAGAATGATTTGGACAGAGTTCAATATTTATTCAAAATAATACACAAATGAAACCAACATTGCTTGTCCTTGCTGCCGGAATGGGCAGCCGCTACGGCGGACTCAAACAGATGGACGGCCTCGGCCCTAACGGAGAGACCATTATTGACTACTCGATTTATGACGCAGTTCAAGCCGGCTTCGGCAAGGTTGTCTATATCGTAAGAGAGTATTTCAAGGAGCAGTTCGAAGAGACTGTAAAACAGAAATACAGCCACGTGAAATGCATTGACGGCGAGCCTCTCGAATTCCAGTTCGTAACTCAGGAGCTCAACAAGATTCCTGCACGTTTCACACTGAATCCGGAAAGACAGAAACCTTGGGGAACAGCCCACGCAGTGCTTATGGCCAAAGACGTCATCCACGAGCCGTTTGCCATCATCAACGGCGACGACTACTACGGAAAGGACTCTTTCCGCATTCTCGGTGACTGGCTCCGCGCACATGAGAACAGCAAGGGAGTTTACAGCATCGTAGGATTCGAGCTTGACCATACTCTTTCCGAGTCAGGCAGCGTATCCAGAGGCATCTGCGCTTACGACAAGGAGCAGCATCTTACTGACATCGTAGAGCACCTGAACATAGCCAGAGAGGCTGACGGAAAGGTATATGGAGACAACTCTCTCACAGGCGAGACACACGTGGAGCTGGTTGCAGACAATCTCTGTTCCATGAACATGTGGGGCTTCACTCCTGACTATTTCGAGAAGAGCGAGAAGATTTTCGAATCATTCCTCGAGCAGAACATCAATGAGCTCAAGAAGGAATTCTACATCCCTTACGCTATCGACTGCATGATCAAGAGCGGCGAAGCACAGACCGACGTGCTCTCCACACCTTCACACTGGTTCGGCGTGACATACAAGGAAGACAGACCTGCAGTTGTTGCCAAATTCCAGGAATTTGCAGACAAGGGAGTCTATCCGTCTCCGCTTTACACCAAATAAGGCAGCACATAAATGGCTGAACACAAAAGGATACGGAACTTCAATGTTCTGTCAGGATTCAGCTGGTACATCCCGGGAACAGCAGACATTTTCGCTTTGCTGCTGTTCCTCTTGGGAGGTGCGCTGCTCGGAAATGTAGTAGCCGGATGTTTTCTCCTGGCCGGTATGACCACCCAGCAGGACATCGTAATGCTGGTATCATACCCTATAATGTTCATTCCGGCAATGATTTACGCATCCCTGCGCAGCAAGCGGAACTCGATGTTCGACAGCGGCTGCAGCATCGATTCGGATGCCCACTTCGGCAAAGGCGGATTCGTGCTTTGTGGACTACTTGTCATAATAGCCACCATCGCACTTAGTTTCCTGACCGATATCATCAATGCCCAGATGCCGGAAATGCCGCAATGGCTTGAAAATCAGCTCAAGGCGATGACAAGCGGAAACTTCTTCCTGAACTTCATCTGCGTTTCGCTCATGGCGCCGTTCTTCGAGGAATGGCTCTGCCGCGGAATGGTTCTGCGCGGACTGTTGAACTACAAGAGAAAGAATAAAGACGGAAGCACCGCCACGGGCACCAAGCCTATATGGGCCATCTTCTGGTCTGCTGTTTTCTTCGCATTCATCCATCTGAACCCATGGCAGGCAGTGCCGGCATTCATTCTCGGATGCCTGTTCGGATATGTCTATTACAGGACAGGTTCATTGAAACTGACGATGCTGATGCATTTCACGAACAATACGTTCTCGCTGATATTCAGCAACATTGACAAGTTCAAGGATGCGAAGACATTCTTCGACATAATGAGCCCGCTCGAGTACGGGGTCGTGGCAGTAGTGTGCGTAGCGGTAGTAATCCTGCTGTGCAGGACATTGAACCGGATAGAATTGAATTCTCCTCAGGGGAACTGCGATACTATGGCTACGCTCCAGTAAGATAGCGTTCAGCTTCAGCAAGTGTTTCCCTCTTGCCCGCGTCGATCAGCGTGAGGTGAGAGGGAATTGCTGCATATATGGGGTGCCGCGCAGCAGCTCTCAGGTAAGCATCGACGATAGAGAAGCATTGGCCCAGAGGCTTTTCAGACTGGGCGATCCTGTTTCCCGCGGCATCGTAGAGCGGGTAGTCGGAAGGAGACGCGTCAATGTCCCTGAACACGTCAAAAATGGCATCGGAAACCAGATGCACGCCTGCGAAAGCGGCTTTATGACAATGACTTACATCCAGACTGGGGAAAGGAGTCTTGACTTCACCTGTAGCGACATTGGTCCAGCCGACAATGCGGTTGTCCCCGTCACACAGGAAATAGCGCTTGGTGACACGCTCGCTCAAGAGCAATGTGGCGAGAGCACCGGGGCGGGCCTGGCTAAGGAACCAGTCCAGCTGCAGATCCGAGATTATGTCCACGTTGTGGACCAGGAAACGGCCTTCCGCCGACCTCAACAGGCTTTCCGCATAACGGATTCCGCCCCCGGTGTCACGCAGCAGGTCGGTTTCGTCCGAATAGCGGATATCCAGCTGAGAGAGTTCAGGATCGGCCGCCACGTACTCCCTGATTTTATCTGCAAAGTGATGGATATTGATTACGAATTCATCACTTCCCGCAGCACGGAGCCTCATAAGTACGTAATACAGAAGGGTATGCCCGGCCACAGGTGCAAGCGCTTTCGGGAGATTGTCCGTCAACGGCTTGAGCCTGGTTCCAAGCCCCGCTGCAAAAATCATTGTCTTCATCTGTCAGAAATTCTTTTCTATATCGAGTTCCCTATGGGTAACTGACACCCTGATGTCGAACTTGCGAGCCAGATGCTCCGCCAAATGCTCAGCACAATAAACGGAACGGTGCTGGCCACCGGTACAGCCGAAGCAGACCTGAAGGTTGGTGAATTTCCTTTCAATGAACCTCTTCACGTGAGAGTCCACAAGCGCATAGACGCTGTTCAGGAACGTCAGAATCTCTCCGTCATCTTCGAGGAACTTGATCACTTCCTTGTCCATGCCGGTAAACTGGCGATAATACTCGAACTTGCCAGGATTGTTCACGGAACGGCAGTCGAAGACATAGCCTCCTCCATTGCCTGAAGTGTCGGCAGGAATGCCTTTCTTGTAGGCGAAACTGAAGATTTTCACCTGCAGGCGCTTGTCCTCGGCATTGACATAGAACTGCTCCATCGTGGTCAGTTTGGTGAGGACCTCCGACAGATACGGGTAACGCACGAACGGCGACTGCATCAGACGGCGCAGGTTGTCGATGGCATAAGGCACGCTCGCGATGAAATGCGGCTTCTTCTCGAAATAGCCCCGGAAACCATAGGCTCCGAGCACCTGCAATGTCCTGAAAAGCACGAACAGACGGAGCCTCTCCCTGAAATGAGCCTCGTCAATGTCGGGCATATATGTCTTCAATGCCCTGAGATATGTCTCCACCAGCTCCTGCTTCAGGTCTTCGGGATAACGGGATCGGGCCTGCCAGATGAATGACGCCACATCATAATATATAGGTCCTTTCCTTCCACCCTGAAAGTCAATGAAATACGGTTCACCGTCCTTTATCATCACGTTTCGGGCCTGGAAATCCCTGTAGAGGAACGTGTCCGTATCCTCGCCGAGCAGGTCGTCATGCAGCTTTTCGAAGTCATCCTGAAGACGGACCTCGTCGAATTCCATTCCGGTAGCCTTGAGGAAGCAGTATTTGAAGTAGTTCAGATCGAACATCACCATCCTGCCGTTGAAAGCCGGTTCCGGGAAGCAGACATTGAAATCAAGCCCCTCGGCGCCGCGGCACTGTATTTTCGGGAGCATTTCCAGGGTGTGGCGCAGCATTGACCTTTCATAGGAAGAGTAAACGCCGCTTTCCCGGCCCTGGGCGAGCTTGTCATAGAGAAGTTCGTCTCCGAGGTCCTCCTGTATGTAGCACATTCCGTCATCGCTGACCGCAAGCACGCGGGGCACGCGGATGCCCTTCTCGAGGAAATGCCGACTGAGGTAGCAGAAGGCATTGTTTTCCTTCAGGTTCAGTCCGATTACGCCCACGAGCGACGTGCCGCCCTCTCCTTTTATGCGGAAATATCTCCGGTTGCTGCCGGATGAATTCAACTCTGTTATTTCTGTAGATTTCTGTCCTGTGTATTTCTCGAACAGATTCTTTAATGTCTGTGTCATCTGATTATGTTCCGATTCAGGTTCAGTAAGAATTTATATTTCGCTAATTTAGTGATTTTCCGTCACAATTTGTACATTTGTAATAATATATGAACAAGTCCGGGCCGACATTGCGGATCCCGGAACAACACCTTTAAGAATGGAAGTCAAAGAATTTGCATATTGCTCCGACAAGTACCAGTACACTATGGGAAAATCGTTCTTGGAAACGGGGCGGGGCGAACAGATGGCAGTTTTCAACCTGTTTTACAGAAAAGCCCCGGAAAACAACAACTGGGCTGTAGTGAGCGGCACCGAAGAGGTGGTCGAAATGATCCAGAATCTCGGTTCAATGCCGGAAGATTTCTATGAAAAGTTCCTTCCGGGTGAAGAGTATGCCGATTTCCGCCACTATCTGGCGAACATGAAATTTACCGGAAACGTCTATGCCATGAGAGAGGGCGAGATCGCGTTTCCTAATGAGCCGATCATCACGGTGGAAGCTCCGCTGATTCAGGCGCAGGTGCTTGAAACCCCGATGCTCTGCATCATGAACCACCAGATGGCAGTGGCCACCAAGGCCTCACGTGTCTGCAGGGCCACATCACATCCGGTAAGCGAATTCGGTTCCAGAAGAGCGCACGGCCCGTGGGCGGCAGTCTATGGGGCCAAGGCAGCGATCATTGCCGGCTGCGCGAGCACATCAAATATCCTCACGGGCGTACTGAACGGTGTTCCTTCTACCGGAACCATGGCCCACAGTTTCGTGACATCCTACGGCAGCAGCGTGGAAGGTGAACACAAGGCGTTCAACGACTATATCAAGACACACCGCGGAGAGAATCTGATTCTTCTCATTGACACGTATGACACCCTCCGCTGCGGTGTCCTCAATGCCATCAGGGCATTCAGGGAAAACGGCATTGACAACAATTATCCTTACGGGTACGGCATCAGGCTGGACAGCGGCGACCTCGCATATCTTTCGGCAGAGGTCAGGAAGATTCTGGACGTTCACGGACTTACCGGATGTAAGATATTCGCTACCAATTCATTGGACGAATACCTGATTTCCGATCTCGAAAGGCAGGGAGCGAAAATCGACTCCTATGGTGTGGGCGACGCCATCGCCACAAGCAAGGCAGCACCTTGTTTCGGCAATGTCTATAAGCTCGTGCAGATCGACGGGGAGCCGGTGCTCAAGAAGTCTGAGGACCGCATCAAGCTCATAAATCCGGGATTCCAGATAACATACAGGCTGATGAAGCACGACTCCGAATACGGCGACATCTACAAGGCCGATGTGACCTGTCTGCGCGGCGACGAACTGAGCCAGGCCATCGAGCACGGCAAGACCTTCACTATCAAGGACGAATACGACAGGTACAAGTTCAAGACCTTCGATGAGGGCACTTACCAGTGGAGGGCGCTGCAGCTCAAGGTGATAGAAAATGGAGAGAGATGTGTGCCGCACAGGTCGCTCATGGAGAAGAAGGAGTTCTACCGGAACACGCTGAACCATTTCAGCCCGTCAGAGCGCCGTCTCATCAATCCGCACTATTTCAAGGTGGACATTTCCGACGACCTCTACAATCTGAAAAACGACATCCTGAACAAACTTGTAATAGAAATAGAAAATTTTACCATATAGTATATGACTAACGATTCTGTTCTGATTGTAGTAGATATGCTCTACGACTTCATTGACGGCAGCCTCGCCTGCGCCAATGCGGAGAATGCTGTAGAAAACACATTGGACTTCATCAAGAAGACCCGCGGAGAGGACCTGCCGGTACTTTTCATCAGGGACCATCATCCTGCAGACCACTGCTCTTTCAAGGAGTTTGGAGGCATCTGGCCTGCACATTGCGTGGCCGGAACCCGCGGCGGCGAGATTCACGAAAAGCTCCGCCCTTACGCTGACGAGGACCTGACTTTCGACAAAGGCTGCGACAAGGACGTGGAGCAGTATTCAGGTTACGATGGAAAGAACCAGGCCGGACAGGCGCTGGGCGAGATCGTGTCAATGCTCGAGCCGGAAAATGTGTATGTCTGCGGCATCGCTACGGAATTCTGCGTGCGCAATACGGCAGAAGACCTGAAAAAGAACGGCGCCAATGTCATCCTGCTTCAGGACTGCCTGGCCTATGTGAGCGAAGAGGGACACGAGAAAGCACTTGCCGAAATGAAGAACGAAGGAATAAGAATCTGTTGACCTGTACAGGTCTGACATAATCGAATCAGCTTATGAGAAAAACCGCTTTCAGCATTTGTCTTCTTTTTCTGCTGAGCCTTACGACACTTTACGCCCAGGGATTCAAGTTTTCAGGGCAGGTCGTGGACAGTGACGGCGTACCGGTGACCGGAGCAGGCGTAGTCTGTCTGGAGAAGAACACCATCGGCACTACCGCAGACCTGGACGGACGGTTCAGTATCACATTGCCCTCCTCCGCCAAGACAGTCATCTTCTCATCCATCGGCATGAAGGAGGTCCGGTACCAGCTCATTCCGGGCAGCACCGAAAACGTGAAAATCGTAATGGAATGGGAAGAAAACCAGTTGGACCAGGTGGTCGTGACAGGATATGCCCAGACCTCTGTCAAGCGGATAACCGGCTCAGTGGCGGTTCTCGACGCTGACAAATTCGAAGCCAAGGCCATCTCGTCCGTGGACGCGCTGATGCAGGGCGAAGTGGCGGGCGTGAGCATCAAGTCATTGTCCGGACAGCCGGGCACTCAGGCGAAAATCACCATCCGCGGCTCCAACAACCTCACCGGAACAAGCAACCCTCTATGGGTAGTGGACGGCGTGCCGATGCAGAGCGAATCCCCTTCATTGAGCAAAGAGCAGCTTGCCACCGGCGGTTTCGACGACATCTTCGTCAATGGAGTGGGCAACATAAACCCTAACGACATCGAGAGCATCACCATCCTGAAAGATGCTGCGGCCGCTGCCATCTACGGTTCAAGAGCGGCGAACGGTGTCATTGTCGTGACCACCAAGAAGGGCGAGGCAGGCAAGATGAAAATCAGCTACAACAACACCATCACATGGTCCTTCAAGCCGGAGCGCAGCCTGAACCTGATGAATTCCGCAGAAAAACTGGCCTGGGAAGACGAACTCTGGAATGAATTCTCCGCGAGCAGATACGCCAGGTCACTGACTGACAACACGGTAATATACCCTGTCATCGGAATCGTAGGCCAGATCAGGGCCGGTCTCGGGGATTTCGCGTCAATGAAAGGGAACAAAGATGCCCAGGACGCGTACATCGCCTCACTGAGGAGCGTGGACACGAACTGGTACGACCTGCTGTTCCGCAATTCATTCTCCCAGGGGCACCACCTCTCGCTCAGCGGAGGATCCGGAAAAAGCACATACTACGTCGCCCTCGGCCTCAACGACGAGGACGGAATGCTCATCCACAACGACTACCGCAGATATAATGTCAATGCGAAGATGACATTGACCCCGACGGACTGGGCACGCATCGATGTGGGAATGGAAGCCGCAAGGCAGGAATCCAAGATGCCGTACTCGAATGTGGACCCGTTCTACTATGCATATTTCTCGAATCCGTACGAGAAGGCGTACAACAGTGACGGCTCCTATGCGGCTGACAACACCTGGTTCACGCTCGGATACTACAACGGAAGAAGTGCCGAACAGGTGCTGCCGAAAAACGGGTTCAATATCCTCCGAGAACTTGACTCCAATTATTCCAAGACTGTCAACACCAACGGGACTTTCCGTGCGCAGACCGACTTCCGCATCATAGAACCGCTTCATTTCGTGGGGCTTGTATCCTATTCCTTCGCCAACAACTCCACCGACAAGATCGTGGACAAATACAGCTACACAGGGTTCAAGGACAGGCTCGGAAGCGATGACAAGTCACAGACCAACCTCTACGGAAACATTTCGCAGAACAGGATGAACAGCAGCAGCTATGTCGCACGCGGTCATTTCGCGTTCAACAAGACGTTTGCGGAACAGCATACCCTCAACATTCTTGCAGGAGCGGAACTCAGAGGCTCGGATTCCAACACTATCTTCAGCAAGAGATACAACTACGACCCCAAGACAGGGACCACTTCACTGCCTGCCATCAGCGGTCCTTCCGACCAGTGGCTCAGCGAAGTGGAGAAGCTTAACGGCGAGTATTTCAGCAAGACTCGATATGCATCCTTCTATGCATCAGCCGATTACTTCCTTGGCAAGAGCATTGTCCTGAACGCTTCCTTCAGAACGGACGGCAGTTCCAACTTCGGCAGCAACCGGCAGTTCAACCCTACCTGGAGCGCCGGAGCGGCCTGGCATATCGGAGAAGAGAATTGGGCCAGGAAGGCCATCCCGGCATTGTCACACGCTACATTGAGAGCAGCATACGGATTTACCGGCGACGTAAACACCAGCACCTCGCATCTGCTTGTCATCCAATACCTTCAGCAGCAGTACCGGTATTTCGGAGAGGAGACTTTCAACCTCGGCACCATCCCGTCCGCCCCGAATCCTGACCTCGGCTGGGAGAAGACCAGAGACGCCAAGGCCGGCATTGATTTCGGCTTCTGGAAAGACAGGCTCAATGTCAATGCAGAGTATTACTACAGGCTCAGCACCGATGTCGTGACCTCATCTCCAGTGCAGAGCACGACCGGCTTCACATTTGTTTATTTCAATGCCGCCGACATCATGAACAGCGGTATCGAGCTGACCGTAAACGGCAAGTTCCTCCAGAAGAAGGACTGGAGCGCCGGAGCATCGGTCAATTTCGCTTACAACTACAACAAGGTACTGAAATACAATCCGGTAACCAAGAGCGGAATCACTTCCAAGGACAGATATGTGGAGGGCTACCCTACCGGAGCCATATTCAGCGGAAAGCTAGCCGGAATAGCCAAGGACACAGGACTTTACGAGTTCAAGCTGCGCCCGGATGCCGTAATATCCAATGCCGCGGACCTCAACAAGCCGGACAATTACAGATACTATCTCGGCACCACCATCGCGCCATACACGGGAGGCTTCAACATCTACGCCTCCTGGAAACAGCTCAGGCTGAGCGTCAGCGGGGTATATTCGTTCGGCTGCAAGACCTACGAAAAGCTGAAGTATCCCGCAAGTTACAGCAATGCGGCCCACAGCGGCGTGAGCACAGAAGAGGTACAGTCCCAGTTCAGCGACCTGTACGGCAACCACCTGAACGTGGAGAAGGACAGGACTAACAGATGGACAGCCTCCAACACCACCGGAGTCAAATACCCGAGAATCTACGACTACTACGGCACCAAATACAACTTCGCGAACTCCAATCCTATGGACTACAGCATCATAGATGCCGTATATCTGAAGAACAATTCCTATCTCAGGATCAAATCCATCATACTTTCCTGGTCAATGCCGAGGGACATCGTGAAGAAAATCAGGATGAGGGGCGTCAGCTTCAATGTCGCGCTCAACAATTTCTTCACCATCACCGGATACGACGGCATGGACCCGGAAATACCGGGAGCGACCTATCCTACTACCAGAAGCGTTTCCGCAGGTATGAACATTGAATTTTAGGAGGGCATTATCATGAGACATCTCAAGACATTGATACTGACTATGATGGCTGCGGCTCTCGCTGGCTGCGGGAACTATCTCAATGTGCAGCCGCAGGGCGAGGTCATCCCCAAGACAGATGAAGAATTCGCCTCACTCATTCACAACCGCCTGCGCGAAATCGAAGGTGGCGGCGACGAGAATGTGATCGGCAATATGGATGTGCTGATGTTCCTGGAAGGATGCGCGGACAATCTGGATGCCAACATCATGGCCGGGTCCAATCTTCCGTTCTTCGCAGGTGAGGAGATAGACAAACGGCAGAGCTACTACAGTAACAGCTGGGAAACCGTCAGGGACTGCAACATCGTCATTGACAATCTCGGAGGAAAGGACAACGACATCGCAAGAGGCTCTGTTTCTGCCGCTTACGCGATGAAGGGCATCATATATTACAATCTGATGCGCGAGTTCTGCCAGCCTTACGACGAGGCCACGGCAGGCAGTCTTCCGGGCATTCCTCTGGTGGACAATTTCGACATCAACTACCGCCCGTCACGTGGCACGCTCAGCCAGACATTTGGATACACAGAAAAACTGTTCGACTCTGCATTGGCACTGAAGCCGACAGACAGCAAATACATGTTCACGGAATGGATCGTGAAAGCATACAAGGCGAAGCTGGAGTTCTGGTGCGGCAGATGGGACAATGTAATAAGCCTCTGCACCGACATCATCGGTCACAGCGGATATAAGCTGACACCGGTTTCCGAATACGCTGCCATGATCAATTCCGCGAATGAGCCGAAAGGTGAAGTGATGGTCCGCTCGCACATAAACAACTCCAGCGAACTGGACTGGTACTTTGCCTACACGAAAGGATATCTGGCATCAAGGCCTGCGAGCTCGAAGTTCGTAAAACTCTTCGGGGACAATCCTGAAGCGGATGTAAGGTTCACATCAAGCCTGAACAAAAAAAGGATGAGCACGAAGGTTCCGGAATGCAAGGTAAGACTGTCGGAAATGGTACTGATGCTTGCCGAGGCCTACTGCCACAAGGGGGACAATGCCAATGCCCTGAAATGGGTCAATGAGCTGAGACGCAACAGGATAGAAGGCGTGACTGACCTGACGGAAAGCACATTGCCGGAGGTAAGGACCGGTGATAGAATCGTTACTGACTGCAACGGGAAGCCGCTCACTCCCCTGCTTCAGGCCATATTCGACGAAAGACGCAAGGAACTGTTCATGGAGGGCGACAGATGGTTCGAGCTCAAGAGAAACGGAAGGCCGGAATGGTGGGTGATCAGCAATGGCCTGAAGTATACGACCAAGGCCTACCTCTATACGTCTCCAATATCCAAGTCGGACATTGACTTGAATCCTGACATCGTTCAGAATCCGGGATATGTTTATTAACTTACATTTTTCAAGCAAAATGAGTACAAGAAAAAAAATTATCAGTATATTAGCCATTGTGTTCGCCGGGGCAGCTCTCTGCGGATGCGGATATAACGAGCTCCCGCCGAAGACAAGTGACGCTTCGAAAAGCTACATAAAACCGAAAGGCGAGATTCCTACACAGGCTGAAAGAGATGAGGTGAACGCGCTGAAGGCGGAATATGAAGAAGCGACGACAAAGACGACAAAATAGTATAGACAGAACGACAAATAGACATTTTTTTAATTTTAAAACTAACTGTTATGTTCAAAAGGTTCATTACATTTATGGCCGCTGCTGTTGCGGCTGTATCCATGGTTTCCTGCGACAATGACGACTCGAAACCGACAATCGAATTTTCAAAAACCTTATATACCGTTTACCAGAAGGGAGATGTCGATGTTGATGTGGTGGTAAGCGGTCCTGCAGAAACGGACCTTACCGTTCCGCTGACTTTCATCGGCAATGCCGAAAAAGGCGTTGACTACACCGTATCAGCAGAAAGCGTGGTAATCAAGGCAGGCGAGTCATCAGGTTCCGTCACCATCACCAATGTCTCTCTTTCTGAAGAGAAGCAGGTGTCACTCGGCTTTACGGTTCCTGAAGGCTACAGCATGGGAACAAAAATCGTGGCAGTTATCGCCCCAAGCTCACAGGAAGCGCTGGTTTACTCGTTCAGTATGACCAAATTCGATGCACTTAAGGGCTGCCTCGCTACCGTCAATGTAGTAGGCACTCTTACCGGAAAGGATTTCAAGGCAGATGAAGACATATACGTTCCTCTTGCAGTTTCCGGCGAAGGTGCGTCAAAGCTTTCATTTACAGTTGAAGGCACTACCCCGACCACATCGACTTCCGCCAAACCTGGCGTATTCGCGCTGATACATGCAGGAGAATCCAGCGGAGTGGCGAAGTTCAAGGTTGAAGACGGATTTTCAGGAGACCTCAAGGCTGAGATCAGCGTAAACGAGGAGGCCGACTCCCGCTTTATCGCCGGTGACGACAACAAGATGGAAGTGGCAGTCAAGGGTCTTCAGACGCCTGACAAGCTTGTCGGCACATGGAAGTTCAGCAAGGTGTTCAGCAAAGATGAGATGGACATGTGGTTTATGGAATATGAGGACGATCCGGAAGCTCTTCCGACTCACAACGAGGGCTTCACTCTGACATTCGCCAAAGATTCTGACGGCACTGTCTCGCTCACTCCAGGCGGAAAAGGCGATTTCCTTAATTTCTTCCGCAAGGCTACCGTAACATTGGGCGAGCCTAAGAACCTGGTTGCCAAAGGCGTGGTACTGGGCGCGCACAGCACATTGGAAGGACAGATGTTCATCGCGGCGGACGAGACAAACGGTTGTGCATATCAGTCCGACACATACTACAAGCTTTCGTCTGCAAACCGTGCATTCAGCGCGACAAAAGAGACACTTGGAGAAGCTACCGTGGTGTTCAGATTGTCTGACGACGGCCTCACATTGGAGTTCCGCGATTATGACAAGCCACCTTTCGGTGAGATGTGGGCTGACGAATGGACGAAATTCGATCCTGACATGTTCGGTTTCGCATCACTCTTCGTGAAACAGTAACATTGAATAAAACATAAAAAACGGCCGCCTGGATATCCGGACGGCCGATTTTTATGTTGATATTCTTTACAGGACCTCTATCAGTTCCACCTTGAACACGAGAGCGGCATAAGGAGGAATCGCTCCCTGCGCTCCAGCCTCGCCGTAAGCAAGATTGTAAGGGATGAAGAGCTGCCATACTGAGCCCTCGTCCATGAGCTGAAGAGCTTCTGTCCAGCCTGCTATCACCTGATTCACACCGAATACGGCAGGCTGTTTGCGGTCATAAGAACTGTCGAATTTCTCACCGTCCACGAAAGTACCCTCATAGTGGCATTTCACCTTGTCGGTAGGACCGGGAATACGGCCGGAACCTTCCTTGATGACCTTGTACTGAAGACCGCTTGGCAGAACTGTCACGCCTTCCTTCTTGGCATTGGCAGCAAGGAACTCCTGACCTTCCTTTTTCATAACCTCTGCTATTTCAGCCTGTTCCGCAGCCTGTTTCTCCTGAAGCTGCTGGAAATACTTGTCCAGAAGTTCGCTTGCCTCCTCATAGGAGATAGCCGGCTCTGTTCTGGTCAATGTAGCCTTCAGACCTGCTACGAAATCATCGAAAGAAACCTCTTTCACACCTGACTGGAGCATATTGTGGGCAATGCTCATTCCCAATGCATAACTGTTCTTATCCATAATATTGACTTAATTTCTGATATATTAACGCTTAGCAAGCGGATGCAAAGATAGGAAAATTAAAAGATTTATTCGTAAGTTTGCAGCCGTACATATATTTCACATATACAAAAACAGGTTATGGAAGGAAAAAATCCCCGCGTAAGCATCATCACGACGGTCTATAATATCGAGAAGTACCTCAGGGAAAGCCTGGGCTCCGTACTGAACCAGACTTACCGTGACTGGGAACTCATCCTGATCGATGACGGCGCCACAGACGGTTCTCCGGCCATCTGCAATGAATATGCAGAAAAGGATTCCAGGATCAGACTGACACACAAGCCCAACTCCGGACTGGCTGACAGCAGAAATGTCGGACTCGGACAGGCCAAAGGTGAATTCATCGCATTCCTGGACAGCGACGACTGGTACGACCCGGATATGCTCCGTTATATGGTTGACGCGCTGGACACAAGCGGCGCAGACATAGCCATCTGCGGCATATTCAAGGATTACCTGAACAAGAGCAGGATAAAGGTTCCCGTAAAAAAAACGAAGACCGTGTCGCGCGACAAGGCCCTGAAGCTCATCCTGAGAGACAAGAAGGTATATAATTTCGTGTGGGACAAGATGTTCCGCAGAGAGGTCATCACCGAAAAGATGACCTTGAGGATGTACGAGGATTACGCCACAGTTTACAAATGGGTGGCAAATGCCGGATCCGTAGTGCTCTGCGACAAGCCACTCTACCACTACAGGCAGAGGGCAGGCAGCATTGACCATCATGTAAATCCTGCCAGGAACATGGATTTCTTCAAGGCTGAACAGGAACGTTACGAATTCATCACGAGCAAAGGCCTGATTCCAGAAGACCGCGACCACTTCAGGACCAGAGTATTGCGGATCGGCACACAAATGGCCAAAGAGATTAGCCGAAGCGGACTGGGCAATGAGGAAATTCTCCCTTACATACAGGAAATCCGCGAAACATTGAAGAAATATCTTCCTGCCGACTTGAGACACATGAAAATCAGAGAATATTTCAGGCTGCGCAAGCTGCTCGCGAATCCTGAGGGCTTCATAAGGTCAATGCAGAGGGCAGGACGATTCCGGATCGAGTCAAAAAAGGAGTATTTTGCCAAATAGGGCAGAATAGATTCTCCACGCATTGACTTTCCACCAATTGACATGAAATGCGTTTTTCAGCACCTGGCGCACGTCCTTTCTGGTGATGGGACCTGATTTGGGATAGTGTCTCGAGTCTCGCCAGCATCTGCACACGTCAGTCATGACGGAAGCTTTGTCATTGGCAAAGACCTCTCTGTGAAGCCATTTCTTGATGAAGATGAACTCCCTGTAGGCGACAAGTTCCGTGGACCCTTCCTTGGTGACACAGGCATTGTGCCGGCGGAAACTGCTCAGGTATTTGTGGATTTCGATAACCTGTCCGCCACGTTTCATCGCCTCTATCCAGAACAGCCAGTCTCCGCAATAACGCATTGAGTAGCACTCGGATGTGGCGTCCGGAGCACAATCCTTACGGAACAATGTCATGCTGGCATTGTACACCTTGTTTCCGTCCACCATCTTGTGCCTCAGATACCAGGGACTGTCGAAGACGTAGGTCTTTCCGTCCTCCGGCCATTGATAATATCCGCTTTTCTCCGCCACATTTCCCTCCGAATCGATTATCCATGAACCGACGTGGCAGAGGCAAGCCTGAGGGTTCGCCTCCATCGCATTGACCGTATTCTCGAGAAATTCGGGCGCTGCAAGGTCGTCACTTTCTGCTATCCAGATATATTTTCCCCTGGCGAGTTCCATTCCGCGCTTCCACTGGACAAACGGACTTCCGGAGTTCTTCTCATTGACAATCAGATGAGTAAGGTGCTCATTGTCCCTGTACTGTTCCAGCACCTGCGCACTGTCGTCCGTGGACGCGTCATCGAGCAGAATCAGCTCGTAATCAGAAAAAGTCTGGGCGAGGATACTGTCAATGCGTGAGTTCAGATAGCGTGAATAATTGTAGTTCGGCACTATCACCGACACTAGAGGAACAGGTTCATTCATAATTCTTTATTGAGGCAAGGTTTTATATACAAATTTACTAAATTTGTGCTAACTGCATAGGTTTCAGCAGGTGTTTTTAACGTTTTTCGACAACAGTCTATATGAAAATCGCATATTGTATCCATTCGCTGCATCTGTTCGGCGGTATTGAAAGGGTTCTTTCCATCAAGGCCAATTATCTGGCCGACGTATATGGCTACGACATTCACATAATCACGGCAGACCAGAAAGAGAGGCCTGTGCATTTCCATCTTAGCGACAGGATTACGCTGCACGATGTGGGTACGAGCGAGAAGTTCATGTTGCACACCTACGGAAGGAAACTGAACAGGATACTGTGTGAAATCCGCCCGGACATCTGTGTCTCCGTAGGCGGACGCGACATCTTCTGCCTGCCGGACTGCACTGACGGCAGCATAAAAATCGCCGAATTCCATTTCTCGCACGACAAATACGACGTCAAATACGGCGGTTCGTGGCTTGGAGACCTGTACGCGAAGTTCAGGATGGGACAAATCGAAAAGGTGGCACGGAAACTGAACAAGTTCGTCGTCCTTACCAAGGCGGACAAGGCTGACTGGTCCAAGATTCTGGACAATGTCATAAGCATCTATAACCCATTGACCTTCAAGTCTGAAAAGACGGCTGCGCTTGAGAACAGAAGATGCATAGCAGTAGGACGCCTGGAGTCACAGAAGAACTTCAGGGACGCCGTGACTGCGTGGAAAAAGGTCGCGGAGCTTTATCCGGACTGGACATTGGACATCTTCGGGAACGGCAGCCTGAAGGAAAGACTGGAGAAGCAGATCAGGGACAACGGCCTGGAAGGCAAGGTCAGACTTATGGGCAGCAGCAGTGACATCCGTTCCGAGATGCTGGCAAGTTCCTGTCTTGTAATGAGTTCCGCTTACGAAGGTTTTCCTATGGTGCTTCTGGAGGCGATTGAGACAGGTCTTCCTATGGTGAGTTACGACTGTCCTAAGGGACCTGCGGAGATTATTGTCAATGATGAGAACGGCTATCTTGTGAAGCCCGGTGATACGGACGGCCTCGCAGAAGGTATATGCAAAGTCATAGGTGACAGCGACAGAAGAATCAGATTCGGAAAGAAGGCCAAGGAGAAGGCGGGAGAGTTCGGCATTGACATCATCATGGAGCAATGGAAGGCTCTTTTTGAGACAATTTTGGAAGAAAAAACCGAAAAGTAGAACAAAATCAAAAAAAAAGTGTACTTTTGCAAATCGTATGTACTAAAAACCGGAACTGACAGATGAATAAACTTCAGGGTCGGCTTCGCGCCTGATGCGTAAGACGATTTTGGTAAAAGATGGTTTAATGAAAAAGTTATCAGTCATTGTTCCTTGCTACAAGGCGGAACGATACATCGAAAGATGCTTGAATGGGCTGTTGGCTCAGAGTTACAAAAATTTGGAGATAATAGTCGTTGTGGACGGAATCGTTGACAGGACCGCTGAGATAGCGGAGAAATATCCTGTCAAAACGGTTATTTTCGAGAAAAACCAGGGCCTTTCTGCGGCGAGAAATATCGGCATAAAGGAATCTACAGGTGAGTACATCCATTTTATGGATGTGGACGACACCATCACAGACGGCTTCTACGAGAATCTTATGGATGCCATTACCAGGAATGACGCGGACATAGCCTGTTCCGGTATCATAAATCAGAAAAAAGCTTACAAATGCCAGATTTTCAGCAGGGAGAAGGTATATTCTTCTTCTGCTGACAAGATGAAAGTCACTTGGGTTGCCAAATGGGGCTATGTCTGGAGATATGTTTTCAGGAAGTCCATGCTCCTGAAGAACAAGCTCTGTTTCGAGGTGGGAAGGACTATCGAGGATCTTCCGTTCTCTTTCAAGGCACTGTACTATGCGAAGAGTGTCGTCACTGTTCCTCAGACGGCATACACATACAGTTTCAGCGACAATTCCATCCTCAATACCCAAGACCTTGCCAAGAAAATGCGCTGCCGCAGAGATCTTGCACATTCAAGGGAGTTAATCCGGAATTTCGCAAATGAGCACAATCTTTCTGTTCCCGGTATCGGATACCATCCGGGAATCCTTGTATATCTGGCAAGGAAGTTCTACCTGACTACCGCTGCTGCTTTCGGCTACAAGTGTTTCTAGGTGGCGGATCAACCGATACTATGACTGGAAGTGAATATAAAGTGAGGTTATGGAGCTGCGACAAGGCCGCTCCGACTGTTTATATTCATTCTGTTGCAGGTGACGGACACAATGTGATGGACGCATGCGAGCGCATCGGATGCCCGGATTTCAATCTGGTTTCGATATACGATTTCGATTTCGACGGATGCATGACTCCGTGGAAGGCGCCGGGCGTAAGAAAAGGCCAGGGCGAGTTTGCCGGCAACGGCGCGGAGCATCTGAGAAGGCTTGTCAATGAAATAATGCCGGAAATAGAGTCCAGGCTCTCGGCTCCGTCGCTGTACAATGCGATAGCAGGCTATTCTCTGGCCGGCTTGTTCGCTCTCTGGTGCACTTGGAATACTGACTGTTTCTCAAGGGTAGCCTGCGGTTCAGCGTCTTTCTGGTATCCCGGTTTCGTGGAATATGCTGAGGATCACGAGATGGTGAGGGTTCCCGACTATGCTTATTTTTCTTTGGGTGACAATGAGAGCAATACGAGGCATCCGGTCATGAATCAGGTCGGCTCGTGCACGGAAAAGGTGCTGCAGCTGATGTCGCGGCTCGGTATTCCCCACGATTTCGAGGTCAATCCCGGCAATCATTTCTCGGATCCGGACGGTCGCCTCGCCAAAGCCATCAAGTCTCTCCTGCTTGCTGATTCCTGATAATCAGTAGATTTTTTTCGAATATTACAAATGCTGTTTGGCCGGATTGGACGCCGGCTTACACGGGGCCTTCGGAGCGGTACGCCCTTTCAGGGCTATCCTTCCCACCGCGAAGCGGCGGGCCCCTTCCGCTCACGAGCCGCGGACGGCTACGCCTCTCCGAAGGCCCCGTGCCATCCGGCTTTCCGGGCATCAGATTGTTTGCAGCCGGATGTTCATGATAACGGATATCCGGAAAAATTATTATATTAGCAGAAATCTCTAATAATCAACAATATGAATAGAATTTTATCCTATCTTATCATGTCAGTAACCATATTCTGGGCATTGCCGTCCTGCGTTGAGGCAGGAGATGACGACGGCATAATCGAAGACGAATACAGAGAGCTGGAGATAATCGACCGCGTTCTGCTTCCGCAGATCCTGAGTCAGGAATGGCTGCTGAAAGGCGCCGGATACACCAAGCCGCTCATCTATGAAAACAACTTCTACTTCGAAGACAAAGCCGAAATGCCATTGAAATCCATCAAGGGGGACAATGACAACGGCTTGACTTTCACATTCACGAAAAACATACCGGCGACATTCGCCACATTGCAGTATGAAGAGCCAGGCGGCTACACGGAAGAAAAGTTCAACAAATCGTCATACGAATTCAGCTGCGACTGGCATACGATCACCGGATTGACCTTCAAGGCCCGGTATCCGAAAGTCACTGAAATACTTTACTTTCCGAACAACAGCATGGGCCTGCAGCAGACCTATATAAAGTATTACGGCAAGGATGAGAACCATGTCACCAAACTGCTGACAGAATCCTACTGCAGCCACGTCCCCGGCACCCAGATTATCGACGGCGGTGTCCTCTACATGATCTTCGAGCTCAAGTAACTGCAAGTATCAGTTGTCCACGACAAGACACATATCAGTAATTAAAACCAAATGTCCAAAGAGGAATAATATTCTTATACGCATTCTCTATATCATCTTTTACAATGAATGCGTCATCGATGTTTTTTATCTGTTTTTGATTCTTCGACTTTCCACCAACTTCAAAGGTATGTCCTTTGACAAGAAAGTCGGAGACAGGTGAGGCTGTCACCTTATGGTTTACACACATCGAACAATAGAAGAAGGTTTCTCTGAGATTTCCAATTTCAGGGACGTCATCTGCAAGAGCATAGATAAAGCACGGATTACCCAAATAAATTTTATCTACTTTCTGCACAAGATCCATTCCGTCAGGAGCAAAATTAAGTTGTCTTATCAAAGTTGACTTTTCCATATAAACCATATAATCAGCTACTGTGCCCCTATCAGAAGATATAGCCCTGCCGATTTCCGTAAAATTCGGCTTAAATGGAACACTCCTGGAAATGACATACAAAAGTTGTTTCAACTTATGGGCAGTAGAAACATTCATCTTTGCATATGCTGGGATATCGACTTCCATTGTTTGGGTAATTACATTCTCAAGTCTCTGAAAATAATCATCAAGTTTGAAAAACGGAAAATATCCTTTATTCAAATAATCTTTAAAGTGGGCCAATGGATACTTTACTTCTTTTGGCAGTTGCACTTTACCTTCAAGGATTTCTTCAAGAGTAAATGCCGGAATATTCAAACTTAAAGAGAAATTTAAATATTCACGAAATGACAACCCTTCAAGCTTATATCTGATAGCTCTTCTGCTCAAATCGGCGTCCGTACCTCTGATGAGTTCAAGTATTGATGATCCCGTTATTACAACTCTAAGTTCCGGCAGGAAATCATACATCATTTTGACTTCTTTTGACCAATCTTGATATTTGTGCACTTCATCAATGTACAGAACCTTACCTCCATCTTGTGCAAACTTGGTGGCGACATCGTATAAGGTATTACCTGCAAAATATGTATTATCTGCTGAAATATACAGAGACTCATTCTTTGCATCTGTCATAATGATATGTTGTAGAACCATTGTTGTCTTCCCTACGCCCCTAGCACCCATAATTACAATCAATTGGGAATCCCAGTTGATTCTTTCATATAAATAGCGTACAAAATCAGTTGAAACCGTCTGCAATTTCTTCAAGTAGAGATCATATAACTTTTCCATATATCAAAGTTTTATGCAAATATACAAAACTGCGGAATACAAACCGCACTTTTACGCAAAAATCGCGGGTTGCAACCCGCGATTTTTGTAAAATATAGGGGAATAGATTCCGCAGTTGATTATAAATCATATTGGCGATATGCGCCACATTTCACAAGTACTTGTTCAATTCGGAAACTAAAAGATGAACCGTAGTTGAAGACTCCTCTGCAGCAGGGTTACCTGCGGAAATCTCAGAAAGAATCACCTCTGCATTTCTTATTGCCTGCGGCTGACGAGCCTGTAGATAATTGTACAAATCCGATGCAAACCCCTCTTTCTTGCGATATTCCATATCAAGAAGTTTACCGAGCATCGCTGAATATAGATTTCTGTGTATTCGGCCACGATAAGGATTAAAATGCAGAAGAAACCAGTATTCAAACGCCTGGTTGCTATATGCCACATTGAAGCCGTTTCTCTTTGCCAGGTCAATAGCCAATTGAAATCATTTGCAGGAAAATCATCCTTGTCAAATACGACCCAGCATTGATCATATACTCTTCTTTTTTGTTTGTCCGCCTTCCGAATACTGATTGCCTTATTGACAAGGCTGACTGTATTCATGGCTTGCCCTAAATGCATAGCAATAGCAAAGGTAATGGCTTTTTAATATATTGCCAAATAAATGGAGTTTCTTTGAGGTTGTTTAACTATCATACTTGCTGTAGAAGCATAAATTAAACATGAAAACGAGTCGTACACTATCTAACTAATACAAGGAAAAAGTAGCAATATTGCCAAAAATTCCGTGTACATGCTATCTTGCACGACTAAAAAATGTCAGAATTGGCATTTTTTAGTCGTGATGGCTTGGCGACATGAATTAAATCTGCTACCTTTGCATTACCAAAAAGTGCCAATATTGGCAAAAATAAGGAATGACATGGAAGAGATAAAAAGAGACAGATATCTTAAGCAGTTGATAGATAGCCAGCAAAACGGCTTTATCAAAGTGATTACCGGAATCCGCAGATGTGGTAAGTCTTATCTGCTGAATGTTTTATTCTATCACTATTTGTTGGATAATGGAGTGGCTAAAGACCATATCATCCGCATTGATCTTGAAGACCGTTTGAACAAAGAGCTACGAAATCCTGATACAATGCTCCATTATGTTCATGATAGGATTAAGGATAGTCAGCCGTACTACATCATTATAGATGAAGTGCAACTGATGGATGAGTTCGTGGATGTATTGAACAGTTTCCGTCATATTGATAATGCTGACACATATGTAACAGGCAGTAACTCTCACTTCCTATCTTCAGATATACCCACAGAGTTCCGAGGCCGAGGCGAAACGATACATGTGAATCCACTGTCTTTTTCCGAATTCTATTCTGCCATTGGTGGTGATAAACAAGATGCATGGCGTGAATATTACACCTATGGTGGTTTGCCCCTTATCCAATCATTTGACACAGAACAGAAGAAAATAGGATATCTTAAAAACTTGTTTGAAACAGTATATTTGGCTGATATTATAGAGAGGCATAAGGTACAGAACGAAGACGAAATGCGCGAGTTGGTGCTCATTATGGCTTCTTCCATTGGCTCGCCATGCAATCCGACAAAACTATCAAACACCTTCAAAAGTGTAAAGAATGTCAATATCTCAAACAAGACCATTTCAAATTATCTCAATTACTTATCTGAATCGTTCCTTCTAAACAAGGCAATCCGCTACGATATAAAAGGTAAGAAATATATCAATACACTCTCCAAATACTATTTCTCAGATATAGGTTTGAGAAATGCCATTCTGGATATGCGTCAACAAGAGGAGACGCATATCATGGAAAACATCATTTACAATGAGCTTATCACACGTGGCTATAGTGTGGATGTCGGAATGGTGGAAATAAAGAAGCAAGACAAGGACGGCAAGTGGGGCCGCATCCAACTGGAGGTGGATTTTATCGCCAGTCTCGGTAGTAAAAAGTACTATGTACAATCAGCCTTGTCAATTCCAGATAGGGAGAAAGAGATACAAGAATCCCGATCACTGATGAGCATAGATGACTCTTTCAAGAAGATTATCATTGTTAAAGACCACATCATGCCCCGTCGAAATGAAGAAGGTATTCTTACAATTGGGCTTTTCGATTTCTTGCTCAAAGAAAACAGTTTGGATATATAGCCTCTGAATAAAGTGTTTGTGTGGGGTAAGAGAATTCCTCCGATTTCTGCGTAAACAAACTGTTTGAGTCATGGATATTCAATGGTGTAGTATAATATATCAAGTGGATATAACCCGTTGATAATCAATGAAAGTATAATAACTAAATATCACGGACTATCATTCTATTGGTCTCATAATCATCTGTTCCTCTCAAAAACTCTTTCCATTTCCCCAATTATAGGCGTAGCACCATAGCGGCCATTAATATAGTCCCTGTCAAAAGCGGCATTGCTCCGTACCTTGTATTCTGCAAGAGAATATAGGGAGGTGGCGCCAAGACCATCCTTTTGGGTGAACCAAACCTGGTCCCGCCTCAGCAGGCCCGCACCAAGAAGATAGGTGTCGTGCGTGGTGAACAACAGTTGCGCGCCTTTAGGATTCGTCTTGGAAGAGTTGAACAACATGATGATTTTACGAACAAGCAGGGGATGGAGTTTTGAATCAAGTTCATCAATGATTACTCTCTTGCCGTTGTCCAATGCATCAATAATCGGATAGGCCAACGAGAAATACTTGATAGTGCCTTCAGACTCATTCTTGTTGAAAGGAAACGAGACATTTCCAGATTCGCGGCCTTCCTCATCAAATTGGCGATGACTGCTTATAATTTTATTGTCAATCTTCAAGATGCTGTCAATGCCAAGGTCCGCATAACGCGCAAACTCCGTAATCCTTTCACGCACACCATCGTCATCCAGATGTCTTATCGCCTGTTCCCACAAGTGTTCATCCTCACTACAGAAAAGCACTTGAGTGTCTGATAGCCAATTAAGTATATCGACAGATTTCGGGTCATTGAACTGCGCGGCAGTGGACAGGACAAGCGCATTGTCCCTGATCATCTTCCTGTCTACGATTTCTTGTATGAGTGGGCATTTAGAATGGACAGACACCACGCCATTTTCCCGGTAGAACAATTTCACCTCTTTAGCGCGTTTTCTGTTGGCACGTTGATATAACCATTCTTCTCTGACGGACTTTCTGTCCACTTCAAATCCGAACCTATAGATAAAGTCGCCAACGATAAATGTAGCTTCCATTGTCGTAGGCTCATTCTCAGTTTGCGTATTAAGCCTGAATCCCTCCACATCAATCAACTTTCCCGCCTGGCTATTGATGAACGAGTCCGTAATGAACCTTTTATAAAACGACAAGGCTTTCAACACGTTTGACTTTCCTGAAGCGTTGGCTCCATAAATGACAGCACTTCGCAGAACCGACAGCCCAATCGCAAGTTCATTTATAAGATCATTCTCTTCCTGCAATGATTCCTTGAGCGTAGAAGCAATAAATGAGAGCTTGGCCTCATCTTTCAATGAAAGAAAATTCTTGACACAAAATTCCAAAAGCATACACTTAACTGTGATTTATGTTAAATTTTGACAAAAATAAGACTTTTCTTTGAAAAACAAGAAAGATGTGATAAAATTAATGATTGCGAGTCTATATTATACTTGCATTTGTGTACACATCAAGAAATTGGAACAATGGTATATCCCATACTTCGCGTGGAATATCGAAGCATTCAATCAATTTCATTTGTGTACACATTTGCCTTCACCTTTCCGGCATTTTAAAATTATTCAAAATAAATGCGGTAGGATATCCAAAGCCTATCATATTCCATAAATTACCATTATCCGGCACAAAATGCCGGGAAATGCCATAGGTAAAAACGCCTCATTTTTATAGAGACATGAAATCATACTAATCGTATGTTATGGAAGTGTCTCTATTTCTTTAGCTTGTCCACCAGAATATCCACGGTAGTACATGGATTGTGCGAAGCATAATCAGTTCCGGAATAAGCCAATCTAAGATTTTGTGCCCTCAATACTGCATTTTCTTGGCTTCCGTATTTCCGGAGGATGTCATACATCACATCTCCTCCCTTCTTATATGTGAACTCCGGTACATGCCGCCTTATCTCTCTTTCGAGGATGTCAATGTACTGGCGACGACTCACCGACGTTCTCAGGTCAATGAAATGCAAGCAGAACCAAAGCTCGAAGGATTCATTAGACCATGCACATTGAAAACCGGCTTTCTCGGCAAACTGTATCGCTTCATTGAAATCCTCATTGTCATCCTTGTCGAATACCAACCATTTATAGTCAAAGGTGCTCAAATCTCGAATCCTAAGCGCTTCCTCAAGCAACTTTTTTGTGCTGCGGTCAGCGCCGACAACCTGCACCCGCGAGCGTCTGCTCGTAAAGTGCCGAAAATATTCAGGTTCAGTCTTAGTTCCCTCGCTTACTATCAGAAAGCTATAAAAAAGTTCTCGGGTCCCCTCATTACGACGTGACTTTATTCCTGCGTGTCTTGAAGATAATTCTTCACGCTGTTTCTTTGTCAGATGTTTTGCCATAGCCCAGTTCTCCTACAAATATGGAATCGCTCCATACCGCCCATTGATATAGTCCTTTTCATAACTGCGGTCGTTGCGGACCTTTACGCCGGAAGCATCCTTGAATTCGACAAGCGAGTATAGGTCTGTGGATGCCGTCTCATCCTTTTCGGTAAACCATATCTGATCACGACGAAGGAACTTGTTGTCAAGAAGATTGGTGTCATGAGTCGTGAATATCAGTTGCGAACCCATCGGATTGGTTTCTTTGCTATTGAAAAGGGATATGAGCATTCTGGTAATCATGGGGTGCATACTGCTGCCGAACTCATCGATTACAAGCACGCGGCGGCTGGACAGGGCCTTCACGAAAATCGGTGCCATGTCGAAAAGTTTGTTCGTCCCGTTGGACTCGGTGTCGGAAAGGGACATTGATATCTCTCCGGTCACTTTTCCGCTTGCGTCATATACTTTATGAGTCGTCACTGCCCTGATGGAAGGGTTGTCCACCCTTCTGATAGTCTCAAATCCGAGTTTGAACCTTGAAAGGAAAGAGTTCAGTTCGTCGTCTGAAATCGAGATCGCCTTTTCGGAGAGAGTTTCCGATTTATCTCCATCGAAAACGGCAAAACCTTTAAGTTCGCGCATAATGAGGCCGGCAGTTCTGTCATTGAACGCGTCAGCCACAGAAAGGAATAGAGCATTGTCTCTGGTCCTTTCCACCATATCTTCCGCAGATTTGTAGTGAGATGTGACTCCAATGCCGTCTTCCGAACGGACAAACAGACATTTTTCACGACCCTTATTGCCGGTTTTGAAGTACAGATACTCTTCGCATATCCTATCCTTCTTTGCTGAAAAGCCATAGCGATACCAATCATCATCTATAAGAAGTTCTATCTCGAAGCAGGAAGGCTTTGTGCGGCTATCCTCGTCAAACATAAAAGGCGCCATCGGCAGTTCTTCAGACGAATTGTAACTCGCAGAATCATATACAGTCGTGAGAAATGTACGTATAGCCTCTATCAAATTGCTTTTCCCGCTTGAATTGGCTCCGTACAGCACCGCAGAAGGAAGGACGGACAGTCCAACCGTTGAGAACAGAGACTCCTCATATTCTTTAATTGTCGCAGCTGTTAAATCCAATGTCTTTTTTGCCTTGAATGACCGGAAATTAGATAATGTAAAACTCAGTAGCATATCAGTCGTTTTCTGCAAAGTAAGTGAAAAAATCACATAAACTCAAGTTTTATGAGAAATTTTCTCACAAAATATAGACTTTGACGCAAAATCAATTAAATAATTCCCTTGGGATGAGCCAGTAGCCGAAGAAAGCGGTGACCTGTTATCTTCTCTTCATGCGTGCTGCGAGAGAGCCGTCCATGGCGCCCTTCATCAGCTTGCGTGTGCCTTCGAACTGCTTCAGAAGACGGTTCACCTCCTGGATGGACGTGCCGCTGCCGTCTGCGATTCGCTTGCGCCTGCTGCCATTGATAAGTTCGGCGTGCTCACGCTCGTAAGGGGTCATTGACATGATTATCGCCTCGACGCTCTTGAAAGCGCTGTTGTCAATGTCCACGTCTTTCAATGCCTTGCCTACACCCGGAATCATGGAAGCCAGGTCCTTGATATTACCCATCTTCTTCACCTGCTGGATCTGGTTGTAGAAGTCCATAAGGCTGAACTGGTTCTTGGCAAGTTTCTTCTTGAGTTCACGTGCCTGTTTCTCGTCATACTGCTCCTGGGCCTTCTCAACGAGGGTAACGACGTCACCCATACCGAGGATACGGTCTGCAATACGTGCCGGATGGAATACGTCCAGGGCGTCGATTTTCTCGCCGGATGAAATGAACTTGATCGGTTTGCCCACTACGGCCTTGATGGACAATGCCGCACCGCCACGGGTATCACCGTCCATCTTGGTAAGGACAACTCCGTCGAAATCGAGGACGTCGTTGAAGGCCTTGGCGGTCTCCACAGCATCCTGACCTGTCATCGCATCGACCACAAACAGGGTTTCCGTCGGGTTCACCGCCTTCTTGATGGCAGCGATCTCGTCCATCATCTCCTGATCGACCGCCAGACGTCCCGCTGTATCGACAATCACCACTGAAATGCCTTCAGCCTTGGCTTTGGCGACAGCATTGCGTGCTATCTGGACCGGATCCTTCACGCCTTCTTCGGTGTAAACCGGAACGCCGGCCTGCTCGCCCATGACCTTCAACTGGTCGATGGCTGCAGGACGATATACGTCGCAGGCAGCGAGGAGCACTTTCATTCCGCGCTTGGATTTGCAGAGGTTCGCAAGTTTCGCTGTGAATGTGGTCTTACCGGAACCCTGGAGACCGGAAATCAGGACAATGCCCGGATTGCCTTTCACGTCAATGTCCTGGGCACCGCTGCCGATGAACTCGGCCAGTTCGTCATGGACGATCTTGACCATCATCTGCTGAGGCTTGACGGCTGTGAGGACGTTCTGTCCCATCGCCTTGTCTTTCACGCGGTCGCAGAATTCTTTGGCGACTTTGTAGCTGACGTCGGCGTCGAGGAGCGCCTTGCGGATATCCTTGACTGTCTCAGCTACATTGATTTCTGTTATTTTTCCTTCTCCTTTGAGAATCTTGAATGACCTCTCGAGTCTTTCTGATAGATTTTCGAACATATGTTATTCTATTTTTTTATTTCAATTTCAAGTCATCCGAGAACACTGCCGGGGCAAGGTCCCGAAGGTTGTAGCGGCTGCTCATCACGCTTCCGTAGGCTCCGGTGCTGCGGATGGCGAGGATGTCGCCCCGCTTGCTGTAAGGGAGTTCGCGACCTTCGCCCCAGACGTCGCTGGATTCGCAAACCGGACCTACGACGTCATACAATCTCAATCCCCCCTGAACCCCCTTTTCAAGGGGGCGATCACGGCCTACGGGCTTTCCATCGCCGCAAGGCTCCCCGGCCCGCCAACTCCGGCCGGGCATCTGATGATGCCTTGTTAAGTCCTCTGATTCAGATGTTTCAGCCGAACTGAATTTCGCTGACAAGCCAACTGATTCCGAAGTTGTTGCTTCGATGTTTTTCATTTCGTCTGATGACGACTTGCTTGCGTAATATGCGGAGAGGTTCTCGATCTTGTGGTAGGCACCGTAGAGGGCGGGGCGGATGAGGTCGTTCATGCCGGCATCCATGATGAGGAACGTCTTCGTCTCGCCGCTTTTCACGAAGAGCACACGTGTGATCAGCGAACCGCATTGCGCTACCATCGAGCGTCCCGGCTCAATGCTCACACTCTGCTCCGGCCTGCGCCTCAGTTTTCGGTCGATGATACTGAACCATTTCTCGAAATCCGGCACCGGGTTCTCATCCGGCTCATCATAATCCACACCCAGACCGCCGCCAAGGTCGATGCTGCCCACTTCCATCCCGTGCGCCTCGAACCATTCCACAATCTCCGCAGCCCTCTCGCACTCAAGCGAATACACAGGCTCCACGTCAGTAATCTGTGAACCGATATGAAAATGCAAGCCTTTGAAATCCAATGCTTTGCTACCCTTCAGTATATCTATCGCCGCCTCGAACTCGTGGCGGGAGATACCGAACTTGTTCTCATACAGGCCTGTGGTCACGTACCTGTGCGTGTGCGCGTCAATGTTGGGATTTATACGCAGGGAAACATTGGCCCGAACCCCTTTCGAGGCAGCGAGGGCATCGATCACCTGCATTTCCATCAGAGACTCGACATTGAAACAGCCGATTCCCAGATCGAGCGCGTCTGAAATCTCCTTATCCGACTTTCCGACTCCGGCAAACACGATCGAAGACCGTGCAAAACCGCTCTCCACCGCATATTTCACCTCATTGCCGCTCACGCAGTCAGCACCAAACCCCTTGGATGCGATATAACTGACCAGACGCGGCTCCACATTGGCCTTCAAAGCATAATGCGCACCTATTCCGTATCTTTCCGACAAAGATGCAGCAAGTTTTACAGTCTTGCGGAATACATCCATATCGTAATACCAGAAAGGTGTCGCAAGTTCCTCCACCCTACCGAAATCATTGAACTTGAGCATAAATCTTCCAATAAAAGCCGAACAAATTGCAAAATTACTCAAAAAAACATAACTTCGCACAAAATTTCGGGGAGTATAGTTTCACGCCCCGACTTAGGATAACTGTAAATTAAAAGTTGGAAATGGAAAAAGGACCAATTTCAAATTTCATCACCCACAATTACCGTCACTTCAACTCGGCTAGCCTTGTTGACGCTGCGAAAGCTTATGAAGAACTTCTCGCAAAAGGCGGAAAGATGATGTTGGCAATGGCCGGCGCCATGAGTACAGCCGAGCTCGGACTTTCACTTGCTGAAATGATCCGTCAGGACAAGTTCTCCATCGTATGCTGCTCAGCAAACAACCTTGAAGAGGACATCATGAATCTTGTAGCACACTCTCACTATTACAGAGTGCCCGGTTACAGAAACCTCACCGCAGAGCAGGAGCAGGAACTTCTGAACAACCACTACAACCGTGTTACCGACACCTGCATCCCTGAGGAGGAAGCATTCCGCCGTCTCGAGGGCGCACTTGTAGATGTATGGAACAAGGCAAAGGCAGAAGGCAAGAGATACCTTCCTTACGAATATATTTACCAGATCCTCAGAAGCGGTGTTCTCGAGAAATACTATGAGATCGACCCTAAGGACAGCTGGGTACTCGCAGCCTGCGAGAAGAACATTCCTATCATCTGCCCTGCATGGGAAGACTGCACCACAGGAAACATCTTCGCAGCACACTGCATCAAGGGCGAATTCACACCGGATCTCGTAAAGAACGGTATCGAGACAATGCTCTTCCTCGTTGACTGGTACAAGAAGAATGCTGTAGGCGCAGGCGTAGGATTCTTCCAGATCGGTGGCGGTACAGCAGGTGACTTCCCTATCTGTGTCGTTCCTATGATGGAGCAGGACCTCCAGTGGCACGGCACTCCGCTCTGGTCATATTTCTGCCAGATCTCAGACAGTACCACATCTTACGGTTCCTACTCAGGAGCTGTTCCTAATGAGAAAATCACTTGGGGCAAGCTCGCACCTGAGACACCTAAGTTCATCGTGGAGTCAGACGCTACCATCGTAGCACCTCTTATCTTCGCATACGTTCTCGGATGGTAATCCATTCTTGAGACATAAAATATTACGGGGCTGATTCTCATAAATCGGCCCCGTTTTTTATTTCGATATGTAACCCTCACTACTGGTGAGCAGGTCTCAGCAAGTCGAGAACGACCTTCACCGGATTGAACGTATCCAGCGGAACTTCCACGAAGCTGGTATTCCAGTCGCTCATCGAGCCGTTCCACAAGCCGGGGAGCTCAAGAGCCTTAAGCTCACGTCCCTGATAACTCTTGGAACTGATGAAACCGGCATCCTCATCCACATAGTCCAGAAGATTGAACTTCTCACCTTTATAATTCCTGATGCAACAGACGAGGTCCACCGGATTGAAATGGGTGGCGTGGGCGAGAATATCCCGGGACCGGTCATCATTCATATTGATCTGCACGCTCTCGAGAATCTGGAGATTTGAGGAGCCGTCCTTACCTGCGATGACAAACGGGCCTCCGCCAGGTTCACCCTGGTTGCGCACCATACCGCAGACACGAATCGGCCTGTTCAGCTTGGACCTGAGCAGCTCCACCCTGTCCTCGATACTGCGTGTCAGAGGCAGCTGAATGCAAAGCTCGGCGTCCAGGAAAGACTCCACCTTGTCGCAAAGCTGGCGGCAGGCATCTGACTTGAGATCGGAGATGACATCGAACTGATGCAGGTATGAGAATATCTTGTCCCTGAGTTCCAGGCACTTGCCCATAAGAACCTTCTTGTACTTGGCAGTAACCGGGAGGAAACGCTCATTGGACACATTGTCGATATTCTTGATGGAAACCAGCTCGTCATCCAGTTCATTGAGATTATAGATCAATGCCCCATGACCTGCCGGTCTGAACAGAAGCTCACCATCCTCGTCACGGAAAGGCCTGTTCTTCAGATCCACAGCAACGGTGTCGGTGGACTTGTTCTGGAAAGTGAACGAGATATTGAACTTGACCCCGTATTTCTTCTCATAAACAGCCTTCACCTCTTCCAGAGCCTGCTCGAACAACGGCTGGAACTCAGGCGATATCGTGAAAATGATATTGGCGGAACCGTCCGCATTCCTCATATACTCCTGCGCCTCGACAAGATGCTCCGCAAATGCAGTACGGCATTCGTCAGCATATCTGTGGAAACGGATAACGCCCTTAGGCTTGGAACCGTAGCCCAATCCCTTGTCTGTCAGCACTTTCTCTGCAACATCCTTTCTATAATCCGCAGAATCCTCAGGCTCACCGAACATTGACTCAGTATAGAAAGCGAAATCCTTTATCCGGCCTGCGAGCTGCCCGACAGGCGAATCCGTACCAGGATCACCGCCATTCTCGAGAGAGGCAAGCCCGGAAAATATATCCTTGAACATTCTGGAAGCGGCACCTGAAGCCGGCACGAATTTGCACTTGCCGTGCACAGAGGCATTGTCACAATAAGCCACGGCAGCATCAGCCTCTTCCGGAGTCAGCACCTTGATTCCACGATGTGGAGTCGCAGGCGAAACAATGTTCATCCACGGAAAGCCTTTCTTGAAACGCTCCACCTGAGCTTCCACTGTCCTGACTGAAGAGCCACGCTCCTCGATTTTTCTAACATCTTCTTTCTCAAACATATAGCTATCAGTTTTAGTCAATATAAACTTCTCTGCGATATTTGTATTCCGACCTCAGCTTGTCGAAATCTTCAGGATTCAGCCTGAGCATGAAATCGTCCGTGAAAATCGGATAATTGTACTGCAGCATTGCCGCAATCTCTCCCTGTCCGAGCCCCTTCAAATCGAGCTTTACCGCCTCATTTTCAGGCAGATCCGTTTTCGGGAAGAACTCATACAGAGCAGTGATCCCGAAATAGTGGGCAACTGCGCGCACAGCCGCTGCCGTACCGTTCTGCTTGCCCTGATACGAATAACCGGCGATATGCGGAGTCGCTATCGCAGCCATATCCATCAGTTCCCTGTCAATGTCAGGCTCATGATTCCAGGTGTCGATGATGACCGGCCCGAGCTTCGGCATGGCCTCCTTCAACGCCTCATCACACACCACCTCACCTCTCGAAGCATTGATGAAGAACGCACCCGGCTGCATCAGCGAGAAGAAATGCCTGTCCGCCATTCCACGCGTCGTCTCATTGAGCGGAGTGTGCATCGTGACAATCTGCGAATTCTCCAGAAGATACTCCAGGTCGCAGAAACCGAACGGACCTTCCGCCTCAGCACGTGGAGGGTCGCATTTGAGAATCTTGAAGCCCAAAGCCAAGCCCATCCTCTCTATCAATGAACCCACATGCCCCACTCCGACAATTCCGATAGTGTCGCCATCCAAGTTGATCGCCCTGCGCGAAGCCAGTCCGTACAATGCAGAGAAAACATACTCCATCACTCCCCCGGCATTGCAGCCCGGAGCATTCCTTACGGTAATTCCATGGGCGTCGCAATAAGGAAAGTCAATGTGGTCCGTACCGATGGTGGCCGTGGCAATGAACTTCACCGCCGAGCCGTCCAACAATTCCGCATTGCACTTGGTCCTGGTCCTGATGACCAGAGCATCTGCATCTTTCACATCCGCAGCGCAGATATCCTCCCCGGGGATGTACTTCACATTGGCATACGGCTCGAAGACACCCTCCATAAAAGGGATGGCGCTGTCGGCCACGATATTAAATTTAGGTTTAGGTTCCATTCGGTTCCTCCAATATATTTATTTCAATATCAATATTTTAAGCGGTTCGCGTCCTTGCCGTCCATTATACAGGGGATCGGCCTTCACTTCATTGTTAATCGCCTCCACTATGGCCAACCTGTTATAAAACAACTGGTTACGCACCACAGAAGAAGAAATGGAGCAGTAGAGCGTCCCGTTCTTCATCGACTTGGACAATGTATATGGACCGGCTCCGGTCACCTTGTCCCACGCCCTCATCACCAGCTGCTCATCCATTCCGGACGACAGACGCATTATCCTCAACATCTGCGGAAGGATTTCTCCCAGCTGCGAAGGGTCCTTGCGTTCCAATGACAGACTCTTTCCCTTGTACCTCATCAGATTTCCTCCCTTCTGAAATTGCCGTCCGACGTTTCGAAGTAGGCCCTGTCGTCAGTTATGCTGTCCACAATGCCTGCAAGCCGCACCTTGTTGCTGTCCGTAATGAATATCTGTCCGAAATCATTGCCGGCCACCATCGCCAGAAGCGCGGAAGTCCTGTCCATATCCAATTTGTCGAAAACATCATCAAGAAGCAGCATCGGAGGCACACCGAAACAGTTCTTCATCAGTTCGTACTGCGCGAATTTCAATGACACCAGAAACGACTTCTGCTGTCCCTGCGAGCCGCAGCGCCTGATGGAATGACCGTCCATACTGAAAATCAGGTCATCCCTCTGGGGCCCCGCCGAAGTGTAGCCAAGAGCCATATCCTTGTTCCGCACCGATGCTAGCACATCCGCAAGACCGCCCTTCTCCATATCCGACTTGTAAGAAATGCCTACCGCTTCCCTGCCGCCGGACAATGACTCATAATAACGCTGCACCACTCCGGACAGTTCCTCTATGAAGGACTTGCGTTTCTCGAATATACGTGACGCGTAGGATTCCATACGTCCGTCCATGACCTCCAGGAAATAGATATCAGGAGAATCTGTTTTCAACGCAGCGTTTCTCTGGCTGAGCAGACGGTTATACTGTTGGACATCAGACAGATATGTCTTGTCCATCTGAGACAGCACCATATTCAGGAAACGCCTGCGGTCCTCGCCCGAGTCACTGACCAGTGAAATGTCGTCCGGAGACACCATCACCACCGGCAGTTCACCTATATGTTCGGATATACGCTGATAAGGCTTGTCATCACGGCGCAGTCTCTTCTCACCTTTAGAAGAAACCTTTATAGAGAATCTCGAGCGCAACTGATTCTGCATCAAGTATGTACCTGATATAGAAAAACTGTCTGCCCCATAACGGAAATTGTCCTTCTCCGATGTACGGAAAGCGCTCTTGGTCATTGACAGGTACCAGATGGCATCGAGAAGATTCGTCTTGCCCTCCCCGTTGCCGCCGGATATGCAGTTTATATTGGCAGAGAACTCGAGTTCCGCCAATGCAATGTTCCTATAGTCCTGAACTACAAGTTTTTCCAGTATCGCCATCCAGATGCCTTTTATTATCCAAGCAAAGATAACTCATTTCCCGGACTTTTCCGAACAACTGCCGCCACTATAATATAAAAGGAGGGCGACCTGACGGGCCACCCCCACTCAAATAGGTTAGAAGTTGCTATCTTGGTATCTGCGCTCCGCATCCTGGAACAGCGCCGAAGACATCGAGAGCCTTCTGCCATGGATAACGGTTGAAGTACATGGATACTGAAGAAGTCATCGTACCTGTCATATTCATTCCCATTGCCGAGCGGAAAGTGTTGGCTGCGGAATTCGGATTATATGACGTGGTCTCCTTGTAGGAAACGCTCAGGAAGCCGTTCAGGTAAGCCTCGTCAATCTTGCCCTTGAAGAGGGCCGGATCGGTGAGCGACTTGTTGCCGCTACTCTCTGCAATAGCCTCTACATCATCGAAATCCTCTACCTTGACTCTGGTGAGCATTCCGCCTCCAGGGATGGTCAGGTCGGTGATACGGTTCAGGAAGAAGATATTGTTCTTCACTGCATCGTGACGTTTCGCCTCGCGGTTGGCGTCGCTGTCAATGTGAGTCCTGTCAAGACCTGCGAAAATGGTCAGACCGATGATGTTGTTCTCGAGAGTACAGCTTGTGCCAGGCTGGAACCTGAAGCCGAAGCCCTGAGACTGGAGATCCTTGGTGTAAGACCATACGAAAAGCACGGTGTTGTTGCGGAAATTCACCTTGGTAATGGCATTAGGATCCGGTCCGCGTACATCCATCGTAGTCACGCGGTTGTTGATGAACGCGCAGTTGTCCACTGTCAATGAGCCTTTCAGAAGGCCGCAGATGGTGGTGTTAGGACCATTCACGAAAGTACAGTTACGCACGAAGACATTGAGATTGTTCACCTTGCCGGCAACGCCGTCGAAATAGATGAAGTAAGTCTCCTGGGTATATACTTCCTTGTTTTCGAGGTTAGGACCGCCCTGTCCCTTGGATCCTTCACGCATCATGAACGGAGTCTCCACTCCCTCCGGCCAGCCTTCGCCGCGGAGATTGTAGCCGATGGCATTGCCCTTGTTGAACACGAAACCGTCGATCACGAGGGTAGAGGCAGGTTTTTCAATGCTGCGGATCTGGATGGTTCCGCGTCCCTGCGAAGAGCCGTTGGAATTGTCATCCGGAGCAATGGTCGTAAGATACTTGAGCACATCACGCTCGGAAAAATCCGCATTGTAGCCGCCCATAATCACGAGTGGCTTGTCAATGATGATATTGCCCTTGTTCAGGAGGCCGAAATAGTTGCCTTCCGCAACTCTGATTTCAGAACCCTCAGAAGCCAGGTCAATGGCCTTCTGGATGTTCTTTACCGCTGTTGAAGGACTGAGTCCGTCATTCTTGTTGGAGCCACTGCGGGACACATAATATGTCGGGCCTGAAGCTCTCGGCACAGCCACAGCACTTGATGATGCTGAGCCGGCATTGTCCACTGCTGTATTCACTTTCTCTGTAGCGTTATTTGCCGCATCCTTCAGTTTCTTCAGAAAACCCTGACCGTTTGAAGGTGTCGTCAAAGCCAAAAGCGATACTGTCAGCGCGACGGTTTTCAATAATGTGGTATTTCTCATAAACAAGAACTGTTAAAAGTAATAGTTGAGCGAAACATTGAAGCCAATATTTTCAGTTCCATAGAGAACAGCGCTGCTGCCCGGGCTTACAAGGTCATTGTACTGCTCCACTCCTCCTGTCTTGGAAGAGAAGCCTTCGAACTTGGTCCAGGTCTGAGGCTGGAAAATGAACATCACAGGAGTGAAGGTCATGGCACCGGCAAGAGAAATGCGTCCGGTCATGAACCACTCCACACCCATATCGGCATTGATACCGATACCGTGGATGTAACCTACATTGTAACGCCTTGTCGGACGTGCATACGCGATGCCGAGCTGTGACTGGAAGTCATTGAGTGTAGGGTTTTTGGAACCAGCAGGAGCCGGACGTGTCATCGGCATTGACGAAGGCACGCGGTTCTCCGGTGTCATGGCATTGCCGTACTTGAAGTTCAGACTTCCGCCTGCGATGGCATAGGTGAGGCCGAATCCCGCAGAAAAGCGGAGAGGGCCTTTTCCTGCCAGATACTGCATACCGACAGAGAGGCTACCGCTGTTGAGATTGGACAGCACCGCATCCGCAACCTGATTCTTGGAATCCGGATTGACAGCCTTGGCGAGGTCATCGTCCACATATTCACGGTAATTGATGTGGCTTCCGTTGAGACCGAGCGTGGCACGGACAGCCCAATTGTCACTCAGGTAATATCTTACGCGGAATGCTGCCAGAGGATCCTGCGAAAGGATGAACATCTGCTTGCTGGACGTTGCCATCCCTTCGATGAAATCACCGGCGAAATCACCATTGTCCGGCTGCATTTTCAGCCTATACGAGAGAGTCGCAGGGTTGAAAGTGACACCGATGGACCAATCGCCGCGCTTTGGTGAGAAATGGGGAGCCTTGTCAGAGTACACATGGTAGCATGTGATACGCTTGCCTTCAGGGACATTGCTCTCCCCCTGCGCTTTCGCACCCACGGATGCCAATGTCAATGCCGCAAGACTCAATATCAGAATTTTTTTCATTATAAAGTCGATTAAATGTTAGTTGTTGAAATTCAGACATGCAGACATCTGTCATGCAAGACATGAAGAGCATTACGGCTGAACAAGTCCAGGCTTGGAAATATATGCAGCAGGTTTCATGTCAAGTTGGAAATAGGCTGCAGTGCCACAAGTAACCGATTTGGCAACCTCCGCATGGAAATACGTGTTGCCGGTGTGTTTGTCTGTTTTGCCTGTTTCTGATGCTTCTGACTGTGACATTGCAGTGCATTCCACTTTGATTTCCAGATTCTGGCCTACAGGACATCCGATAGTAGTCTCAAAATACCCGTTAGGGAGAGTCTTGATGGCTTTCAATGCATATTCCACATTTCCCTTGTCATCTTTCTGTCCATAGAAAACATTCACATCCAGACCTACACCTGCAGGAACCGGATCTTTGCCTGTAGGAACGAATCTCACGTGACCGCAGACAATGCTCTTCACCGGAAGGTTGGCTTCCGTAAGGTCAGTAGGGTCCACATTCTCGCAGGATACACAGGCTGTTCCTGCCAATGATACTATAACCAGGAGGCATGCAAGTCCTTTCATCTTGGCGATGGATATTTTCCTGAATTCCTTGAGCATCGGTTCCAATGCGAGGGATGCTTTTCGTGCGCGCAATCCTGCCGCCTTGTTTCCTTTCTTCTCCTGTGCTGTAGCGTCGCGAAGCATCGACTCCGCCGCCTTCTTGATTTGTTTCAAAAGTTCTTCCATAATAAAGTGTGTATTAATTGATTAATTCTTTTAATTATAACTTATATCTATAGTTTTCGTATTGCCGAAATCATCGAAAAGAACCACCCTAGTCGGACTGGAAGCCGTACTGCTCACAGGATTAAATCTCACATAGTTAGCGTGGTACATTGAGTATTCGGATTGTTCTCCTACAGAATTAGTGATTCTGGCCTCAGGAAAATAATAATACACTTGATAAGAAAGCGTCCAACGTATTGTAACATACGGTGTTTCCCCAGGACGCGGAGGAGTAACATTAAGATAAAGTCGCTCGTCTTTGCCATTATTATATTTTACCTCATCTGAGTGACTATAGCCGCCCGAATGAGTAGTAACTCTAAATATAGTAGATGAATCAAATTTCACGAGCTCACGTATATAGAACAGATTATACAATGATGTCCCATAATCATCCTTAACAGTAATCCCGTATTGTTCTGGAGCATCGTCTCGCGGCGGATATCCATTTACAAAAACACTAAACACATTGTACTTCTCATATGAAGGAGAAAAATCATTTACGTATTGGTTGTTCTTACTCTTTTCTATCGCAGATGCCCAAACTTGATAGTAATAAGCTTTATCTACAACAGGTGCCCCCGTTTCAGATGTCGCAATTTTAATTTTAGTCGAAATATTAGGTCTCAATGGCACCCCAGATGTAGCTTCTTTCCAACCACTATTGGTCGGATTCAATTCAGTATAACTATAATAGAGTTTCGCACCCTTTGGGAAATGAAACGCGGCAGATTGAATATCCAGAGTCTGTTCCTGTCCTATTTCATCCTCCACAGTGATAGTCACAGATTCCATCTTTTGATTAGGCGTAAATTCGAAATATGAGATAGTGTTGGTACTATTAGTCGAAATATTTACACTTCCATAAGAATTCAGTTTTTCCAAACCGGACCATTTCACCCCAGCAAGTGTAACAGGCACTTTTTTATTTCCGTAAAGTGCCACCACTGCTTTGTTACCGATATCCACTTTCGCATCTTCGTAGAACATTTCGCTGTTCACTTTGGCGCCCAATGCGTTTCTGCCGAAAGCTATCGGACTGTAGATGATGATCTTATGCTTTAGTTGATTGCCGGCATCGTCGGTGCAGACAAGGGTTGCCGTCTTGCTGCCGCTGAAAGTAGTAGTAGAAATCGGAGCGACGACAACACCGCTGGCACCGACTGGGGTAAGACTGCATTCACACGAAGGAGATTCGATTGTCCACTTGAAATTAGTGAATGTGGAGAGGTAATTTCCGGAAGCATCCATAAGGCCGAACGCTTCATCGTTTCTGCCGTCATATGATGCACGGATTGTCGTGCTTTCACCTACAGGCTCAATCTTGCCACCCACCCGGATACAGATCTTCGTTCCCGCCGGGAATGAAGCCTTGGATACCTTGACAGTGAATTTACGTGTATGCTCTCCGCTTTCGTCGGTCGCTGTGATTTCAGCGGAACCATACTCGCCAAATGTCTTTATCATCGCCCATGGAGAAAATCCGACGCCGTCACTTGATGCCGACTCGACCTTGGCTACGGATTCATTGCTGCTGGTCCAGACGGCATTGACCGCAGGAAACATCTGCACTTGCATAGTGGCATTTCTGGCCATTTCCTCCACATCGTTTACAGGAGTTTCCGAATACATCCGGCAAATCTTCGTATCGGATGTAAAATCATGCTTCTGTCTGGTGATGGTAAAGGTTTTCGTATAGACATTGTCATCCTCTTTCAGAGATACGGATACCTTGGCAGCCCCGACCTCGGACTGTTCCTCGACCATAAGAAGAATCTTACTTTCGCTGCGTTTATATTTGGTTATGGAAACGATTCCCGAATTTTCATTATAAACCTCAACCGAGGATTCAAGAAGGCTGCTTCCATCTACTCTGATCATTTCAATTGAACGTTTCCCATCTTCTGAAGGCATACCTATATCAGTGATGTCGAAAGAGTCATCGTTCAGAATCTCCACATAACCGCTTTCACCTGATATTGATCTCCTCATGAGCTTGAAGATTGCTGGATAGACCGTAACCTCGATTTTCTGTGACGCGTCCGAATTATTATAAGGAGTCACCGAGATCTTGCATCCTCCCTCTTTCTTGGCATTGACAAAAGCCTTCCCGCTTTCAATGACTACTTCTGCGATTTCCGGATTGTCCGATTTCCATTCCAGCGACGCGGCATTGGCCTTGGCAGGTTCCACTGTCAGTTTTATAGGCGTCGGCATGTCCATGTATGCGCTCATTGTCTTAGGAACGCTGAAACTGGTGACCGGAATCGGCACCACCTGCACGTCCAGGGTAGCCGAGACGTTGCCGCATTTGACAGTGATGACGGTATTTCCCGGCGCAATGGCTGTCACTTGGCCGTTGAACACTTCCGCTATGTTTGTATCAGAAGAGGACCATTCCATGACTGCAGTAGCCGCCGCGCTCTCAGGAACAGTGGCATACATTATATATCCAGTCTGGCCTTGGGAAAGGACCATGGACGATGATGCAGGATCCACGAAATATATCTTTTCGAGGGTATCTCCTCCCCCTTTTTCCTTTTTGCAGGAAAATGCGCATGCAAGCGACAGGAGTACTGCGACTGCTGACGTAAAGTACCGCATTGGATTTTGGATAATTTTAGGTATCATGATAAATCTGTATTTTTAGTGTTGGGCTAAGTTTATCGCCATTTATAACGTTTTTGCAAATGTAGAGCATCGGAACATTGAAACCTATAGGTAATTATACGTATTTTTTATTACGTAGGTAATCTCAAATCCGACTTTTTTTCACAACTGCCACATAAAAAGGCATTTTTTTATTTCCGAAAACCCATTGATTTTTATTAGATTTGCGATTATGGTCTGACGGACCACCACAATACAAGAAAAACTGATGAACAAGATACTCACGATACTGATAACGGTTCTGACAGCGTTTAACCTTCAGGCCGCAGACGTTGACTCACTTTTCACCCGATGGGAAAGCCTTACCGGAAGCCGGCGCGTGCGTACCGGTAATGAGCTTCTGGAGTTAGGCTACAGGGATGGCATCATCCAGGAAAAATACACATACGGAAGAAGCCAGGCCATAGAATCCGAAGCGCGGATCTATGATATGATGTCGTGTTGGTATTTTGCCAATGACAAGTTCGACGAGGCATTGTCCGTGGCGCTCATGGCATTGCCCCTGTGCGAAAAATGCGATGACGAGACGCTGCTTGGCGACTGTATCAACAATATCGGTATCATCTACCAGCGCAAGGGAATGTTCGGTCAGGCCATAACCTATATGGAACGTGTTTACAGGCTGGACCTGAAATCAAAGAACAAGAGCGGAATGAGTTCCACGATGAACAATCTCGCTACTCTGTATCTCGCGACCGGTCAGGCCGAGACAGCATTGGGCTATGTTCTGCCGGCGATTGACATCGAAAGGGAAAGCGGTGACAGACAGCGGCTTGCGATCAGGCTCGGTCTCGCCTCAGACATTTGGCTCGAAATGGGACACAGTGAGAAAGCATTGTCCTGCGTGGAAGAGGCATATCAGCTGGACAGCCAGGACAAGCGGGAAGGCAAGGCCGCGATCAGACTTTCCCAGAAAGCGGCGGTGCTGATTGCCAGAGGGAAAGACATTGAAGCTGAAAAATGCATTCTCAAGGCCATCCCTATCTTGAAGCAGAAAAACAATATCACGTCGCTGGCCATCTGTTACAACCAGCTGGGGCATCTTTACTATAAGTCGGAGCTCTACAAGCAGGCCGAGAAAACTTACAGGCAGGCCAGCGAATACGCATTGAAATCCGGAAGCGACTATGTCAGAAAGAAGGCGCTGAGCGGTCTGTGGCTATGCCAGAAGCATCTTGGCAGGCTGTCGGACGCTCTGGAGACTCTTGAACAATACACCCAGCTTTCAGAGAAGATTTCCGAGGACAGGGCAGACTCGGCCGTGGAGAATTTCCGGGTAAGGTACGAGACGAAGGAAAAAGAGGAGAACCTGCTCCGTGAGCAGGAAATGTCCAAGACCAGATTTGCCATAATGATGTGCCTGGGTGTTTTCTGCATAATGCTGGCCATTCTGCTGGCTCTGTCATGGAGGATGCTCATCATCAGACGCCGCCAGGCAAGGATCCTGACCAAGAACGACGAGGTGAAGAGCAAGCTGCTGTCGTTGGTGCCGACGATAAAGGACAAGCCTGAGGCTGCCCAGCTGAAGGAGATTGTCAATGATATAGAGACGATGGATGATGTCCCGAAGATGACCAGCCGCGAGCTCGAGGTCATCAGGTTGTGCTGCGAAGGCAGGACGTCCAAGGAAATTGCCGGCAGGCTCAATGTCTCCGTCCGTACTATCGACACTCATAAGAGCAACATTTTCAAGAAGTTGAATATCTCAAGCACGGTGGAACTGGTCAGATACGCCGCGAAGGCCGGTCTTTATACTCCTAATGTATCCGGCCACGATGACACGCCTGACGCTTCAAAACAGCCTAATTCATAAAAACATTGTGAATTTCCCGTAATTTTTATACATTTGCGGACTATTATGCGCTTGCCGCATTGAAACGAAATAAAAAACATAAGAAAATATGGCACAAGAAACTCTTAAAGATCAGGAGAGACTGCAGAACGAGCAGGTTGCAGAAAAAGTATCTTCTGTAGAAAAATTCTTCAATGAAAACAAAAAAGTCATTTGGGGCTGTCTCGGCGCAGTCATCGTAGTCGGTGTTGCAGTTCTGTGCTACCAGAAGTTCTACGCTCAGCCGCAGAAAGCTGAGGCTGCAGAGCAGATGTATCAGGCAGAAGCCAATTTCCGCGCCCAGAACTATGACCTCGCACTCAACGGAGACGGAAACGTGCTCGGTTTCAGCCAGGTCATTGACCAGTACGGCTCTCATGCCGGTGCTGCTGCGTATTTCTATGCAGGTGTGTGCGAACTTCAGCTCGGCAAATTCGAGGAGGCCCTCTCCTACCTCAGCAAATACAACGGAAAGGATGAGATTCTGAAGGCAAGAGCGCTTGCTTGCAAGGGTGACGCTTATGCAGGACTCGAGAAATACAAGGAAGCTGTAGGATGCTACGAGAAGGCTGCAGGTGTTGTGGACAACATGTTCGCTGCCGCTTATCTTCTGAAGGCGGGTGTCGCATGCGAGGAACTCGGTGATGACGCCAAGGCTCTTTCTTTCTACAAGAAGATCAAGGACCAGTATCCTCAGTCAATGGAAGGCTACGATATCGACAAATATATCAGCAGAATAGAGAACAAATAGATTATGGGAAGAGCTTTTGAGTTCAGAAAAGAGAGAAAGATGAAGCGTTGGGGCCACATGGCCAAGACCTTCACCAAAATCGGAAAAGAAATTACTATCGCTGTCAAGCAGGGCGGTCCTGATGTGATCGGCAACCCTCGTCTCCGTGCGCTCATCGCAGAGGCAAGAAACGAGAACATGCCTAAGGACAATATCGAGAGAGCCATCAAGAAGGCTACCGACAAGAGCCTCGGTGATTTCAAGGAGGTTACGTTCGAGGGTTACGGCCCGTTCGGTGTCGCTTTCCTTGTTGAGACTGCTACAGACAACAATACCAGAACAGTGGCCAATGTCCGCAGTTATTTCACCAAATGCGGCGGCACGCTCGGAACAAGCGGAAGCGTAAGCTTCATGTTCGACCACAAGTGCGTGTTCAGAATCAAGTACCAGGAAGGTCTTGACATCGATGAGCTCCAGCTTGCACTTTGCGACTACGATGATGACCCGGAGGTGTTCATCGAGGAGCAGGAGGATGAGGACGAGAACATCACCAAGAACGTAGTGATCTACGGTGCCTACGAGTCTTACGGCGGTATCCAGAAGTTCATCGAGGACAATGGCTACGAGCTCGTATCCGGAGGTTTCGAGAGGATTCCGAACACTGAACTGAAGGATGTAACTCCTGAGCAGCGCGAGACATTGAACAAGCTCACCGATCTTCTCGAGAACGATGACGATGTCACCAACGTTTACAGCTTGATGAAACCGGCAGAGGAATAATTCGTCTGCACGACAATAAATAAAGGATTCACCCCGACTGAGATTCGTTTCAGCCGGGGTCGTTTTTTGCACATTCGCATTTGGACGAAATAATTGTTATATTTGCAGGATGTTAGATTCGAGTTTCGCAAATGCGAATCACAGCGGTTAGAGCCCGACAGGGCGATAGTAAGTCCCTTCCCCGAGGGGAGGGATTTAGGGTGAGGGTAACGTGATAAGACGTGCGTGGGGGTTTGAAACATTCAAACAAGCGACGTCCCTCGAATTTAAGCGAATGTCCAGCAAGTAAACACCTTGGACGTTGGATAGAGTATAACTTAATAATTATATACAGCACAAATGAGTATCCAGCAGGATAATATCAAGAAACTGGTCGAGCGCAGAGCGGCAGCCGCTATGGGCGGTGGACAGAAACGCATCGATGCACAGCACCAGAAAGGAAAACTCACTGCGCGTGAGAGAATAGCATTGCTCCTGGACGAGGGCAGCTTCGAAGAATTCGACATGTTCGTACAGCACCGTTGCACGAATTTCGGAATGGAGAAACAGCACTTCGACGGAGACGGAGTGGTTACCGGACAAGGAACTATCGACGGAAGACTGGTTTATGTCTTCGCACAGGACTTCACGGTATCCGGAGGTTCTCTCGGAGAAGTTATGGCGCAGAAAATCTGCAAGGTTATGGATATGGCCACGAGAAACGGTGTGCCATGCATCGGCCTGAACGACTCGGGCGGTGCCAGAATTCAGGAAGGAATCAATTCATTGGCAGGATTCGGTGAAATTTTCGAAAGGAACATCCTCTCGTCAGGTGTGGTTCCACAGATTTCAGGAATTTTCGGACCTTGCGCCGGCGGAGCAGTATATTCACCGGCATTGACCGACTTCACCATCATGGTGAAGAACACTTCTTACATGTTCCTTACAGGCCCGGCAGTGGTCAAGAGCGTGACCGGCGAGACAGTGTCCTCTGAGGACCTGGGCGGCGCGAGCGTTCATGCCACCAAGAGCGGTGTGGCACATTTCGCGGCGGAGAACGATGAGGACGGCATCCGCATCATAAAGGAGCTCCTCAGCTACATTCCGCAGAACAATATGGAGGAGGCTCCGGTTGTTCCGACCAATGACCCTGTCAGCAGGACTGACGATGCATTGAACGAAATCATCCCGGACAATCCGAACAAGGCCTACGACATGTACTATGTCATCCGAAGCATTGTCGATGACGGCAAATTCTTCGAGGTGCACCAGTCATATGCGAAGAATATCATCGTGGGTTTCGCCCATATGAACGGACGCAGCGTGGGTATCGTGGCTAACCAGCCTAAATATCTCGCAGGCGTATTGGACATCAACGCTTCCAGAAAGGCGGCTCGTTTCGTTCGTTTCTGCGATGCCTTCAACATTCCTCTCGTCACTCTGGTTGACGTGCCTGGCTTCCTCTGCGGAACCCAGCAGGAATACGGAGCCATCATTGCCAATGGAGCGAAACTCCTCTATGCTTATGGCGAGGCTACGGTTCCTAAGGTGACAGTGACATTGAGAAAGTCATACGGCGGAGCACATATCGTAATGAGTTGCAAGCAGATACGTGGTGACATAAATTACGCATGGCCTTCTGCCAACATCGCAGTCATGGGTGCTGACGGTGCCGTGCAGATTCTTTACGGCAAGGAAATCAAGGCCGTGGAAGATCCTGCAGAGCAGGCTAAGCTTGCAGAGGAGAAGAAAAATGAGTACAATGACCTCTTCTGCAATCCTTATCAGGCAGCCAAGATGGGCTACATTGACGATATCATTGAACCGAGAAACACGAGATTCCGCGTTATCCGCGCATTGGAACAGCTCGCCGGCAAGAAGCAGACTCTTCCAGCCAAGAAGCACGACAATCTTCCACTATAAAGCAGACGGACAATGAAACGTATATTATTGACAATCAGTACAATCCTTGCGTTTTCGATAGGTTCCGCCCTGGGTCAGAATGTCAGTGACCTGATAATTTCAGAGGTTCTGGCAGAGCCGGACAGCACCGGCATCGTGGATGACTACGGAAGACGTAACGGATGGATTGAGATTTTCAACAAGTCTCAAGGGACGGTCAATTTCGGCGGCTGTTTCCTGTCCAATGACAGGAACAACCTGAAAATGAGCCTGATTCCGAAAACTGACAGCAGGACCAAGATAGGTCCTCGCCAGACGGTTCTGTTCTACGCAAGCGGAAACGGAAAGGAGGGTACTTTCTATGCAGATTTCAAGGTAGCGAAAGGCTCTACGGTCTATCTGGTCAGCAATGACGGCCGCACCGTTATCGACTCTCTTGAAGTTCCGGCAACACTCCCTGCAGGCAAATCCGTAATCAAACTCGCCCACGACCTCCGCCAGATGGAATTCGTGACTGAGGCGGAGGTGGCTGTACCTACGCCGGGCTCCGTAAACGGGTCACAGAACGTGGAGACCGGAAGCCAGAGAATGGAAAAAGAGGACGAGCACGGGTTTGTTCTTACACTAGTATCCGTGAGTGTGGTATTTACAGCACTCATCATCCTTTGGTGGCTGTTCAGCCTCCTGGGAAAGGTGTCCGGCGGTGAAGGCAAGAAATCCTGCACATGCAAGAAAGAGAGCCGTGCCAAAGCCAGCAAATCCGGAAAGATGACACCTGAGACTGCCGCTGCGATAGCAATGGCATTGGACCAGGAAATGAACGGCGAGGTGTATGCGGCCATAGCTGCAGCTCTGCATCTCTATGCTGAAGAGTCCGTACACGACAAGGAAAGCTTCGTCATCACGATTCAGCGCAAGCAGAGCAGCTGGAACAGCAAAGAACAGAATTTCAGGCAATTGCCGAGATAATCAACAGATAAAAAACAAAAATTATGAAAGAATATAAATTCAAGATCAATGGAAATGACTACAATGTAGCTATCAATTCCACCAACGGCAACCTTGCAGACGTTACTGTCAATGGCGTGTCATATCAGGTTGAGATGGAGAATGCCATGCCTGCTGCTGCGCCAGTTCAGGCTGCACCAGTGGCCGCTCCGGTTGCTACACCGGTTGCTACACCTGCTGCCGCTCCGGTTCAGGCTGCTGCTCCTGCTGCAAAACCTGCCGGCGAGGGCAAACCTGTAACTTCTCCGCTTCCTGGAGTCATCATCGAAGTATCTGTAAAAGAGGGTGATACCGTGGCTGCAGGACAGAAAGTGGCGGTTCTCGAGGCAATGAAGATGGAGAATGAAATCCAGGCTGACAGAGCGGGCGTCGTGACCAAGATCAATGTAAGCAAAGGCGATTCAGTGCTGGAAGGCGCAGCTATCGTAACTATCGCATAATCTCCTGCTTATGGATCAGATAATAAGCAGTTTACAGCAATTCTGGGAGTTCACGGGCTTCTGCAATATGACTTGGCAGCACATCGTGATGATTGCCATCGGAATTGTCTTTATAACATTGGCCATTGTCAAGGAATGGGAGCCTCTGCTCCTGGTGCCGATCGGCTTCGGTATGATCATCGGAAATATCCCAATGTTTCCGGGACTGAATATCGGAGTCTATGAGGACGGCTCTGTGCTGAACATCCTTTATCAGGGTGTGCGCCAGGGATGGTATCCTCCGCTGATTTTCTTAGGAATCGGCGCAATGACGGATTTCTCAGCGCTGATTTCACAGCCGCGTCTAATTCTTATCGGCGCTGCTGCACAGATGGGTATTTTCGGGGCATATCTGTTGGCATTGTCAATGGGATTCATGCCTAATGAGGCCGGCGCTATCGGTATTATCGGTGGTGCAGACGGTCCTACCGCGATTTTCCTTTCGTCCAAGCTCGCTCCGGACCTTATGGGTGCGATTGCCGTGTCGGCTTACTCATACATGGCACTTGTTCCGGTCATCCAGAAGCCTATCATGCTTCTGCTCACGACCAAGAAGGAAAGGCTTATCCGTATGCCGTCTCCTCGCGTTGTAAGCCAGAGGGAAAAGATCATTTTCCCGATTGTGGGCTTCCTCACGACTGCATTCATCGTCCCTTCAGGTCTCCCGCTTCTGGGTATGCTGTTCTTCGGTAACTTACTGAAGGAGAGCGGAGTGACAAGGCGTCTTGCAGAAACGGCAAGAGGACCGCTCATCGACGTCATCACGACATTGATCGGTCTTACTGTGGGCTGCTCGACTCAGGCTGACAAATTTCTTTCAGCGACATCCATCAAGATTTTCGCGCTCGGTCTTCTGTCGTTCATCATTGCTACGGCCTGCGGTGTCCTGTTCGTGAAGTTCATGAACTTGTTCTGCCGTGAGGGACACAAGATAAATCCGCTTATAGGCAATGCCGGTGTATCCGCAGTGCCTGACAGTGCCCGCGTTTCCGAAATGGTAGGACGTGAGGCAGACCCGAGCAACCATCTTCTGATGCACGCCATGGGCCCGAACGTAGCCGGTGTCATCGGTTCAGCAGTAGCTGCCGGCATCCTCCTCGGCTTCCTCGGCTAGCCCCCGCGTATTCGGAAGTTTACAGACCTTCTTCTTTGGCCTTGTCCCAGATGGCATCCATCTCGGACAGGGTCATTTCTTTTAGTGAACGGCCTTGGCGGAGGGTGTGCTCTTCGAGATAGGTGAAACGGCGACGGAACTTGTCGCAGGCACGGTTCAGTGCGGTATCCGGATTAAGACCGTAAAGCCTTGCAGCATTGACAGTAGCGAAGAGAAAATCGCCTAACTCCTCCTCGGCGCGGTCCCTCGCGGAACCGGGAACCGGGGTCATCGTGTAGCCGGCCGGGGCCTTGTCCAGTTCGCCTTCCTCGCGGGCCATAGCCTCGAGCTCAGCCTGGAACTCTCCCTGCTCCTCCTTGACCTTGTCCCATACCTGCGCAGGGCATTCCCAGTCGAAACCGACTCCCCTCGCCTTGTCCTGCATCGAATAGGCCTTAAGGATAGGCGGCATCGAATCGGGAACACCGGAAAGGACACGTTTGTTTCCACCCTTCTCCTTCATCTTCATAAGTTCCCAGTTCTCCGAAACCTGCTCAGCATCAGAAGCTTTCTTGTCAGAGAATACATGAGGATGGCGGAAAATCATCTTTTCGCAGAGCCGCCTGCAGACATCGACGATATCGAATTCGCCCTGCTCTTCAGCCACCTTGGCATAGAAAACAATATGAAGCAGAAGGTCTCCGAGTTCCTTCTCCACATCCTTGCCGGACTTCTTCATCACGGCATCGCTCAGTTCATAGACCTCCTCCACAGTCATCGGACGCAGAGTATCCCAAGTCTGGGCAGCATTCCAGGGACAGCCTGCCCTGAGTTTGTCCATCACGTCCAGCACCTGGCCGAACGCAGCAAGTTTCTCTTCTTCAGTATGTTTCATATTGTTATCAGTAAGGACAACAAAAATACGAAATTTTCAGAAAAAAGGCTTAACTTTGCGATTATTGTAACGTATTAACACATATAGCAGCAATACTATGAAACACCCGATTTATGTTACGGCTGACGAAGCTGTAAAAGCAGTCAAGACAGGTGACCACATACACCTGAGCAGTGTAGCCAGCGTACCGCACGTACTTATCCAGGCATTGTGCAGAAGGGCGGACAACGGCGAAGTGAGAGACCTTCATTTCCATCATTTCCACACAGAAGGACCGGCTCCATATTCAGAACCGCGATACGATGGAATCTTCTTCGACCAGGGATTTTTCCTCGGGCCCAATGTAAGGGCCAATGTCAATGCTGGTTACGCGGACTATCTTCCGGTACATTTGGGAGAATCACAGAAACTGTATAGAAGCGGCGCACTCAAATGCGACGTGGCGATGGTGCAGGTTTCACTGCCTGACGAAAACGGAATGTTCTCATTAGGCACATCAGTGGACTGCTCTCTCGCAGCTGTTGAAAGCGCAGGCACAGTAATAGCTGTTGTCAATGAAAATGTTCCTTACGCGTTCGGCGACCTTGTGTCACCGGGACTGATAGACTATCTCGTAAAAGACAATACTCCTCTGGTAACCAAAGCATTCGCTGAGCCGGACGAGACCGAGAAACTCATCGGAAAGAACTGCGCCGAACTCGTTCCTGACGGAGCCTGCCTCCAGATGGGCATCGGAGCGCTGCCTAATGCACTGGCCGCAGCATTGACCGACCACAAGAACCTCGGTCTGCACACGGAAATGTTCGCCGACGGCATTCTGAACCTCATAAAGAAAGGTGTCATCAATGGAATGCACAAGAAAATCGACACCGAAAAAGTCGTGGCTTCATTCCTGCTCGGTTCAGAAGAAGTGTACAAATTCATTGACCATAATCCGGACGTCCTGATGAAGGATATCAAATACACCAATGACCCGTGGATCATCGCTCAGAACCCTGAGATGATGGCCATCAACTCCGCTACGGAGGTGGACCTGACAGGCCAGATCAGCGCAGACTCCATCGGCACTAGGATATTCTCAGGCACAGGCGGACAGGTGGATTTCGTAAGAGGCGCGACAATGTCAGAAGGCGGAAAATCAGTTACGGCATTCGCTTCAAGGACCAAGAAGGGGCAGACCAAGATCGTCCCTGTTCTGAACCCTGGTGCAGGTGTGGTAACACCGAGGGCTGATGCTCACTGGATAGTGACCGAATACGGTGCTGTCGATCTGTACGGAAAATCGCTCCAGGAAAGGGCCAAACTGCTCATCAGCATTGCACATCCTGACGACAGGAACGACCTCGACAGAGCAGCATTCGAGAGATTCGGACCGCATTACCACAACTTCTCGATTTAAGTCACAACTATTTTTCAAGTACGATATTTGCAGCAGACCTTGCTTCGAGAATAAAAGAACTACTTGACGATGAAAAGAATGATGAATTTCGTCAATGCATTGATTGTCATCGCATTGACACTGGCAGGCTGCAGCGATGAAGGAACAGGAAGAAGACCCGACACCAATCCTCAGCAGCCACCGAAACAGGAGACCACATTTCAGGTCAATCCGGACTGGACTCTCTCCCACAATCGGGAAGTCATCACTGACGAGAACGGGTTCAGGGCCGATGTTGATGTAATCACGGTAAGAAGTCTGGACCAGGAGACATACTGGCTTGACGTGATTACCGCAGAAAATTTCGAACGGTGGTACAAAAGCGATGTAGTGGAATATATAAAGGACGAGCCGAACTTCTATAACGGCGAGCTGTACAAGGGAACAAACCACATACAGTTCGACAGGATGCGTTCCGGAAAGTGGATTGCGGTAGCCTTCGGAATGACTTCCGATAACAAACCGACAGGAGACTATGCCATATTGGAGTTCACCCTGGAAGAAGATGTTCCTGAGGCGGATTTCACCAAATGGCTGGGCGACTGGAAAATAACGGGAGCCAGCAAGTCCGACCCTTCAAAAGAGATATCATACGACTTGAAGATCACCTCTTCGGATGCGAATTATCTGGTGAACATCACCGGATGGGAAGCGGGAAAAATCAATGCAGATGACACCGACATGTCCGACTATATCTTGGAGGCGCAGTACGACAGGTTCACCAAGACGCTGCTGTTCAAGAGTTTATATCTCGAGACCGAGAAAATCGACGGCAAGGAGTATGACCTGTGCTTCTACGGCAATTTCTACTATGACGGGTCAATGAACTTCAACGACATCGAAGTAGGAGAGCATGTAGTCACTGACAACATCATCATAGCTGAAAGCACCAAACTGAGCGGTGATGGCACAAATGCCACGGTGGATGGTCTGAACTTCAACTTCGAGCACAACAACAGGACCTACAAGACGGTGCTTACGTCAATGCAGTACTACGCCTATCCGCTCGACGAGAATGACCTGGGCATCTACTCCAAGCACGATGACGTCCCGGTATTCCCTCTGACCATGACAAGGACTTCCGCAACAGTCGCAGGCCAGGCTACCGGAATCAGCGCAGCGTCCAGGGCCAAAGTCCTCAAGATCAGGACCGGACGGTTCAATGCCGCATCTCACAGCTTCCGTCAATCATCCTCAGACAAAGTACGTCAGGCAAGGTAATCCGACACTGACTTACAGATATTATAAAAGGCTGACTCTGAAAATGAGCCAGCCTTATTCATATTGTGAGCGGTATTGACCGCTGCGTGATTATTCGGAGAGACGTGCCTTGATGGCCTTGGTCTGCTCTTCAAAACCAGGTTTCTCGAGCAATGCGAACATATTCTTCTTGTAGGCCTCGACACCAGGCTGATTGAACGGATTGACTCCGAGAATGTAAGCGCTGACGCCACAGGCAAATTCGAAGAAATAGAAGAGAGCTCCGAGAGTCTTCTCATTGATACGCTCTACAGACACTTCCATCTGAGGAACGCCGCCGTCGATGTGGGCAAGCTTGGTTCCGAGCTGAGCCATGGCATTGCAATGCTCCACGTGCTGGCCGGCAAGGTAATTCAGCTGGTCGAGGTTCTGAGGATCGCTGCCGATGACTACGCTGCGGTTGCTGTTTTCCACTGTGACCACAGTCTCGTACATAATCCTTGCGCCGTCCTGGACGAACTGGCCGAGTGAGTGAAGATCGGTAGTATAGACCACTGAAGCAGGATAGATACCTTTCTTGTCCTTACCCTCAGACTCACCGTAGAGCTGTTTCCACCACTCACCGAGATACTGGAACTTAGGAGTGAAAGAAACCAGGACCTCAACACTCTTGCCATAGACAGAGTGAAGAAGATTACGCATTGCTGCATATTCCACAGCCGCATTCTTTTCTGATTTCTCAGCAAGAGCCATCTCCTCTTCCTTAGCGCCTTCGAGCAGGGCACGGATATCGAAACCTGCAAGAACGATCGGCAGAAGACCTACCGGAGTAAGCACAGAGAAACGGCCTCCGACATTGTCAGGAACGACAAATGTCCTGTAGCCTTCCTGTGTGGAGAGAGTCTTGAGCGCTCCCTTGTGGGCATCAGTAACAGCTACGATACGTGCAGCAGCCTCTTTCTGACCATAGGTCTCCTCAAGATGCTGTTTCACAATTCTGAAGGCGACGGCAGGCTCTGTAGTGGTACCTGATTTGGAAATCACCACGCAAGCCACGTTTCTTACCTTCATCAAGTCGATAAGTTCGCTTACATACTCCTCAGAGAGGTTATTGCCGGCAAAAACGACCTCAGGAGCACCGGACTGCCTCATCTCTCTCGCAAAAGTGTGGGAAAGAGCCTCGATAGCGCATTTTGCGCCAAGGTAAGAGCCACCGATACCGATAACTACCACGAGATCAACATTTCTGTTTTTCCAGTCATCACGAACGTCCTCGCACGCTTTGACCAGAGACTCAGGAGTCTGTGACGGAAGATGCTTCCATCCGAGGAAATCGTTTCCGGCTCCGCTTTCACTTTCGAGAACGTCGTAAGCAGCGAATGCCTTTTCAAGATATTCCTTGTACTCAGAATCTTTAACAAAGGAGGAACATCCTCCAACATTGATTTTTACCATAATTTTATAATTTGAAAAATCTGTTCCGCTTCCTTTTCAGGAAGCCGGAACAGATTCAGTATTATTTGCTCTGTGCAATGGCTGCCTGTGCCGCAGCAAGACGTGCGATAGGCACACGGAACGGTGAGCAGGAAACGTAGTCGATTCCGATTCTGTTGAAGAACTTGATTGAATCAGGATCTCCACCGTGCTCTCCGCAGACACCGCACTTGAGTTCAGGTCTCTTCGAGCGGCCGGACTGGATACCGTACTCGACGAGCTTGCCGACACCCTTCGTGTCAATGGTCTTGAACGGATCAGCGTCCAGGAGCTTGTTTCCGAGGTATTCGCCCATGAATGTTCCTACGTCGTCACGTGAGAAACCGAAGGTCATCTGGGTAAGGTCATTGGTACCGAATGAGAAGAACTCGGCTGTACGGGCCATTCTGTCACCGGTAAGAGCAGCACGAGGGATCTCGATCATTGTACCGAACTGGTATGAGATTGCCTGGCTGTATTTGCCCTCGACTTCAGCCTTCACTCTGTCGCAGATAGCTTTCTGGAAGCTGAGCTCACGAGCTGAAATGGTAACAGGAATCATGATCTCCGGCTTAGGGTGCAGGCCTTCTTTCTGAAGTTCAGCAGTAGCTGTGAAGATAGCCCTGTACTCAACCTCGGCGATAAGAGGGAATGACACGTGGAGACGTACTCCGCGGTGCCCCATCATAGGGTTGACCTCGTGGAGAGACTCGCCTCTCTTCTCGATTTCCTCAACAGTTACGCCAAGTTCCTTTGCGAGTTCCTCTTTCTTCTCTTCAGTACGTGGAACGAACTCGTGGAGAGGCGGATCGAGGAGACGGAATACGACCGGCTTGCCGTCCATTATTCTGAGAGAGCTCTTCACTGAAGCCTTGATAAACGGCTCGAGTTCTGTAAGAGCCTCTTTTCTTTCTTCATCTGTATCACAGAGAATCATCTTGCGGAGTTTTGCGAGAGGAGTCTCTGAATTTCTTCCGTAGAACATGTGCTCGAGACGGAACAGACCGATACCTTCAGCACCGAATGAAAGTGCCTTGGAAGCATCTTCCGGTGTATCAGCATTGGTACGGATACCGAGCTTGCGGAACTTGTCAGCGAGAGTCATGAACTTCACGAACAGCGGGTTCTCTGAAGCGTCCATAGTCTCGATCTGAGCATTATAGACAAGACCCTTCGTACCATTGAGGCTGAACCAGTCGCCTTCCTTGAACTTGTTGTCGTGACCTGCGAAAGTGACAGTCTTCTTCTCGAGGTCAATGTGCATTGCATCGCAACCTACGATACAGCACTTGCCCCATCCGCGTGCAACCAGCGCAGCATGTGAAGTCATACCTCCACGTACTGTAAGAATACCTGCAGCAGCCCTCATACCTTCGATATCCTCAGGTGAGGTCTCTTCGCGGACGAGAATGACTTTCTTGCCGTCTGCAGCTGCATTGACAGCATCCTCAGGAGTGAACACGAGTGTTCCGACCGCTCCACCTGGTGATGCAGGAAGACCCTGGGCCATAACCTGAGCCTTCTTCTCGGAAGCAGGGTCGAGGATAGGGTGAAGAATCTCGTCAAGCTGTGCAGGAGAAACACGCATTACAGCAGTCTTCTCGTCGATCATACCCTCTTCGAGCATATCGATAGCCATCTGAAGTGCTGCGAGACCTGTTCTCTTGCCGATACGGCACTGGAGCATCCAGAGGTGGCCTTCCTGGATAGTGAACTCGATGTCCTGCATATCGTGGAAATGCTCCTCGAGTCTGGTCCTGATGGCGTCGAGCTCTTTATATACCTCAGGCATAGCCTTTTCGAGAGACTGGAGATCCTTGTTCTTCTCAGTCTTGGTAGCCTCGTTCAGCGGGTTAGGTGTACGGATACCTGCAACGACATCCTCGCCCTGGGCATTGATAAGCCACTCACCGTAGAACTTGTTGTCACCGTTGGCAGGGTTACGTGAGAAAGCCACACCAGTAGCAGATGTGTCACCCATGTTTCCGAATACCATTGACTGTACGTTTACTGCCGTGCCCCAATCATCTGGAATTTTCTCGATTTTTCTGTATGTGATGGCACGTTTTCCGTTCCATGACTTGAACACGCCACCGATTGAGCCCCAAAGCTGAGCCTTTGCGGTATCAGGGAATTCTACGCCGAGAACTTCCTTGACCTTGACCTTGAATTTGTCGCAAAGTTCCTTGAGCTCTTCTGCAGTAATGTCAGTATCTGACTTGTAGCCCTTGGCCTCCTTCAGTTCAGACATCATCCTGTCGAGCTGCTGGCGGATACCCTTGCCGTCCTCTGGCTCGATACCCTCAGCCTTCTCCATAACGACGTCAGAATACATCATGATCAGACGACGATATGCATCATATACGAAACGAGGATTGCCGGTCTTCTTGATCATTCCCGGAAGAGTCTCAGAGCAGAGACCGATATTCAGGATGGTATCCATCATACCAGGCATTGAACTTCTTGCGCCTGAACGGCAACTTACCAGAAGCGGATCATTAGGATCACCGAACTTCTTGCCCATGAGTTTCTCTGTAGCCTCGAGTGCCTCTGCAACCTCTTTCTTGAGGTCGTCAGAATAACCGCCGCCGAGAGAATAATACTCGGCACAGCACTCGGTCGTAATGGTAAATCCTGCAGGAACAGGCATTCCGAGAAGGCTCATCTCGGCGAGGTTCGCGCCCTTACCGCCAAGGAGCTCACGCATGGTTCCGTTTCCCTCGGCTGTCTTGCCTCCGAAACGATAAACCCTTTTCTTGTTTTCGATCATATTGTAAATTGGTTTTTGAAATTTTCACCTAAATCCATAGAGACTGCAAATATAGTCATTTTCTATGGTTCTTTCCATAGAGTTCCATGGAATTTATGATATTCTGCCATATACTGTACAGTCCGCCGGCTACGGAAGTGACAGGCGTAAAATATGAATATCCTAGCCAGATAAGGAATCCGGTATTTTTCTGACCGAGCGCCTGACCTGCCGTAAGGATATCCACATCCGCGCAGTCAGGATGACGTTTACGGGACAATGCTCCGGCAGCCCTGCCCACATAGAACTGCACAAGCGTACAGACCAGCGAAATCACGCCTATCAGCACCACTATCCAGAACGAGATATGGCTCAGCACCAATGCCCTCGTCGCCAGGAAGATGGCCAGGGTCAATGATATGCCCCATACATAGAAGGCCCATCCGGTATAACGCATCAGCCACCTCTGAAGCCTCCCGGCGGCATATCGCACGAGCCACGCCAGCAGAAGAGGCAGCACCAGCAACGGGAAAATCTTCAGCGAGATGGCTACCAGGGCGCTCATGAAGGACACCCCCGATGACGGATTGAAAATCGGTATGACCACAGGAATGGCCACGGACACCGCCACATTTACCAGCACGACATAAGACACCGTGTCCGAGAGCTTTCCGCCAAGCTTATGGGTAATCACACCGGCAGCCGCGGCCGTCGGGCAGACAAAGCACAGCATGGCGCTCTCCACAAGAACCTTCGCATTGCCGTCAGGAAGAGCGATGGCCACTCCTGTCAGCGCAATGAAAGTAAGCATCTGAAAGCCAAGCAGCACGAAATGCCATCTTCTGAAGCGCAAGTCGTGAGGCGAAATCCTGTTGAACTGCAGGAAAAGCATCACGGCTATCAGCACCGGCTGCACATTCTTCGCAAAAGCCGACACTCCAGGCTCGACATTTTCTGCCAGATAAGGCACGTTGTAAAGCACGAGATATGCTGCCGCGCCTAAAGATATGGCTAACGGCAGCATCCAGTTCTCAAGAAATTTCTGCATTGTCTTCTACAATAATTTTGCTGCAAGGTCAGACAACTCGCTCCGCTCACCCTTGTTCAGGAATACGTGTTCGAAAAGCTTCTGCCCTGTCATCTTCTCTCCAAGATGAGTCAGACCGTTGGACCACTGGTCCAGATATGGCTGGTCAATCTGGAAAATATCTCCTGTAAACACCATCTTGGTCCCCTCTCCTGCTCTGGTGATGATCGTCTTGATCTCGTGCGGAGTCAGGTTCTGCGCCTCGTCAATGATAAAGTACGCATTGCCGAGACTTCGGCCCCTGATATAGGCAAGCGGCGTAATGAGCAGCTTCTCGTCTTTCACCAACGCTTCCAGACGCTGATATTCCTTGCTGCTCGGGCGGTACTGTGCCTTGATCACATTCAGGTTGTCCATAAGCGGCTGCAGGAACGGCGACATCTTGTTCTTCTGGTCTCCGGGGAGGAAACCGATATCCTGATTGCCGAGTATGACCGTCGGTCTCGACAAGATAATCTGGTCATAATCCCTTTCCTGTTCCAGGGCTGAAGCCAATGCCAGGAGCGTCTTTCCCGTTCCGGCACCGCCCGTCAGAGACACGAGTTTGATCTTCTTGTTCAGGCACGCGTCGATGGCGAATTTTTGTTCATCATTCCTCGGCTTGATTCCACAGGCCTCACGCTTGCGCACAAGCAGGATCTTGTCAATGTCCGCATCATATCTCGCGCACAAGTTATCCTCATTCTGGGCCTTGAACTTGAAAAGCTGGTTCGGATACGGACGGTCATGGCAGACAGCCCGCCAATCGACCGCATTGTTCTGACTGTAGGCGAGTTCCTGAAGCACCTCGGCCGGAGCATTGTCTATAAAATGGACTTCCTTCTGGGATGTCTCCACCTTCGCCTCCTCTACCCTGTCAGTCAGATAATCCTGTGCCACCATACCGACAGCCTTGGATTTCATCCTCAAGTTTATGTCCTTGGTCACAAGCGCCACGAACCTGTCAGGATTGTGGTCACGCACCCAGATGGCAGTAGCAAGTATCCGGTGGTCCTGTATATCGTCGTGGAACAGGTCCTTCAGACTGTCCGGGAACGGATGGTTCGGCTCTATCTTGATATCACCCAAGCCCTTGCCTATCGGAACGCCCTCTTTCCCGAACATCCTGCCCTCGGTAAGCCTGTCAATGTCACGCATGAATCCGCGGGCATTGTAGCTGAGCGCATCGGTGCCCTTCTTGAACTTGTCGAGCTCCTCGAGCACTGCGACAGGCACCACGATATCATTGTCCTGGAACTTTCTTATCGCCTTATAATCGTGAAGAATAATGTTGGTGTCCAAGACGAAAATCTTCGGCTTCTTGGGCCCGTTTCCCTTGCCGGGAACATTTGCATACTTACTTACCATATCCGACGTATAATTATCTGGTTATTGTCAGTCTTCCCCCTCCGGAGCATCCCGCTGCGCCAGAAGCGCCCTCAAGATACCCGAAACGCCCGTAGCGGAATTGCCGGTTATGTTCAGTCCCTTCTCCGCAGGATGGCCTATCGGATAATAAGCCACATCCTGAAGAAGCATTTCCGCATCCACGTAGTCGAAATCGATGTCCTTTATTTCTATCAAAGCCCCGGGCACTTCGCCGAAAAGAACATTGATCTGGCTCTGCTCTCCATAGGATTTCATGATCCCCGAGATATCAATATCCATACCACGGACACCGCCTCCCGTCATCGTCGCCAATGCAGCAAAAAGGCCGCCCTCACCTACCGTAACGCCCGAAAGCACCACTCCGTCCTCCACGAATTCGCGCACCACCTCGTAGCAGTCCAGGAAATAGTCCGAATCAATGTCATCCGGCGCCTTGCCCCCCGATATGCCGCTCAGCCTGGACAACAGCGAACCGCCAAGTCTGAACTTGCCCGTATCGAAAGGTATGTATATCAGCCAGTTGTCTTTTTCGCCGGACAGCACAGCCGGACAGCGGCGTCCTTCTCCGAGAGCCGGCGACTCCGTCTTGAACGGAACCTCGCAGAACGGCAGCGGGTTTTCAGGCTCCTCATCGTCCTCCTCCATCCGGGCAACTTCAGACACATTCACCGAAACTTTTACGGAACATCCGCCTGTACACTCCCTGAAGTCATACCCCGCCAGACGCACACCGAGCATGTCCAGATAATTGCAGGCCGCTTCCACAGAGTAGTAGAACGCCGCCATACTTCCCACCGGAGCCATGTCCCATTCCCAGAATATGCTTACCTCCAGATCTCCGGACCGGAAATGTCCTTCGCGCCAGATGACTTCGGTCAATGCCTTTGCTATCTCCGCGCACGTCATGCTGTCAGCACAGAAAGACGGAATCTTTCTGCTTTCCGACACATCCGGCAAACTATCAAGTATAAGATTTTCAGCAACTTGAAGCTCAGGTATCACGCCTGCAGGATCAGGGTCCACAGTCTCGTCCACCACAGGCTCCACTTTCAGAGCATCAGCATTCCGAGCGGACTTCCCCACCGCATCATCCAAGATTTCACGCGGCGAAAGTTCCATCTTCACTCCGTCTATAACATATTCCGCATCCAGCACTGACTGCATAATCCTGTTCATAATATAGAAATGGTTTGACAAATCCATGAATTATTCTCCGTTTCTCACCTGAAACTCCGTAGGCGATTCGCCTGTAATTTTCTTGAACACTTTGGACATCGCGGACTGGTCTGCAAATCCGGTACGGACAGCGACATCCAGAAGCGAGGCCTGCTTTTCATTGACAAGAATCTTTTTTACTTCCCCTATCCTGAGGGTATTTATCCAGGCATTGAAATTCAGATTCAGCGTATTGTTCAGATAATCCGACAGAAGTCTCTGGCTCACACCGATCTGAGAAGAGACTTTGGCCAATGTCAGGTTCTCTCCAAGATACGGTGCCGGAGAAAGGTTCACCCAGAAGGACACCAGTTCCTCCACCTTCGGACGGGACGTGAACAGAGCCTGGGGAGTCTGGACCTCATTCGCGGAATTTTCTTCTTTCTTGTCAATGTCCTCTGCACGCATGACTCCCTGTTCGTAATCATATGCCGGAGCGATTGCAGCAAACAACGGCCTGACATTCAGGAACTTGATCGTAAAGAACACGAAATAGGCCGACACGACGCAGACCACGGCCGCATTGAAAAGAGCGGAGCGCATAAGCAGGTTGAGACAGCCTGAAACAAAGAAAAAGAAATACGAATGATATATGAAAACGAGTTTTTTCGCATCAATATTGTCCTTGCCAGAATAGTAGGCGTTTATGACATTGATATAACGTCTTACGCATTTGATGAGGTATATTCCCAAAACCGTAAGTGTCAAAATCGACGTTATGTGCAGGAACCATGTGGTGATTACCGCAAATCTCGTATCAAGAAAGGCCTCATAGTAATGGCTGACATCTGGATTGTCGATTTTAAATGCCACTACCCCGCAAATATGCATCGCGGTAATCAGCACGGCCGGAGTCACCATGAGAAGGAGATTCTTGAGAGTAGCCTGCGGAGATCTGAACAGAAGCAGTCCGACATAACCTCCGGCAAGCAGCTGGATGAATATGGTGGCGGCGAAGACAAAAGAAGTCAGCACCACGATAGAACTGCCATGCATCAGGCAAACTATGGCCATAGTGTCAGTTATGACCCCGAGGAATATCACGCAGGCCATCAGGTGCCTTGCCTGGGAAAAGCCTTGCGCGTCCTTGTTGTATTCGTAACGCACGAACAGAAGGAACACTACCGACAGCAGCAGCGCGATACAAGAGGCGACATTGACCAGTATATTCAGAAAATCCAGCGTCATACCATTCCCTATTTGTTACACTTCTCCGTGCGGAACTGTCCTGGCGCTACCCCATAGCATTTCTTGAATGCCTTGGCGAACGCGGCGAGGTCGGAGAATCCCACTTTGGCATACAGTTCCTTGAAAGGCAGTTTCGGATTCTCAAGCATCATCTCGGCAGCCTGTTCCAGTCTCAATGTATTTATCCACGTATTGAAATTCACTTCATAGACATTGTTCAGATAATCCGAAAGGACTCTCGGAGAGATCTTCATTTCCGCAGAAACGGATGCGACAGTAATGCCGCGCTTCAGATAAGGCTTGTCCTGCCTCGAGGTCCAGCAAGATACAGCATCGTCAATCGACATTGACTCAGACTCTTCCGCCTGCTCTGGCAAAGCTGGTTCCGACTGCTCTTCCACCGGTTTCTGCTGTTCGTAGGCGAATGCCGGAGAGACCAGCGAGAAAAGCCTCTGGAGGTTCACCAGTGCCACGGCAAAGACGACAAAGAACACGGATGCGACTATGACCGAGCCCACTACGACCGGCCTTGAGAATGACAGCAGATTTATCAATGACAATATGCCGTATAGGAAGAATGCCAGCACTACGGAGTCGAGCCGCCTGCCGGACAGTTCCGGATACTCGGCATAATAATTCTCCAGTGTCTTGTTATACTTTTTGACGGCCCTGAGCAGAATCACCGCAAGACAGGCGATTACGGTGAGAATCACGATATACATCAGCATTGACACGACTATCGAATAGGTCGTATTCACATAACTGATATAGGACGGAATGTCGAACACGAAGCCGAATTCCACCAGATAGCCCACGCCGTGGCACAGCGTCAGAACCACTACTGGCCATATGAATATGAACATCAGATGCTTGGACATATACGGACTGCGGAACAGCATCAGCAGCGAAAACGTGGCCATGAACACCTGGAAATAGAAGACCAGCGGCGCCAAAAAGGTATTGATGCACAGATAACTGTAGTCTTTGGAGAGGAAATACAGAAATATGAAACTGAGAATCGTGTCCAGAAAAGCTGCCAATGCGACAAAGGCCTTGACTTTCATGTAGCCTTTGGACTGTTCAGAATTTCCGTTATCGACAAAGACCAGCAACGCCCCGGTCACAAGACACAAGACACCGCTGCCCAAATAAGTCAGAATTTCTATAAACCTCAGCCCCATAGTCTATTATATTCAAGCCGCCGCCACGAACGATTCTGTCTGCCGGAAAAGACGGCAATTCTTACAAATGTAATAAAAACATTTGAAAAACCGGCCTGCAGAACACCACTTTCTACAGACCGGACAAACCAAATTACGATAAAATCTACTTCACTATTGCAAATGGGGATTTGGCATCACCGGTCCAGCGATACAGACGTGCTGTACAGCTGTGTGTACCGGTTTCCTTGTCCTTTTTGTTTTCTGAAATGTACCAGTATCCGTTGCCCATAGGGAAGAGCCCGGTAGAGCCCCACTTGAAACGCCAGCCGTGAATGCCGGTCGCCTCATCACATTGGCCCATAGAGTCGTCAAGTTTCAGCTGACGCTCCTTTTTCTTCCAGTACGGCACGCCATCCAGAGCAGCCTTGGACGGCTTCTGGTCAATGCTGAACGCATACAGGTCATAGTTGGGGTACTGAGGCTTCTTGCCTTTATAGACGGCCATGAAGAAGTCTCCTGTATTCTCGTCATACGCAAGATTCTGCACGCCCCAGTTGGTATTTCCGGTATATATGAAATACTTGTTCAGCGGCTTGGCGGGGCCGTCGGTATGCACGGTGCCGAAAACCACGTTCCTGGCATTGCGCGAGAGGGACTTGAGGTCGTACTGAAGAATCACCTGATGGTCATTGTCATTCCTGTTCACATCGCCGTACACGCCGTAAGCCACATACAGATAGAGTTTCCTCGCTGAGGACAATGACTTGTTCTTGGCGCCGATCGCCGGCGCTATGGTGACTCCGTCTATTCCGGAGCAGGCAAAACGGTGGTCCAATGTCGTGTCTGCAACATTGACCTTGGCTGCATAGTCGGCGCAAGCCTCTTTCACGCACACGGTCTTGAGCACATCGCCCTTCTCCGGGTCTGCACCCAGTTCTGTGAGCTTGTCAACGTCGATTATGGCGATATAGAACACAGACTCGGTGACCACGTCCACGCCCAATGTCCTGGCGATGCCCTGGCCGATCTGGTCGTCCTTACATTCGAGTGAGGCATAAACCTTGCGGCCTACCGGGTCGAATGTCATCGCGCCGAGATGTCCCTGTATCCTGTCAATGGAGCCGAGAATGTTCCCCTGCATATCGACTTTCACGAATCTGCTCGTGAATGACATGTACATACAGTTCTTCTCTTCATCGTAAGCGATACCCTGCACGTGCTGGGCCTGCTGCCCCACATATACTTCGCGCGGAAGATCGGTCTTAGGGGCTTTCTCCGACTTGCAGCCGGTCATGCTGAACACGGCAGCCACGGACAAAAGTATGTATGCGTATCTTTTCATATCGTCTATAATTTCATTTGACACACAAATATAGTTAAAAAATTTTCATATCACACGTTTTTAAAGCAAAATTTGCTTTCATTTTTTGACTTTTCGGATTTTATGGATATTTTTGTGGAACAAAATAAAACAACACTCTAAAACAGCTTCTGATGAAAGCATTGAATCTTCACGCCGTGGGCGACCTCAGATACGAGGACGTCCCGACTCCAGTGAGAGAACCGGGCGAAGTGCTTATGAAAGTGCACGCGTGCGGCATCTGCGGAAGTGACATTCCGCGTATATTCAAGAAAGGCACATACCATTTTCCGACCATTCCGGGGCACGAGTTCGCGGGCGAAATCATCGACGCGGACGACAAGAGCCTCGTAGGCAAGAAGGCGGCAGTATTTCCGCTGATCCCTTGCGGACACTGTGCCGCCTGCCAGACCGGAGAATATGCGCATTGCAGCCATTATGATTATTATGGTTCCAGGAGAGACGGCGGATTTGCTGAATACATTGCCGTAAAAGAATGGAATCTCGTATTTTTCGACGACAGAGTTTCTTACGAGGAGGCAGCCATGTGCGAACCGGCTGCCGTGGCCCTGCATTCCGTAGGCCAGGGAAATGTCCGTATCGGGGATACCGTGGCCATCTTCGGAGCCGGGCCGATAGGCATAATGCTGGGCTTGTGGTCACGGACGGCAGGCGCCGCCAAAGTCATCCTGTGTGACATTGACCAGACCAAGACTGATTTTGCGAATTCTCTCGGATTCACGGCCGTCAATTCCAGGAACATTGACCCGGTCGAGTTCATCCGCGAGCAGACAGGCGGCAAGGGCGCTGACGTCTGCATCGAAGGAGCGGGCGTTTCGCAGACATTCGAGCAGGCGCTCAGGTCTGTCAAGGCGAAGGGCCACGTCGTATGTATGGGCAACCCGGCAGGAGACATGACATTGACACAGAACGGCTACTGGGAGATTCTCCGCAAGGAGCTGACTGTCAGAGGCACATGGAACAGTCTGTACAATGACGCGAAGAACGACTGGCGCACCACCATGGAGGCGATCGCGTCCCACCGTATCGACGTGAGGCCGCTGATTTCCCACAAGTTCCATCTGAGCGAGTCAGAGCAGGCCTTCGGCGTAATCCTAGGCCGCAAGGAATTTTTCAATAAGGTTATGTTTGTCAATGAATAGGTAACGTCATGAGCCACAAGAGATTTATTTCAGTTTCGGTGATGTGCTCCGACCTTATGGCATTGGGGAAAGACATCGCGGACCTGCAGAAATACGGGACAGATATGCTGCACGTGGACATCATGGATGCGCATTTCGTTCCCAACCTCACTTTCGGCCCGGATTTCATAAAGGCCATGCAGAGGACTACTGATATGCCTCTGGACATTCACCTGATGGTGGAAGACCCGGAGCTGATACTGGGAAGGTTCGACATCAGGAAGGGTGACATCGTTTCTTCTCACGTGGAACTCACCCTGGATTTCAAGGAACTGAGCAATAAAGTTCACGAGAAAGGCGGACTTTTCGGCCTGGCAGTGAACCCTGAGACAGAGATTGAGAAACTTGAGACGTACCTGCCTTACCTTGATACCGTGACTCTTATGCTTGTGCATCCCGGCTATGCGGGGGCCAAGATGGTGGACGGCATAATGAACAAGGTGGCGCAGACCAGGAAATATCTTGACAGCAAGGGATACCGGAACATTCTGATAAGTGTGGACGGCAGCGTCAGCAAGGAACGTGCCCACGCTATGGCCGAGATGGGTGCGGACATTTTCGTCGGCGGCACCGCAGGCATATACAGAAAAGGGATGGACCTTAGTCAGACCATCCCTGAAATGCGCGAGGCTATAGATTTCTAAATCCTATTTATATCTTATTTGTATCTTACGAACGGAGCTTTTTCATCGAGGAATTTCTTTACCTCAACCGCTCTGTCGCAACATAAGAATTCTGCGCCGAGATAGACTCCGAGCATGATGTCTTCAGGAGTTCTGGACGGCCACAGAGACACGTACAGACCCGCTTCTTTGGCTTTTCTTACCATCGAGCGGGTTGTTCCGTTCATCTGGCAGCCGATACGCCTGATCCCCATTGCCTCCGCCATCTGGATAGTCTCGTCACAGACAGGCTTGCTGAAGATAATCAGAAGGTCAGCATCAGGATGAAGCCTTTTCATCATATTCAGCGATCTGCGGTCGCTTGACGTGAACAGATAGGTGGAGTGCTCAGGTTTCTTGGCCATGACCGTCTTGTAGAGTTTGTCGCAATACTCTCTGAGCCTGTCTTCCGGATAGCTTGACTCCGGCTTGGTCTTCATCTCGAATTCCACATACACGCCATCTTTGTCCGCGAGGAAATCCACCAGTTCATCGAGGAACAGAATCTTGTTTCCCTGGAATGTGGTAAGTTTCTGGATATCTTCCGAGTTCATAGACTCCACTGTATTCGTGCAGTCGGTAAGTCTGGCGAAAGTCTCGTCGTGGTTTACGACCAGTCTCCCGTCCTTGGCCATACGGATATCTGTTTCAAAGCCTCTGATACCGAGATCATAACAGGCCTTGAAGGCAGGAAGCGTGTTCTCGTCGAACTCGAAACGGCTTGCCCTGTGAGCGAAGAACTGCACTGTCTGGCTCTGGGCCATTGCTGTCAATGACATAGCCGCCGCTGCCAATGACATGATCAATTTGTTAAATTTCATACGTTCTATGTTTTGTGTTCAGTAATCTAAAGTAATGCAAGACCGCTAAAAACCAGAGTAGTCCGTCTGTAAGGAATTGCATGTATATACATTGACCTGTCCGCTGCTCGGAATGGTCTGAGTAGCACGCACTTCCCAGTTTTTCACTTTGGTCGGATCTCCTCCTGGCGCCGATATGTACCAATAGTGCTGGGCAGTGGTCGTCGTCCAAGTCGTGGTGTTCTTGTTCAGTTTATTGAAGAAATATGAAGCCACGCAGATGTCGGTAATCTTGGACGGAACTCTCTTCATGTCTCCTACCTTCTTCCCGTCCTGGAAGAATTCGACTTTCCAGTTGGTATCGTCATCGTTCCATATGGCTGCAACGAATGCACCCTTCAATTTTGAGTTTCCGGCAGCCTTGATATTTGCGGAACCTCCCGTGCCGCCGTCATACCATGTATATTTGTATTTTCCAGCAGGATTTCCGTCTGAACCGCCATATATCTGGTTGCCGTCATACACACGCATCTGATAGTCAACAGTGTTCTTGGTGCCTTTCGCCACCCAGTTCTTTATGCTGTTGCCCTCGATTTCATAAAGGCTGTACCCGTTAGGTGCACCGTTCGTATTCATGTTGCATGACCACCATGCACCGCAAGCGGCACCGTGGACATGCTCATAAATAGGTTTTCCGCTCTTGGTGACATAGCCGGTATGAATCCAGTTCTGAGGATAATGGGTATGACCTATCATCAGATGAGCCTCATGGAATTCGGTCAACAACCTGAGCACTTCTGCATAGTTCTTGTCTTTATTGACAGATGCTCCGCCACTTTTGGCGCTTCCCCTGAAAGGGATGTGCGCGCAGAAGAAGACCATCTTGTTCTGCTTGTCCTTCACGAGTGCCAAATCAGCCCTCAGCCATTTCAGCTGCTCTGCTGAAATACCGCCGGAATAAGTCCAGGTCTTACCGTTTGTGGTTTTCACCAGGACATTATCCATGACGATTATATGGACATCACCTCTGTTGAACGAATAATCTACCGGGCCGAAATTGTCGATGTAATTCTGTGTGGATTCGTACTGATTCTTCTTGGAAGCGTCATGGTCGTGGTTTCCGATTGTATTGAAGAACGGAATGTAATCAGTTCCGTTGGCCGTAAACCTGGACATGACATCACGCATCGGCTTCCACTGGACAGTATTGTCGAATGTAATGTCTCCCATAGTCATCACATAGACATTGTTATACTTGCCCTTGGCCTGAGAATCCACGAGGAATTTCTTCATGTCAGGAATAGTCTCAGTTCTGAAACGGTTGACATCCGAGTTGGTCTTGCACTGAGGGTCCCCTATCGCAAGAAATGTGAAATTCTTCTCCTGAGCGTCAAGCGGTTCCAGAAGAAAATCATTCCTGTTCTGTTTGCCGGGCGAAATAGTTGAAGTCGAATAGAACAGCGGCAGTTTGGTCTTGGTATCCAGACTGACTTTATATTCTGACGGCAACGTATAATACACTTTCCGGCAGGCGCTGTTGGCCTTGAACTGATAGACACCGTTTTCGTCTGTCACAGTGAACGTATAGCCGTCTGTAACAGGCACACCAGGAATTCCTTTTTTAGTAGTCCTGTCAGAAATAAGACCGATCAGGGTATTGGACTTGTCGATTTCCGTACCGTTGATTATCTTCCCTGTTTCTTCCGGAACAGAAGGTTCTGCCGGCTGCTGCGGCGTCGGAGGAGTTGGTGGAGGAGTATTGTTCTTATCGCAAGCAACAACCCCCGATATGAGAGTTGTTGCAGAGATAAGTACGAATAAACACTTCTTGAGCAGTATTTTATTCATATTCAGAGATATAGACTATTCCTAAAATTCAGAGTAATCAGTAGTCAGCTTGCTTGTCTTGTAGGTGACTGAACCGCCATTCGGATACTTGTGCACAGCACGCACTTCCCAGTTCTTCTCCTCTGCCGGTTTTCCGGAAGCAGGCTTGTAATACCAGTAGTGGCTTGCTGTCCTGTTGCACCAGGTATCGGTTGTCCTACTCTTGTCATTGTACCAGAATGCGCAGATAGGGGCATTGTTGATGCCAGATTCTGCAGCACGCACGAAATCTCCTACTTTCTGACCGTTCTGCCAGAACTCAAGACTCCAGTACTGGTTGTCGTCATCGAAGACCTCAGCCACAAACGCATTCTTGAAGTTTGCATTTCCGATCACCTTGAACTTGCCTACAGTAGTCGTACTGTACCAGTTGACTTTAATCTTCGGACTGTTCGGAGTCACCTCAGAGCCATATTCCTGATTTCCATCATATATTCTCATCTGGTAATTCTCCTCGCGGTTTGTTCCCTTCATGAACCAGTCCTTGATCTTGTTGCCTCTCACATTATACACGGAATATCCGTTAGGCGCACCTGTCACACTGCTGTTTGCTGTCCACCATCCTCCGCAGGCAGCTCCGTGTATATGCTCGAATATCTGCTTTCCACCGATCTCGTGGATATAGTTCTGCTGATAATGGGTATGTCCTATGAAGAAGTGTACCTCATTGAACTTGGAAAGAAGATTTACAACTTCAGAATAAGTAGTAGATGCAGCTCCTCTGATAGGCTGGTGCGCACAGAAAATCACAAGCTTCGACTCAGGATTCTCCACCATAGCGATATCCTGCTTGAGCCATTCGAGCTGAGAAGGCAGAAGCTTGTTCGTATAATTCCAAGTAAATGAATTCGGAGAACCTGATGAAGTGATGCTGGTCACTGCGATATTGTCCATCACGATAATATGGGCATTGCCCCTGTCGAATGAATAGTCGGCAGGACCGAAATGCTTCACATACTCTTCAGTGGCATTGTAGTCATCCTGAACCTGATTGCCGACAGCTTTCACGAGAGAGTTATGGTCATGGTTGCCCATACAGTTGAAGAACGGCAGATAGCTGTCCTGCACCATGATATTCCTCATACATCTGACCATAGGGTCGAACATATAGAAAGAGTCGAATGTGACGTCTCCCAATGTGATAGCATAGACAGCCGGATAATTGCCGGAACTCATTGTCCTCTTTATATCAGGGATGGTCTCCCCGAGGAATCTTGAAGACTCGGAAATGTTCTGGCATTGAGGGTCCCCGATGGCGATAAGCGTAAAATCAGTCTCCGGAGCACTGAGCTTGTTCAGGACGAAATCACAGCGATATGCCAAGCCTTTGGACATCGTACCGGGCGAAAAGAACATCGGAAGATGATCCGAATTGTCAAGAGGAACCTGATATGCTGCAGGAATCGTATAATAAACCTTGCGGGCCATACTGTTCCTCTTCATCTGATACACGCCGTTGGCATCCGTCTTCACATACTGATAACCGTCGGTCACCGCCACGCCGGAAATTCCCTTGCCTGTAGCAGCGTCTGTAATAACGCCGGCAAGGTCAATGTCTGTGGCAAGTTTGGTACCGTTGATTTCAGAACCTGTAAGAGATACGAGTTTCGGTTCGTGAGTCTTCTGAGTAGTACTTCCGCTCTTCTCACAGGCCGAAAGACCTGCGAGAACAAGAGCAGAACAAAAAATGTTTAAAAATTTCTTCAGCATTTTATTACTTTTAACTAATTCCAGCCGTAGTTCTGGCCAAGCTTAGGGTTAAGAGTAAGAGCCGCGTTAGGAATAGGACGGCAATACATCTTGTCATCCCACTGGAGCTCGTACTTGTACACAAGATATCCGTCTTCCAGATACCAGTCAGTATCCTTGGCGGTAGCTTTCGGCGAGATAGGATAGTTTGTTGTAGTATTGAGGGACTCTGACGAAGCAGGCGCGAATGTATAGTCCTGGCCTTCGAATGTGAATCCTGTAGCAGAACCTATCCAGAGGCCTCTCCAACCGCTGTTGTTGAATCTGCGGGCGATAAGGTCAGCCTGACCGTAACGATATACGTCCAGCTGTCTGAGACCGCCTTCGAATGTAAGTTCGGCTACTCTCTCTCTACGGATTTCGAGAGCGATATCCAGATCACCTCTTGTGAGTTCCTGATTCTTCAGACCCTTGGTATAGTATTCATACAGCCACTGGTCTCTCGTATATTCTCCGCTCTTAGGATAGATGTTAGCGATTCCTGCACGTTTGCGGATAGCACCTACAGTCTGATTCCAGATTTCCTCTGTCATCTGGCCGAGTTCGTTCATAGCCTCAGCATAGTTCAGAAGCACTTCAGGGTATCTTAAGATAGGAAGAGAGTTCTGGTCGATACTGTTCTGGAAATGTGTATCATCAGGAATACACCATTTGATGATCATATAACCGGTCTTGCAGAATGTAAAGTCGATAGTCTCGTGAGGATTGGCAGAATTCAAGATTTCCCTGCCAGGTCCGAGGACTGTCATTGCAAGACGAGGGTCACGGCCTGTAAACTCGTCAGTAATCAGCACCTTGTCAGCACCGCCTTTCACATCGATCGGCTTTCCTTCCACGGTCATGAACATATTCACAAGATCCTTGGTTGCAGAATACTGCTGTCCGAGGGTTGAAGAGTGGAAGTAGCGGGTCAATGAATGGCGCACATTGAGGTCCTGGCTATAGGTGCGGCCCCAGATCACTTCATCTTTCTGAAGATCATTGCTGATGAAGAGAGCGCTGTAATCCTTTATGAGAGAGAATTTTCCTTCATCGATAACCACCTTGGCAGCAGTTGCAGCAAGATTCAGAAGGTCTTCTACTGTCTCATATTCGTTTGTCCATGGCTTGCCTGTAGCAGGATTGTACTTCACGTTCTGCCTGAAGGTAGCTTCATAGAGGTAGTATCTTGAAGCAAGGGCATTGACAACAAACTTGTCGATTCTCACGCGTCCGTCAGTATGGAACCTCTTGTCTGCTGAACAGTTCGCACAAGCGAACTCGAGATCTTCTCTGACCTTATGGAAGACATACTCTCTGTCTTCTCTCGTCTTGAAGAGATCCGTAGAGTCGTTCGGCTGAAGATACTTTTCGATCCAAGGAACGTTTGAGAAAGAATTGATCTTCGCAATATACTTGTTCGCTCTCCAGAAACGGGCTACACCTTCGTAATGATTGTAGGTTGCAGGATCGACAGCATTCTTTGCCTTACCCATATTTGCGAGCATATAGTTCACTCTTCTGAGGAAGCTCCAGTCACCGGTTCCCCAGCCGCCCTGTTTGGCAGCATCCCAGTGAGCGCCCGGACGATAGAAATCCGTACCGGTTTTTGTAGCAATGAGGTCATTGTATGCGTCACCGCCATTGGTTTCCGAAGAGTTCGGCAACCAACTGTTGAGCATACCGTTAGCATACATCTCAAGCTCTGCTTCGCTTGAGAAATATGTCTCTGCACTGAACTTGTGGATAGGCTCTCTGGTCAAGAAGTCTGAACATGAGCAGAGTCCGGCAAGCATTAGTGCACCAGTAAGTATAATATTGATTTTTTTCATCTTCATTTCCAAAATTAGAATGTTAGACTAAGTCCGAATGTGAAGGTCCTGAGCATAGGATATGACATACCGTCGCCGACACCGCTGAGACCGATATTTGAAGTACTGTCGAAGTCACTGTCACCGACACCGATACCCTCAGGGTCGAACATGTCAGTATACTTGAACATAGGAGACCAAGTCCAGAGGTTTTCCATAGAGCAATATATTCTTGCGCCCTGCATACCTATCTTGTTCACAAGTTTCTTAGGGAAAGAGTAATCTACAGTAAGGTTCTTGAGACGGATGTAAGCCGCATTCTGGAGATAATGGTCATTCTCCACGGTAAGAGGTCCTACGTTTCTGTTCGCACTGTAACCTACTCGTCTTGACCAGTAAGGATTCTTGTCATAGTTCACCACTGTCCAGTTCTCAGTACTGTAGTCAATCTGAGCATAGTTGTCACCTGTCTGAGTCTTCATGAGGTAACCGCAATAAGGCCTGTTGTACTGTCCCCAGAAGTATGCAGTCTCGACCATTGGATACCAGTCACGTTTTCCTACGCCCTGGAAGAACAATGAAAGTCCGATTCCGTTCCATTTGAAATCGAGGTTGACGCCATACTGGTACCGAGGAGTGATATCGCCGATACGGTCGAGGTCGCCGTGGTCGTCAAGTGTGCCTTTACCGTAGTCGATCTTGCCGTCACCGTTGAGGTCGAGGAACTTGAGGTCACCGGCATAAGCGCGGAAGTTGGAACCGTTCTTATGGTAAGAGTCCGTAGCCCAAGCATTTGCCTCAGCATTGTCCCTGAAGATACCGGCTGTGCGGAAGCCCCAGATTTCTCCGAGTTCCTTGCCTGAATAGTAGTCAAGGATATCGCCGGATGTGGAAGTGAATTCTTTCACCCAAGTTCTTGTATCCCAGACACTACCTTTGATTCCATAAGTGAAGTCCTTGCCTGCGAGTTTGAACGCGTCTCTCCAGGAAAGGGTAAGTTCCCATCCAGTAGTCTTGAGGGAAGCGTAGTTTCCTTTAGGAGCACTTGCACCATAAACCTGAGGAAGTTCAGGACCTATGGTAATCAGGTCCGTAGTATTTCTGCGGTACCAGTCACCTGAGAATGAAAGACGGCTCTTGAGCAAGTCGAAATCGAGGCCCACGTCATAGGTAGTAACAGTTTCCCAAGTAAGAGTCTTAGGCACTACTGAAGGGTTAGTGGTATAGTTCACGAAACCGCCGTCAAAGATGACTGAAGACTTGTTGATGTCCATGGTCTCGAGGAAAGAGTAAGGAGATACAGTACCGTTTCCGAGAGAACCGTAGTTCGCGCGGATCTTGAAGTTGTCCATCCATGAATCAGCCCATTTCATCCAAGGCTCCTCAGAAAGACGCCAACCGATGGAGAATGAAGGGAACAAGCCCCACTGTGATCCTGAAGGGAACTTTGAAGAACCGTCATAACGGGCCGATGCCTCGAAGATGTATCTGTTCAGCAAAGTGTAGTTGGCACGACCGAAGAAACCGATGATGCCATAGTCGCTGTTGTTCTGCTCGGTCTTGATTTCACCGTCGAACATTTCGAACGACTGATATTTCTCAGGGAAGAGCATTCCCAGTCTCTGCATATAGAACCTGTTGTAGCGGGAATCCTCAAGGTTCCATCCTGCTACGACATTAAGTTTGTGGTTCTCAGTAAGTTTCGGTGTCCAGGTAAGGACAGCATTTGAAGAGATGTAGTCTGTATCGTATGTCCAGCGGCTCTTGTATGAACCTGCCTGAGCCACATACTCGGTAGGTACGCCAGGCTTGGTATAGAATGAAAGCGGCGCTCTATAACGCTCTCTCCATCTGCGGGTTGCCTTGTAAGAGAAGTCTCCGCGAATCTTGAGGACTTCAGGAATGATATCTATAGTAACACCAAAAGTAGTTCCGACTATGAGGTTTGAATCATCCTGACCTGTATTTCCTTCAAAGAATGACGCATAACCGGTCTTCACACCTGACAATGTCCAGGTACCGTCCTCATTGTAAGGAACGAATACAGGCTGGCCATGCTGGTCGATCTGGTGACCGATAAGCGAGCCTGTCGAGAACATAGGCTGGTTCGACTTGCTGCGGAATACGGAAGTATTGTTGTCCACAGACAGCCATTTGTTTACCTGCACCTTGGCTTTTGCTCTGATATTGAAGGTGTTGTATTTCTCTTCACCGATCTTGTAGATACCTCCCTGTGAGAAGTAACGGCCAGTAAGGTTGTAAGTAAGTTTCTTGCTTGCACCTCTAAGGCTGATATCGTGGGTGGTAGAAGTAGTGTAGTCCTTATAGATGTGGTCGAGCCAGTTGTAGCTGCCATAATAGAGGTACTGTCCCTTGCTGCCGACACCTCCATATACAGAATCATAGCCGGATTCACGGATAGCCCGGAAAGACTCAAGATAAGTAATGTCCTTCATTGAGATGTCGTTCGTATTCATTGTAGTAGGAATCTTTCCTGAAGAACCCGGGACACGAGCATCATTCTGATAGAACTCATAGAATGCGTCTGTCCACTCAAGACCGTCGGTAACAATGTTGTCCTCCCATTTCACGATACGTGAGTTCAATGAGAAAGAGCCGTTGTATGTAACCGTAACCTTGTCAGTCTCAGCATTTTTGGTAGTAACGAGAATCACACCGTAGGCAGCGCGCGCTCCGTAGATGGCAGCAGAAGAAGCATCCTTGAGGACAGCGATTGTCTCGATGTCGGCAGGGTTCACCTGCGAAAGGCTGCCTTCCACGCCGTCGATGAGAACAAGAGCAGATCCCTGGCTTCCGATGCTGTGTGTCTTACCGGCAGCACTGCTGCTGAAGTTCTTACGGGTATTGTATGAAGTTCCGTTACCTCTGATATATAGAGAACCTGAGTGTGTAGCCTTACCGTCAGTCTGCACGATATTGAGACCGGCAACCTGTCCCTGAAGGGATCTTGTCACATTGGCATTAGGCCTGTTCTCTATGACACCGCCGTCGAGGTTCTCCACAGAACCCACGAGCTGAGTCTTCTTCAATGTACCGTAACCGACGACCACAGTGGCGTCAAGCAGCTGGTTGTCAGGCTGAAGAGCATAATCCACAACAGCTTTGGATCCGACCTTGGATTCCACGCTCTTGTAACCGATAATGGAGCAAACCAGAACATCTTCTGCCTTTGCTTTGATGGAGTAATGTCCGTTGATGTCCGTAGATACTCCGTTGGTCGTTCCCTTGACCATGACGGTAGCACCCACGAGGAGTTCATTTGTTGCAGCGTCCTTCACTGTACCTGTGACAGTCACATTCTGGGCAAAAAGCTCGAATGAAGCGACCATGGCCATCTGGACCGAGATCACTGCAAACAGTATTCTTTTCAAATAGAGTTTCATATATTCCCAAAAAGTTTAGCTTCGCTCAAATTGATTGATTGAATGTTACTTATTGTCGGATTCGTATTGGTAACCTTATTTCAAGCTGGTCTTTCAGGAATATCCGATGCTGGAGGTTGGTTATTAACTTACTATCTCATCGGTTTCAAAGTTTAATTTTATTCATTTTATATTATTAGTGTATTATCGGTTTGCTGATGATTTCGCGCCAATGAATTGAATCGGTTCTCAACGCACAGAGCGCAAATCACCCTTTTATTGTGCAAATATATAGATTTTTTTCAGATTCTTTCACATTTTATTTCATTTCTTGCAAAAATACCAATAAAGTAAGTTCGCTTTCAACAAATTTGAAACACCAAAAGCAACATAATGAAAAAACTCGACGCATATTTTTCACCAAAAACGTTGCAATTCCTAAAAACGTTATTATCTTTACCATTGGATTTGTATTGCCTGATTTCACAGGTCGTTTTCTGATGCAAGATGGAGATGTTCCAGGAACAGTCTCTGTCGAATTCTTATATCTGTATATATCACCACTTAATAACCGACTTGGAGAGATATAAAACCAGATTTGAGTTAATCTTTTTAACAAATCAGATTGAGATTCAATATGAAATCATTAAAATCAATAGCCAGCATTTTTGCGTGCGCTTCCATTCTTCTCACCGGTTGCGAGAAGGAGTTCAAGGCAGGCGAAGATACGACAAAGCCAGTACCTACAGACCTGCAATATGATGTAGAGTACAGCAGACCAGACACGATGGCAGTGTGCTGGAACGCAGCAGAAGCGATTGCGGCAGGCGCCACATCGTTCAATGTAGAATTATGCGACAGTCCTGACGATGCTGTAAACACCTATGATGACAACATCCTGACCGTCAAAGTATCCGCTATCGGCGCGGACGGTATCGCCCACGCTGTTTTCACAAAAGGAACCAAAGAGCACTCAGAGAAATATGCACGCATCCGTGCCAACTATGGTGCAGTCTTCTCAAAATGGGCATTTGCCACTGACAAGAACGGCGACCCTGCAGTCCTTATTTCCGGACACGGTATGCTCGACAAGAGCAAGGCCTGCTTTGAGAACATCAGGTTCAAAGACAACGGTGACGGCACATTCGATGTAAGTGCTGATGCATCAGCAGCTTCCGGAGCTGACAGTCTCATCGTTTACCTTATGGACTATGCAAGCAAGAAAGCACTGGACAAGCAGGTAGTTCCTGCAGGAAGCACTTCTTTCAGCCACAAGTTCGAAGGTCTTACAGATGGAAAGCTCTATCAGCTCAAATTCCTCGCAGAATACAAGGTATCAGGTGCTGCACCTCACACAAATTACATTTATGCAGAAGGCGACGTGATCAATGAGGAGGGCGAGACCGTAACATCCAATGTCATCCAGTGCGGAAAAGGATTTGCCGTAGTGAATGGTGTACCGCCATCAGTACGTCTTAAATCCAAATATTCCGGTATGCTCGTTTTCGAATGGTCTGTCACGTCATTCGGTGACAACACCAAAGACGCAGCTACTCCTGTAAAGGTTGCTCTCTACGATGATGAATCATGCAAAGAGGAGCATCTTGTATATGGCTGGACTCTCAGCAAATACGAGCTTCCTACGAACATTGCAGACAAGCAGCCTGCCATCTCATTCGCAAACCTCAAACCTGGAACCAAATATTGGTTTACCTGCCAGGACCAGACCACAGGCCTCCTCTCAGATGCGCTTGAGGCTGAAACTTCAGGATTCAATATCGTTCAGGTAGGCGCAACGCCTGCTGCTGCAGGCGAGACCGTTCTCGCAGAAAACTTCAGTGAGCTTTATTTCGGTGGAAACTCTATTGACTTTACAGCTACCCCTGAAAACAACAACAACGCATTAACTCATCCTGAAGAAGGGAAATGGGACTCAACCAATCTCAAATTCACTGACCCGAACCATGGCTTCTTCAACACCATCGGCAAGAGCGGCGGCGTGAAGAATTCCAGATTCAAAGATTGGGCTGTCATTCACGGTGCCAAGGATGGTACAGGTTCTGTTGGTGAAGGTGACTGCTGCATACGTACAGGTATGCTCCAGATGGGTGCAGCGAGCGGTATTCCTATCGTATTCACCCCGAAACTCACTAACCTTGAAGGACTCGCAACAGTCAAAGTAACTTACACCATTTCCTCAATGTGGGAGAAGGGTGGACTTAAAGAAGCCGGAGACGCTGACTTCAAGAGCATCGGAATCTACGTGGCAGAAGGAGGCAAGACATCCACAAGCGGTTCAAGTTATGGAACGCTCACAGGCGCTTCTGTAAAACAGGTGGCTGCTATCGACCGTCCTGCAACCAAAGAAGCTGACGGAACTACAGCATTGAAAGCACCTGCATGGGAGAAGAGAACAGTCACTGTCAAGAATGTGGCTCAGGGCGCGAGAATCGGTATCGGAACTATCCGTCCAGAAGGCAAGACCGGAAACCAGCGTTTCCTTCTCAGCGGTGTTACAGTATCAGTTGTATCTTACGGTGAACCTGAACTGTTTACTCCTGTGCTTAAGGAAACCAACATCGGCAAGACCAAGGCTACTCTCACATTCGAGGCTCAGGATTTTGCCAAGGAATATATTCTCGGCTACAAGAAGAGCGGAGATGCTGAATATAAATTCATCGACTCTCCTACTCCTGAAATCACTATAAAACCTCTGGAAGTAAACACAACTTACTTCATCAAGGCATACTGCAAATCCGGTGAATACGAGTCACCTGCATTCTACTATGAATTCAAGACAGGCTCCGTGGACTACACCTACCCTCTCGACATCAACAATCTCGAAGAATTCCTCGAGTGGATGTCAGCAGGTGCAGAATACACCACTGCAGGACAGGAAATCAATCTCAAGACGGACATTGACCTTGCCGGCGTTACTGCTGAGCAGCTCCTGATTGTCCCTGAATTCGAAGGAACATTGAACGGCAACAATCACGTCATCAAGAACTGGACGTCCACACACGGCCTCTTCAGAAAGATGAATGGTTCCGTCAAGGATCTCACCATCGACGCCAGCTGTTCATTCAGCGGTTCCGAGTATCTTGCTCCTATCGCTCTCTCAGGAAGCGGCAGCATCAGCAATGTCCACAACAAGGCAAAGGTTTCATATTCAGCTGACAAATTCTCATCTTCAGTTGCTGTTGCAGGTATTGCAGCCGAATTCTCAGGCAAAGTCGAGAACTGCTCCAACACTGCAGAAATCACTGCAACAAGTGCAGGTTCTGTTCAGGGAATTGCCGCTGCCGGTCTTATCGGGAAACTGGACGGCAAGCTCTCAGGCAGCAAGAATGAGGGTGCAGTTACAGTCTCAGGAACATTTGTTGAAACAGAATCCTCTGTTGGAGGTCTTTCAATAGTTCCATGCGTAGGTGGTATCGCCGGTGCAGGTGCTTCGGGATTTGAAATGGAGAACTCAGACAACAAGGGTAAGGTAACAGTTACATTTACTGACATGAGTTCCTCTCCGAAAACAATCCAGAGAATAAGCATTGGCGGTATTGCAGGCGCTCCTTCCGGAAACATTACCAAGTGCAACAACTATGGAGAAATCAATGTCAAGTTCGCAACAAAAGACGGTAATGAGTCAAGTATAAATTACATCGGTATTGTAGGTGGTATTTCCGGTGGTGATTATTATGCTGCCGGCAAGAATTCTACCAATATAAAAGACTGTGTAAATGAGGGTAAGATTACTTTCCACAATGATTCCAATAAGGCAAACAGTGCAATGGGAGGAATTGTTGGCTGGCCAGGTGACGAAGCAACCTCTCAGACAGTAGTGAGCGAGAATTGTACGAATAACGCTGACATCACCTTCAAAGGTAAAGGAAAGTGCCGTGCTGGTGGTATCCAGGGTGGTTCCGGAAACATCAAAGGCTGTACAAACAACGGTAATATCCTTATCGAAGACGGCAAGGACTGTGCAGTCGGCAGTGTAGCAGGTTTCCATTCACAAGGTCATGTTATTGAAAACTGCAAAGCCTACGGAACAGTTACTGCCAAAGTTGCGATGTACGGTATCGGTGGTCTTATCGGAAACATCGGAAACGCAACGCATGAAACTGGTGACGGTTGCGTGGTGGATTGCACCGTAACTGGAGGCACAGCAGAAAATGCCGGTATGGTTGTCGGACTGTTTAATGGTGACCCTAAAAAAGGAAAACCAAAGAAGATTGAACTTGGGGCAACTACAGCCATCAAAGTGGCCGGCACATTAAATGGTGTTGCTGTTACTTCTGAGAACTTGAAGGATTGCCTCCACGGAACTAAGAACTACAAGGCAGATGCGCATATTATCAATGCCGTATTCGGCAAATAATCTGCATTGGAATATAACTCTCGAAAGAGTCCGGCCGGAAGGTCGGACTCTTTTTTTATCGATACGGTCAATACGTAACCGCGGAGACGCTTACCTGACCAGCGAACAACCTGAAATTGGCATAACAGACGAAAGTTCTGATTCACAACAAGTTAGCAGATAAAGCAAAAGTCAGGTTATCCACTTTTTCACATAACCTGCATTTTGCCGCTCATCATATCTACCTGACACTCAATATTATAGGGACTGTCGTGAAATGTCCAATAATTACGCAACGAATTGATTGATAAAGTGATAGAAATTTCGTAACTTTGATAAAGGGAAAAAGAATT
>OHGG01000010.1_pt1 | contig 149091 bp, 126 predicted proteins | sample 1567641 | NCBI WGS metagenome assembly OHGG01 (sample SAMEA3879561, study PRJEB24766) | human gut metagenome | biome: human-associated habitat; feature: feces | place: USA | collected 1985/1987
GGGCTCGAACCTGTGACCCTCTGCTTGTAAGGCAGATGCTCTCCCAGCTGAGCTATGCTCCCTTTTAGCTGGTTTGTTGTTTTTAGGACTTTGTTGTGCCCCTCACAACAGTATCTATTATACACTATCAAGCACCGTTTGTCAACACTTTTTTTCAAGTTTTTTATGTTTTGTATCATTTTACAACCCACGCCTGATATTTTTAAAAACTTATGTGCACAACCAACATTAAAGCACTGCTTTTTGCCCTGAAAAGGCACTTTTTCTCCTCCAAACTCCCATAAAAAATCCGCCGAGCCATAAGCCCGACGGATAAATATTCTCAAAAATTATTTCTTATCAAGCTGCTTTTTGAGCTTTTCCTGCTCCTGCTCCATAAGTTTCATAAGATCCTCCAAAGATGCTGACGCTGTCTTTGCCGGCTGTGCAGACTTTGCCGCAGCCTTTGGCTTTGGTGCAGGCTTTTTCTCAGGCTCAGGTGCAGCTGTCTGCTCACCTGATGCAGCCTCGTCAAGGAGCTGTGACGCTCTCTCATAGTATGAACGGTCTATCTCTGAACGCTCCTCGTCCGACTGTGCAGGTCTTTCAAATACCGTTTCATCGACCTCTTCAAAGACCTCTTCATCAACGACTTCTTCCTCGTCCTCAGCCTTGTGATGTGCCTTTATCTCATCATCAACGTGCTTGCGGTGTCTAGCGATCTGCTCGCCCTCGTTCTCGCCGCCGAAAAGGAAATCGTCAAGAGTAACGTTCTCTACCTTTTCTTCTTCCTCGTCGTCATCTTCGTCCTCATCATCGTCAGAAGAATGTGTCGCAATAGCAATGATAAGCTCGATAACTACCAGCAGGAAAACAGGCACAACGCCGCATACTATCATACCGAATGTAGACGACATGAATGTGAGCACCTTGCCCGCAGTCATATAATAAGTAGACGCAACGCCCACAACGTTCTTTGAGCTTATCTTATAAAGCTTTGTTGGGTCTTTTTCCTGATAAACGGTGTAAACAACGCCGTTGTTGTCGTCAGTAGAAGTGATGTCATAAAGCCAGAACACGCTCGTTCCGATGTTCGGCACGTTCTCGCAAACAACAGCCTCGCCTATCTTGTCTGTGCTAGGCGTCATGTTAGAAGTTATGACCAAAGCCCCCTCAGGCACTCTGTCCTTCATTCCGTCGCCGTCCATTATATACAGGCTGTAGCCTGCGATACTAGGCGTAACGTCCTTGTTCTTGAACACACGTCCCACGCCTACCACGATAAGCATTTCCAAAATAATAAAAACAATAAAGAATATCAGCACATTCTTGCCGGCTGATGATTTCTGTTTTGTAGCACTGCTCATATTAAAAATAACATTCCTTTCCGAGAAATATACAAAATATCATAATTTATCGCACTATCGTATACATTATAGCACAATACGCCGAAAATTTCAACACATTTTCGCAGATTTTTTCTTTTTCCGAAATTTACTCATTTCTATAAAGTATTATCGTCACAGTGTAAAGATCATCATTTTTTATCACCGCATACTTTGAAGTTGACCAGTCGCCCCCAGCCTGACTGTAAGCACGTCTTAGCACATCAAAAATTATGCCGCCGTTCTCGTCGAACAAAGTGTCCTCAGCATTGCTGTAGACCTCCTTGTCAGCACATTTGAGCCTTGCAAGACCGCTGCCGTCAGTCATTGCCTCCGTTACCGAGCTGCACATCATCTGCGATATATCGTCGCCCTCCTGAGCGTAAAGACCATTCCGCCTGTAGTAATTTGCCCCCGAAGAGAACGCCTCCGGATAGCTCAAAAATTTGTTATCGTCCGCCGTATGGTCTTTTGCACACTCAGCGTCAGTGATGCCGAAATAGTCATATCGGATATAATCCTCTCCGGCGTCCGTCACAGGATCGTCCCAAGTGAGGTCCATGTTCGTCCATTCTCCGTCTATCATGACCTTGTTCCACAAATGCGGCTGAACAGTTCCCCCGTCATAGGCTTTTCCTGCCACAGGGATACACTTTATCCCTGCCTTTGTGCAAAGTATCTGCATAGCCTTTGCATATCCCTCGCAAACGGCTCTTCCGTCCACAAGACAGCCGTATGCCGAATAAGGTTCATCAGCAGTGTCATCATAGGTGCAGCCAAGAATTATGCTGTCATGAAAATACAGCACCTTGTCATAATCGCTCCAGCCCTGCTCGATGCCTGCCAGTATCTCCCCGACCTTTTCATCAAGCTTTTCCTTTTCCGCCTGAGCCTCTTCAGCAGTCTTGTCATACGTCACCTCCACCGAAGTAACATACCCCTCGCCGTCAATGCAAATCGTATACTGTGACCCGATATAATCAATATAAGGACACGCCGAAGTAAGCATGGAGATAAACGCACCGATATCGTCCTTGCTTATCACTCCCTCGGTCAGCTCCACGGAGCTTTCAAATCCGCTCAGCCCCTTGTAAAGCTGCGAAAAAACACGTTTCTCATCATCTGAAAGGAAGTCGGCGATATACTCCGCCGTATCAGGTATCTCCAAAGCCGCAAAACTCTCGTTTCTGCTTTCAAGCCCCGTTTCCGTGTGCTTTTCCGAATTGCCCTCAACGTATGTCACATGGGTGTTGACCACCGTGTTTTTTGAACGGTCTTTATTTTTTTCTCCCGTTCCGCCCAAACTGCACCCTGCCGTGCAGACGAGCACCGCCGCTGTCAAAGCGGCAACGATCTTCTGTTTTTTCAATTTTTGTCCTCGATTTTTACACAAATTTTCTGTCTTATATTATATTCAAAAGCCTTTAGTCTGTGACATTTTTATTATCTCTTTTTATCACAGCCCTAAGGCGTTCTATTCTCTTTTCATGAACGAGCAGCACCTTGAACTCAACGTTCTCCCACTGCACAGTCACACGCTCATTGTCCTCAGGCACATGACCGATCAAGTCCATAACAAATCCGCCGATAGTGTCATAATCCACTTCGCCGTGATATTCCTTGCCAAGAGCCTCCATAACGTCGTCAAACGCCGCCGTTCCCACCATGTCATAGCAGTCAGGGGATACCTTTTGTATCTCCTCTGTCTCGTTGTCATATTCGTCCTGAATACTTCCCACGATAGTTTCAAGCAAGTCCTCCATGGTGATGATGCCGGCAGTTCCGCCGTAATCGTCCACCACAACAGCTATCTGAGTTTTTTCCTCAGTGAACTCCTTGAAAAGCTCTCCGCACTTGTTGCTCTCAGGCACAAATGTTATCTCTCTCATGAACTCTTTCACAGGAAGTTCCTTTTTATCCTCCTCAAACACCAGTCTGAGCAGATCTTTTGCGAATATAACGCCGCTTATGTTGTCGGCATTGTCGCAGTAAACAGGTATTCTCGAAAATCCCTCGCCTATGACAAGCTCCACAGCCTCCGCCAGCGTGGAATTTTCCTCGATAGCCACCATTTCAGTCCTGTGCGTCATTACCTCACGAACTTCGATATCGTCAAACTCAAAGATGTTGCTTATCATCTCCGCCTGACTTTCCTCGATGCCGCCCGTTTCGTTTACAGCGTCCACCATCATGAGTATCTCTTGCTCAGTGACAGAGTCTGCCTTGTTTGTGGACTTAACGCCGAACAGCCTTAAAATTCCTGCCGAAACCGCTCCGCTCACAACCGCCAATGGGCTGAACACCGCAAGAAACACTTTGTATACGCCGCAGTTGTTTAAAATGAACTTCTCGCCCACCTTGCCTGAAATGCAAAGCTTTTTCGGTATGCCTATGCCAAAAGTGCATATAACAAGGGCAAGCAGACAGCTTATTATAACAAATGAACATATGCCGCTAACATAATACGGTGCCTGATAGTTAAAAAGCGTATAAAGCCCGTCAGAAATCGGCTCGTAGAAGAATATGACCCCCACCACCGAAACTACGATTATCATAATAGAACGTGCAATGAGGTTTGTTGCAACTACCCTACCCGTTCTTTTCAGCAAAGCCGCAAGTTTTATAGCTTTCGGGTCTTTGTCCTCCTCAGCCATTTTCTTTAGCTTAGCGTCATTGAACTCCACAGCCGCATTTTCGCACAAGGTAAGAAAAGCCATAAGCAATATTACCGCCGCACAAACACCTATTCCTATCCACAGTCGCCCGACATCGTCCATTAAAAAATACCGTCCCTTTCATATAGGCGATAATGTTCGCCTTTTTATACTATTTACATACTACTTATTATAGGCAACATATGCCTCTTTGTCAATAGATATTATAACAAATTTTCCGTTTTTGCCGCCGGAGCATATAGCCATATTTCAGATACAAAAAAAGCAGACAAGCCGCAAAGCCTGTCTGCCCATATCGTTCAATATTACTTCTCAGCCGCACCTATCTTGGAAACAGCGTCCCTTGTGGTATTAACGTCTTTAAGGCTTTTTGTAAGAACTTCAGCAGCCTCAGAGAGCGACTTGTTCAGATTGTCTGACAGTGCCTCACGGATAGCCTTGTCCTTAGCCTTAGCCTGCTCAACGATATCCGCAGCCTGCTTGTTAGCCTCCGCAGCTATCTGCTTTGCATAGTCAGCAGCCTGCTTGATGATCTCTTCCTGAGCCACCAGCTTTTTAGCCTCTTCCTTAGCCTTCTTTATTATCTCCTCAGCCTCTTTGTTAGCCTCAGTAAGGATATTCTTCTTATCTCTTGTCATATCCTTTGCACGCTTTATCTCACCTGGGAGGTTAAGTCTTATGCTGTCAATGTATTCACGCATCTGCTCAACATCGATCATTTTTTTCTGAGAAAACGGTACGCTTGAAGACTTGTCAAGCAGCTCGTCCATAAGTTCAAGTATTTCGTCTACAGTCATTTTAAACACCCTTTCATTACTGATCTATATTATTGGCAGGCTTATAAAGCCTGTCAGTGATCTTGCTCTGTATCTGTTTTGGCACAAAGCCAGTGATATCTCCGCCAAAGCTTGCGATCTCCTTAACAACACTTGATGACAGGAACATATTCTCTCCCGTTGTGGTAAGAAACACCGTTTCGGCGTCATTGTAAAGCTTTTTATTCGCCAAAGCCATCTGGAACTCATATTCAAAGTCCGACACAGCCCTCAGACCCTTTACGATAGCATTAGCACCCGTCTTTTGCAGATAATCCGCCAGCAGACCGTTATAACAGTCCACCACCACATTGTCAAGGTGCTTTGTGACCTCGATTATCATTTCCATTCTCTCAGTCGGCGTAAAAGCAGCCCTCGATTTATTTGCATTAAAGGACACCAGCACTATCACCTTGTCAAAAAGCTTTGACGCCCTGTCGATTATATCCAAATGGCCCAGTGTAACAGGGTCAAAACTTCCTGGGCAAACAGCGATACGCATTATTAGTCCACTTCTTTCATTGGTATCTTATAGACCGTAAGAGCGGTCTTACCGTATTTATATCTCTTATGAAATTCAAGTCTGCCGTAGCTTTTTTCGCCCAGATCAAGTTCTTTTTCATGCTCACACACAACTATAGCACCCTCATTGAGCTTGCTTTCCACCAGTTCAAGAGCCTTTTCAACGATACCCTTTCTGTAAGGCGGGTCGATAAAAACGATATCAAGACCTGACTTAGCGACCTTCAAATATTCCAGACTGTCCATGCCCAGCACACGGGACTCCTTAGTAAAACCGCATGACTCCACATTTTCCTTAACGATAGCCACCGCCTCAGGGTTGCTATCAACAAAAACGCAGTGTTTCGCACCACGGCTGAGAGCCTCGATACCCATTTGACCGCTGCCTGCAAAAAGATCAAGCACGGAACTTGCGGGTACATCGAACTGGATAATGGAAAAAACAGCCTCTTTTACCATATCAGTAGTAGGTCTAGTATCCAAAGAATCCAGTGTTTTAAGTTTTTTACCTCTGCATGAACCTGTAATAACTCTCATAAAAAATAACTCCAAAATAAAAGTATACAATCATTATACTATATTAATTACCATTTGTCTAGACTATTCGCAGATATTTTTAAATTTTTTATACCGCACACAAAAAGGGACTTCACAGCGGAAGTCCCTTTAGTTATTTTAATTATTTGCTCTAAGAAACAAGTCCTCAGTCTAGATTACTTTCTCTTAGAAACTACGATAGCAGCACCTGCAAGAGCGATACCTGCGAGAGCGATACCTGCTGTAGCACCTGTAGCAGCTGTGTTGTCTGATGCAGCTGTTGAAGATGCAGGCTTGTTTGTGTTGTTAGCGTTTGTTGTGCCAGCCTTTGAAGAAGTTGTTGCGGCTGTTGATGAAGTAGCAGCTGTTGATGATGTATTACCTGTTGAGCTTGTATTCTTGTCACCAGAGCTGTTTGAATCACCGTTTGATTCTGTGCTACCGCCCTGATCAGGGAATGTCAGGCCTACTGTATACTGACCATTTGACTTTACTTCAACCAATGTAAACTGTGTTTCTGCCGGGTTAGGATCTGAACCATCCTGCCAGAACTGGGTGTTAAATGCCGCACCGTCCTTTGAGAATCCACCGCCAAGGTACGCCTTACCAGTTACTGACTTCTTTGTAGCAGCTGCCGAAAGGTCGCTCTTGAGTCCACTGATCGTGAATGTGACCTCTATTGACTTTGCCGGCATTGTTGAAAGCAGGTCATCGTTTGCTGCATTCTGCTCGCCATAAATGCTAGGGTTATATACGTTAGCCAATTCAAACTTCAGTTCATCGTCAGCCCAGTAAAGAAGCTTTGGCTGATCTTTGATAGTAGCGTCTACTCCATCGATCTTAACACCATCAACTGTAACTGTGATAGGAAGTGTTGACCAATCCTCTGGTGCCTTGCCGTTTTCATCAAGAACGCCATTAGCCTTTGCCTCGTCCTCTGTCATTGGGATATAGATACCAAATACAGAAACACCATTTGAATCGTTAGGACCCTTATCAGCAGCGAAAGCTGTTGTTGCCATAGCTGTTGTAGCTATAGCTGCTGCAGCCATGCCTGCGAAAATCTTTGTAAGTTTCATTTCTAAAACTTCCTTTCTTAAATAACTTTATTTATATTGTACTTTATTTTTCGTGAAATTTCAATCGGCCGATTTACCAAATATGTTATCGTTTTCTTATGCAGACATAACAAATTCCACTATATTTTTTTGGAAAAATAGACGAATAATTTACAACCGTGAAACATTTTTAACATATATAAATATACTAAACCGTCAATCTTCCAGCTTTTTCTTTTGAACTTTTCCCGTGACTTTTAGCACAAGACTTCTCGGAGCAAACTTCGCACCAGTGCAAAGTGCTTTAATGGACTTCTCAGGAATGATTATGCACTTTTTACTAAACATTCCCTCAATGGCTTTTTGTGCACAAAATTCAGGCGTGATAGAACTTACGCCGAATTTGCAGTTCGCAACATCATTGAACTCCGTGTCAACAGGTCCCGGACATACTGCACAAACGTGCACCCTGCTGTTCGTGCTCTTTAACTCCTCGCATATCGCACTTGTCAAGCTTACCACATACGCCTTTGATGCATAATACGTCGCCATCATCGGGCCGCCGTACATAAGACCTGCGGAAGATGCGATATTCATTATATATCCCCTGTCAGCCGCAACAAAGTCTTTCAGAAACAGCTTTGTGAGCATATGCACAGCCGTGATGTTCGTGTCTATCATTCTAAGCTCAGTGTCAAGTGGAACTTCCTCAAAACTGCCCACTGCACCAAAGCCCGCACAGTTCACAAGCACCGATATCTTCTCGCCCTTTGTTTCCTCATAAAGCCTCAGACACTCTTCCCTGTCTGAAACATCGCAGACTATAACTCTTGTGTTCTCGCCCAGTTCAGCCGCAAGCTCTCTGAGCCTTTCTTCACGTCTTGCACAAAGTATGATGCGAAAGCCCCTGCCGTAAAGATCTCTTGCTATCTCTCTGCCAATGCCTGAGCTTGCTCCTGTTATCAAAGCCGTTTTAGCCATTTATATACCTCCACCCGTCAGACGGGATATCATTTGATTTTTATCATGTTAGTATACCATATTAATATCTCCCTGTCAAGTATATGTAAAACAGGCAGAAAATCGTTTAAAAAGCGTCAAAATCTCTTGACAAATACTTCAAAGTGTGGCATAATGTTAATACAAATTTAAAAAATAAAAGAAAATTAAACTCGAAAGTAGTGGGGGATAATTTATGAGCAACTATCAAACGGGCAATATAAAGCTTGAAAAGCTCGCAAAAGAAAATTCAGCTTTTCAAAACTGTCAGCCTGATATGTCTGACGTAAACTTTGAGATAGGCAAAAGCAGCAGCACAGCTAAAATATTTGCCGCCATAGCAGCATTCGCATTGATATATGGCATAAGACTTTTTGCACGCCGCTACGTCGGAAACCCAAATGGTTCAATGTCTGTTGGAGACATCGTTTTTTGGTGCTTTATAGGCTTTGTGATCGTTCTTATAGTTGTGACAACGATCAAGGAAAATAATAGTCCGACTATCTCAGTTATGGGCAAAAAGCTGTTCTATGACGGAAACTGTTGGTCAAGCAATGAGATATCCCATGTTAAATGCACAAAATGGTTTGAAAGGATCGAAGTATATTCGGCAGGCAAAAAAGTCCTGACTTTCCCATGGGAAAAGGATAACTCCGAGCTTTTTATAGCATGGGTGAAAAAGTGCGGAATAAGATTTGAAGATAAACGTATGCACTTATTCTGATAAAATATATAAATTAAAGAACAAGGAGATAATAATATGAGTTGTACCCTCTGTATACTTGCCGCAGGTCTTGGCAGCCGCTTTAAAGGCGGAATAAAACAGCTTGAGCCATTCGGCCCTAACGGTGAGATAATAATGGATTATTCTATCTATGACGCCGTCGAGGCAGGCTTTGACAAAGTCGTTTTCATTATAAGAAAGGATATCCGTGAGGCTTTTGATAAAATGATAGGCGACCGTATCTCAAAGTATGTGAAAGTCGATTACGTCTATCAGGAGCTTGACTGCCTCCCTAAGGGATATACCGTTCCAAAAGACCGTGTGAAACCATGGGGTCACGGTCATGCAGTCTGCTGCTGCAAAGGCGTTATAAACGAGCCTTTCGCCGTCATCAACGCAGATGACTTTTACGGCAAAGAGGCTTTTGTAAAGCTCCACGATTTTCTCTGTTCACAGAAAGCCGACAGCGAAAAGCTGCACCTCGGCATGGCAGGCTTTATACTTAAAAATACCCTCAGCGACTTCGGTGCAGTAAACAGAGGCGTGTGCAAAGTCAGCGACGGTATGCTCACCGACGTTTTTGAAACATACAATATCCGCCGTGAAAATGACGGCAAGGTCTATTCAGGCAAGGAAGAAACTGCCGAGCTTGACGAGAACTGCTACGTTTCCATGAATATGTGGGCTTGTCCAAACGGCTTTGTGGACAAACTCAACAATATGTTCACCGATTTCATGAAGGATAATAAAGACAGCCTGACAGCGGAATTTCTCCTCCCAGCCGGTATAGATACTATGATAAGCTCAGGCGAGGCGGACTGCCGACTTCTCGAAACTCACGACAAGTGGTTCGGCGTTACCTATAAAGAGGATAAACCTACCGTAAAGGCTGAAATTTCAAAGCTTATCGATTCAGGCGTCTATCCTGAAAAGCTTTGGAAATAACGCAAATAAAACAGCATAATGTGTCAATAATAAGTCGGGCGGACAAAATCCCCCGACTGTTTTTTGTGCCTGTTTGTTAAAAGTGAAGAAAATCCTTAATTCGACAAAAAAGCACTTGAAAAAGACTGTAAAATGTGTTATGATAGTCTTTGAAATGGATCAGTAAGCCTACGGATCAGGAGAGGAAATATAATGGAGAGCCGAAACGGTAATAATATAAGGAATATAAGGAAAAAAAGAGCCGCCGCACAGCAAAGCATAGTGTCATTGAGCTGCCTTGCCTGTTTGGTATTCGCAGTGATATGGGGCTTTCATGCAGGCAGCACTAAAAATCAGCCTGTAGAGGTAAAGAAAATGACAGCCTCTTCAAGCTCTGTCGCAGTGAGCGACAGTTCAGAAAATAAAGCCGACAGCTCTTCTCTGACCGAAAGCGTTTCAGATGAAAGCGTTGCCGACCACGTTACCGCAGACGACCTGTCCGACGCAGTTTTCATAGGCGACTCCAGAACCGTGGGTCTGCAAAACAACTGCAATAAGCCAAAGGCGACTTTCCTGTGTGCAGTGGGTATGCATATCGATACCGTTATGACCGACGCAAACATCACCCTTTCAAACGGCAATGCAGGAACTGTTATCGACGCATTGGGCGAAAGACAGTATGGCAGGATATATATAAATCTCGGCACAAACGAGCTTGGCTGGCCTTATATAGATACCTTCAAGGATTGTTATACCCAGCTTATCACAAAAATACAGGAAATACAGCCTGACGCCGTTATATATGCAGAATCTATCCTCCCTGTAACAGCGTCAAGAAGTTTGCAGGGCGACGCTATAAACAATACCAACGTTGCCACATTCAATCAGGCAATCTCCGAGGTGGCACAGCAGACTGGAATAAACTATCTTGACTGTACCTCCGCCGTGGCAGGTGCAGACGGAACGCTCCCTGAAGAGGCGTCCTCCGACGGAATACACCTTATGGGCGAATATTGCGATAAATGGCTTGAATATATAATCGACAACACATAAGAAAGGAAAGAAAATTATGAAAACAAAAAAGATAATTTGTACTCTCATGGCAGTTATGTGCATTGGCACAGCAGCATTGGCAGGCTGCGGCTCAGATAACAACAGCACCGCAAGCTCTGAAAATTCAGCAGCTGCCGCACAGACAAATGAAAGCGTTGACGTTGCCGCAGTTGCAGACAAGCTCAAGGACGGCATAGAGTTCAAGGACGAACTTGCAGAACTTGACGAAGCAAAGATAGAAAAGATAATCGGCATATCAGCTGACAGCTATACAAAGGGCAAAGTCTATGTAAGCTCCTCAGGCGGAACAGCCGAAGAGATAGACTGCTTTGAGGCAAAGGACGCCGACAGTGCCAAAACTATCGCCGATACCCTTACCGCAAGAGTTGACAGCCAGAAAAAGGTTTTTGAAAACTATGTCCCTGAGGAAATGACAAAGCTTAACGACCCTGTTCTTGTAACAAAGGGCAATTATGTTTACCTCTGTCTTTCAAACGACAACGATAAAGCAAAAGAGATAATAGGCTAGGAGTAATAAGTATATGCTTTTTTCAAGTACAACATTTCTGTTCGCTTTCCTGCCTATTGTACTGATAACGTATTATATCGTCCCACGCATAACACGCAATCTGGTGCTGTTTATTTTCAGCCTTGTGTTTTACGCATGGGGCGAACCTGTTTATATAGTGCTCATGATAGCCTCCACAATAGTGGCGTATGTAACAGGACTATTGGCAGACAAACAGCGTAAAAACGCAAAAAAATACACTCCCCTCATTGCAATGATAGCAGCGGTGGTGTGGAATATAGGACTTCTTCTGTTTTTCAAGTATACCGACTTTTTTATCGGTGCAGCCAACAGCATTTTCGGCACGCAGATAAAAACGCTGGGACTTGCCCTGCCTATCGGTATCTCATTCTACAGCTTTCAGACCCTTTCCTACGTTATCGACGTTTATAAAGGCGAAGTAAGAAGTCAGAAAAACTTCCTTGACCTTGCCACCTATGTTGCCCTTTTCCCACAGCTTATCGCAGGCCCTATCGTAAGATATATCGACGTTGCCGAACAGCTCAAAAAGCGTAACGAGAGCATAGAGCATTTTGCACAGGGCGTGTGGAGATTTTCCATAGGTCTTGGCAAAAAGGTCATTCTCGCCAACAGTATCGGCGAGCTTTTCGACACTATTTCAAGATCATCACAGTCCGAACTCAGCGTCGCCGCAAGCTGGCTTGGCATAATAGCCTATACATTCCAAATATACTTTGACTTCTCAGGCTATTCCGATATGGCGATAGGTCTTGGCAAAATGTTCGGCTTTGACTTCCTTGAAAACTTCAACTATCCTTATATCTCCACCTCTATCACAGATTTCTGGAGACGCTGGCATATGTCCCTTTCAAGCTGGTTCAGAGATTACGTCTATATCCCTCTTGGCGGCAACCGCAAGGGCAAAGCAAGACAGTGCCTTAACATCATGATAGTGTGGTTTCTCACAGGCTTTTGGCACGGTGCAAACTGGAACTTCATGCTCTGGGGCGTGTATTTCGGCGTGATACTCCTCTGCGAAAAGCTTTTCCTTGGCAAAGCCCTCAAAAAGATACCTGCATTTTTCCAGCATATCTACGCACTTCTCTTTATAGTCATAGGCTGGGGCATCTTCTCCTATGAGGACTTCGGCAAGCTTACACAGAACTTCAAGAATATGTTCGGTGCAGGCGGACTTCCGCTTATGAACCACCAAACTGTTTTCTGGCTCGCTCAGTATGCAGTCACATTGGTGATACTGGTCATCGCCTCAACGCAGCTCCCGAAAAAGCTTTGCCTGAAACTTCAAATCAAGTGCCCTGAAATATGCGGCTGTATACTCAAACCGCTCTGTACAGTGGCACTTCTCGCAGTTTCCACCGCTTATCTCGCAGGCAATTCATTCAATCCTTTCCTGTATTTCAGATTTTAAAGGAGGACGGCAGATATGAAAAAACAACTAAAAAACTATGTCATGATAGTATGCTTTCTGCTGTTCATATTCGGCTTTGCAGTGGCAAGCTTTATTTCTGAGGACCGTGAGTTCTCCGAAAATGAGAACCGCTACCTACAACAAGCCCCTGAGTTTTCCTGGAAAAAGCTGAAAAGCGGCGAGTTCACTTCCGATATCGAAAGCTATATGTCCGATCAGATATTCCTAAAAGACCAGCTTGTGAGCCTTAAAACCGCCACCGACCGCACACTTCTCAAAAACTATCAGAACGGCGTCTATTTCGGCAAAGACGGCTATTATCTTCAGGACTATCAGGAAAACAGACCTCTTATTGAAAAAAACATCAGCTGCCTGAACGATTTTGCCGACAGCCTTGATGACTCCGTTGACATAAGCTTTCTTCTCGTGCCGAACGCAGTTTCCGTCATGTCAGACAAGCTGCCGGCTGTCACACAGACCGACGATCAGCTTGAAAGCGAAAAGTATATAAGCTCTATCCTCAGCAGCAGGATAAACCTCTGTTTCCCATATGAGCAGCTTAAAGACGCCTCAGCCTCCACACAGGTCTTTTATAAGACCGACCACCACTGGACAGCTGAGGGTGCAAAAATAGGCTTTGACGCACTTATGACCGCCATGAACGAAGATATCCCACAGGTCTCCTACAATGTCGAAACAGTCAAGGACTTCCATGGCACGCTCTATTCCAAAGCCCCTTCTGACTTTTCCGCCGCTGATGAGATGCACTTCTACACAAACCTTGACAATAACGTAACGGTAGATTACGTCGAGGAAAACAAGCAGACAAACACCCTTTTTGACGATTCATTCAAGACCAAAAAGGATAAATACTCCACATTCATGGGCGGAAATTTTGCCCTCACAGAAATAGAAACAAACGGCGAAAGCGACGAACACGTCCTTATTATAAAAGACAGCTATGCAAACACCGTCATGCCGTTCTTTGCCGACAAGTATAAGCACATCACAATGATAGATATGCGTTATTACCACATCATGGATAAAACAGTCAGCGAGTATGTAAAAGACAACGGCATAACAAAGGTCATTTTCCTTTATAATATGGACTTTGTGAACTCTGACAACAACTTCATCTGGCTTGAATAACTCAGCAACAATTAGGGGCGGCCATTGGTCGCCCGCTATTTTTATCACACCTATATATAACGCCAACGTCAAACCCACAGAAAGAAGGACATAAAATGACACTTACCCCCTACAAAAGAAAAGCCTTTTATTATGAAACAGACCGCATGGATATTATCCACCATTCCAACTACGTCCGCTGGCTTGAAGAGGCACGAGTTGACCTTATGGAGCAGCTTGGCTGCCCATTCCACGAGATAGAGGCAAGAGGGATAGTTTCCCCAGTGCTCTCCGTGGAAACACACTACAAATACCCAGTACGTTTCGGCGACGAGTTCGAGGTACGCTGCAAGCTAACAGCCTTCAACGGCTGTGCCTACGAACTAGACTACGAAGTCTTTGACCTCACCACACAAAAAACAGCCTGCCTTGCCCATACCTCCCACTGTTTTACCACAGCGGACCTTAAACCAGTCAGACTGAAAAAGAAATTCCCTGATATCTACGAGAAATTTCAGCTTGCATATGAAAACAAATAAAAAAGCGTACAGCTCCTGAGTGTTATCCTCAGGAGCTGTGCTTTTGTGTAAAAAATGACAGACGTGACCTGTCACGAAGAAAGCAATTCATCAACGCCCTCACGCCACTTTTCAAAGCTGCATAACCCAAGCTTTGCCCAGCGACATTCCGAGCACAGTATATCAAATGCCTTTTTATCCATTTTGTTTCTCAGCCGCAAAAGTGCATTGCGGTAATTCTCCACTGACTGACGATCTATCTCCGCCAGTCTGCAAACCTCACTGTCCTTCTGAGCCACCGTTCCGCCGCAGCCGTCAAGCAAGCAGCCGTCCTCCGTCCTGTTAGGGCAATGTTCGCATATCATATCTCCGCCGCATATAAGCTGCACCGCCGTGTCCTCAGCCTCGAGCCTGTCTTTCACAGACTGCATATTCACCGAGAAACCATCGCTGTAGCCTTTTCCCTGAAAAAGCGGCAAACAAAGCAGGTGATGAAACCTAAGCTTAGGCTCTCTTGTAAGCATAACAGCCGGTCTTTGCAAGTCTGCTTACAAGCTCGATGCTTATAAGGTAAGCAGCAACAACAGAGATAACGTCCTTTACAAGATAAGGAACTGATACAAGAAGAATAGACTTGCCGATAGAAATATTAGCAACGATAGCGTACTGGATAGCACCAAGCAGGTGGTCGCAAGCAAGACCTGCAATACCAAAAACTATAGCGATGATCTTACCGGTTACCTTGTTTGAGCAGAACTTAGCACCCAGACCGCAAAGAAGAGCCATAACGATAAATCCATATATAAATCCGCCGGTGTAACCCACAATAACAGAGAAACCGCCTGACCAACCGGCAAATACCGGCACGCCTATAGCACCCAGCAGACCATATACCAGTGCAGAAACCGCACCGCCCTTCCAGCCAAGGAAATATCCAGCCAGAGCCACAGCGAAAGTCTGGAGCGTAACAGGAACGTGAGTAGGCAGCGGAATAGTTATCTGCGAAAGTACAGCGATTATAGCCGTCATCAGACCGATACCGACTATTTGTTTAGTTGTGTTTTTAGCATTGTTGTTCATTGATAAATCTGTCCTTTACATTTTATTTTGACAATTAATATTGTATCACATACGCACCAGATTGTCAACCTAAAGCGTTTATTTTGGTATACAATTATATTATATCGGTAGACGATATTTTATACAAAATCAATAACGAACAACGAAAACACGACATTTTTTGTGGTTTATCCATAAATCTACCGTTTGTGCGTTGTTGCCCACTACACAACAAATCTGTAGGGGCGAACACCGTTCGCCCGCATTTATCTTGCCCCTAAATTCTTCGCCTGCCACCGACAAATTTTCGATATCGTACATTTTCTTATGTTTTCACAAACCATGTAGGGGACGACGCCCTCGGCGTCCCGCTATTTCTCGCCCGTTGAATTAACGGAGAATATCACAATGATGTACCCCGAATAATTCGGCATCATGGGTGTGACAATTACAGCGTTGTCCCTCCATTCGGCAACCGAAAAAAATTCCAACATCAAAGATACAACAACCACGTCAATACCCCTCCGAACGGGACGCCGAGGGCGTCGTCCCCTACATTTTAGAATTTACAATAAATCCTGAGCACGGGCGACCTCAGATCGCCCCTACAGTTTATTCGGCAACTTCCTACCGCCGCAAAATCGCTACGCTCGGTGCTGTATTTTACTTCGTACTTGAGCACAACTCTGTTCAGCTTTGCCAATTCCTCATTTCTCACTTCCCCTTGTGCATTTTGCCCTCAAATCCTACCAAATCGATAGAATTAATATCAATTTTCACAAAAATGCGAAAATTCACTAAAAACCTATTGACATTCCTCTAAGGGTGTGGTATAGTATAAACACGCTAAAACATACTAAACAGCTAGGATTAATATGAATTTGAAATGAGGCGTTGAAAATGACTGTAAATGTACTGAAATTCAAAACAGCGTATGATTCACGAATGTGTATGTGCTGTATGTGTTGCTGTTAGTTCAGCAGAAAGTTCAGTATCAAAAATTTTTATCGGATTTAAAAAAATTAATTTAATGAAAGAGGTAATTTAAAATGAGCACAATAAACGAAAGAAAACTTAAATTTGAAACACTCCAGCTCCACGTTGGTCAGGAAACAGCAGACGCAGTAACAGACGCTAGAGCCGTTCCTATCTATCAGACATCATCATATGTTTTCCATAATTCACAGCACGCAGCTGACAGATTCGCTCTCAAGGACGCAGGTAACATCTACGGCAGACTTACAAACCCTACCGAGGACGTTTTTGAAAAGCGTATCGCAGCTCTTGAGGGCGGTACAGCTGCTCTGGCAGTTGCATCAGGTGCAGCAGCCGTAACTTATGCTATCGAGAACATTGCCCTCGCAGGCGACCATATCGTAGCTGCTAAAAACATCTACGGCGGTACTTATAACCTCCTTGCACATACCCTCGTTGATTACGGCATCACAACAACATTCGTTGATCCACTTGACCCTTCAAACTTTGAAAAGGCTATCAAGGAGAATACAAAAGCTCTCTATATCGAAACTCTCGGCAACCCTAACTCAGATGTAGTTGATATTGAGGCTATCGCAAATATCGCTCATGCACATAATATCCCACTTCTCGTTGACAGCACATTCGCTACTCCATATCTCGTAAGACCTATCGAGTACGGTGCAGATGTCGTTATCCATTCTGCAACAAAGTTCATCGGCGGCCACGGAACAACTATCGGCGGCGTTATCGTTGAAAGCGGCAAGTTTGACTGGAAGAAGTCAGGCAAGTTCCCACAGCTCACAGAACCAAATCCAAGCTACCACGGCGTAAGCTTTGCAGACGCAGCACCGGGAGCAGCATTTGTAACAAGGATCCGTGCTATCCTTCTCCGTGATACAGGTGCAACACTTTCACCTATCCACGCATTCATCTTCCTTCAGGGCCTTGAAACATTGTCCCTGAGAGTTGAACGTCACGTTGAGAACGCACTGAAGGTAGTTGACTTCCTTAACAAGCACCCAAAGGTAGAAAAGGTACATCACCCATCAGTATCCGACGACCCAAGCCAGCAGGCACTTTATAAGAAGTATTTCCCTAACGGCGGCGGTTCTATCTTCACATTTGAGATAAAGGGCGATGCAAAAACAGCTCAGGACTTTATCGACCACCTGAAACTCTTCTCACTCCTTGCAAACGTAGCAGACGTTAAGTCACTTGTTATCCACCCAGCGTCAACAACACACGCAGAGCTTAACGAGGAAGAGCTTGCAGATCAGGGCATCAAACCAAATACTATCAGACTTTCTATCGGTACAGAGCACATCGACGATATCATCTATGACCTCAGCGAGGCATTTGACGCTATCTAATAAAAAACTTGCCATTACGGTTTTTACCTTAAATACAGACCTCTAATATCAACAGCTGACAGGCTAAAAGCTTGTCAGCTGTTTTTTGAGCCCATAAAAAAAGCAGAGCGACCCAGTCGCCCTGCCCTTCTAACGTAAAGAAAAAAGAAAAGTCAATCGCCGCAAGCGATACCATAATTCCTCATTTCTCACTCCTCACTACTTCTCCAGCTCAGATATCTTGTCGATACGCCTCTGATGCCTGCCACCCTCGAACTTAGTTTCAAGGAAAACGTCCACAAGCTCAATGGCAAGTCCCGCACCAAGTACCCTCGCACCAATGCAAAGCACATTTGCATCATTGTGAGCCCTCGTGTATTTCGCAGAAAAATAATCCGAGCAGCAAGCCGCCCTTATGCCCTTTATCTTGTTGGCACTCATTGACATTCCAATGCCCGTTCCGCATATGAGTATTCCCATTTCATACTCCCCTGCGGCTACCTTTTCGCAAACTTCCCTCGCCTTGTCAGGATAATCTACCTTTTCTCCTGCCTGTATGCCGAAATCAGTGTATTCAATACCCTTTTCGTCAAGATGTGCCAGTATCTCCGCCTTCAGTTCAGGACCTGCGTGGTCACAGCCGATAGCAATTTTCATTTTCTTTTCCTCCTGCTGATTTTTCTGCATTTTTCGCAATTTATTGTAGGGGCAACAACGCATTTATACAATAATGTAGATGAGCAGCGTCCCGCTCACCTTGTTACCCTGTTATTTATCCCTATGTGCCTTATCTTTCTCCGCCTTTGTCGCCTGTAAATACGATACCTCAAGCTTGTCCGCCGAAACCATTGCCTCAGGCTCAGCCTCTACCGCCAAACATAAAGACGACGCCCTTTGCAGCCTGTTCACATAAGCCGCCAACGCAACATTTTCGTCATCAGCGAAATATTTCGACTTTATCTCTGCCGCACAGTCCCCCACAAGCATTGTCTTTTCAGTAAATTCTCCCGAAAAAACTTCCTCCTCAGGGCAAACTCTGTCAGCTGATATCCTCGTGATAACGCCGTTTTTGCACTCAAACTCGCCTGCATAAACTATCTTAGACCTTGCCCTCATAACAGAAATTATCCTGCCCTCAAAGCCTATGCAGTTGTAAGCCAGCGAAAGCAGCGTGGAAATTCCTGCACTTTTCAGGCTCTCACAGCCGAAACACATTCCCTTTACCGCCGCAACGCCTATCCTAAGCCCCGTGTAAGACCCTGGACCCTTTGCGATAGCCGCACAGTCAAGGTCAGCGTAAGTAAGCCCCGTTTCTTCAAGAGCCTCCTTTACCATTGGCAAAATGACCTGGGAGTGAGTGAGCTTTGTATAAACAGACTTTTCCCACAAAAGCTTTTCTCCGTCCGTCACCGCCACCGATGCGACCTTTCCGCTGGTGTCAATAGCTAATATCTTCAAATCTTTCATCTCCCTCAGGTGCAGTTATCCTGATCTCTCTACTGTCCTCGTCAATACGCTGTATATCTATCCTTATAGCGTCCTCAGGCAGCTCCTCCGCAATGTTCTCCGACCATTCCACCGCAAGCACAGTGTCCTCGTCCATGTAGTCGAAAAATCCCGTAGTTTCCAGATCGTCCGCCGAATTTATGCGGTACATATCAAAGTGTATAAGGCTGAGCCTGTCCCCACGGTATTCGTTCACCAGTGCGAACGTGGGCGAAGTCACCTCGTCGCCAAGCCCCATGCCAATAGAAATTCCCCTTGTAATAGTGGTCTTTCCTGCACCAAGACCGCCGCTGTAAGCGATAAGATCGCCGCCTCTCAGCCGCCTTCCTATCTCCTCACCCAAAGCGATAGTTTCCGCCGCAGATGATGTTTTATATACCTTTGTCAACCTATCACCTCATTTGACCGTCATCTTCCGTGTAGCCTACAATAAAAAGGCTGTTTTTATTCATAAGCTGATAAATGCTCTCCACCTCAGTCCTGTCCTCCGCCGAATTGTAGCAGTTGTAAACATACAGCCTGCCCTCCTCTTTAACAGCGAAAACCGTGTGGATACCGCTGAAAATATTCAACCCGGTATGGAAAGAAACTATCACAGGCTTGCCCTCGTCAACAGCCGCCTGAGCCTCCTCAGCCTTATAAAATCTCTTGTATCCCACTCCCATTGCCTTAAAAAGACCGCTTATTTTCCTAGGATTAGACCCCAGCGAGCCGTCCGCCGCAATAAGAGCATTTTTCTCAAAATCATAAGCAAGCTTTGCCATATCAGGCTCAAAGCCCTCATAGGTCAGGTAGTTGTAAGCCGCAATGACCTCACAGCCTACCCCTGCGAACCTCTTCTTGCCAAGTATCATATCGCACACAGGTGGATTTTCCTGCCCGTATCTCACAAAGCCTTCTATCTTGATATCTTTGTTGTGTGCATAATTTTCCGCAGCCCTGCCGCTGTCAGTTTCCTTGTAAGTATCCTCAAAAAGCCGCCACTTCATATCGTCCTCCGAGCTGTCACTGACCTCAAAGCTGCTCTCATCGCCTACCTGCGAGCTTTCAGCCACTTCCACGCTGTCCGCCGCAACGCTCTCCGCTGTGGTAGTAAAAGCCGTGTCGTTCTGCCTTTCACCATCCGCCTTGTTTCCGCATGAACTGAACATTATCCCCAAAAGCAGCACAAATACAAGTATTTTCATCATAACTCACCCTTGTCCTTGAAGTAGTTGAGCATAAGGTCTACCATTCTGCCGTAAGACTGCTTGCCGTCCTCAACGCCGTTGAGTTTCAGTGATTTTTCCATAGCCTTGTCCGATATCTCCCCCACCGCCTCGCTGTCGAAAACAGTGTCCTGAGCCTCGTCAACGCTCCTCCAGTAGTCCCAGTTAGCAGCGATATCAGTCCACACCTCATCGCAAATAGAGTTGTCAAATTCTAACTTTTTATCATCAGAGGCATAGTCAAATATCTTGTTTCTCACCTGAGTTAAAGCCGCAAGATATCCCGAATAGCGATAATCCGCATTATCCGACCTGTCGCACGCCATAAAAGCGATAAAATTCGCCTCGTCCTCCTGAATATAGCCCTTTGTGTGAGCAAGTTCATGGCAAACAGTGTCAGGAAGTTTCGCCTTGTACATATCCTGATTGTAGTTCGCCTCCATAGAGAATGGGAAATAGATGCCCATAAGGTCCATCTGGCTCATAAAGAACGAACATTTTATAGTCTTCGGAGTAACATAGAACCCACCAAGGTTCTTAAACTCACTTCCCAGCCCACGCATAGCCTCCTGAGCCGTCTTGTCAAGGTCAGCGGTCAGCACAAATTTGCCCTCATTGTCACGCTGCACCTCTTTGCTAAGCACATTTATCTTCGTCACAAGCTTATCGCCCAAAGCCTCAAGCTCCGCCTTAGTATGCTGTTCAGTAGGTATTCCGTTAAGCTCCGCAAAGCTTGAGCAGTGGTAAAGCACAAAGCAGTTAAAAGTCTGCACCGTCACCACAAAAGTGACTATCCACATATAAACAAGCCCGAAAACCCTAGCAGTTTTCTTTCTCTTGCCTTTTCTGACGATAACAAGCACCAGCATCGCAACAAGAGAAAGTGGTATACCGAACACCGCCACCGCAATAAGCAGTTCTCCGAAAGAGAAAGGCAGCAGCGAAGTGAGCCTGCCGTATGTATTTTCCCACAGAGGGAAAATGTGAGCCATATACAAGTCGCAAAAAGCCGTGCTTTTCCAAGCGACCACGTTGAGCACCACGCTTACGACCACAAGGCAGCCGCAAGCCATGACCTGCCAAGAGAGATGTTTTTTCTTTCCACTCTCAGGCATTTTCGCACTCTGAGAAACATTTTCATTTTTCACCGCTGTATCTGTCACTGCCGCTCACCTCGGTTCGTATATTTTCACTTGCTATCAAAACACATTTGCTTGCCCGCCGAAGTAACAAGCCAACGGTAACAACATGGTTAGAATAACCATAAAAACTATCCTATCACATCTGTAGGGGACGACGCCCTCGGCGTCCCGTTATTTCTCGTCCATTGAATTAACGGAGAATATCACAACAATGTCGCCCGAATAATTCGACATCAAGAATATGACGATCACGGCATTACCCCTCCGAACGGGCTGTCGCATTTCTGAATATCACGCCACTCTGCACACACGGGCGAACGCTGTTCGCCCCTACAATGTTTCAGGGAAGTTTGTTGTGTCGCAAAATCGCTACGCTCGGTTCAGCTATGCCAATTCCTCATTCCTCATTTAACCCCCTGCTCCTCACTTAAACGACTTAGAACAATCCGTAAATATTGCCCTCATTATCACAATCGATATTATAAGCCGCAGGTTTTTTCGGCAGACCAGGCATTGTCATAATGTCGCCCATATACGCTACCACAAATCCGGCACCTGCTGAAAGTCTTACATCTCTTACTGTTATCTCATAATTCTCAGGCTTGCCAAGCTTTGTCGGGTCATCAGACAGTGAATACTGTGTCTTTGCCACGCAAACAGGGATATCCCCGAATCCCAGCTCAGTGATTTCCTTTATTGCCTTTTCAGCCTGCTTTGTATAGATCACGCCGTTTGCACGGTATATCTCTTTCGCAAGTATATCAAGCTTATCCTTGATAGGCAGCTTTTCATCATAAAGCGGCTTGAACTCAGAAGGCTTTGTTTCAATAGTCTTGCAAACCTTCTCCGCAAGGTCGATACCGCCCTCAGAGCCTTTAGCAAATATCTCAGCCAGTGAGAACTCAACGCCCAGTTCGCCGCAAACTCTCTCTATAACAGCCAGCTCAGCGTCTGTATCACTATGGAATCTGTTGATAGCCACAACTACAGGCACGCCGAACTTGTGCATATTTTCAATGTGAGTTTTCAGGTTCACGATACCCTTTTCGAGAGCCTCAACATTTTCGTTAGTAAGCTCAGTTTTCGGAACTCCGCCGTTGTATTTCAGTGCCCTTGCAGTAGCCACCAGAACAACGCAGTCAGGTTTCAGTCCGGCAAATCTGCACTTTATGTCAAAGAACTTCTCCGCACCAAGGTCAGAGCCGAAACCGGCCTCAGTAATAGTGTAGTCTGCAAGTTTCAAAGCAAGCTTTGTCGCTCTAACAGAGTTGCAGCCGTGAGCAATGTTAGCGAATGGGCCACCGTGGATAAGAGCAGGATTATTTTCAAGCGTCTGAACAAGGTTAGGTTTCAGAGCGTCCTTGAGCAAAGCCGTCATAGCACCGCAGCCGCCTATGTCCTTAGCGTAAACAGGCTTGCCGTCAGTGGTGTAAGCCACAAGTATCTTTTCAATTCTAGCCTTGAGGTCAGCGAGATCAGATGCAAGACAAAGAATAGCCATTATCTCAGATGCCACCGTTATCTGGAAAGAATCCTCTCTAGGAATACCGTTCACCTTTGAGCCAAGACCGATAACGATATCTCTGAGAGCTCTGTCGTTCATGTCAAGGCAGCGTTTAAAGAGAATCCTTCTCTGATCTATGTGCAGCTCATTTCCCTGCTGCATATGGTTGTCGATAAGAGCACAAAGCAGGTTGTTAGCCGCAGTGATAGCGTGCATATCCCCAGTGAAGTGGAGATTTATGTCCTCCATAGGAACGACCTGTGCATATCCGCCGCCGGCAGCACCACCCTTGATACCGAAAACAGGGCCAAGAGAAGGCTCTCTCAGTGCGATAATAGTTTTCTTGCCTATCTTGTTCATAGACTCAGCCAGACCAACAGAAATAGTGGTCTTGCCCTCGCCTGCCGGAGTAGGGTTGATAGCGGTAACGAGAATGAGTTTACCATCAGGGTTGTTTTTAGTTTTAGCGTAAAGTGATTCAGAAAGCTTAGCCTTGTAGTGACCGTAAGGCTCATAATCCTCCTCAGAGATTCCCAGTTTAGCAGCTACCTCTCCGATTTTGAGCATTTTGGCCTGCTTAGCGATTTCAATATCAGACAGCATTAGATCATATCCTTTCGAGAATAAATTTTGATTTTTCAGCGATAAAGCCGATAAAAATATTATACGCTATATATTATATCATATATCTTATATTATTTCAATATTTCATATGTAAACAAACTATATAAACAGACACATTTCCGAACATCGCCCCACAAAAAAGCTGCCCTGTTTTCACAGAGCAGCCCAAAACATTTATAGAAAGGATTATTTCTGAATGTCGTTATCGTTAAATGGATCTCCGCACTCAGGGCAGAACTTAGGTGGATTCTTAGGGTCTGCCGGCTCCCAACCGCATTTGTCACACTTGTAAAGTGGCTCTGCTGCCGGCTTTGGCTTTCCGCACTCAGCACAGAATTTGCCCTTGTTTACTGCTCCGCATGAGCAAGTCCAGCCTACTGGCTTCTCAGGCTTTGGTGAACCGCAGTTTGCACAGAACTTTCCTGTGTTCTCTGTGCCACATGAACACTTCCAGCTGTCTGCTGCCGTCTTTGGCTCAGGCTTTAGCTGTCCGCAGTTAGCACAGAATTTTCCTGTGTTTGTTGTTCCGCAAGCACAAGTCCAACCGTTCTCAGGTGCAGCCTGTGTCGGTGCAGCTGCTGGAGCTGCCTGTGTTGGTGCAGCTGCTGGTGCTGCCTGTGCAGCCTGCTGATTCATCATGTTCTGCTGCATCTGCTGCTGATACATAGTTGCGTCCATTGGCTGACCCATCATGCCGCCAGCCATGCCCATGCCCATAAAGCCTGCCATAACACCGTTTGCGTTGCTTGCCGCTGCCTCTCTTGCCTTGTTGATAGACATTCTGTCCATAGCATAGAGCATTGAAGGATCACTTCCAACAGTTTTTGCCTCCTGGAATTTTGCGATTCTCTGCTTTGACTCTTCGTCCACGTTCAGCTCAATAGCAAGGCTTGTTATCTTAACACCCTTTGTAGCCCACTTTTCTTCAAGCTCTGCATTCATTGCTTCAGCAAGCTCATCAGGATAAAGACCAAGCTGATCGTATGGTATTTTCTGAGCAGATATCCTTGTAAGAGCTTTCTGGAACTTAGGTGTCATGTCTGCCTTCAGCTGGCTGAGAACTGCCACGCCGTCAGGGCTGTCAACAGTAAGTACCTTATTTACGTTCTGAACAACGTTCTCATAGAAGTTCATAGGGTTTACGATCTGAAGTTCATACTGACCATGACCCTGTGCGTTAAGAGTGAGGTTCATCTCGCCATCTCTGAAAGGTATCTTGCCGAAACCGATCTTGTTTCCCGGCAGAGGTCTGAGGTTTATGTAGATAAGACGCATGGTGTTCATAGCCTGACCACCTGCTGTAAATCTTCTGCCTATCTCCTTGATAGAAGCACCAAGATCGCCCCAGCCGCCGCCAAGAAGTGACGGAGATACAGTTGAATCATACTTATACTGACCTGCTGTTTCCTGAGTACCGATAACAAAGTCATGAACTCTGCCGTTCTCAATAAGCAAAGCAGCCTGATTTACTGCAACGTCAAAGCGTGATCCGTTTGAGATAACGCCTTCTGTGCCGTTATTTACGGTCTTGCCTCTCTTTACAAGAGTACCAGGCTGACAGAGTATCTTAGTTGACATATCTTCACATCTGAAGTACTCCACTACCTGATCGGCAAATGTTGAGCCGACTGCTGATGTAAACATTCTGATAAGTCCCATAGTTAAATTCCTTTCGTTGTCTGTATTATTTTTCGCCCCACGGGCGTTGTTGATATGTTGTATCCTATCTCAGCATAGCTATCCTGCTGACTTTCCATGTACGCTCCACTGAGCTGTGTATCTCTGAACCGCAATAAGGACACACATCTCCTGTTGTATCTACAGGTGCACCGCAGAACTGGCATATAAGGCTTGCGTTCTCTCCCTCATTTCCCATTGAGAGATAGTATGAATAATCCGCCTCATAGATGTGCTGAGCTTTTATGTTGTTGAGCTTGTATTCCAGCGATACCTGAAACGTTGCCGTTGCAGCGTCATTATCCTTATGATAAGATGCGACCTGCGACTTGTGGATATGTATATCGTCATAGTGCTTAGGCAAAGCAGTTGACGAGTTGTCTTTCGCCATTGTGGCTACTCTCTGCTTGAAAGCCGCCGTACAGTATTCGAGGTCGTCCTCGTTTGCCTCTCCGTTTATAACGAGAAAATATTTCATCACCGTGTTTTCTACGATACTCTTTGCTATCTTCTCGTCATAGTCAGGAAAATCTTTCTTTATGTTGTTCACCACATTTGGGTCAACATAAGTGAACTGCATAGCGTTGTTCTGACGTTCCTCAGTTGCGTCATTTATGGTCTTGAGCAGATCTCCTGCACGCCTAAGCTGACGACCAACAGTATTTGATACTGCCTTTTTAACAGAATACACCACCGCTACGCCGCAGCCTATGGCAGCTGCAATAACGACTATCTTTATAATAAGTGCCACGGATATTTCAGGCATTTAGCTGATACCTCCCTGTTAGAATATTCCCATTATCTGAAGAATAACTCCGATAATATAGCCGCCCACTCCGCCAAGGAGAGAATAAGCTGCAAGCCTTCCCTTGCTTATAGGCAGGTTTCCGATAAACTTACCGGTTTGACCGTTCATGGCAAAGAAATAAGGCTTATCCATATAAGTGGTATACAATAGCCACGTTGGCAGCATTGCATATTTAACGTCCTTGATATCAGTTTTCTTTTCAAAAGACTGGACGTTGACACTGTTATAAACGCAAGTTTTTTTCAGTTCGTCACGAGTGGTGTTCTCGATACGTTCCTTTGCTCTCGGCAGGCACTTGTCTTTATCCTCGTCATATCTTTCAGCGAGATAGCCTGAAAGATATCCCGGATTGAACTCTGTCAGCTCCGAGTAGTCAAATGGCTCGATAGAATCCATTGCATCATCTTCAGTTTTTGAAGATGCATCAACAGGCACAGCTTTGAAATCCAGATTACCGTCACGGTATACGGAATAATATTTTTTCTCTGTGTATCTGTAATCTCCCGAAGTCCATGTTCTTGTGTTTATACCCTCTGCGGTCATCGTTCCGTGGCAGTTTCCTGAGTAAAGCCAAAACGGGATATAAACGCCCTGCATTTTGTCAACTATCTTATCGCAGTCAAAATCCTTTGGTGTAAGAGGTTTTTGGCTGAACTTTTTGAAAGCGTCCATGACCTGATTTTTCGGCACTTTGAATGGTATAACATAGTCTGGAGAAAAGTTGTCGATTATCTGCTCTCCCATTATTACTGCATTTCCGCAATAGACGCACACAGTAGCCGCTGTTGAACGGTCTGTGATTATCTCCGCTCCGCAGTGTGAGCAGGTATATTTTACAAGGTCATTTCCTACAGTTCCGTCATTTGACATACTGTATTCGTCCTTATCGACCTCTTCATGCTTTTCAACATTATCCTTGTTCAGCTCTTCAGCCTTTTTAGCGTCGCCGCCAGCCTCTTCAAGCTCTTTCAGCGTGAACTGTCCGTCGCAGTATTCACAAGCCCAACAGTTCTTATCGGCACTCCAAAAAAGTTCCGCACCGCAGTTTGGGCATTTATAAGAAATATTAACAGCCATTTATGTACCTCCCCTTAGTCGTTCTTTATCTTGGTCTTGCTCGTGGTGGTACGCAGATAGGTGTCGTTCTGCCCTGTGAGTTTCAGGTTGCTTTTTATATATTTGTCCGCCTTGGTCGCCTTCTGCTTTGTGCGGCTCATGGAAACGAGCACGCAGCCCGTTATAAGTCCGCCGGGTATGGCAAAGCACATACACGTTCCTACGCTCACGTTACTGTCGGCATAAGCCATGACAGGGGTGAAAAACAGGTTGCAGGAAATAAGTGCAAATCCCAATGTACGGTACAGCTTTTTTAACATTTTTTCTCCTCCCAACTTCTGATTTTACAGCCTTAAAACTGTAAAAGTGAAAATTGTTCACATATGATAATGATAACAGAAAACGCCTGTTATGTCAAGAAATATGTCACATTATGTTCAAAGAAAGTTTGTTTTTGTGCTTTTAGACATATTTTGATACATCACATTGGTGCTTTTCACAATTTGCAGCTGTAAAAATTCTATTCTCCGCAGGCTCTATGTATTACATAACATGGTCTGCAAAGTTGATGATATGCCGCTATCCACTCCCTTGTAAAATAGATCATTTCAGATAATATTACCCTGCCGAGAACTGCCGTAAAAACGACCCTCTCTCGGTTTAATATGATTATATCATAAGAGTGTTTCCAATGCAAAGTCCGACAAAGTTCGGGGAAGTCAGCGGCGGTCAGCGGCAAACATATTTTTTAATATAGCTCTCTCATACTCCCGTGATCTCGTCCGTTCTCGTTCGCTCACATTCCCTCGTTGCTTTTGAGATAAGATATATCTTGAAAATGCCAGCATATGTAAAAGCTAATATATTTATATTCAGGCATAAAAAAACGGACGCATTTCTGCGTCCGTTTTAGTCTGTATAAAAATTCACGGTAAGCGAGCGAACACTGTTCGCACCTACGGAAAATATCACATAAACGCCGATTGCAGGAAACTGTTTTCCCATATCATTCATGTGTTTTTCAAGGTCATTTCTTTTCTGATGTTTTCACGGCTGTGAAACTCCAAACAAGTCCCGATGCGAGCCAGAAATACGGGGAAGATGTGACAGAGCTGATATTGAAAAACGCTTGTATCAGATAGCAGAGGACTGCCGTTGACACTGCACAGCCTACCCAGCTGTTTTTGTTTTTCATAAAGCCTGCTACGAGCTTGCACATTTTCACGATAGTAATAGCAAGGAACACCACGGTCAGGGCGAAAATTATTATTCCTCTTGACTGCAAAAGGTCGATATACTCGTTATAAGAGCGGTCGATTATTGCACCTGACTCGAATATCGTTCCCCAGTTGTCAGGACCTGTGCCCCATATGAGGTTCTGCTCGGCGGTATACATTCCGTCGTCCCAGAGATATGGGTATATCCACTGGTCGGTATCGTCGCCTCTGCCTGTGCCTGTGATAGAAAGTCTGTCAAAGCTGTCATGGAAGATTATCTTCTCGTCAAGGAGCCTAAACTCTCCTGAGGCGAAAAGTCCTGCGAAGATGCCGCCTGCGACTACTGCTGCGGCAAGGCAGATGAGGACAGGCTTTTTGTTCTTTGAAACGCCTGATCTTACGGCTGCAATGACAAGTGAAACGACATACACTGAGCAAAGTCCAACAAGTGCAGGAACAACGCAGGTAAGTATATCGGCGGCTGTCATGACTGCAAGTGAGATGCCATAGAATATTTTTCTAGGCTTTTTGTCGTCATAGAGCATACCGTTGAGTGCAAAGGCTGATATTACAGTGAGCACTGCTGCCAAGGCGAATGGTGTGCACAAAAATCCTGTTGGGACATACTCTGTGGTGTATGTTATTCCGCCCTTTGAAAAGCCTGCGAAAAGCTCTTTGAAGTAGTTCGGAACGACCTTTGCGGTGGCAGGTATTGCCTGCAAAAGTCCTACAACGGCCTCGAAAGCTCCAATGCCCACGATAAAGTCTGCAAGCTTTATTCTGCGGCTGTCGGCAGTGACAGTCATTCCTGCGGCGAAAAGTCCCCAATAGCCCAGTATAGTGAGCATACCCTCGGAACGGTCAAGGTAGCCGTAGAAAGATGTAAAGACGTCAGCAGACAATACACATGACACCACTGACAAGAGCACAACGGCAAGGGGCACGATAAGGCTCTTATTGTCTTTAAGCTCCACCTGCTTTTTCATATTGGCGATAAGGAAAATGATAAATCCCACAAAGCCTGTTGCAAGCACGGCGGCGGATATAAAGAATATGAATTTTTCGTTGAGATAAAGGTTACGGTTGGTACTTTCGTCAAGACCGTATTTAATGTTCTGTGTGAAATAATATGGTATTGTGATAACGCACAGAACGAGCACAGCGATAATGCTGTAAACTCCGCACAGCTTTTGTGCAGATTCGGCAGACATATTCAGGATAAAATCTGATTTTTCTGAGCTGCCGAAAAGATGTTTTTTGCCCTGATTGGTAGTGACATCTTTTTTCTCTTTTGCTTTTGACATAAAAAAATCCCCCAAAAAGCATAGATATTTTTGTCTGCCGAAAAAACGTCAGACCCACAGGCGACCAAAAGTCGCCCCTACATAAGAATATTAAATTACAAACAAAGGTTTGTGCATATTTTCTGCAGTGCATAACAAAGTGACAAGCCAAAGCGGGATAAAATCACAGTGATATGACCGAAACGGGGGAACGCTGTTCGCCCCTACAAGAATATTAAATTATAAACAAAGAAATGATAATTGAAAATTAAAAATACATCGTCGCAGGCGATACCTTAATTCCTCATTAAAAACAGAGCGGGAAATAAAAAAGCAGGCAAACCCTAAAGTCTGCCCGCTGTTTACACAATTTACTTTGCGTATTCGATAGCTCTGCTCTCACGGATAAGATTGACCTTGATCTGTCCCGGATAGTCCATTTCAGTTTCGATCCTCTTAGCGATCTCACGAGCAACGAGCACCATTTTTTCATCGTTGATCTTCTCAGGCTGTACCATGATACGAACCTCACGGCCTGCCTGTATTGCGAAGGATTTCTCAACGCCCTCATAGGACGTACAGATCTCCTCAAGTTTCTGAAGTCGTTTGATATAGTTTTCGTAGTTCTCACTTCTTGCACCCGGTCTTGCGGCACTGATAGCGTCAGCTGCCTGAACAAGTGCGGCAACGACTGTTCTTGTTTCAACGTCGCCGTGGTGTGCCTCGATAGCGTGGATAACTTCAGGGCTTTCTTTATACTTTTTGCAGACGTCCACACCTATCTGAACGTGTGAACCCTCTATCTCGTAGCTGAGAGCCTTTCCTATATCGTGGAGCAGTCCTGCTCTTCTTGCCAGATTTGCGTCAACGCCAAGCTCTGACGCCATCATGCCTGCAAGGTGAGCGACTTCAATGGAGTGGTTAAGTACGTTCTGCCTATAGCTCGTTCTGTAACGCAGACGTCCCAGAAGTTTAACAAGCTCATGATTTACGCCGTGAACGTTGGTTTCGAGAATCGCTCTCTCACCCTCCTGCTTGATCTTCAGCTCGACCTCTCTCTTTGCCTTATCCACCATTTCCTCGATGCGTGTCGGGTGTATACGTCCGTCCTGAATAAGCTTTTCAAGGGCGATCCTTGCGATCTCTCTTCTCACCTGATCGAAACATGATATAGTGATAGCCTCAGGAGTATCGTCGATGATAAGGTCAACGCCTGTGAGCGTTTCGATAGTCCTGATGTTTCTTCCCTCACGTCCGATGATCCTGCCCTTCATTTCGTCGTTAGGCAATGCAACTACTGACACTGCTGACTCGGACACCTGATCTGCGGCACATCTTGAGATAGCCAGTGAGATATACTGTCTGGCCTTAGCCTCGCAGTCCTCCTTGACCTGATTTTCAAAGTTTGTGACCCTCACAGCCTTTTCATGCACCAGATCCTCGTCCAGCTTTGAAAGCAGGTAATCCTTAGCCTGATCTACAGTGAACTGAGATATCTTCTCAAGCATATCAAGCTGTGATTTCTTGATCCTATCGGCCTCAGCCACCTTTTCATCGGCATTTTTCAGCTTGTTCTGAAGAGTTTCTTCCTTCTTCTCCAAATTATCGAGCTTTCTGTCGATAGACTCTTCCTTTTGCTGAACACGTCTTTCCTGTCTGGAAACTTCGATCCTTCTCTCTTTAAGCTCTTTTTCCGTTTCTTGGCGTGACTTGTGTATTTCGTCCTTCGCCTCGATCAATGCCTCTTTTTTCAGAGTTTCAGCGTTTTTCTTTGCGTCGTCAACGATACGCTCTGCCTCTTTTTCCGCAGAGCCTACAGCAGCCTCGGCTGTCTTTTTTCGATAGCTTACACCCTGTTTAAAGCAGATAAATCCGCTCACACCGGCACCAAGAATAAGAGCAACTACACACAGTAGAATAACAATACCTGGTTCCATGTATAGCTTTCCTCCTTCTTAGAAAGTATGGATATCCTCTTCGCTATGCAAAAACATACAGCAAAAAGATATCCACCTGATATTAAATTGTAAAGATACAAAATTGCAAAATTTATTTTATAAAAAACGTCAGAATGATAAAATTGATACTTCATCTTTCAGTTATATAAAAATTATAATGCATAATATTATTGTATAATAAATTTTGTCTGTTGTCAAGAATTTTTTTAGCTAAAACCACAAAATTATATATTTTCTTACAAACCCCTTGACAAGGAAGGAAAGAGGTGATAAAATGTTAGTCGAGGCAGAAGATATGGTATTTTGCCGTTATATATCAAAACTTTGATGGGGAAGCCCCTCGGCGAGAGGACCTTTCAGAGAGTGCCGCACGTTTTTCGACGGGCTGTGAGCGGCACAGGGTCATGCAGAGTGAGGACACCGCCCCTGAGTGCGTTTAATACACGCCGCAGGCTCAGCGTTAGAGGAGCGACTAATGAGTTGTACGGGGAACTGTACAAAAAGTTGGGTGGAACCACGATATTATCGTCCCATAGGATATTTGTATCCTATGGGACTTTTTTGTTATGCAAGAGGGTGATGATACTATGAAAGACAGGAAGGCGATGAAAACGAGGCGTATCCTTGCGATCATTTGCTATACAGTTGGGTTTTGTGCTTACGGTGCGGCAGGTTATGTTTCGTGGCTGGCGTGGGAAGGCACTATATCTGACAAGCAGGGCTTTCTGACTTTTCTACCCATTTGGATAGTGTCCTACTGGTTCAACACGTTTTTCTCGCAGCTTATTTGCAGGATGAAAAAGGACGGTTCTAAGCAATGGGCCATAGGCAAGAGGGCAAGGCACGTTCTAAGCGACATTTCTACGGTTTTGAGCGTTGTGCTCCTTTGTTTCTGGATTTATGTGTATATCACGCAGTATACTGAGCTGCTGAACTTCAAATAATATGCCTGTAGGGGCGACCTGAGGCCACCCGAATTATAAAAGACCATACGCAAGAAAACGCAGGGTGATATGCGGGCGAACGCTGTTCGCCCCTACAATGGACTAATTTCAAATGAAAAAACGTGTAATTTACACGTTATAATAAAGAATTACATTATTTTATAAATTGGAGGAATCAAAAATGATAAAGCTGAAATTAAAAGACGGCTCTGTCCGTGAGATCGAAAAGGCTATGCCTGCCAGTGAGATAATCAAGGATATCGGCATGGGACTTTACAAGGCTGCCTGCTGTGTAAAGCTGGACGGCGAGGTTTATGACATGAGGACTGTTGTTGACCATGACTGTGAATTTGAGGTCATGACTTTTGACTCAAAGGCCGGCAAGGAGACTTTCTGGCACACGGCGTCACACCTTATGGCTCAGGCTGTAAAGGATCTTTATCCTGAGGCAAAGCTTGCAAGAGGCCCTGCTACGGACACTGGTTTTTACTATGATTTTGAGGTAGAAAAGCCTTTCACGCCTGCTGACCTTGAAAAGATACAGGCTGAGATGAAAAAGCTTGCAAAAGAGGGATATGCTCTTGAGCGTTTTGAACTGCCTGCTGATGAGGCTATAAAGCTTATGGAGGAGAGACACGAGGACTACAAGGTAGAGCTTATCCACAAGCATGATGACAAGGGTGAAAAGCTTTCATTCTACAAGCAGGGTGATTTCGTTGACCTTTGTGCCGGCCCGCACATCATGAGCGTTGCACCTATCAAGGCTGTAAAGCTGCTTTCATGCACCGGTGCATACTGGGGCAAGGCTGAGGACGGCAAGCAGCTTTCAAGAATTTACGGAACGGCTTTTCCAAAGGCGTCTATGCTTGACGAGTTCCTCAAGCAGCAGGAAGAGGCTAAACTTCGTGACCACAACAAGATAGGCAGAGATCTTGAATATTTCACGACTGTTGACTGCATCGGTCAGGGACTTCCTGTTATGCTGCCAAAGGGTGCGAGAGTTATACAGCTGCTCCAGCGTTGGGTAGAGGACGTTGAGCAGGCAAAGGGCTGTCAGCTCACAAAGACTCCTCTTTTTGCAAAGAGAGATCTTTACAAGATATCAGGTCACTGGGATCATTATCTTGACGGAATGTTCATTCTTGGCGACCCTTATGATGAGGAAAAAGAGTGCTTTGCACTTCGTCCTATGACTTGTCCGTTCCAGTATCAGGTATTCCTTAACAGACAGCGTTCATACAGAGAGCTGCCAATGAGATTGACAGAAACTTCTACGCTTTTCAGAAACGAGGACAGCGGTGAGATGCACGGTCTTATCAGAGTAAGACAGTTCACTATCTCTGAGGGTCACTACATTCTCAGACCTGACCAGCTTGAGGAAGAGTTCAAGGGTTGTCTTGAGCTTGCTAAATACTTCCTTGACACTGTTGGACTGCTCGACGACTGCACATTCAGATTCTCACAGTGGGATCCTGCTAACCCTAAGAACAAGTATGAGGGCACGGCTGAACAGTGGGAGCACGCACAGGCTGCAATGAAAACTATTCTTGACGATCTTGGCGTTGATTACGATATCGGTATCGACGAGGCTGCGTTCTATGGTCCAAAGCTTGACATTCAGTACAAGAACGTATACGGCAAGGAGGACACGCTTGTTACTATCCAGATCGATATGCTGCTGGCTGAGAGATTTGGTATGTACTATGTTGACAAGGACGGTCAGAAAAAGCTGCCTTACATCATTCACAGAACTTCACTGGGCTGCTTTGAGAGAACTCTTGCTTATATGCTTGAGCACTTCAACGGTGTTCTTCCTCTGTGGCTCGCTCCTGAGCAGGTAAGACTTCTTCCTATCAAGGAGAGCCATGCTGAATATGCACAGAAGATAGCTGACAGAATGACTGCTATGGGCATGAGAGTTACTGTTGACAACAGAGATGAGAACATTGGTACTAAGATCAAGGCTGCAAGACTTGAGAGGATACCTTATATGCTCATCATTGGCGACAACGAGGTAAACAGCAACACGGTTACTGTTCGTTCGAGAAAAGAAGGCGAACTTCCTGCAATGCCTGTTGACGAGCTTATCGCTAAGCTTGATGAGGAGATAAAGACTAAGGCGAAGTAATTGGCAGCAAAACATCGAAAGGTGCGTAAAAACGGCGTTTGTGGCAACAGACGGGACGTCGAGGGTGCCGTCTCCTACAAATTAATGTATAGGTGAAAACTGTTGTGAGCCTTGCCAAACAACAATTTTCGTTCGTCCGTTGGCTTTCGCTGTCAATGTGTCTTATACAGACGTTTTATGCGATACCGCACAGGGGAAAATTTCTCTTGTGCGGCGTTGCCGTTTATAAAATATGGGGCGGATAGGATAAAATTCGTTTCGGAAAAGAGGTAATAGATGAAATCAGATATGATCTGGACGCTTGTGGCTTTTGCATTTTACCTTGTGGGAATGCTGCTCATAGGCGTTGCATACATGAAGAAAACAAAGAACACGGAGGACTTTTTCCTTGGAGGAAGAGGTCTTAACGGCTGGGTAGCGGCACTTTCGGCTCAGGCGTCTGATATGTCGGGCTGGATGCTCATGGGTCTGCCGGGCACTGTTTACGCTTTCGGAACAGGTCAGATATGGATAGCTGTGGGTCTGCTCATTGGCACTATACTGAACTGGGCTTTGGTATCAGGCAGGCTGAGGAGATACACTATCAGGGCGAACAACTCCATGACACTTCCGAAGTATCTTGAAAACAGATTTGAAGACAAGCACAAGATAATGCTTTTGGTATCGTCGGTGGCTATCGTCATATTCTTCCTTGTTTACACGGCGTCTGCTCTTTCGGCAGGCGGAAAGCTTTTCAACTCTATATTCGGTATCGACTACAAGATATGTCTTACTATCGGTGCTGTAGTAATTCTGGGATACACTTTCATGGGTGGATTTATGGCAGTATGTGTAACGGACTTTGTTCAGGGTCTGCTCATGCTGGCAGGAGTTGTGACTATACCTATCATTGCGTTTTTCCTTGTTGGAGCAGGAAACGTTATGGACAACATCACTGCAAGCGGTGTTGAGGCACACCACTATCTTAACATATTCAATGATGAAAAGGGCGAGCCGCTTTCATTCATTGACATAATCTCACGGCTTGGCTGGGCACTGGGATATTTCGGTATGCCGCACATTCTGGTAAGATTCATGGCTATAAGCAGTGAAAAAGAGGTAAAGAAGTCAAGGGTCATAGGCTGTGTATGGTGTGCGATATCGCTTACGTTTGCCTGCTTTATCGCTATAGTAGGCAGGGCGTATCTTGTGCCTGCACTGGAGAACAGCAAGTCGGAGAATGTTTTCATTGAGATGATACAGAAGGTATTCAACTCTGACATAGGCATACCGTTCATAGGCGGAATTTTCCTTTGCGGAATACTGGCCGCCATAATGTCAACGGCTGATTCGCAGCTGCTTGTAACGGCATCGTCGGTATCGGAGGATATTTACCACTCATGTATTGCACCTAAGGCGGAGAACAAGAAGGTACTGCTTGTGAGCAGGATAACGGTCCTTGTGGTAGCGGTCATAGCATACATTATAGCACTTGATCCTAAAAGCAGCATAATGGGACTTGTTTCAAACGCATGGGCAGGACTTGGAGCGTCATTTGGTCCAATAGTTCTCATGTCCCTTTACTGGAAGAGGACGAATCTTGCAGGTGCGGCGGCAGGTGTTGCATCGGGTGCGTTATCGGTAATAATCTGGGACTACATTCCGCTTATAGACGGACAGACTTTAGGTGACAAGACCGGGCTTTACTCATTGGTAGTAGGTTTTGCGGTAAGTCTTATACTTATTGTTATAGTGAGCCTTTGCACAAAGAAACCGTCTGAGGCAATGCTCAAGGCATTTGATGATGTCAAGAACGGTGTGAACTGCGGTTGTGATGACAATGCGGAGAGGGCTTAGGTTCAGGTGACATAAATGTGGATAATAAAAAACACGGTGAGTTTATCGCCGTGTTTTTTTATTGTGTTGGGTTGTACTAGAATACGGGTTGCTCAGTGGATTCTTATGATTTGCTATTTTCTTAGCCGTTATATTCTTCTAGATTTTTGCACTTGAATTTTGTGAACGTAGCTTTTCCGCCTTTATCCTCGCTCTTCTGTGCATACAATCCTATAACCACGCCTGTGAAATTGCCTGCAAGCTCTGTGGAGAGGAACTTCGTTTGTGCTCCGCCCATATCTATTTCTTCTGTTTTCGTTTTCGCTGAGAAATTATATGTGAAGTTTGATGCGTTACAGCAAAGCTGTGCGGAACACTCTTCCTCAGGCAACATTTTGATGTGGTCCTCATGGCGGATATCGCCTATACAAAGTCTACGGAAAAGTTCAACGCCTTTTTCGGTACGCCTTAATGCTATCTCATAATGCTGGTCGGGGGTCATATAGAACACTATACCGGCCTCAACCTCTGTTATCTCCACATTACACTCGACTGACAGGTTCATTTCTTTTTGTCTTATGCAGACAAAAGCTGGCGAACCGTCCGCCTCAAAGATAGTATGCTCGTTAGGGGTAAGTTCAAAGCGGTTTTTATCGAGTTTATAGAGGGTCATATCGGGATTCTGCATAAAGCACCACTCACGTCCCACCTTGGTATTCTCAAAGGTATATTCTTTCCAGAACTCCTGCTTGATATTTTTGAGCCTATCGGTTTCGATCTCTTTGCGTGTTGTGCCGTTATCGCCCATTGTGAACCAGCCGTTTTCGTCAAAGGTCACCGGGACAAGGTAGACTTCTCTGCCTATGATATGGTGCATGACCCACATATTTATCATTCTGAATGCAAGGTGGACGCACCAGAAGTTGCCGTTTTCGTCCTCAACAAGGTCGCCGTGTCCGCAGCCTTGTATCTCATAGCCGCCGAGGTTTCTATTTGTGAGAACCGGGTTATGAGGATAATTTTCAAAAGGGCCGTAAGGGGTCTTGCCTTTGGCGTAGACTATCATATGGCCGTATTCTGTGCCGCCCTCGGCTGCCATAAGGTAATACTCGCCTTTTATCTTATAGAGGTGAGGGCTTTCAAGGAAACGTCCGCCTGCACCTGTCCATATAGTTTTGCTTGGGGTTAGTTTTTTGCCTGTTTCGATATCTATTTCGCACTGGGTAACGCCGTGGTTGCCCTCGTCGTCCTCGCCGTTGGACATAAAGTAGGCTTTGCCGTTTTCAAAATACAATGACGGGTCGATACCGCCCTGCTGGACAAAGACCGGTTCTGACCATTCGCCGTGGATATCGTCGGTATAGACATAGAAGTTTCCGCCGTTTGTAACGTTGGTCGTTACCATATAGAACCTGCCGTTGTTATATCTGATAGTTGGGGCATAGATTCCGCCCCACGAGCCTGCACCTTTCAAAGGCAGCTGGCTTTCCCTTGTAAGGACGTGGCCTATCTGTTTCCAGTTTACAAGGTCGTCGCTTTCAAAAAGCGGCACGCCCGGGAAGAACTGAAAAGAGCTGCACACGAGATAATATTTTCCCTCTGCTTTGCAAATGCTTGGGTCGGGATAAAAACCAGAGATAACAGGATTCATGTATTTCATAAGGTGACCTCCGTAATGATATATTTACAGATATTATAATCTATTTCCCTTGGCTTTTCAATAGCCTCCCGTGCACAAAAAGTGAACTTTTGTGCAAATGGGTCGGGAAAGGAAATTCAAGAGGGTTGGGAAAGGTGGGCAGTATTAGGTCGCATCTACGGAGAACCGAGGGGTAAATGGTTACAAATTGTAATATTTAGTGTGATGTTTGAGCTAGTGGCAATTTTTGTGCGTTTTTATGGGGATATATTGACATATCGAACCTGCGTTCCCTGTGAAAACAGCCAAAGATTTTGGTCATTTCGGCAAAAAGGAAGAAAATCTGTTGCCAAATTGTAACCTTTATGATATCATGGGCATAGAGTGCGAAAATGGGCGGAAAATACCCATTTTTATCATATAGGGCAAAGGAGGCGTCAAAATGGAAAAGGCTGTGAGAAAAAAGCTCAGGGGGCTTTTTTCGGTTATGGGTGCGGTATTCTGTGCGGTAATGGCGATGATGATATGCCAGACGGCGGACGCTATATACTACAATGAAAAGACTGCCACTGTGGACTATGACTATCAGGTCACGGACTCCTTTGAGGGTGTTGACGCCAAATATGTGCTTGGATATTCCGACACCGGTTACTACTGCTGTGCGGGATATGTTTCGAGGTTTTACGAGGAGAAGTTCGGGGTCATTGTTTACAACATCAATATCATTGAAGACAAGCCCAGCGTTTACTGTTTCGGCAAAAGGGCTGAACTGCGTGAAGTCAAAACGCCGCAGCCCGGCGACATCATGCAGGACAAGGACTACTCTCATGTTGCCATTGTAAAGGACTGTCAAGGTTCGACGGCGACGCTTATTGAGCAAAACTACAAATGGAAATGGAACGAGCAGGTATACACTGTTATAAACAGAAAGGTGCTAACTAGCAATCACTATTTCTACAGGCTTTACATAAACGGTGTTGAGCAAAGTCTTGACCTTGACACCACGAAACCTGTTATTGCAAACGCCGGCTGTGAGAACATCACCGGCAATGGATACACTGTTACGGCGGACATTTCTGACAACAGGGCTGTGGCATCGGTAAAGGTATCCACTTATTACAAGGGCGACAGTTCAAAGGCCGTGACGAGGGTATACAACTCGGCGGTGAACTCGCTTTCCCACACGGTCAAGGTTTCGGACTTGGGAGGAAAGGACGGTTACTATGTGACCACTATAACGGCTGAGGACGAGGCCGGAAACAACTCCGAACAGGTCATAAGGACATACGTTGACACCACTGCTCCAACTATCTCGGGGGCAAAGGTGGAGAATATCACGGCAAAAGGTTTTGACATTTCATGCAATGTGAGCGACAAGAGCGGCGTTTCAAGGGTGGTATTCCCGACGTATCCCACAAAGAGCGGCGAGAGCACAAAGAAATATGCTGAGGGTGGATTTGACGGCAAAAAGGCGGAGGCTTATGTTTCGGTTGACGAGCACGGTGCAAAGAGCGGCGAATTCACGGTGAAGATAACGGCTTATGACAAATACGGAAACTGCTCGACAAAGACTGTTAAGGCTAACGTTAAGCCTGCGACTTCGGTGAAAGTGAACAAGGTTTCGCTTACTCTTGACAAGGGCAAGAACAGTGTGCTCACTGCCACAATGTGCGGCGGCAGCGGACTGACGGACTTCGTTTCATGGAAGTCATCAGACAGCAAGATTGTTTCGGTATCAAAGGGAAAAGTCATGGCAAAGGGCGTTGGCAAGGCGACTGTGACGGCTTTCACCACTGGCGGAAAAAGTGCGAAATGCACTGTCACTGTCAAAGGCAGCATTGGTGACGCAAGCGTAGCGGCGATAAAAACGCAGGTATACACCGGCAAGGCTATCTCCCCTGCTCCGGCGGTTACATACGGCGGAAAAAAGCTTACGAAAAACAAGGATTACACTGTGAGCTATTCTTCAAACAAGGCTGTGGGAAAGGCTAGTTTGAAGATAACAGGCAAGGGACTTTACAAGGGCACAAAGATTGTAAACTTTAACATACGCCCTGCTGTCGTTAAGAACGTCAAGGTAGTTTCCACAGGCGAAAAGAGCGTGAAACTCACTTGGAAAAAGGTAACGGGGGCTGACAGCTACGCTGTTTACAGATATAACAGCACAAGCAAGAAGTGGAAACGCATCAAGACTGTAAAGACGGCAAGCTACACAGACAGCGGTCTTGCTCGTGCAAAGGGCTACAGCTACAAGGTAAAAGCTATAAAGAAAGTGAGCGGAAAGGAATATATATCTGCGGACTACTCGAAAATCGCTAAGGCTGTGACAAAGCCTAAAAAGGCGTCATGCACTGCAAAGGCTGCTGACAGCGGCGGAATATCGGTATCATGGAAGGCTGTAGGCGGTGCAAGCGGATATGAGATATACGTTTCCGACAACGGAAATGATTTTGTAAAGTCAGCACGGGTGAAGTCGGCACGGAAGAGTGCTGTTTTATCGGGTTTTGAATCTTACTCGCTGAAAATGGTGAAGGTGAGGGCTTACAAGACTGTGAATGGCAAGACTTCTTACGGGGCTTTTTCACAGGCTGTTATGGTCATTGTGAAATGATGATATCAGAAGTGACGATATCAAACAAATGATATGAGCAGGCGGCAGACGGGCAACCAAAGGTCGCCCCTACCATACATGAGCGGTTATGATATCTACAAAATTAAGGTAAACAAAACGGGCGAACGATGTTCGCACCTACATTATGTTGACACAAAAAAGGACAGCACTTTGAAAATGCTGTCCTTTTTCTATATTCATATGGGGTTATCTTTCCATTTTCCAGAACTCTACGGAATATGGTTTAAGCTCGCTGCCGCCGCCGAAATCGTGGATAGTGCCTGTGAGGAGTTCCTGTGCCTGACCGCAGCCTGCATCAAAGTGGGCTGTGAAAGGCTGGTCGTCGGCGTTTATTGCGACGAGGACACGCTCGCCCTCGAACTCACGCTCGATTATACACTGTCTATTGGTGAGGACAGGTATTTTTATTGAACCGTAGCAGAGAGCCTTGCTGTTTTTGTGTATCTCTGCCATTTTTGAGATAAGCTCGGTGAGGTCGTTCCACTCAGGCTTTTCAAAGCTTACACGGAGTGCAGGGTCGCCCTCGCTCTTATTTGCTTTCGTGCCCCACTCAGAGCCGTAATAAACGCATGGCATACCAGGCATACCAAAGAGCATACCGTAGATAAGCGGCAGGTGTTTCTCGTTTGTGAGCTGGCTTGCTATTCTTGAAACGTCATGGTTATCAACAAAGCACAGCAGGTGCATTCCTCTATATCTGCACCAATTCTCAGGTCCGAACTGGTTTTTCAGTGAATGGCATATCTCGAACATATTCATGCAGTTAAAGCTTGAATACAGTCCCTTATAGCACTCATAGTTCGTGCAGGAATGGAGCATTTCAGGATTTACCCACTGGGCATAGTCGCCATGGAGCAGCTCGCCGATAAGGACAAAATCCTGCTTGAGCCAGTCGCAATGCTGTCTAAGGCGTTTGAGAAAGTTCTTATCAAGGCAATATGCAACATCAAGGCGAAGTCCGTCTATATCAAACTCCTTGACCCAATTTGTTATGCACTCTAAGATATGATCCACTACCTGCGGATTATTGAGGTTCAATTTAACAAGGTCGAAGTGACCCTCCCAGCCTTCATACCAAAGACCGTCGTTATAGTTGCTGTTGCCGCCGAAATTGATATGGAACCAATCTTTATACGGTGAGTTCTCACGGTTTTTCAAAACGTCCTGAAAAGCCCAGAATCCTCTGCCGACGTGGTTGAAAACGCCGTCCAAGACCACCTTTATGCCGTTCTCGTGGAGCTCTTTGCAGACCTTTGCAAAGTCCTCGTTGGTGCCAAGGCGGCAGTCTATTTTACGGTAATCTCTGGTGTTATAGCCGTGAGTGTCAGAATCGAACACCGGCGAAAAATATATCGCATTCGCACCGAGCTTTTTTATATGAGGTATCCAATCTATGACTTTCAGTATCCTGCTTTCCTCTTTGCCGTCATTCTCAAAGGGTGCTCCGCAGAAACCAAGCGGATAGATCTGATAAAAAACACTTTCGTATGCCCACATAATATTATCTTCCTTTCTGATACTAATAGAAAATGTTGTTCGCAGGTAATATAGATCTGCCGAAAAAGGGCGGGCGAACGCTGTTCGCCCCTACAGGGGTGGCATGACGTTTCTAGTCCTTAAATTTCTCAGCTTATTTATATTTTATGAGATATCTGCGAAACTATAGTTAAACTATACAAAATACAGCATTACTATTATATCAAACTTTGGCATATTTCTCAATACTCATTTTTCATTAATATAATCCACACTTTTGTGCATTTTGCACAACTATTGACAAATCAGGTGTTAGGTGATATTATATTTATAACAAATATCAAGGATTGATTTTTGATAAAGGCAGGGATAGAATGAAGAAGATACTTGTACTTTTCACCGGGGGCACTATCGGAAGTGCCACAAATGACGGGATAATAGATGTTGAGCAGGGCGGAAAATACGCTGTTGTGGAGGCTTACAAAAGTGCATATGGTGATGAGATAGGGTTTGAATGTCGGCAGGTTCTCAATATTCTCAGCGAGAACATGGGATTTTCAGGCTGGGAGAAGATGATACACGAGATAAACGGCATTGACAGGTCGCAATACTCAGGAGTGATACTCACTCACGGCAGTGACACCCTTGCTTACACTTCGGCTCTGCTTGGAATGTATTTCAGGCATTTTGACATACCTCTTTTTATAATAGCAAGCAACAAGCCTATCGGTGAAAAGGGGTCTAATGGGCTTTTCAACTTTTCATCGGCGGTGGAGCTTATAAAAAGCGGAAAATACAAGGGCATTTTCACTTTATATGAGAAGGTCATGCTGCCGACGAGGGTGATACCTGCGGACACCTGTCGGGACAGGTTCGGGGTATACGGTTATGACGGTTTCAACGATTTTTCTGTTTTCAGCGGAGTGAGCGAGAATATGCTTTCAAGACCTCGTGAGCAGCTTTTTCACGGTGACATTGCTTTCAAAAAGCGTATCATGTTTATTGAGGGCTGCCCTGCCATGGACTTTGACTGCTTTGTGCCAAACGAGGACACGGCGGCGGTGCTTTACTCACCTTATCACAGTGCCACAGCCTGCACGGATATTTCTGAGGGGAAAAGCTATGCGTTGACGGAATTTATAAAACGGTGCATAACAAAAAACATTATGGTATATATTTGCGGCCTGAAAAGAAAAGTGCCTATCTACTCGACGGTGGAGGAGATAATAAAGGCAGGCAGCATACCGATATACTCAACGTCTGCGGCGGCGGCTTACATGAAACTGCTGCTTGCATACAATCAGCATGAGATGCCTGTGAAAAAGGTCATGGGGACAGACCTTTTCTTTGAGGAGGTAAAATTCTCATAAACATTGTTTCAGTTATTGACAAAATGCTGAACCTGTGATAAAATCAAAGTGTATCAAAATAGTATATTTAGAAAGCAATACAACGGAGGTAATAAAAATGTCAGACACAAAGATATCAGATTCAGTTATTTATATTGGTGCAAACGATCATGACATTGATCTCTTTGAGAGCCAATATGTTGTGCCGAACGGTGTTTCATACAACTCTTATGTTATCATTGACGAGAAGATAGCGGTAATGGACACTGCTGACCCTAGGGTAACGGACATTTGGTTTGACAATCTTGAAAAGGCTTTGGACGGCAGGACGCCTGATTATCTTGTTGTTCAGCACATGGAGCCTGACCATGCAGGAAACATCAAAAAGCTTGCGGAGAAATATCCTGAAATGAAGATAGTGGGAAATGCAAAGACTTTCCCGATGATGAAACAGTTTTTCACCATTGACGGACTTGACGAGAGGTCTGTTGTGGTAAAAGAAGGGGACACACTTTCCCTTGGCAGCCACACGCTGCAATTTGTAATGGCACCTATGGTACACTGGCCTGAGGTAATGGTGACATACGAGCAGAGCGAAAAGCTTTTGTTCTCGGCTGACGGTTTCGGAAAATTCGGTGCACTTGATGTTGATGAGGACTGGGCTTGCGAGGCGAGAAGATACTATTTCAACATTGTGGGCAAATATGGTGCACAGGTGCAGGCACTGCTGAAAAAGGCGTCGGCACTGGACATAAAGATGATACTTCCTTTACATGGTCCTATACTCAAAGAAGATCTTGGTTACTATCTTGGACTTTACAACACATGGTCAAGCTATCAGCCTGAGAGCAAGGGCGTATTCGTAGCGTATGCGTCGATACACGGAAACACTGCAAAGGCGGCTGAGAAGTTCGGCGAGATGCTTAAAGAAAAGGGTGCTGAGAAGGTAGTTATCAGCGATCTTTCAAGAAGTGACATGGCAGAAAATATCGAGGACGCTTTCAGATATGACAGGATCGTACTTATGGCAAGCAGCTATGACGGCGGTGTATTCCCTGTTATGGAGGATTTCCTTATGCACCTGAAGTCAAAGAACTATCAGAACAGAAAGATAGGTCTTGTGGAGAACGGTTCATGGGCTCCGACTGCGGCAAGAGTTATGAAGGGCTATGTGGAGAACTTCAAGAATGTTGTTATTGCTGAGCCTGTTGTGACTATCCGCTCCACGCTTAACGAGGTTTCAGAGAAGGCTCTTGAGGAGCTGGCTGAGGTCATGGCTAAGGGAGAATAAGTTTCTCTGGAATATATCGGGCGAAAAAATGCGGGCGAACTCAGGTCGCCCCTACAGCGTTTGCAAAATAAGTAGGATTTGTCGTGTAAACAAAAACACGGGTGAACAGTGTTCGCCCCTACAATATGTTGTGCGGTTATCTTAAATCGCTAATTAATACAGATATGAAAAAGGCAGGACGTGCGAAACGTTCTGCCTTTTGCCTTTTTATGTTATATTACTCTGCCGTCTGTGGTGATTATTCTTACTGCGACGGGGATATTTTTGCCGCTGTTCGATACGGCTTTTCTTACGGCGTGCTCGATGCCACCACAGCATGGGACCTCCATTCGTGCAACTGTTATGCTGCGGATATTATTTCTTTTCACTATCTCGCCAAGCTTTTCGGAGTAGTCTGCGTCGTCGAGCTTTGGACAACCTATGACGGTTATTTTGCCTGTCATAAAGTCAGAATGGAAACTGCCGCAGGCATAGGCTGTACAGTCGGCGGCGACAAGCAGGTCTGCACCGTCAAAATAAGGTGCGTTCACAGGGACGAGCTTTATCTGCACCGGCCACTGCATAAGCTGTGACGGAGTTTTTGCTGACGGGGTATCCACCGGGGCTGGCTTTTTGGCAAAGGTTTTCATCATTGAGCCCGGGCAGCCATGGAAAACCGGTTTGCCAAGACGCTTTTTGTTTTCCTCCACTGCTTTTTCGTCATAAGCTGCTGCCTCACGCTCAACGAAAGATATGGCGTTTGTAGGACAGGCAGGGAGGCAATCTCCCAGACCGTCGCAATAGTCATCTCTCATAAGCTTTGCTTTGCCGTTCACCATGCCTATTGCACCCTCGTGGCAGGCTTTTGCACAAGCTCCGCAGCCGTTGCATTTTTCTTCGTCTATTTGTATAACTCTTCTTATCATAATGTTACCTCCGCAATATCTTTGATATCTTTATTTTCGGCATAAAGTTCTTGACTTTATGATATGATTATAATATAATCTTATCACAAAGTCTGTTGTAATTACAACAAAAACATAAAAATAATTTGTAAAAGGCAGGAAAGATAAATGGAAGAAAGATATATCGAGGTGCTCAGGGGCACGCCGCTTTTTAAAGAAATGGAAAAGGCGGAGACAGAAAAGTTTCTCTGCTCTACAGGGAGCATAAAAAAGTTCAGCAAGGACAGCTATATTTTTCACGCCGGCGACAAGACGGCTGTTTTCGGGATACTTCTCGAGGGAAACGCTCTCATTGAACGTGACGAGCTATGGGGGACGAGGAGCATAATCGCTCCGCTGGAAAAAGGTCAGCTTTTCGGCGAGGTATACGCTTGCACCGGTGAGCCGCTGGCGGTGAGCGTTTGCACAAAGTCGCCGTGCTGTGCACTTTTTCTTTCCCCTGACCTTATTATAAAGGACAGCCCTGCTTTGACGGCAAGACTTCTCAGGATAACTGCTATGAAAAATCTCAGGCTCAACGAAAAGATACAGGTCATTACGCCGAGAACTATTCGTGAACGTGTAATGGCGTATCTTTCGGCACAGGTGAAAAAGAGCGGCTGCCGCAAGGTCACAACGGAATTTGACCGTCAGCAGCTTGCGGATTATCTCTGCGTTGACCGCAGTGCTCTTTCGGCGGAGCTTGGTAAAATGCGGCGTGAGGGTATGATGGAGATAAACGGCAGGGACTTTATACTGCCTGAGGACTGCTCCTGCGGACTGTGATTTGTTAATTTTTATGCAAATAATAAGTCATTTAACCATATTCATTTTTTTGCTCTTTTTAAAGAAAAATTGCATATTTTATATTGACACAATACGCTTTGTGCTGTATAATATATATAGTGTCGCCGTGGCAGTTCATAATTACTTAAACGTTTGTTGTGGAAATGTATTTATTTACAGACGGTCACGGCCTTTGGAAATTGATTGAAAGGATTGATTGCTTTGGCAAAGAAAAATGAAAGCATAAGCGACAAGATCGTTCGTTTGTATAAGGAGGGCTACTCTATTCCTGAGATCGCAAAGGAAATGGAGATGCCTAAGGACAATGTTCCGAGAATACTGGAGAAACACTTCCCTGACTACGCAAGCTTTGAACAGCCTGTAAGAGAAAATCGTGAAGAGGGCGGAAAGCAGAAAAAGAGCGTACTGAATATGTCAGTGAGCGAGCTTTTCGGCAAGAAAAACAAAAAGCAGGAGAATGCCGAGCCTGCAAAGGTGACTGTAAATCTTGCTATGGACGATGACGGATTTGTAGATCACAGTGTAGCTGCTATTGCGTCGATGCTCCAGAAAGGCAGGAGCGTAAACGATATCGCAGGATTTTTCAACAAAGATCCTGAGGACATCAAGGCAGTTCAGGGCTGCATGGAAGAACACTTCAAGAGAATGAATACATACAAAGGTCCTAAGGTAGAGTCTAAGCCTGAACCAAAGGAAGAGCCTGCTCAGAACATAGCTGATCCGCTGGCTGCAAGTCTTGCAAGTGGCATTGCAAAGAGAAACAGCAATATGTATGCCACGGGCGTTGATGGGCCTGCAAAGACAGGACCTGTTTCTGCACCTGTTCAGCCTGAGGACACGACAGTTCATCTTGTAACTCCTGAGGCACTCAAGGAGGCTGAGGAAAAGGCTAAGGCAGAAGAGAACGCAAAGGCTGAGGCTGCTGCGGCTGAGGAAGTTCCGACAATGGACGAAGTCGAGATGCCTTCTATCGAGCCTATAAGCCTTGACGATACCATGGTGGTATCCCCTGCACCTGAATCTACTATGCCGTCTATTGAAGATGAGATAGCTGAAAAGAAGGCTGAACAAGCCGATAATACAAATAATAATGATGAGGAGGACGACAACATGGGTATGAGTCCAATGGAAAAGATGAGAATGTTCGCACAGGAGCAGATCGAGCTGAACAACAAGAAGATCGATGAGCTTAAGGCAAGCATTGCTGAGACTGAGGCTAAATCACTGGAGCTTGGCAAGCAGGCCAGCGACATTTACGAGGAGATCGTTAAACTTCAGGACAAGGCTAAGGCACTCAACGCTGAAAAGGAGCAGCTTGACATTCAGATCAGTCAGGTAAACGCTGAGGTCGAGGGCATAAGAAAAGAAAACAACGAATTCAAGAGCTATATGTAATAGGTCTTACTTTGGTCATACAGGGCAGGAAATTTCGGTTTCCTGCCTTTTTATTTTTGGAAAATGGGGATAGGTGTTACGGAAGATAGGCGTAAATGAAAGCTGGCGACCTAAGGTCGCCCCTACGGGTGTGGGACTTATCATTATGTATAAAGCAAGCTTTTTATGCAAAGCTGAGGGAGTGAGTTTGTTCCTTCGACGGGTGAACGCTGTTCGCCCCTACGGTTGTGATAGGGACATTATTTTTTGATTAAAGTCAAACTTTTTTGTCTGAAAGTATTGAAAAAGGGTGGCAAATATGGTACAATGCTTTTATATCACAAAACTCTAAAGGGGCATTTTTATGAGCAACATACTTATTCTGGCATTCTTGTTCTTTGCGGGGTGTCTTATAGGCTGGGGGATAGAGGTCATTTTCAGGCGGTTCGAGCCTAGCAACAAGGCGAGGAAGTGGATAAATCCGGGGTTTCTTATAGGGCCTTATCTGCCGTTATATGGGTTCGGGCTTTGCACCCTTTATCTTTTGGCGGGGCTTGAGAAGTTTATCCACATCGACAACACGGCTTTGCAGAAATTTATCCTTTTTCTGCTTATGGCGGTGGCGATGACTGTTATCGAGCTTATTGCAGGCGAGATATTCATTGTGAGAATGCACGTCAAGCTATGGGACTACAGTGGGAACAAGTTCAACTACAAGGGCATAATATGTCCGCTGTATTCATTTATATGGGCGGCTCTTGGTGCGGTGTATTTTTTCTTTATCCACCCTTACATTCTTGACGCTCTCAACTGGCTTGCCAACAATCTTGCATTTTCATTCTTTATCGGATTTTTCTATGGTGTTTTCGCTATCGACCTTTTCTATTCTCTAAAAATAGCGGAGAAGATAAAGACTTTTGCGGAAGAGAACGATATGGTCATCAGATACGAAGAGTTCAAGAGGCACATCAGAGAAAGCTCAGAGGAGAGAAAGGAAAAATACAGATTCATGCTCTCAATGGGTTCAGGTTCACGGCTCAGCGAGCATTTGAAAAAGTATCGTGACAAGCAGCGTGAGGAACAGCGTGGTCACAGGCTAAATGACTTTATATCAAAAATAAAGAAGTCGGATACATGAAAATTAACAAAATAACCATTGACAAAACATCAGCATGGTGATATACTGATTTCATATGTAAAAAACGTTGACGAAGACAGTAGGCTTTATGCGAAAATCTCAGCGAGCCGCCGACAGTGTGAGGGCGGTATGACTGGCACAGGGCTGAATATCACTTCCGAGTTGCAGGCTGAAAATCAGATAACAGTATGATAAGTAGGTCTCGCCGCTTTTCCTGCGTTAAAGGGAACGCATATGTCAGTATGCTGAAAAGGTGGTTTGCGAATGGCTTTACGGCTTTCGTCCTGTTTCAGGGCGGAAGCCTTTTTTATTGCATTTTATCTTTATGCGTAACTGATCGTTTATTACAAAATCAGAAAGGATTGATCTTCGTGTACAAAAAGGTTGACACCAATCTGAACTTCGTTCAGAGAGAAAAAGAAGTGGAAAAATTCTGGGACGATAACAATATCTTTGAAAAAAGTATTGACAGCCGTAAAAAGGGCGAGTCCTATGTTTTCTATGATGGTCCTCCGACTGCTAACGGAAAGCCGCACATTGGTCACGTTCTGACCCGTGCTATCAAGGATATGATACCAAGATACCGTGCTATGAAGGGCTATCAAGTGCCTCGTAAGGCCGGTTGGGACACTCACGGTCTGCCGGTCGAGCTTGAGGTAGAAAAGATGCTTGGTCTTGACGGCAAGGAGCAGATCGAGGAATACGGTCTTGAGCCGTTCATCAAGAAGTGTAAAGAATCTGTATGGAAATACAAGGGTATGTGGGAGGACTTCTCCGGCACTGTTGGTTTTTGGGCTGACATGGAGAACCCTTATGTTACCTATGACAACAACTTTATCGAGTCTGAATGGTGGGCTTTGAAACAGATCTATGACAAGGGTCTGCTTTACAAGGGATTCAAGATAGTTCCTTACTGCCCACGCTGCGGCACTCCTCTTTCTTCTCACGAAGTTGCTCAGGGATACAAGACTGTCAAAGAGCGTTCGGCTATCGTTCGTTTCAAGCTTGTTGGCAAGGACGAATACTTCCTTGCTTGGACAACAACTCCTTGGACACTTCCTTCAAACGTTGCACTTTGCGTAAACCCTGACGAGGTATACTGCAAGGTAGAGGCTGCTGACGGTTACACTTACATTCTTGCTGAGGCACTTCTTGACACTGTTCTCGGCAAGCTTGCAACTGAGGATAAGCCTGCATACAAGGTCCTTGAAACTTACAAGGGCAGCGAACTTGAGCACATCGAATACGAGCCGCTTTATGAGTGTGCTGCGGAAAGTGCTAAAAAGCAGAACAAGAAGGCTCATTTTGTTACCTGCGACAACTATGTAACTATGTCAGACGGTACCGGTATCGTTCATATCGCACCTGCTTTCGGTGAGGACGACTCCCGTATCGGCAAAAATTATGACCTGCCTTTCGTTCAGTTCGTTGACGGCAAGGGCGACATGACTGAGGAAACTCCGTTTGCTGGAATGTTCGTTAAGGACGCTGACCCTGAGGTACTCAAAGACCTTGACAAGTCAGGCAAGCTTTTTGCTGCTCCTAAGTTTGAACATGATTATCCACACTGCTGGAGATGCGGTTCACCGCTCATCTACTATGCAAGAGATACATGGTTCATCAAGATGACTGACGTTAAGGACAGACTTATCGCTAATAATGACACCATCAACTGGATACCTGAGAGCATTGGTAAGGGACGTTTCGGCGACTGGCTGAAAAACGTTCAGGACTGGGGCATTTCAAGAAACAGATACTGGGGCACACCGCTGAACATTTGGGAATGTGAATGCGGTCACAGACATTCTATCGGTTCTATCGAAGAGCTGAAGTCAATGTCAGACAACTGCCCTGACGATATCGAGCTGCACAGACCATACATCGACGCTGTAACTATCAAGTGCCCTGAGTGTGGAAAGCAGATGCACCGTGTATCAGAAGTAATAGACTGCTGGTTCGATTCAGGTTCTATGCCTTTCGCTCAGCATCATTATCCATTTGAGAACAAGGAACTTTTCGAGTCACAGTTCCCTGCTGACTTCATTTCTGAGGCTGTTGACCAGACAAGAGGCTGGTTCTATTCACTGCTTGCTATCTCGACGCTTATTTTTGACAAAGCACCATACAAGAACGTTATCGTGCTTGGTCTTGTTCAGGACGAGAACGGTCAGAAAATGTCAAAGTCAAAGGGCAATGCTGTTGACCCATTTGAGGCACTGGCTAAATACGGTGCAGACGCTATCAGGTGGTATTTCTACACAAACTCTGCTCCATGGCTGCCTAACAAGTTCCATGACAAGGGCGTAACAGAGGGTCAGAGAAAGTTCATGGGCACGCTTTGGAACACCTATGCGTTCTATGTGCTTTATGCTGAGATAGACCAGTTCGACCCTACAAAACACAAAATAGAATATGACAAGCTTTCCGTTATGGACAAGTGGCTGCTTTCAAAGATGAACTCTATGATAAAGGCTGCTGACGATAACCTTAACAACTACAGGATACCTGAGGCTGCAAAGGCTATGCAGGAGTTTGTTGACGATCTTTCCAACTGGTATGTAAGAAGAGGCAGAGAGAGATACTGGGCACAGGGTATGTCACAGGACAAGATAAACGCTTACATGACTCTTTACACTGCTATCGTTACGCTCTGCAAGTGTGCAGCACCTATGGTACCGTTCATCACTGAGGAGATCTATCAGAATCTTGTGAGAAGTGTTGACAAGGACGCTCCTGAGAGTATCCACCTTTGCGATTATCCTGTTTGCGACGAGAACATGATAGACGCTAAGCTTGAGTCTGACATGGAAGAGGTTCTGGAGATAGTTGTTCTGGGACGTTCTGCAAGAAACGGTGCGAGCCTTAAAAACCGTCAGCCTTTGAGCGTGATGTACGTTTCAGCAGACCACCCACTTGACAGCTACTATATCGACATCATCAGGGACGAGCTTAACCTCAAGGACGTTCAGTTCTCAAATGATGTATCTGCATATATCGACTACAAATTCAAGCCACAGCTCAAGACCCTTGGTCCAAAGTACGGCAAGCAGCTTGGTGAGATAAGAACTCAGCTTTCACAGCTTGACGGTCACAAGGCAATGGGCGAGCTGAACGAAACAGGCAGTCTGAAACTCACACTTTCAAGTGGTGAGATATCACTTGACAAGGAAGATGTTCTTATTGAGTCTGAGCAGAAGGAAGGATTCTACACCCTTTCTGAAAACGGTGTTACTGTTGCTATCAGCACTGTTCTCACACCTGAACTTATCGAAGAGGGCTTTGTAAGAGAAGTTATCAGCAAGGTACAGACAATGAGAAAAGATTCAGGCTTTGAGGTAATGGATCACATCACTGTTTCTGTAAGCGGCAGCGAAAAGGTAACGGCTGTTGTTGACAAGAACAGGGAGGCTATTTCTCATGACGTTCTTGCAGACGATATCGTTCTTGGCGAAACAGTCGGCAACGAAAAGGATTGGGACATCAACGGCGAAAAGGTTTCTATCGGCGTGAAGAAGAACTAATTCTGAGATATAAAAAATCAAGCAGGACAGCTTTCGGGCTGTTCTGCTTTTTTTGTTTTGGGATATAAGCCATACAAGCGGAGCGATACAAATGTACTATATAGCACAAAGTACAGCATAAAATGCCCGTCACGGCGAGTGACCCAAGGTCGCACCTACACAAAAAAGGACGAGGCTTTGCACCTCGTCCTTGATCTTTTATATTACTTTCTTGCCTCAAGAGCGGAGATAGATTCCATTATCTTTGACATCTTCTCCTCTGCCTTTGCAAGCTTTGCCTTTTCAGCCTCGATAAGCTGTGCAGGGGCTTTTGCAAGGAATCCCTGATTGCTGAGCTTTTTGCTGAGGAAGTCTATATCCTTCTGTGCGTTCTTTCTGTCCTTATCAAGACGTGCAAGCTCCTTGTCAACGTCTATGATATCGGCAAGCGGAATGAAGAATCTTGCACTGTCTGTAACCGCAGCTGCACAATCCTTTTCCTCGCACTTATCTGTGATAATGACCTCAGACGCAGACGCAAGTCTTTCAAAGAACATTACGCCCTGTGAGAACACCTCAGGCTGAGCAGTTTCGATATAAAGCTTTGCCTTTACAGACGGCGGAACGTTCATTTCGCCACGGCAGTTTCTTATGCTCTTTATGCCTGCGATTATCTTCTCGAATGTTGCCTCTTCGTCGGCGAACTCAAGCTTTTCGTCATATACAGGATAATCCTGAACCATGATAGCTGTGCCGTCATTTACAAGAGCCTGCCATATCTCCTCGGTGATATAAGGCATGAATGGGTGGAGCATTTTAAGCATACCCTTCATTACCCACACGAGAACTGCCTGTGCGGTAGCCTCTGTTTCACCGCCTGCGGCTATTCTTGGCTTTGTAAGCTCGATATACCAGTCGCAATAGATATCCCAGATAAAGTCATAAAGCTTTGAAACTGCTACACCAAGCTCGAACTTATCAAGATTATCGTTTACTTCCTTTGCAAGTGTATTGAACTTTGATATTACCCACTTATCCTCAACGTTGAGGTTTTCAGGGAGCTTATCAGCCTTGAAATCGTCAGGCAAGTTCATCATGATGAATCTTGCGGCGTTCCATATCTTATTTGCAAAGTTTCTTGAGGACTTTACCTTATCCTCGATAAATCTCATATCGTTTCCAGGTGCGTTGCCTGTTGCGAGCATAAATCTCAGGGCGTCTGCACCATACTGGTCGATGATAACAAGTGGGTCGATACCGTTGCCGAGAGATTTGGACATCTTTCTGCCCTGTGAATCTCTAACAAGGCCGTGGATAAGAACAGTATCGAAAGGTTTCTGTTTCATGTTCTCCATGCCTGCAACTATCATTCTCGATACCCAGAAAGGAATGATATCATAGCCTGTTACCAAAGTATTGGTTGGATAGAAATACTCAAGCTCCTCTGTCTTATCAGGCCAGCCGAGAGTTGAGAACGGCCAAAGTGCTGATGAGAACCATGTATCAAGTGTGTCAGGATCCTGACGCATTTCCTTGCCGCACTTAGGACAGCAAGCGTGGTCTTCCTTTGTTACGACGGTTTCGCCGCAGTCGTCGCAATAGAATGCCGGTATCTGATGACCCCACCAAAGCTGACGGGAGATACACCAATCTCTGATATCGTTCATCCAGTTAAGGTAGTTCTTTTCAAATCTTTCAGGAACGAACTTGATAGAGCCGTCCTCAACAGCCTTTATTGCAGGCTTTGCAAGCTCGTCCATTTTAACGAACCACTGGAGGGATACTCTTGGCTCGACAGTTGTTCCGCAGCGGTAGCAAGTACCTACATTATGCTCATGGTCTTCAACATAAGCAAGGAAACCACCCTTTTCAAGGTCTTCAACTATCTTCTTTCTTGCCTCGTATCTATCCATGCCTGCATACTCAGGATAATCGTCAACTATCTTTGCGTCCTCAGTGAGAACGTTGATAACAGGCAAGTTATGTCTTTTACCGACTTCAAAGTCGTTAGGGTCATGGGCAGGAGTTATCTTTACAACGCCTGTACCAAACTCCATATCAACATAGCTGTCGGCAACGACAGGTATCTCTCTTCCAACAAGCGGCAAAGTGAGTGTCTTGCCCACGATATCCTTATATCTTTCGTCCTTTGGATTTACTGCAACGGCAGTATCGCCGAGAAGTGTTTCAGGACGTGTTGTTGCAAGCTCTACATATCCGCTGCCGTCTGTGAGAGGATATTTCAGATGCCAGAAGTGACCTGCCTGATCTTCATACTCAACCTCTGCGTTTGAGATAGATGTACGGCAATGTGGGCACCAGTTGATTATTCTTTCACCTCTATAGATAAGGCCCTTATTATAGTAGTTTATGAAAACTTCCTTTACAGCCTTTGAACAGCCCTCGTCCATTGTGAAACGCTCTCTGTCCCAATCGCAGGAAGAGCCGAGCTTTTTAAGCTGCTCAACTATTCTGCCGCCGTATTTCTTTTTCCAATCCCATGCTCTTTCAAGAAAACCGTCTCTGCCGATATCGTCCTTTGTCAGGCCCTCTTTACGCATAGCCTCAACGATCTTCGCCTCGGTAGCTATCGAGGCATGGTCTGTTCCCGGTATCCACTCTGCGGCATATCCGCTCATTCTCTTCCAACGGATAAGGATATCCTGCAAGGTTTCATCAAGGGCATGACCCATATGGAGCTGACCTGTGATATTCGGAGGTGGGATAACTATACAATATGGTTCTTTCTTTGAATCAGGCTCGGCATGGAAAAATCCGCCGTCAAGCCAGTATTTGTAGATCTTATCTTCTACCTTATTAGGTTCATAAAGCTTTGAAAGCTCTTTTTTCATTATAAAACAATTCCTTTCGCAAATATTTTTCTATCGCAGTATAAAGACAACCTTACGGCTTTACTTTTTAGCCGTCAGACTCGTGTCTTAGGCTGTCTGCGAAACGGAACTGTAAATTTCATCTGAAAGCTGAATTTCAAATCACACATTATAAACTTTCCTTTCCGCATGATATGGCATTACTGCACCTATTATAATATTATCTCACTTTTGAGCCGAATTGTCAAGGGCTGAGGGCGGTATGAGGCAAAAAAAGCAGAACAGTTTGAAACTGCTCTGCTTTTATCTACAAATCAAGCGAACGACCTCTGGTCGCCCCTACGCATAAAAACGAATTTACAGCTTGAAATGAACCGGCATACCGTTTTTCATAGCTATTTTTACTTCGCCTTGGATAAGCGGCAGGAAGTATCTTACTGCCTCAGGCTTTACATCATTGCCGTCCTTGCTTAACCACTGTGCAGGGAAGAATTTCTCTTTATTTGCAGTATCGTGTGCGTCAACGCTTTCAACGTTTATAACATAAGGCACGTCGCTGATACGCTTGAATATCATCATTTTGCCTGTTTCACCTGCAAGGGCTGCTCTTACGCCTGCTGAGCCTATTTCCTCAGCCTCGTCTATATCGGTCTTTGAGCAGATATGTGAAGAACATCTCTGCATAACGTTAAGCTCGATAGAACGCACCTTACAGCCGATATTCTCTTTAACAAGCTGTTCAAGTGTTTTTCCGATGCCTGAGAGATATTCATGGCCGAAGTTATCAACAACTCTTGGTTTATTCTCCTCGCCCTTGAGTTTTACGCCCTCGGAAACGGCGACGATAACGGCTTTATGCTTTGCCATTTGATTTCTTACGTCCTCAAGGAACTTTTCGGCGGTGAAGTTATTTTCAGGAAGATAAATAAGATGTGGGGCGATCTCGTCATTGGCTCTGAGGACGCAGGTAGAGGCTGTGAGCCAGCCTGCGTGTCTGCCCATTATCTCAACGATAGTTACAGACTCGATAGAATACACTGAGCTGTCACGGATTATCTCCTGAACGGTGGCTGCGACGTACTTTGCGGCAGAGCCAAAGCCAGGGGTATGGTCTGTTACAGGCAGATCGTTATCGATAGTTTTCGGGATACCGATAACTCTTATTTTTGAATTTCTTGCCGCAAGGTAATCTGAAAGCTTTGCCACAGTATCCATAGAATCGTTTCCTCCGATATAGAAGAAAGCCTCTATTCTATGCTTTTCAAGGCAGTTCAGGATACGCTCGTAAGTTTCGCCGCCCTCTTCAACGTCAGGCAGTTTATAACGGCATGAGCCAAGCACTGTTGACGGGGTTTGTCTTAAAAGCTCCATATCCTCGTTTGTTTTTATAACGAGCTTGAGATCCATGAGCTGGTCGTTTATGATACCTTCGATACCGTTAAGAGAGCCGAAAACGGCGTCTATCTGCGGCGTTTTTACAGCCTGCTTGAAAACTCCCAACAATGACGCATTGATAGCACAGGTAGGTCCACCTGATTGGGCAACGGCAATATTCATTATTATCATTCTCCTCTGAAAAATATTAAAATTCTCATATATGCTATTATTATATCATATTATATATACAAATAAAAGAGCTGAGGGACAATTTACATATATTTTTTCACTTTGTCACAAAATAGCTTTACACGAAAACGTTATCTATATCCACTTTGATAACTTTCACTGTTATTCCACGGAGATACCCTTTATTTTACATAGTATTGTTATAAAGTGTTGTAAATCGTAACCGAATTTTAATTGACAGAAGGGGTCATATTCTGTATAATTAAAAGTGTGGACACGAAAAGTGTCGAATGTTAAGACAATGACCGAAAGGGAGAATATAAATAATGCCTGACAACAGAAATAACAGAGGCTATTACCGTTCCGAGCAGGAACGCAGACCACAGCAGCAGAAGAGCTCAACTTGGCTCACGCCGACAGTAAAGGGTATAATCGCAATACTGCTGACGATACTTGTAGTAGCCATAGTAATAATGATATTTGCAAAAACTCTTTTTGTAAACACCAACACCACTCCGAAAAAGACCGGTACTATAACTTCCACGGAATACGTTCCGCCAAAGACCACCACCACTTCTGAAGAGCCGCAGGAAACCAAAAAGTCCAAAAAGACCACTGAGCCTGACGAGGACCCATACGATGGTGATGAGGACGATGATAACGGCGACGCTGTTGGCGATATCCAGTGCATAAGTGCGGTATATCTCCACCCACAGCCGACTTCGAGCAGTGAAAATCTGCTGACTATCCCGTCGGGTGCGACTTGCAAATACTACCGCAACGAGAACGGCTGGTATTATGTTGAATACAACGGCACAAAGGGCTACGCATGGCAGTCATTCTTCTCGACGCCACCGCAGTAATGTGTTTTACGATTTCTTAAATAACGCAGAAAGTGCAGCATAAAAATATGCTGCACTTTCTGTTTATAAGCAAAAAAGCGGAGGTGTTGTCCTCCGCTTGATGTAGCTTATCATACAGATAGAACGTGTTAAATAGCGGGATGTTCGCCCCTACACACAAATGTTACAATTAGAGTTCTACCTTATAGTCATCTGAGCCTACGCCCTTTACAGTGTAGTAAGCAACGCCCTCTTCAGGCTTGATGTATACTGTAACTTTCTTTGGTGCTCTGTGACCCTTAGCCTTATAGTCAGCCTTTGCAGCAGCCACTACAGCCTCAACGTTTATCTCTCCGCCTGCATACTGAACGAATACTTCGTCCTTTATCTCAGCCTCTGCTGCCTTCTTTACTGTTTCTTTCTTTTCCTTTGTTGCCTTTGCTGCGGTCTTTACAGCCTTTTCTGCTGTCTTGACAGCTTTCTTTGCTGTTTCCTTTACTGCTGCACCTGTCTTTTCTGCGGCAGCTTTTACCTCAGCCTTAACGTCCTTTACAGCCTCTTCTGCTTTCTTTTCAGCAGCGATCTTCTTTTCAGCCATTGTAAAACCTCTCCTTTAAAAAAGTGTTGCTAATTATTTATCCACAGCCGCTTTAAGAGCCTTGCCTGCCTTGAATGCAGGAACTTTCTTTGCAGGAACATGAATAGGCTGCTTTGTTGCAGGATTGATAGAATCCTTTGCTGCACGATCTCTTACCTCAAATGCACCGAATCCTACGATAGATACCTTTTCGCCCTTTACCAGTGCCTCAGTGATAGTTTCTGTTACAGCTGCAAGTGCCTGTTCTGCCTCCTTTTTAGTATAGCCGCCCTTTTCTGCTATTGCAGATACCAGATCATTCTTTGTCATTATGAATCTACCTCCGTTATAATTTTTTACATTGTTTTTATGCTGTTATTATAACGTATTTGACCCCTCTTGTCAAATAATTTGCCCGATTTTGCGTGCTTTCCTGCAATCTTTGTAGCTTTACATAAAAAAGCGGCAGAGCTGCCGCTTGATTTTTGTACTTATTCACACGTTGGAAATACTGTTTATAATTTAGCCACAATTAACTTTTATCGGATGTCGTTAAATTTGCACAAACGCCTGTTTTCCGCAGTTTGTAAAATTTATCCGCCGTGTCAGCTTACATATATTTCATTTTAACGTTCATTAAATATTTACATTCTTTCAAATTTTCGCAGTGCAGACAAAATTCATCTTTCCAAGCCATATTTTTCATAAAAAGCGTCGATATCGCTGTCGCTTTTTACCAGTTCAGGATACATTATCTCACGGGTATTGCGGTTATAAAAGCCGATAGTTTTTTCGCCTGTGCAGGTGCTTGACATTATTTTTATCTCCATTCCCCTGCACTCCTCAGGGACGGGCTTGGTGGTCTTTTTTCTGAAAAGTCCCATAAAAACGCCTCCTAATACTTTTTCAGATGTCTTATATAGGCAAACGTATAGTCCTCGCCTTTGTCACGGAGCATTGTGAGCAGCTTTTCCAAAAGGTCGGAGGTCTCGGGGTGGATAGCTCTTGTTTTTTTCGCTCTGAGAAAATACGCAAGGGGTGCACCGTCGTCGTACTTATCCTTCATGTATATCTTACTTGCGGCAACTCTGTCGCAGAACATTTCCTTAACATATCTCAAAGGCATTTTCACAGGGGTCATCACCCTTGTTTGCAAATTATAATCTGTCCAGTATTCAAAGTGGTGTTTATTTCTGCCCTTATGGTGCATCCAGCCATAGGAAAAACCGTATGTTTCACGCTCAGCCTCATGGGGTGAACGTGTGCCCTGATAATATTTACAGCCCTTGAGGAACTCCTCAGGGGAATATTTTGAAAGGTCATGCCTCAGACCCTGCCACAGTATGCCTGCTTTGTAGCAATTTTTTATTACTGCATGGCGATGTCTTGTAATGGTCTTGAAGTGTTCCCATGCCTTTATCAAAATGCTCATCTCCTCTGCCTTTATTCAACTGTCCTTATTATACTACTTTTAAAGGACGATTTCAACAGTCAAGCCGCCTGACAAACTGTGCAGTAAATCGCACAGGTCATTTTCTGCTGCCGCATATATCAAGCAGCGGACATTCACTGCAGCGTTCTCCCCTTGCTTTGCAATATTCACGTCCGAACAGCACAAGGCGGTGACAGAAGTCAGACGATCTTTCAGGGGGAAGTATCTTTCTCAGATCCTCCTCCACCTTTGCAGGCTCTTTATTTTTGGTAAGTCCAAGTCTGCCGCATATCCTTATACAATGGGTATCTGTGACCACCGCAGGCTTATGGAAAACGTCGCCCATAACAAGGTTTGCGGTTTTTCTGCCTATACCGGCAAGGGTGGTGAGTTTTTCTATGGTATCAGGTATCTCGCCGCCGAACTCCTCCATTATCTGTCTGCACATTGTTACGATAGAACGGGCTTTTGTCTTATAAAGACCGCAGGGACGTATTATCTCCTCGATATCTGCGACGTCGGCATTTGCGAAGTCCTCAATGGTCTTATATTTTGCAAAGAGGTCTTTTGTGACGATATTGACCCTTGCGTCTGTGCACTGTGCGGAAAGTCTGCCTGCTATCATAAGTTCATGGGGCTTTTTATAGTCAAGAGAGCATATCCCCTCGGGGTAGACCTGCTCAAGTCTTTCCACTATCATCAATGCACGTTCTTTCTTTGTCATTGGTACTGCTCCTTTGTTTATAAGTGCTTTATTACTATATATTGTACACTTTTTTGCAGGATTCGTCAACCAAAATTTCATATCAGGGACGATATTTCAGCGGGTTTGTGCGTTATATCGGCATAAAAATGCGTTTTGTCATTTTTGCAGGCTGAGACGGCTTTGGTCACTGTGCACTGATTTGTTGACATTTCACGGAAATTTTACACGAATTATGAATTTATAGTCGTGATTTTACTTCACATTTCAAAAAAAGACTATGATTTTTATACAATTTCAATAAAATTATGAAATTTTGCATTTTACCACTTGCAAATTGCAAAATAGTGTGCTATAATGTAACCATGATGTGCGGAACAAGTAAAAAAAGCCGTACACAATATTAATTTATAAGATGGGAGTTTTAATAATGGCTTTGAACAATGCTTATCTTGAAAGCGTGTATGAGAAGGTTGAGAAGAGAAATCCCGGCGAAAAGGAATTTCTCCAGGCAGTATATGAGGTGCTGGAAAGCCTCATTCCTGTTGTAGAGAAAAGACCTGACCTCGTTGAGGCAGGAATAATCGACAGAATAGTTGAACCTGAAAGACAGATCATTTTCCGTGTTCCTTGGGTAGATGACAACGGCAAGGTACAGGTAAACAGAGGTTTCAGAGTACAGTTCAACTCTGCTATAGGACCATACAAGGGCGGTATCAGACTTCACCCTTCAGTATGTGCATCAGTAATCAAGTTCCTCGGTTTTGAGCAGATCTTCAAGAACAGCCTTACAGGTCTTCCTATCGGCGGCGGTAAGGGTGGTTCAGACTTCGATCCTAAGGGCAAGTCTGACGGAGAAGTTATGAGATTCTGCCAGAGCTTTATGACAGAGCTTTGCAAGCACATCGGTGCTGACACAGACGTTCCTGCCGGTGATATCGGTACTGGTGCAAGAGAGATCGGCTATATGTTCGGTCAGTACAAGAGAATCAGAAACGAATTCACAGGCGTTCTTACAGGTAAGGGTCTTTCATACGGCGGATCACTTGCAAGAACAGAGGCTACTGGTTATGGTCTTTGCTACTACACATCTGAGATGATCAAGTGCATGAAGAATGAAACATTCGCAGGCAAGACAGTTGTTATCTCCGGTTCCGGTAACGTTGCTATCTACGCTACAGAGAAGGCTACAGAGCTGGGCGGCAAGGTAGTTGCACTTTCTGACTCTAACGGTTATGTATACGATCCAAACGGCATCAACCTTGATGTTGTTAAGCAGATCAAGGAAGTTGAGAGAGGCAGAATCAAGGAGTATGTAAACAGAGTACAGGGTGCTGAGTACCATGAGGGATGCAGCGGTATCTGGACTATCAAGTGCGACATCGCTCTTCCATGTGCTACACAGAACGAGATCAACGAAGAGTCAGCTAAGGCTCTCGTAGCTAACGGTGTATTTGCTGTTGCTGAGGGTGCTAATATGCCTTCAACTCCAGAGGCTATCGCTGTATTCCAGAATGCAGGCGTTCTCTTTGGACCAGCTAAGGCTGCTAACGCAGGCGGCGTTGCTACATCTGCTCTTGAGATGTCACAGAACAGCGAGAGACTTTCTTGGACATTTGAGGAAGTTGATGCTAAGCTCAAGAACATCATGACAAACATCTTCCACAACTCATACAATGCTGCTAAGGAGTACGGTCTTGAAGGCAACCTCGTTGCAGGTGCTAACATCGCAGGATTCCTGAAGGTAGCTGACGCTATGAAGTGGCAGGGTATCGCTTACTAATAAGAGCGTAATATCAAAGCTATATACAAAACGGACGGTTTTTTATGCCGTCCGTTTTTTGTTATATTTAAAAGACGCATGGGAACGTTCCCACACGTCTATTTCACCTGATTTTCCTTTATGATAACGCCACGCTCAAAGGCGGAGGCATTTTCAAGGGTGATATGGCTTATGGCAGAGAGTGCCTCTTCGGTGAAAAAGCCCTGATGAGAGGTCACTATCACGTTTGGAAATGACATGAGCCTTGCGGTAACTGAGCTTTCTAAGATATCCTCCTGTCGGTTCTCAAACACGTTCTCCGTTTCCTCTTCATAGACGTCAAGACCTACTCCATGGAACTTTCTGCTCCTTATGCCTTTTATAAGGTCCTCGGTGTTCACCAATGCACCTCTTGAGGTGTTCACAAAGACCACGTTATCTTTCATAAGAGAGATAGTTTCGGTATTTATAAGGTGGTAGCTTGCCTCGGTCAGCGGGCAATGGAGGGAGATAAGGTCGCTTTCTCTCAGGACTTCGCTAAGGGGATAATATTTCACGAAGTCAAGGTCGGGGTTCTGATAAACGTCATAGGCGATAACACGCATACCAAAGCCTTGGCATATCCTGCACATTGCTGCACCTATTTTGCCTGTGCCTATTATTCCAGCGGTCTTGCCGTGAAAGTCAAGTCCCATAAGACCGTTAAGGCTGAAATTGTTTTCCCTGACCTTTATATAACCCTTGTGTATCCTTCTTGTGACTGCCAAAGCCAATGCCATGGCGTGTTCTGCCACCGCCTCAGGGGAATAGCCCGGCACTCTCAGCACTGTTATGCCATACTTATCGGCGGCTTTCACGTCAACGTTGTTATAGCCTGCACATCTCATAAGCAAAAGATTTACTCCATGCTCATGCAGCCTTCTGAGCACGTCTGCTGTTACCGCTGAGCTGACGAATGCACAGACGCCCTCGCAGCCCTCGGCAAGCTTGGCGGTCTCCGGCGTCAGGTCTGCCTCAAGATAGACGTTCTCTATATCGGGATAGTTCTTTCGCTCCTTTTCAAAAGAGTCTATATCATACTGCTTTGCGTCATAAAATATTATTTTCATACTGCGTCCTCCTTCTTTTATTCTTTTGTATTTTTTACAGGTCTTTATAAAATTATACGTTTTTTGCCTTTATAAACTAGAATTATCAAAGGTTGACAATTATGCGTAAATACGTTATAATATAAAGAGTAAATACGTTATAATATAAAGAAAAGAGTGTGGGGTTTTCTGCATTGGATAATACTGCATTATAGGGAAAGGGCGTCATAACAATGTCACAGTTTTCAGAGCTTTTGAAAGAGCATATAAACAAAAAAGATATAACTATAAAAGCTCTTGCTGAAAAGTGCGGTATCGACAGAACGTATCTGCACAAGATATTGAAAGGCGAAAGAAAAGTTCCTAATCAGGCTTTTGTGAACAACATAAGCTTACAGCTGATGCTGTCGGCGGAGGACAGGAGCAAGCTTGTGGAGCTTTACAACATTTCCGAAATGGGCGAGGACGTTTACAATCGCCGCAGGCAGGTATCCAAAATAATCCACGACATGGCAAACACCAACATGGAGGACGCTGACGTGCTTGAATTCAAGACGGAAGTGGACATTGACTCTGTTCCTGAGATATCTATCTACACTGACAAGAGAGAGCTTAGGAAAAATCTTCAGGTGCTTATATGCAGTGATGTGCAAAAAGGTTCAGACATTCAGGTCATTGCTCAGCCTACGGACTATCTTTCTTCCCTGCTGGCTGCCACTGCTGAGGGCAGCGAATCGGTTATAAACCACCTGTTTTTCTTTGACAACACGGCTGGGAACAACATACCTGACAAGTATAATCTTGATATTTTCCCGTGCATATGTCATCTGGCACAAAAACATGAGAAATACGAGCCTCTTTACTACTACGAAAGTGCATCGGCATACTACAATTCAACTAACATCATGCCGAACATCATCATAACAAACAACTTTCTCATCAGGACTGACGGCGACTACTGCGAGGGCGTTATTTACAAGTCAAAACCTATGGTGGATTTTTATATGCGGCAGTTCGACAAGCTAAAGAGCAAATGCTCAAAGCTCCTTGACCATGCTGCAGATATTTTTGAGAATGTTTATTTTTGGTATGGCGACAAGGCAAACTTCATAAGCATGGATTTTCAGCCTTGCACGATGCTGTGTCTTACTGAGGATATTTACGATGCACACGCTTTGCTGCCGGCAGGTGCAAAGGAATTTGTAAAGGAAAAGCTTGCGTTGGGCAGAAAGGCACTGCTTGAAAGCAAGTTCATGAACCTGTTCAGCGAAAAGGGATTGGCAGAGTTCATGGCGACAGGTGAGATATTTGAACTGCCTAGGAACGCCTACACTTATCCTACACTTGCGGAGAGAAAAATAATGCTGCAAATTATGATATCCCTTTGTGAAAGCGGCATGGCGGACTACAGGATAATAAAGGACGATAATTTTGCGGTTTCGAAAAATCTTTGCCTGAACGTATCGGAAAACACCAGCCTTAACGTGGTGGCGAGAAACAACTGCTTTTCTGATTTTTCATACATGAAAATAAACGAAACCAGCATTATTCAGGCGTTTTGGGATTATTACAAATATTTCACGGAAACTGACGCTGTATGCTCTCACGAGGAAACTATCGCTATCATGCGGTCTTATTTGTAAAAACAAAGAGGGCGACACAAAGCCGCCCGTGGATAATCATTCAAGCTGTTCACGCATAAGAGTGAGCATCTTTTTTTCACGCCTTGACACCTGCACCTGCGTCATGCCGAGGCTTTTTGCCGTTTGCACCTGAGTTTTGTTCTGAAAATATCTCAGATATATAAGCTTTCTGTCCTCTGCGTCAAGAGAGGATATGACCTGACGGAGAGAAAGCCTGTCCGCTATCTCTATATCGGGAGCGTCAACCGGGATATCTATTTGACCGTGGCGGTCATCGTCATCAGAGCTGTCTGTAAGGCTCACAGGCGGGAGGGCAACGTTCATTGCAAGGGTGACAGCCTCTTCGCTTTCTCCTGACAGGCCGCAAAGCTCGCTGACTGTAGGCTCTCTGCCATGCTCAAGGGAAAAATGCTCACGCTCTCTGGCAAGCCGCATGGAAAGCTCCTTTATGCTCCGTGACACTTTTATCGTGCCGCCGTCACGGAAAAGCCTTTTTATCTCACCCAAGATAACAGGTACGGCATAGGTGGAGAACTTAACTCCCCGATCGCTGTCAAAGGCTTTGGCGGCTTTCACAAGACCTATACAGCCTGCACCGTAGAGGTCGTCATACTCTATGCCACGGTTTCTGAAACGGTTCGCACACAGGTGAACAAGCCCCAGATTTTCCTCTGCAAGAGGGGTCTGAACCATGCTGCTCATTTTATACTCTTTCTTTCAATGTCTTTTCAAGAACAAGGGTCGTCCCTTCGCCCAGCTTGCTGCGGACTTTTACCTTATCCATAAAGCTTTCCATGACCGCAAAGCCAAGGCCTGCCCTTTCCTCTTCAGGTGCGGTGGTGAAAAGCGGCTGCATAGCCTGCTCGATATCTGCAATACCGCAGCCTTTATCCCTTATTTTTATGTAGACGTGTCTATCCTCGAATATCCTTATCTGCATGAATATCTCGCCTAGGGTATTTCGGTATCCGTGGACAATGGCGTTTGTAACGCCCTCTGACACGGCGGTCTTGACATCTGCCAGCTCATCGATCTGCGGGTCAAGCTGTGCAAGGAAACCACTGACTGCAACTCTAGCAAAGCGTTCATTTTCAGAATAGCTGGGAAAACTGACCTTCATTTCATTAAGGGGCTTGCGTTTCAATTTTATCACTCTCCTTTTTTTCGGCGTCTTCACCGTTTTCCTGCGGCCCTTTGACGTCGGTATCCTTTTCTTTTATATAAGGCGAAATATCCGTCACTATCCTTGTGAGCCTGTGTATGCCTGCAAGCTGCAAGACCTTTCGGATATAGGCAGGGGGATCAGCCACCACCACCTCGCCGTCCATTTCTGACATTATCTTATATCTGCCCATAACAAGCCCTATACCTGAGCTGTCCATAAAAGTGACTTTGGAATAATCGAGAACGAGGGTAAGGGGGTTATGATTTCTTATGGCTTTGTCTATCTCTCCTCTGAAATATTTAGCGGTATGGTGGTCGATATCGCCGCATATCTCTGCCACAAGAGTTCTGGCTGACGGATAGTTTTTTATCTCCACATTCATGCTTTATCAGTCCTTTCATATTTTCGTTTTATCCGCTTAAAATATATTATCACTTAAAGTGGGATTTTTTTGTCGCATTATTGGTTGACAGAAAAAAGGGCATAAAAAAGCAGAGATACACTTTTTGTGTATCTCTGCACTGCATTTTATAAGTCTAATTCTTTTTCGATTTCCTCAATGGAATGGCTTACAGGATATCTTTTATACTCCTCAATTTTCTCATTATATATCCCAATGTCGATTTCGTCTTCGATACGCTCCAGCACAGATTGTTTCATAAATTCTGAAACCGTGACACCGTGCATATCTGCATAAGCAGAGCAAAAAGCAGGGACACACAACTAGTGTATCCCTGCAGCGGAGAATAATTATTATAAGACAAAAACTTCGTCTTAAAGTCCATTAGGATTATTCTTAATGAAGTTCCAGCTGTCTGCTGTCATTTCATCAAGGTCATACTGTGCCTCCCAGCCGAATACCTTCTTTGCCTTTGTGGTATCAGCATAGCAAGTTGCAAGGTCGCCTGCACGTCTTGGCTTAACAACGTAAGGGAGTTCCTTTCCGCAAGCCTTTTCAAAGCTGTGAAGAACGTCAAAAACGCTTGAGCCTTTTCCTGTGCCGAGGTTTACTGCCTCAACGCCCTTGTTTTCCATTACATACTTGACTGCACAAAGGTGACCCTTTGCAAGGTCAACAACGTGGATATAATCTCTTACGCCTGTTCCGTCCGGGGTATCGTAATCATCACCGAACACGCCAAGCTTTTCAAGCTTGCCCACTGCTACCTGACAAATATATGGGAGCAGGTTGTTAGGGATACCGTTAGGGTCTTCACCTATAAGACCGCTCTTGTGTGCACCGATAGGATTGAAGTATCTGAGCAGTGAAACTGACCAGTCGTTGTCGGAAACATATACATCTCTAAGTATCTGCTCTATCATTACCTTTGTATAGCCGTAAGGGTTCGTTGCAGAAGTCGGCATATCCTCAGTGTAAGGAGCTTTGTTCACAGGACCGTAAACTGTTGCGGAAGAAGAGAAAACTATCTTCTTGCAGCCGTATTTTCTCATTGCCTTGATAAGCATGAGAGTGCCTGTTATGTTGTTGTGATAATATTCAACAGGTTTCTGAACGGATTCGCCAACTGCTTTAAGACCTGCGAAATGTATAACTGCGTCGATCTTGTTTTCCTCAAAGATCTTTTCCACAGCCGCAAGGTCAAGAAGGTCTGCCTCATAGAATCCAAAATCCTTGCCTGTTATCTTCTTTATTCTGTTAAGAGCCTCAGGCTTTGAGTTTGAAAAGTTATCTACTATGACCACTTCATAGCCTGCCTCAAGCAGCTCAACGCAGGTGTGGCTGCCGATAAATCCTGCTCCGCCTGTAACGAGTATTTTTGCCATATTCATTACCTCCCGATGTTTTTGTGTTAGCCCATTGGCTTTCTACATTTACATTATACCATATTTTCACGGCTTTGCAATACCCTTTTTGTTTCAAATACATGGATTTTTGTTGCAAAGCACGAAAAAATGTGCTATCATATCTATGAAAAAAGTTCACTGCAAGGAGGTCAGAGCATGAATACAGACCGTCATTCCTTTAAATCAGACCAGACAGACGCACTTTCTCTGTCGGTATACAACGTGGGGTATGAAAAATGTCAGGGGCTGCACAGCTGGGGCAGCGGAGTCCGTGACCATTATCTTTTGCACCATATCATAAGCGGCAAGGGTATATACAAGACGCCTCAGGGGGAATATCACCTCAGTGCAGGGGACACATTCCTTATTTATCCCTACACGGTGATAACCTACACCGCCGACAAGGACGACCCGTGGGAATACTACTGGGCAGGGTTCAACGGCTCGGACGCTGAATTTATCCTTGACCGTGCTGGTTTTACAAGGGAATGTCCTGTTATCTCAGCAGATTTCGGCAGCGAGCTTAAAGACAGTCTTGAACGCATTTACCGTCTAAGCGGCAACAGCAGTTCTGATCTTGTGAAAATGACTGGTCAGCTTTACATCACTTTGGGCATACTTATGGAGCGGTCAGGCAGCCAGAGCCGTTCGGGGGGCACTGCAAAGGGATATGTCACAAAGGCGAAAAACTACATTGCTCACAACTACACCCTTGGCATAGGAGTAGAGAACGCCGCTGATTTCGTGGGGGTGAGCCGTGCCACACTCTACCGTGCTTTCATGGAATATGAGGGGCTATCCCCTGCTCAGTATCTCAGCGATTTTCGTGTGAACGCTGCCTGCCGTCTTTTGGAAGAAACTGAGCTGCCTGTATCGGCTGTTGCAAGGTCGGTGGGGTATGGTGACAGCCTTTATTTTTCAAGGATATTCCATAAGACAAAGGGCGTTTCGCCTAAGGGATACAGGGCTGCCGCTTTGTGTACAAAAGGTGAAAACAAGGCGTTTTCGGTTGACAAGGGTATGTAAATGAGATATAATAAGGGAGTATAATCAGCTACGAAAGGGTCTTAAACAATGAATTTCTTTATGGTCGGCTCGTTTTTCATGCTTTTCATGCTAAACGCAGGCTGGACTTCAAATTATGTCATAAAACTTGCAGGATTTTTATTTTTTGCAGTGGGAACGGCTGAGGCGGCTGAACGCACTGAGGCTTTTGCACATCTCAAAAAGCCTGCTTACACTTCTTCCGCTATGTGCGGTCTTGCGGTGGTTTGTCAGCTGCTTTTAAAACTCCTTGCACCTGTGGCAATGGCTGTGAACGTTATAAGCATTTTGCTTTCGGCGGCGACTGTATATATGTCCCTCAATCTTATGAGAATGTTCCTTGTGGCTTTGGACAGTCACAGAGAGCTTGTGGAGGACGTTTCAAACATTGTAAGACTTCAGGGCAGCTTTAACAAGCTTGCTCTTATGACGCTTATTTACTTTGGCGGCGACCTGCTCAACAGGCTCATACCAATAGAGTTTGTTACCACCCTTACGGGCGTTATTGCAGCGATAGCAAAGATACTGGTGTATATTTTCCTGCTTATCATGCTTTACAACTTCAACAAGCTGAGAACAGACTATGAAAACCGCCGTGAAAGAGAAAACAAATAGGACAGCACCAAGGACGTCATGTTCACAAATGGCGTTCTGTTTTATGTTATAAAGAAACCAAGAGCAGCAAAGGATAGGAGAACAGAAAATGATATCTATTATAATACCTAGCTATAACGAGGAGGGCAACGTGGCAAGATGTGCCTCTGTTGTGTCAAAGCTCCTCAGCGAGAACGGTATAGACTATGAGCTTGTTTTTGTAAACGACGGCTCAAAGGACAAGACGTGGGAGATAATCTCAAACCTCGCACGCAATGACGAACACATTGTGGGCGTGAACTTTTCAAGAAACTTCGGCAAGGAAAGTGCGATCTTTGCAGGTCTTAAAACGGCGAGAGGCGATGCCTGCGTACTGCTGGACTGCGACTTGCAGTTCCCGCCTGATGTTATAATCGAAATGTACAACATATGGAAAAACAATGATGTTGACATTGTTGAGGGCAGAAAAAATTCCCGTGGAAAGGAAAACCCTGTATACAAGTTTTTTTCACTGTGGTTTTACAAGATGATAAACAAGTCCAGCGGACTTGACATGGAGGCTGCCTCTGACTTCAAACTTCTTGACAGGGCTGTTGTGGATTCCCTTAACGCAATGCCTGAGAGGCTCACGTTTTTCAGAGCGATGTCAAGCTGGGTAGGCTACAAGACTGAGCGTGTCTACTTTGATGTTGCAGACAGAGAGGTGGGCGAGTCAAAGTGGTCTGTGAAGGGGCTTTTCAAGTTCGCAATAAACAGCATAACGTCATTCACCTCCGCACCATTGCAGGCGGTAACGGTATGCGGTGTTATAACGTTTATTTTCTCTGTCGTACTGGGACTTCACACCCTTATAAAAAAGCTTATCGGTGCATCGGCGGTAGGATTTTCAACGGTCATAATCTTGCAGCTGCTCACTTCGAGCATTATAATGTTCAGTCTTGGAATAATAGGCTTTTATCTCTCAAAGATATACGAGGAGATAAAGCAGCGACCTAGGTACATAATCCGTGATATCATAAGAAAAGACGACGAGGAGAAAAAGAATGGAAAAGACTAAAAGCTCTCCCCTTTCATTCATAAAAAAATGGTGCTATGACAAGCGGCTGTATTTTCTTGTATTCTTTCTGCCTGTGGCGATAATGTTTTCAGCCTACGCATTTTTCAAGATACACCCTATCGGCGACAGCTCGGTGCTTGTGCTTGACCTGAACGGACAGTATGTTTACTATTACGAGCAGTTCCGTGACGCTTTCCACGGCAACGGCAGTTTTATATACAACTGGTCACGAAACCTCAGCGGAGAAATGTTCGGTGTGTTTGCATATTATCTTGCAAGCCCTTTTATGCTGATACTTGTGCTGCTGCCGAGAACGATGATGGCGACCTCTATCCTTATTTTACAGCTTGCAAAGATAGGAACGGCGGCGGTAACGTTCATGTTCTTCCTGAAAAAGATATCACCGCAAAAGCCTAAGACTATTTCCCTTGTGGTCTTTCCGACCATGTATGCACTTATGTCATACATGGTGGTACAGCTTATGGATCCTATGTGGCTTGACGGACTTATATATCTGCCGCTCATATGCTGGGGCGTTCACAGGCTCGTCGACGAGGGCAAGCTCGTGCCTTATATCCTGCCCCTTGCTCTTATGTTCATTGCACATTTCTATATCGGCTACATGGTGGGAATTTTCACGTTCTTCTATTTCTGTTGGTACTGTCTTTCAAGAGAGGGCAGGATCCTGCCGAAGAAGTTCTTCTCACGCTGCGTGGCTTTTGGTATGGGCACGCTGGTTGCTCTTATGTGTGCGGCGTTCGTTCTTATACCGGTTTACAACTCGCTGAAACTGGGCAAGTTTGAATTCACTGACCCTGATTTTTCTCTTGCAACACAGTTCGATTTTCTTACGTTCATAACAAAGCTTTTCCCAATGTCATATGACACAGTTTACCCTGAGGGTATGCCTATGATATACTGCGGAACGGCTGTATTGATACTTGTTCCGCTGTTCTTCATGAACGACAGGATAACAATGAAAGAAAAGACCTCCACAGGTCTGCTCACTTTCCTGCTTGTTATACTAATGTATATAAAGCCTGCGGACATGGCGATGCACGGTTTCCAAGTGCCGAACTGGCTGCCTTACAGATATTCTTTCATATTCTCGTTCCTTATGATAGTAATGGCGTTCAGGGCGTTTGAGAACCTTGAGGGCGTTACGGCAAAGAATATCGGCGGAATTTTCTTCGGACTTATGGTATTCCTATTCTGGTGCGAGCGAGAGAATTACGCTCACTTCCAGCTTTTTGAAACCAAGACAAGCGAAACAGGCGACACCACAAATGTGATACAGGGCATATGGGTATCAATGATAGCACTGGCGGCATATTTTGCACTTTTCTATCTTATCAAGAAATATCCAAAGTCAAAGGCAGTTTGCATTGTAATGGTGGGTGTTCTTTCGGTGGAGCTTTTTGCAAACAGTGCAGACACTATCGACAAGATAGACACTGACGTTGCATACAGCAAGTACACTTCCTATGAGCCTTACATGACGCAGACGAGAAACGCTGTATCAATGATGAAAGAATATGACCCGTCGCTCTTTTACCGCATGGAGGCGACTTTCCACAGAACTGTAAACGACCCTATCGGAACAGGCTACAAGGGTATTTCACACTCCAGCTCAACAATGAACGCACCTGCACTTATGATGCTCCACAAGCTTGGCTATGCTTACGGCGGTCACTACACAAAATATGACGGCACAACGTTCATGACGGACGCTTTGTTTGACATAAAATATCTTATGGACAAAACGGGCAACACTTCTTTTGTGGGCACAAGAGTGAAAGTCCCTGAGGAATACAAGCTCACCACAGAATACACTGAGGGCGACGCAACGTATAAATTCTACAACAACCCTAACGCTCTCGGTCTTGGCATGGTATCTTCAACGAGCATTGAGGACGTAAAGCTTTCCGAGGACAATCCTTTTGAAAATCAGAACATGATATTCAATGCTCTGGCAGGCACAACAAAGGAATATTTCACAAAGATACCTGTTATAAACAGCGAAATGGAGAACGTTTCTACATCTCAGCTCACTGACGGTCACACGAAATATTTCCCTACTGACACTTCAAATGCAGAATGTCACGTTGACTATGTTGTGAAAATGGACAAGGATTCATACCTTTATATGTATCTTCCTACCAAATATGAGCGTTCCTGCAATGTTTGGATACAAGACGAGGACGATTATATCGACGGCTCTGAGCCTATGGAATATGCAGGTCAGTTCTTTGTGGGCGACAATTATTCTATACTCAATCTTGGCAAATTCTACGAGGGTCAGGAACTGAGGATACGCATAACGGTAGCGAACGACGACAACGAGGCATACTGGAAAGATCAGCTTTTCTACACCTTTGATTATGACAGCTTTGCACAGACCTGTGCGGATATGCAGAAAAACGTGCTTGATGTCACAAGCTTTGACGACACTTATCTTGAGGGCACTGTGAATGCTGAAAACAGCGGCTCGGTACTGTTCACAACGATACCGTATGAAAATGGCTGGACTATCACAGTGAACGGCAAAAAGGTGACGGCTGAAAAGTCACTTGACAGCCTTATCACTATCCCACTTGAGCAGGGCGAAAACAAGATAACGATGAAGTTCTCACCTGACTACTGGAATGTATCGCTTATTATAACAGGCTTTGGCGTTGTTTTGCTGGTGCTCATATTCCTGTTTGAATACAAGCGTGGAAAAGTCATGAAAAAGGTGCTTGCAAAAGCTAACTTTACGGCTGAGAGCAGTGAGAAAGCCACAACGCCTGTGATAAATGACACAAATGATACAACGGACGAGCCTCTCAGAATATACCGTCCTGACGATGATGACGACGAAAAACTCAGGCACATCAACGAGATGATGAAAAATATTCTCGACGAGGACAAGGATAGCGGCAAAAACGATAAATAGCGACGAAAGTTGCGAAAAAAATCTATTGACAAGACTTTTGTAAAATAGTATTATAATAGGGACGGAAATTCTATCCGCCCCTATTTTTTCGGACAGCAGATAAAGACTTCACAAATGAAAGGACTAATCAAAATGGCAAAAAAGATCTACACAAAAAAGCTTACATACGCAGGAATGTCCCTGTGCCTGCTGAGTTTTTTCGCATTTATCCTCTCGGCAGCAGGTGCTCTTGCTGACCCTGTGGGAAAGCTCGTTTACAACAACATTTTCAAAAACAAGATAGACTTTATGTTCACCCCCGACATTTTCGCTTATGTGAACATTTACGGTCTGAGCTGTGCACTGGTGATATTCAGCCTTGTGGCATTTTTCACGTCTGCAAGGGCTAAGGGCAAGAAAAAGATAGACGGTGCGTTCGCAGGCTTTCTTATTCTTTTCCCACTGGTGGTAATGATAACAAAGGGCATAATGATATACTATGTTATGGTAAAAGGTCACTTCTCAAACGCTATCACAAGAGGCTACGACAATGACAAATTCAGGGTAGCACTTTCACTTGCTGACGATGTTCTGCCGTTCATTGCAGCTTTCCTGCTTTTCATAGGCGGACTTGTTATTGCAGGCAGACTTATGGGCGAGGATTTTGCAGTTGAGATACCGGTGGCAGCAAAGACGCCTGACAGCACTCCTGCACCCATACCAATGGCTGCACCTCAGGAGCAGAGCTTTGTTCAGCCCGACATAACCCAGTTTAGAAAGCCTGACAATGCTGAGCCTGTTATGTCACAGGGCGTAACAGAGCCTGAGATATCACAGGAGATACCACAGCAGACAGAAGTCGCTGAACCAGCAGACACGGCTGAACAGTCTGCCGTAGAAAAGTGTCCGCACTGCGGTTCAGAGCTGAAAAGCGGAGCAAAATTCTGTAGTGTTTGCGGAAACAAGATCTAAGGCAACACATATACACTTACATAAAAAAATACGGCATATGCCACTTTTTCGGTGACATATGCCGTATTTGATTTTTATTAGTTTGCTGTGCTCTGACTTGTAAGACCATGCTTTACTCTATCACGAACTTCCGCTCTCTTTGCGTCATTGAATCTGTCAAGCGTTCCCACAAGATAGCCTGTTATCCTTCTTATCCTCTGAAAAGGAACATCTGCAAAGTGATAGTCAACGTCAACAAAGTCGCCGTCTATTTTAAGGTCTATCGCCTCGATAGTCTTTTCAGGATAAAGTTTCTGTGCCCTGTCGATATAAGAATTTATCTCCGCCTGCGACATTTCGCCGCCTGTTACGTTCACGTTTACCATTTTACCATTACCTCCGTTTTCTCCACTATCTATACATATTGTAACTGTGATAAAAGAATACCACAATATCTTGTATTTGTCAATAGTGAATACCAACAAAGCAGGCGGTTACGATTTGTGTGGTATGACAGCTTTATCTGCCTTTCATTTCCTCTCTTATGCTTTTCCAGTCGGGGCAGAATTTTTCCACCAGTGCCCAGAAATCCTTGCTGTGATCCATATGGACAAGGTGGCAAAGCTCGTGCAGGCAGACGTAGTCTATGCACTCTCGGCGAAAGACGATAAGCTTTGAATTTATGGAGATATGCCTGTTCGAGATACATCTTCCCCAGCTTGCGGTCAGGGGTTTTATTGTGACCTTATTGGGTACAAGCCCTGTGGCGTCGGACATTTTCTGCATACTGCGTGTTATCTCGGCGACAGTCAGGTCATTAATGAATTTTGTGGTCTGCTCTTTCACATAATCCCTGTCGCTTGTTTTGTTCACGGCAATGACAAGCTTGTCATTCTCTATCCTTGGCTGAAAATACTTATCAGCCTGAACCAAAGTCAGAGTAAGAAAGCTGCCAAGCAGCCGCAGCTTTTCGCCGTCGCAAAATTTCTTTGGCAGACCAACGGCTGCCTTGTCGCTCTGCTCTTTTATCCAGCCAAGGTTGTTGTTTATAAAGCTTTCAAGCTGCTGTTTTGAGCAGCCGTAGGGCACACGCACCGTCAAAGTGCCGTCACGCATTCCCATAGCAAGGCGGTTTCGTTTCGCCACATCAAGGACGAAATCCACACGCTGTCCGTTTTTATCGGTAATAAAAGTATTATATTTCGGCACTCAGAACGCTCCTTTCTGCCCCGAATATCCAAAAACGCCGCACAAAGAACTGTGCGGCGTTGTATTTTACCACTGTACTGCTATAGAACTGTCCGTAGTAAGATAATCCTTATAGATATATCCTGTGAGAGGGCCGTCTATGTTCATAAATGTTATCTTCACATATCCGTTATCCTCATATTCAAGGACGTTTACCTCAACGCCAGGGGACATACAAACTATGTTCTCGGCCTCATTATCAGGTGCAACATGGAGATAAGCATACTCAGTAACATACATGACCTCAAGCACATCTGTCTGACTGGAATCGTCTGTAACGTCTGTTACCGCACCGCTTTCGGCTGAGCTGTCATCTTCCACAGCGGAAGTATCGGCAGGGGCTGAACTTTCCGCAGGCTCAGGCACGGACTCATCAGTATTTATAGTCGCAGTATTTATTCCCTTAGGCACTTCTGAACTGTTGCTTGCGAAAAGACCCTTTGCAAGCAGAAGTATCACGCACAGCACAAATATGCCAACAACGATTATTGCGACAACGCTTGCTGCATTTCCCGAAGTTTTGCGGGAAACGTTATTCTTGTTATTATCCATATCATACACGGCACAAGCCGCCGCATTTCGCCTCCTTTTGCAGGAACGACCCTGCGTACCTGCCAATAGGGCAAAGGTACATACATACATTATAATATTTTTTGCTCCTTATGTCAATGACAGTTTAATTACAATATTGTCACAAACGGCGAACTTCCACACCTTTCAGGCGTTTTTCTCCATATTTACGCAATTATTTTGACAATATAGCCAAATAGGGGTTTGCTAATTTGATTAAAATACATATTAACAAAATGAACGAAATATGTTATAATGAATTATGTACAGTGTATAAAAGAGGGAGGCAGGAATTTGCAAAAGAGAATAATCTGCGGTGCAGTGTCTGCGGCAATGTTTCTGACCCTTTTTTCTGCCTGCGGTCTGCCCAGTGGGAAAGCAACAGATATTGTAAACGTTCCCTCTGCCACTGAGATCGAGGCGGATAATAACAGCCCTGCAAAGATATTTTTTTCGGCATGGAACGGCAAAGAGATAACGCCTGAAACTGCAAAAGAGTATGATATGCTTTTTATGGACTCATCAGAAGAAAGCGATATGCGGTGGGCTGAGTTCTGCGAGTGCGTGAAAAACGGCACTGAGGCTGAGATAACCTTATGCACAAGCACGCAGGTGATACACGCTGAAAACTCACTGGAGGGTGACAATGGGATACTTACAGTGGATTCTGAAGATCTTTCTGACGGCAGTTTGAAGATATCCTCACAAAAGCTGTCCTCTGACTGTCTTTACAACGTTTATGAGGACGGTATGACGGTGTATTATGCCGGCAGCAGGCGGATATATCAGACTGAGACCGTTACAGATCAGCTTACTGACGTGCCTTTTGAACAAAAGGTATACGAATGCAGCTGCGACGCAAATATGACGTTCCCATATCAGAAGATGTTTTCAAACTATAATGATTTCAACGAATATTTCGTGAAATATAACGGTGAACTGCAAATACAGCAAATGAAAAAGGATATGGAGGCTTTCGAGAAAGAGGGCGGCTTTAACACCCATGTGGTTTTTCTCAGGGGCGAGCTTTCGGGATATGAGTACATAGACTATCATGTAGTAAGGGCGGTCAAGGACAAGGATTCTCTTTTCATATATGTTGCCAAGGAGATACCTGAGAACAAGGACGGAGCGACTGCGAAAAGGCAGATAACGGTAACGATCCCGTCTGAATATCTTGATGAGATAAATCCAAAGAATATAAACTGGATAGTTTTTACACAGGAATAGTATAGTAATGCTGGGCGGCTTTTAGTCGCCCTGTTTTTATTTTGACGATACAAATGCCGAAAGTTGACAGACAAAAGCATTAGTATTATAATAAAGTCAACGCCGACAGCTTTGTGCGGTGTTGCTCTATAAAAGACCGCAAGGAGAAATTTTTATGAAACTTTTTTATCCTGAGATATTTGAAAAATTTATCTGCACAGGTTCACAGTGTTCTGACAACTGCTGCATGACCGACTGGGACATTGAGATAGACGACGGCACTTACGGCTTTTACAAAAAGCTTGACAATGATATCGGCAGAAAATTTCTGAACTCTGTCACAGAAGAGGACGGCGTGAAATACCTTGTCCACTGTGACGGCAAGTGCCCAATGCTCAATGAAAAGGGGTTGTGCTCTGTGCAGCTTGCATACGGTGAGGAAAACATTTCCGACATATGCCGTGAGCACCCAAGGTTTTACGAATGGTTCGGGGATTACAAAGAGGCAGGTGTGGGTCTTGCCTGTGAAGAGGCTGTGAGAATGTATCTTTCTGACGCCGAGCCTGTGAGGTTTTTCACAAAAGAGATAAGCGAAGAGCCTGACGATCTTGAGTTTGACCCTGAGCTGCTTGAAATAATGCTTTTTGCACGAAAAGCATTTATCGACCTGCTGCAAAACAGAGAAATTTCACTTCATGACAGGCTGACAAACGTTCTGTCAGCAGCGGCTGAGATACAAGCTGCACTTGACGACGAGGATATTGAGGACATAAGACCCATTGCGGAGGAGCTTTATGACCCTGAGGTAATAGCGGAACGTGCAAAAAGTCTTGAAAAGGCTGTGCCTGAAAAGCCTTTGGCTGCCGCTGAAAATATGCTTTTTTATCTTGAACATCTTGACTTTATCGGCGACACACTGCCCCTGCAGATAAAGGACGCAAGCCGTTTCGTAAAAAAGCTTTCCGCACCTGTCAAGGCTCAGGCTGGGGGCGAGTACGAAAAGCTTGCGGTGTATTTTGTATACAGGTATTTTCTGAAAGCGGTAAGAGATTTCGACCTGCTTTCAAAGATAAAAGCCATGCTGGTGTTCGTTTTTGCCGCAGAGGTCATAAACGTCAGCCGTGAGCAGGACACTGCCGCACGCTTTGAAACTGTCAAGGAGCTTTGCAAGGAGATAGAATACTCCGGCGACAACATGGACAGGATATACGATGACAGCTATCTTTCAGACTGCTTTTCAGACGCCGCAATGCTTGCACTTCTGAAATGGTCGAACTAAAGGAGCAGATAGCCAAGCCCAAGGAGCAGCTTTACGTCTGCACCCTGCTTGTATAATATGTAAATAAGCAGACCGATGAGGGCTTTTTCCTCGTCTATCTTGATATTGCCAAGACTGCCCCCAAGCAGGCTGCCAAGTGCAGAGCTGCTTTGAGGGGCTTTTTGCGTGGACTGACTGCTGTGAGGCTCTTCTGCTTTTGGCGGTGCAGCTTGTGCAGGCTGTTCATTGCCGCCAACTATGCTCCGTGAACGCCTTTGCATTTCCCTCACACGCCTTATCGCCTCTTCCTGCATGGTAGTGAAATTATTGTCATCAGAATAAGCCAAGCAGATCACCTCCCAAAAGTCCGCTTTCTTTAAGTGCGGGATAGACCGCAAAAAGCTTGAATATTTTTATGAGCCTGTCTATTTTCACCTGATTTTCTTCTTTCAGCAGCGGTCTTAACGCCATGAGCAGCTGGATATTTTTATCAGGCTTTGACGCCGACTGCATTATGCCTTGAAGTTTCATAAGCTTTGCAATGTCAAAGCCGCCCCCCTGCGGAGGTTGGGCAGGCTTGGTCTCCTGAGGCGGAGAGATACCCCCTAAGCTTTGCAGCAGCTGGGAAAAGTCCATGTTCTGAGCGTCCTGCTGAGGCGGAGTTTCGCTTTGACTGCCGCCCTCCGCCGTGAGCATATCCGCAAGCTCTTTTATCTGTTTCATGCTTTCCTCGTCATTGAGCACATTCTGTATTTTATTCATCAGATCGTCCAATTATTTCACCGCCTGTTCAAGCTTTGACTTATGACTTCTATTTGCCCTGAAGTTTTTTGAAAATAGCCCTTGCCTGAGGAGATGAGAGCACCTTTTCGGCAGTTTTCGGGTCTGACAGGGCTTTTTGCAGCATCATTGCCTCGTTCTGCGGCATACCCTGGAGTGCTCTGTCATAAACGCCGCTTTCAAGCTGGTTTTTAAGCACATCAGGAGTAGTGCCGAGCTTTTTTGAGGCAACGTTGAGAAGTGCCTGCATGGTCTTAGGATTCATGGAATTAAAGCTGTTTGCTGTGCTCATAAAAAATTCTCCTTTTTTCTATAGTATTTATAAATATTTATGTTATAATAGTAAGCGTTATAACTGAGTTATCATATTGTAAAAGGGGTGTGACCTTGAGAATAATCGTTTTTTCGGATACTCACGGCAATTATTCCGCAATGCACAAGATCTTCAAGAGGAACGGCGACGCTGATCTGTTTATTTTTCTTGGCGACGGTGAGCGTGACCTTGACAGCCTCAGGGTGCAGTATCTTGACAAGAAGATAGTAAACGTATCAGGAAACTGCGACTTTGCATCGCTTACTCCCGAAAATGATATTTACATGACCGACAACGGCATAAAGATATTTTTCACCCACGGTCACAAGTGGGGCGTTAAATATTCTACTGACAGGCTTTTTTACAAGGCTAAGGAGATAGGTGCTCAGATAGCACTGTTTGGTCACACGCACTGCCGTTATTATGCTTATGAAGAGGGCGTGCATATCCTTAATCCCGGAAGTGCCGGTGCACCTAGAGACGGCAAGCCTGCAAGCTACGCTTATATCGACATCACAAAGGACGGCGGCATATTCTGTAGTCATGTTGACCTATAATATGCGTCAGCGTGAGATATTGTTAAAATAAAAAGCGGACGAACACTTATCATGTTCGCCCGCATTTTTTATGCAAACTTTATTCTGATATCTCTTTTCTTACCCTTTCAAGCTCATCAAGGAACATCTGATCCGCATGGCTCAGGCGGTAGTTGCTCTGATAGATAAGAACGTCTTTATTTGTCTTTTTGAAATTAGGACATTTTCTCTGCACAAGGCCGTAGCGTTTCAATATCTCCTTTGGCAGAGGACTTACCCACATGAACGAGTCAGGACAGGCTGAAAGTATATCGAACTGGCTGCCTCTCTCATAAACGTAAACGTGTCTGCTGTGATTATTCATTTCGGCGTTTTTCTTCTGATATGCCGCTGAGATATTCGGCACGATATTGTCGCCGTGCAAGACCTCTATGTATTTATCAAGGACAGTTTCGTTTATCTCCTTCTCTTTCGCAAGCTGGCTGTTCTCGCTTGTGATAAGAACATAATCGAACTCCCACACGTTATGATATTTCAGATTTTTTTCCTCTATCATTGACATGAAAAAGCTTTCATAAGCCACAGGGTAACGAATTATTCCCATGTTGTATTCGCACTCAACAATGGAGTTTATGGTTTCCATGGAATTCGTTTCCTTGACCTTTACGTCAAGCTCCACATTCCTGCCCATTTTGTTTATAAAGCAGGTGAAAGCATGGGTTATATAGCTTGCTCTCGGCAGCAGCAGGGAGAAATTCACTGCATTTTCGCCGTTATCCTTATAAAGGCTCTCCATTTTATCCATTTGAACAAGGATAGCCTTTGCATACTGCAAGAACTGTTTGCCCTTTTCTGTGGCAACAACACCCTTTGCACTTCTTTTGAATATTGGTATGCCCACTTCCCTTTCCATTTCCTTTATGGCTTTTGACAGGTTAGGCTGACCCATATAAAGTGCGGAGGCGGCTTTGGTGATAGAACCGAGTCTTTCGACCTCTACCATATATCTGAGATGAGTTAAATTCATAGCTTTTTCCTCTTTTGTTATCGGTATATAAAATTCTAAGGCCGTCATGTAATATTATATATGCTTTCGACCAATTTCATTATAAAGCTTTGTTAAAAACTTGTCAACCGCAGGGAGCGTTTTTTAACATTAATTTAACATAAACCAAAGGCATTTTCAACTTGACAATGCGGTTATACTCTGCTATAATCTTATATGTTTAAATACGAAGGCTTACTTCTGCCGCCGGGTAGGAGTTTTGCGTCGGACCTGCTGTCATCAGGCTTTAAAAGACAGCGGTGTTCGGCGTTTTTTTGTGAGCCTTTTGCAGGAGGAAAAAAATGAAAGATAACTCACATCTTAAAGATTTTGCACGATACGCCTCGCTGAACGTTCTTGGAATGATAGGCGTATCATGCTATATTCTCGCAGACACGTTCTTTATCGCAAAAGGCATGGGTGCAGACGGCGTTACGGCTCTTAACATAGCAATACCGATATACAGCCTTATCCACGGAACAGGTCTTATGATAGGCATGGGTGGAGCGACAAAGTTCGCAATATACAAAAGTCAGGGACGTGACGACGCAGGCAGCAGAGTTTTCACCTGTGCACTGCTTATGGCTTTAGTGCTTGGTATCATATACTTCCTTGGCGGAATGCTTTTTTCTCTGCCGCTGGCTAAACTTCTTGGTGCAGAGGGCAGCGTTGTGGACATGACGAACACCTACCTAAAGGTGCTTATGATGTTCGGACCGTTCTTTGTGCTAAATGACACTTTCAACTGTTTTATAAGAAATGACGGCAGCCCAAAGCTTTCAATGGCGGCAATGCTCACAGGCAGCTTTTCAAACATAGTGCTTGACTATGTGTTCATTTTCCCACTTGATATGGGCATTTTCGGAGCTATCCTTGCAACCGGTCTTTCGCCGGTCATAAGCCTTTGCATACTGAGCGTATACAAATTCCGCAAAAAGAACAGTTTCCACATTGTCAAAGCAAGGCACGAGGCAAGAACTCTCGGCGGCATACTGTCCATAGGCGTGCAGTCGCTTATAACGGAGCTTTCCTCAGGCATCGTGGTACTTGCATTCAACATAATAATACTTGGTCTTGCAGGCAACACAGGCGTTGCGGCATATGCGGTAATAGCAAACACCTCCATTGTGGCGGTATCAATATTCAACGGTATCGCACAGGGTGGCCAGCCTCTTATCAGCTCTGCCCACGGCACCGGTGACAAGGATTGTCTTAAAGCGATGCTTAGATACTCGGTGATAACTCAGCTTGTGATAGCACTGCTCGAATATTTGTGCATAGCAATATTCACAACGCCTATTGCTGCAATTTTCAACAGCGAGCACATCGACGCTCTTCAGCACATGGCAGAGGACGGCATGAAGATATATTTCACCGGTATGTTCTTCTCAGGATTCAACATAATAATCTCCGCATTTTTCGCAGCCTCGGAAAAGGTCGTTCCTGCCCAGACAGTCACCATACTGAGGGGCTTTGCACTTATCGTGCCAATGGCATTCGTTATGTCAAAGCTGGCAGGTCTTACTGGCGTATGGCTTGCTTATCCTGTGACGGAATTTATCGTCGCGGTGATATCGATCATATTCTATATAAGAAACAGGCACAAAGCCTGAACAAGGGCGGCAAAGTCATAAGCTTTGCCGTTTTCTTTTTGTGTATTTTTGCATAATGCTTGAAAAACGCTGATTTTTGTGATATTATAAAGGGTAGTGATAAATTTTGCGGAGGTCAACTGACAAATGATAAACACAAGCGGCGACACGCTGATAATAGATATAAGGGACGAGCTTTCCTTTGAATACGGTCACATTGACGGTGCGGTGAACATTCCTGCTGACAGGCTTTATGAAAGCCAACTGCCTAAAGACAAAAAGCTTTTTATCTGCTGCAAAAGCGGACTTATAAGCGACACTGAGGCAGAAAAGCTCCGTGAGCTTGGCTATGACGCAGAAAACCTTGAAGGCGGCTACTACGGCTGGCTCAGGGAAAAGCTTTCAGAAGAGGTCATAGAGGATATCTCGCAGGACGCCGAGCGGAGCATACAAAAGAAATTCCGCAAGGAGATATGGAACAGGTTCACAAAGTCTGTGAACGAATATGAGCTTATAAAGCCTAACGACAAAATAGCGGTGTGCATATCAGGCGGCAAGGATTCTATGCTCATGGCAAAGCTCATACAAATGCTGCATCGACACAGCAAGTTCCCTTTCGAGGTAAAATATCTTGTTATGGATCCGGGCTACAGTCCTGCAAACCGTGAGATAATCGAACGCAACGCAAAAAGGCTTGGCATACCAATAACAGTGTTCGAGTCGGATATTTTCGATTCTGTATACAACGTTGAAAAGAACCCCTGCTATCTTTGTGCACGAATGAGAAGAGGACATCTTTACAGCAAGGCTCAGGAACTGGGCTGCAACAAGATAGCACTTGGTCATCACTATGATGATGTTATCGAAACTATACTTATGTCGATGCTTTACGGCGGACAGATACAGACCATGATGCCAAAACTCAACAGCACGAATTTTGAGGGTATGCAGCTCATAAGGCCGCTCTATATGGTCAGAGAGGACGACATAAAAAGGTGGCGTGACTATAACGGGCTGCGGTTCATACAGTGTGCCTGCAAGTTCACCGACACCTGCACGACCTGTGCACCTGACAGCAGAACGGTTTCAAAGCGTATGGAGATAAAACAGCTTATCGCAAAGCTAAAGCTTGTTAATCCGCAGGTGGAATACAACATTTTCAAGAGTGTGGAAAACGTTATGCTCAATCAGGTCATTGCATACAAAGATGACGAAGGCAGACACAGCTTTTTGGAGAGGTTCAAAGAGGAATAAAAACGCATCGCCGCAGGCGATACCTTAATTCCTCATTCCTCACTCCTCATTTCTCACTTATCTATAAGGTGGCAATAAATAATGATATTTCTATTTCTTCTGCCCTTTTATCTGGGCGTATCATCATACATGATGTTCCGATTTTTCTATTGGATGAAACATTGCAATCACAGATTCAACTGGCTGCGGTTCAAAGTGCCATTTGCAGTTCTATACCTTTTTATGGCACTTTCACCTGTTATAGCTTTCCTGCTGCCGAAATCCGCCTTTGCTATCATCATAAGACGTATCTCTACATACTGGATAGGCATTATGCTCTATGCCCTTTTGTATGTGGTGCTTTTCGACCTGCTAAGGCTTATCGCAAAGCACACAAAGCTGAAAAACACGTTTCTTTTTTCTCGTGGCAGCGTTATTTCCATTGGATCTGTAGTGGTGGCGTGTGCGGTGGCGACCTGCCTTTATGGCATTTTCAATGCACGAAACATCAAGGTGAACGAATATCACGTCACCGTTGACAAGTCCTGCGGAGATACCAAACAGCTCAAAGCCGTGCTGGTGGCTGACCTTCACATGGGCTATGCCATAGGCGTTGACCACATAACAAACATGGTGGAGAAGATCAACGCACAAGACCCTGATATCGTCATTATCGCAGGAGATATTTTCGACAACAGCTATGACGGCATGGACGACCCTGAGGGCATAAAGGCCCAGCTACAGTCCATAAAAAGCAAATACGGCGTTTATGCTGTCTACGGCAACCACGATATAGATGAAAAAATTCTCATGGGATTTACCTTTGACTGGGGCGGAAAACAGCTCCACAACGAGAAAATGACCAACTTTGTCAAAGACTGCGGCATTACGCTCATAAATGACGAATCGGTGCTTATAAACGATGAGTTTTATCTTGTGGGCAGACGTGATACCGACAAGCCGGGCACTGAGGACGGCACTCGTGCGGAGATATCTGAGCTTACAAAAGATCTTGACAAGACAAAGCCTATATTTGTTCTTTCCCACGAGCCTGACGAACTTCAGGAAACTGCTGACGCAGGTGCGGACATTGATTTTTCAGGTCACACCCATGACGGTCAGCTTTTCCCAGGCAATCTGACCATTGGCCTTTTCTGGGAGAACCCTTGCGGCATGATAAAAAAGGATAATATGTACTCCATTGTCACCTCAGGCGTGGGCGTTTACGGCACGTTCATGAGAGTGGGCACTGACGCTGAGATATGCACTGTTAATATTGATTTTGCAGGATAAAAAAGGTCTGTCACCGAAAAAGTGACAGACCTTTTTTTATACTACACAATATCTTTTTCAAAAACAGCAGTGACAGCCATATCACCGTCAACGGTGACGGTCACAGACTGAGAGTCTGCGTCAGACTTTGCAACGCCCTCCCAGTGGTCAAAATGCCAGCCTGCCTTTGCCTGTGCGGTCATTTTTATCTCACAGCCGTCAAAATATGTGCCGCTGTAGCCGCTTTCAAGCTCCACGCCGCCTATAAGGACGCCGCCCTGTTCGCTGTCGGCAACGGATATTTTCACTGTTCTTTGGTCATAAAGCCCGAACTCTCCTGCAAGATAAGTGAGCACACGCTCATATCTGCCGTCAATGAAATTCTGCCAACGAGCCAGCATAGGGTCGGTGGTTTTCTTTCTGTTCGCCCAAGTTGGAAAACGCCTGAAATAGTTGTCAAGCTCGCCGTAATAAATATCCTTGTAGCTTTCAAGATACTCACCGAACCGCCCAGGTGTGAAATTCACACTGCCATACTGGCAAGCAGCTGATGTAAGTTTCAGGGAGAAACCCTTGTTTTTTATCAAACTGCAAAGTATACCTCCAAGCTTTGTTTCAGACTTGCTTTTCAGATATGAGAACATATTTCTGTTAAGATATTTTTCATTATAATGGTCGCCTGAGGACTCTGTATCAAACAACATAAAACGCCATCTGCCGTCTGCATAGCTATTGCCTTGCTCGATGGTCCTTGTCCGCCAGCAAGCGTAATTGTTCTGCGGCCAATCGTCATTGAAAATATAAAGCTCGGCGGCGGAATAGTCCGCCAAATTGTCCATATCTATCATTGCACAGGCTTTTTTATAGTTTTTCTCATCAGACATATCGTTTTCGGTGATAAATTTATACATATCCTCAAAAAGCTTTTCGTCCTCAGTTTCGCCCTCGCTAAGCTCGTCATTTTTGTATACAACAACGTTGCTCTTTGCAACACCGTATTTATCAGCAAAATACCTGTCGCTGTAATCCGACTGCAAGGTATAAAGTCCCCAGTATTCGCCGTCTATGAACAGCACGCAGGCTGTTCCCGTCTGAGTTTCGACGCCCCTGCCTGATGCCATACTCTGTATCATCGTGTCCTTGAACTTTGAATAATTGGCGTCATTTCCGCCGTTTCTAAGCACAAAGGTCTTGCAGGAATCAATACTCACTCCGTTTATATCTGTGTAGTTATCCCAAAACGCCGTATCAAAAGAGCTTTTGCCGTAGTCGCCCCTTGCATAAAATCTGAACGACTTCTGATAGTCAGCCCTTGACCAACCGCCTTGTATCCTCACGCCGCAGTCCTGTGATATCAGGCTGTTGCCCTCGCTGTCGAAATACTCCACATAACATTCCTTTTCCCACTCTCTGCCACGCTGATTGTAGTTCGCAGGGATAGAGCCGTCCCAAGGGTGGTCGGGGTTTAATTCGTCATATTCCTCATAGACTTCTCCGAGGCTGTAAATGCCCGTTTTTTCGTTGAAAAGCCCGTCAGGGTCGGTGGTGATGGATATAATAGGCAGTCCGTTATGATCTTCGCTTGAAACGCCCACAAAATACGTTGCTGTGACCGTTCTTCCGCACTTTCCGCTCGTGCCCTCCGCACAAGCCCTTATCACAGTGCCCTTATCAACTGCACTTTTGTCAGGCAGTTTTATGCTGTCACGATAATCAAGCTGTATTTTCATAGGGTCATAAGCCGAAAGAACATTTTCATCATCTGACCTATCGTATATCTTCAGTGCCTTTTTATAGACCTTTCTCGTATCAGATGTTGCAGGGTCTGTGCCGTCTGTGGTATAATACACGGTCTGACCCTCTCCTGCGGTTATCTCAAGGTCAAAAGCCTTTTTATAGCTGCCTGCCGCCTTTGAGAACACAGGCGTATCGCCAATAGTTTTTTCCGCATTTGCCGCCAGTGGAGTAGGCTCTGAAACATACATTGTCCCATCTGCATTTTTTGAATAGCTTACGCCCTTGTCAAGCTTTGGCAGCTTTATGCTTTCGCACTCAAGCGAATTATACCTTAGTATTATCTCCGCCTCGCTGACCTTGCCGATATTGAAATCCGCATGAGGAAAATCAGCGTTTTCAAAGCCTGCTGATGAGCAGTATACCATTATATAGGCATGAGCCTTCACAACATATCCGCCCAACGGTTGGTCAGCACCACCGTTTTTAGAAAGTGAAAATTCCGAAAGGGAAATATCTTTGTTTGTTGGATTATATATCTCTATCCAATCGCTTGGATCTCCGTTCTTGTCTTGCTTATCCGTTTTCTTTGATGTTCCGCTGTTTGAGGGGCATATCTCGCTTATGTATATCTTTGGCGGTTCAAGCATAAATGCAACCAGCATCACAACTGCCGCAACCGCTGCCAGACAAAGCCCTATGACGGAAATCCTTTTCAGGTCCAATCTGAAACCTCCTGCCTTGCAATATTACAGATATCATTATAGCCTTTTTTTACATTTCTGTCAACCGTCTGCAACAAAGCTTGTCCTGCAAGTCATTATCATACTTAAAGCAAGCCCATATGCTATCAATGTCACATAAAAATGAAAGTCGCCGTACTTTACAATTCATTACGGCTGCAAAACATACAAAATCCGTGGGAGTTTTCCCTGCGGCTTTTACTATTTCTACAATCCTTTGAACTTTTACTTGACAAACTTTTACGGCTGTGCTTTAATAGAGTAGTAGGGTAAAATCCCCGTAAATATGAAAGGAATGGTACATATATGAAGTTAAGAAAAGTTCTGGCACTTGCCGCTGCTGCGGTAATGGCTGTAGCTGCTCTTGCGTCATGCGGCGTTAAGGAGGACTCCTCGACCACATCAAATGCAGGCGGCCCATCAGAAAAGCACTATAAGATAGGCATTGTGCAGATAATGGAGCACACATCTCTCAACACTATCAGGGACGCTGTTATAGACAGACTTGCAGAGCTTGGCTATGTTGACGGACAGAACTGCACTATCGACGCACAGCAGGCTAACAACGAGTCAACAACTGTTCAGCAGATACTCGACCAGTTCAAGGCTGACGGCGACGATATCATCATCGCTATCACAACACCATGTGCACAGCTTGCCGCACCATATTCAGAGGAGATACCGGTAGTATTCTCCGCAGTAACAGACCCAGTAGGTGCCGGTCTTTGCGACTCACTTGACAGCACTGGTGCGAACATCACAGGTACATCTGACAAGCTTGCTATCACAAAGATACTTGACTTTGCACTTGAAATGAAACCTGAGATAAAAACTCTCGGCTATCTTTACAACACAGGCGAGGACAACTCAGTTTCAAGCCTTAAAGAAGTAAAGGCTTACTGTGAAGAAAAAGGTATCACTGTTATCGAGGGTGCTGCGTCAAACACATCTGAGGTACAGGAGGCTGCTCAGAACCTTGCTGCAAAGTGCGACGCTGTATTCTCACCTAACGACAACACTATCGCAGGTGCAATGGGCACTGTAACAGAAGTTATGAACAAGGCTAAAGTTCCAATGTTCGTTGGTGCAGACTCAATGGTAATGGACGGCGGTCTTGGCACTGTTGGTATCGAGTATTCCGACCTTGGCAAGGAAACAGCAAACATGGCAGCTCAGATACTCAGTGGCGAAAAGAAAGCCTCAGAGATACCAATAAAGGTATTCAACGAGGACCTCAGCACTTATATCAACAAGACAACTGCTGACACTATCGGCATCACGATTCCTGACGACATCGCAAACGGAGAAAAGACAGTTTACTTCGATTAAACTATTGCAAAATCAAATCAAACATAGTATAATAGTAGGGAGTGGGAGATCCGCTCCCTGCTATTTTTTATTGAAAGGAAAATTATATGAAACTGAATAAGAAAACAGTTATCTCGCTTATTCCGAAAGTGGTGCTCATAATATTACTTCTTGTGATAATAAACACTCAGCTCACGGAAAGCGTTGTTACGGGAACATTTGAAAAGGGTCTTGTTTTTGCTATCCTTGCACTGGGAATTTTCATTTCCTTCAGGATACTTGATATCCCTGACCTGTCGGTAGACGGAACTTTTACACTTGGCGTTGCGGTGTCTGTAATGCAGGCTTTCAACGGCGACCCTGTGAAAGGCATACTGCTGTCCATAGTAGCAGGAGCTATTGCAGGAAGTGTGACGGGAATACTTATCACAAAGCTCAACGTTCAGCCTATCCTTGCGGGAATAATCACAATGACGGCTCTTTACTCCATAAACCTGAAAATCATGGACAGACCTAATATTTCCCTCTACAAGAAAGATACTATATTTACAATGGCTCAGAAATATTTCGGCGACTACTACAAGCTTGCGGCGGCAGGTATCGTGCTTATTATTACGGCGGCACTGCTTTTCTGGTTTCTTAAAACTCAGGCAGGAATGTCACTTAGAGCAACAGGCGACAATGAATACATGGTAAGAGCGTCGTCCATAAACTCTGACAGAATGAAGATAATGGGCTTTGCTATTGCAAACGCTTTGGTATCCCTTTCAGGTGCTATGTATGCTCAGTATTCCTCAGCAGGCGACTCAAACAGCGGTACCGGTATGCTTGTGGTAGGTCTTGCCTCTATCATTATCGGCGAGATATTCTTTAGCAAGCACTCTATTCTCTGCGGAATACTTGCGGCGATATTCGGTGCGGTGGCATACAGATTCGTTCTTGCTTTTGCAATGAATCTCGGCATGGACAGCAACTACACAAAGCTTTTCTCAGCCTGCATAGTTGCACTTGCTATCTCCCTGCCTGCTATCAAGAAGTATATCACAAAGGCATACAAGCGTGTATGCGGCGACAGACAGGAGGGTTAATATGCTTAAACTTGAAAATGTAAACATAACCTTCAACAAGAACACTGCCAACGAGCGTAAAGCGTTACAGCACATAGACCTTGACGTTAAGGACGGAGATTTTGTTACGGTAATAGGTTCAAATGGTGCAGGAAAATCCACGCTTATGAACGTTATCAGCGGTAGCTATGAGGCTGACAGCGGCAAGATATTCCTTGACGGAAAGAACATCACTCACCTTAAAGAACACCAGCGTGCAAGAACCATAGGCAGACTTTTCCAAGACCCACTCAGGGGCACTGCACCTAACATGACCATTGAGGAAAATCTTGGTCTTGCCTACAGCCGTGGAAAACGCCGCTCACTCACTATCGGTATCAGGAAAAAAGACGTTTCAGTATTCAGAGAAAGGCTCAAAGAACTTGACCTTGGTCTTGAGGACAGAATGAAAATGCCTGTGGGACTGCTTTCAGGAGGTCAAAGGCAGGCTCTTACGCTGCTTATGGCGACTATCGTTACACCTAAGCTGCTGCTCCTTGACGAACACACTGCGGCTCTTGACCCTAAGACTGCGGAAAAGGTCATGAAGATAACCGACAAGATAGTAAAAGAAAACGCACTGACTACTCTTATGATAACCCACAATATTTCAAACGCCATTGAATATGGCAACAAGACTATCGTAATGAGCCAAGGCAAGCTACTGCTCACTATCGAAGGGGAACAGAGGGCAAACATGACGGTGGAAAAGCTTATGAAACTTTATTCCGACACCGCCGATGACGCACTCTCAGACAAGATGATACTGCAAGAATAATTAGGCATACAAAAAGCTGCGGAGTTTTCGCTCCGCAGCTTTTACTTTTGTTCTTTCACACAATGCTAAACATATTCTATATCTATTCCTGCGAGCCTTGCTCTGCCCTTTATGACAAGGGTCTTTTCTTTCTCTTCAAAAGACCCGTTAGGCTGTTCTACTCCGCCGAGAACGCAGCCGGTCTCCACCTTTACGCCCCAGTTTTTCGGGATATAAAGCTCCACTCCGCCGCAGAGCACGTCAACATTCAGCTCGACTTCGTTTCCTGCCATATCAGCAGAATCAAAATACACCTCCATACCGCTGTAGCGGCAGCTGATGTCAACTCTTTTCAACACCTTTGAGGTTATATACTTTGTGCAGCCTGAAAATCTTGCGTCGATACGGACATACTCTCCGTCGTCTGAGGACTTATCCCATGCAGGATTGTCTGTGGTGTGGGTAGTCCACTTATTTTGAGTAAATCTGTAGCGATAAGGGAAAATGAATGAAAATCCCACGCTCAAAAGCAGTGCCGCACCGAGAACAGGCCATGGGGTGAACTTCTCGATGCCGAGAGTTTCGTCAAAGAGTATCGCCATGATAGCAAGAGGGAAGAATATTCCCCAGAAGTTAAGGTGTCTGACGCTTGTTACGATAACAGGAACGAGCAAGAGTGAAATTATAACGCTCCAAACGCTCACACTTCCCAGCAGACCGGTGCGGTCGAGAATAAGTGCAACGCCTGCAAGGATAAAGAACAAGCCCCATATAAGATTTTTGTTTTTCACAGAAATCTCCTTTCTCCAAGTCTGAGCTTTAAAAGCTTGTAATAGCTCCGTGAGGCGTAAAGCTGCTTGTGCGTGCCTGCAAAGCTTATAAGGCTCGCAGAGGTTATGTTTCGCTCAACAGAATAGATATGTTTCACGTTCACGATAGCGGATTTTGACACTCTCACGAATTTTCTCGGAAGTATCTCTTCAAGCTCAAAAAGTTTCATTTTCACTTGAAAAACGTCATCGGAGGTATGTGCGTTCAAGCTATGCTCCCCTGTTTCAAAAAACAGAATAGAGTCAAGAGGCGGATAAAACTGAACAGCGTCTTTGAAAAAAGCTATCTCAGGCTCGCTCTCAGCGGACTCCGCCGCCCTTTTCATTTTAAGCACACGTTCATCAGGCTGGGCACACCTTATAACTATCTCGTCCTCAGGCATTGCCTCGTCTATCTCTATCCTGACCTTCACGCTTTCACCCCCCGTTTTACCTGACAGCCTTATTATAATCTATTTTTCTCTCTGTGTAAACCCCTTTTGACTGACAGGTGCAGATTTCTATGTAAGAGGTCATTTTTACAGCACAAAGGGGTGTTGACCATGCAACACCCCTAGGTTTATTGAATGATATATTACGGGCGAACACAGTTCTCCCCTACACACATTACCAATAGCTTGCCTCGCTGCCTGTGCCGTTTTGGATATATCTGCTTATAAGCTCTGAAAGATCGCTGTTGTCAACGCCGTTTTGCTCCATATAATCCGCAACGCCCTGTGCGGTAAGACCGCTTGCATATTCGCTGTTTCTAAGCACCATTGAAAACTCAGCCGCTGCACACGCCAATTTGAAATTCTGTGAAACCTCTTCGGCATAGTCTGAGCACATAACAGACTTATCTATAAGCTTACTTTCGCTTGCCTCAGGGTCTTTATATCTCACTGACACGGTGAGCATTTCGCCGCTAAGTCCGCTTTTTTCTTCTGTCTGACTTTCACTTGCCTGATATTTCAGTTCCTTTTTGCTGCCGTCGGTCGGCACTATCTCATAGAGCACTGTTACCTGCTGCTCTGAGCCAACGTCGCCTGCGTCCTTTGTATCGTCCTCAAAGTCCTCGTCATTGAGAAGCCTGTTCTCATAGCCCACAAGTCTGTATGCAGAAACGTTGTCAGGATTGAACTCTATCTGCACCTTTGCGTCCTTTGCCACAGTGAAAAGCGTTCCGCTCATTTCCGTCACAAGCACTCTTTTCGCCTCTTCAACGCTGTCGATATAGGCGTAGTTTCCGTTGCCGTTGTCGGCAAGAGCCTCAAGTCTGTTGTCCTTATAGTTGCCAGAACCAAAGCCCAGCACTGAAAGATATACTCCTGAATCACGCTTGTTTGATATAAGGTCGGTAAGCTCCTGTTCGCTTGACAGACCGACATTAAGGTCGCCGTCAGTTGCAAGGATAACTCTATTGTTTCCGCCCTTGATAAAATACTCGTCTGCAAGATCGTAAGCTGTCATTATTCCTGCCGCACCTGCTGTTGAGCCGCCTGCTGACAGGTCATTAAGTGCTGAAACTATCTTATCGCTGTTGTCGCCGCTTTCGCCCTCAAGAACAACGCTGTCGCTGCCTGCATAGGTGACGATAGAAACTCTGTCATCGCTGTCAAGGTTCTCCGCCAGCATTGAAAAAGCCTTCTGAACAAGTGGCAGCTTATCTTCATCAGCCATTGAACCGCTCACATCTATAAGAAAAACCAGATTTGTCGGCACATCCTTGACCTTTGCCTCTCTCGCCTGAAGTCCCACGAGCATAAGTTTTGCGTCCTCGTTCCACGGGCAGTCTGAAAGCTCAGTATTTATTGACACTGCACCGTCTGTCGGCTTTTCATAGTCATACTTGAAATAGTTTATGAACTCCTCAGTTCTCACGGCGTCAGGATCTACCTCCCAGCCGTTGTTTATCATTCTTCTAACATTCGTGTATGACGCAGTATCAACGTCTGTGGAAAATGTAGAAAGCGGCTCGTCTGAAACGAGTTTGTAGCCGTTTTCTGTCAGGTGGTCATATTCCTCGGTATTGTAACCCCCGCCTATGTTCGCCGTGCCGTCGGTATCCCCAGCTGTAACATTGCTGTATCTGTAGTTTTCCGCAGTTGTTCTTTCATTGTTATAGCTGCCGCCCTTTCTGCCCTCAGAGGTGTCGGAGCCGCTGCCGCAGGAGGCAAGCATTGCCGCCGTCATCATAAGGGTCAAAGCCGTGGTCAAATTTCTTTTTATGCTGTTTGAAGTTGTCTTTTTCATAGCTGTCATCTCCCGTAAAAATAACTTTCGTTATTGGCTAAAGCAATCTCCACTTATCTATCAGGTTTTGCAGGTCGTCCTCTGAAGAGTATCTCATTCGGTCATAGAAATAGTCGTTCTTGCTCTTCTGAGAGCCTTTGAGGGTGGCTGAGTTTTCAACAAGGCTTTTCCAGCCGTTTTGGAAAACAATCTCGCCCTCCAGAGAAATTTCTATCTGAGGTGCATTTTCAAAGACGATAGAATAAGTGTTGTTTTCCTCCCTCAGAGGAATGAAATATTCTCTGTTTTCCTGCATGATATAAGGTGTGGAGCTTTCAACGGTCATATCCGTTTCGCTTACTTCGCCTGTTTTTGATACAAGCCTGTTTATCCTCAGGGTGTATGTTGCACTGTCGCTGTCGAGCCGTGCGGAAAGGACTGTGACGTCTGCAAAAAAGTCCGTCTGTTCCAAAACGCTGTCCTCAGTGAAATACTCGTCGCCCTTTGGGACATAGCTGCTTTCATAAGCCTTTGTGTCTGTGCGGCTGAAACTCAGCTGCTCGTAGGTCTTTTCGTCGCTGATGTTAAGATCATCAGCATTGTCAACGCTTTCGCTGCTCTGTTTTGTAACATCGGCGAAAAGGCTTATGCCGCCGATAATAAGCACAAGTGAGGCTGCCGCTGCCGCAAATTTTCTGTAATTTCTGCGGCTGACTTTTATCTGTGTCTGATCTCTGTCCGTTTTGTTTTCAATCTGTCCTTCTATCCTGTCCCAAAGCTTATCCATGTCAGGGGCAGTATCAGAAATATGCTTTTTGTAAAGTAACTTTATGTTCTTAGCCATAGATACTGTCCTCCTTTATGGTTTTTCTTAATTTGGAAACAGCCTGACGGTATTTCCATGTGACAGTACCCAGCGGCTTTCTCACTGCCCGACTTATCTCACGAAAGGTCATATCCATTCCCAGCCTCATGTTCAGGATATCTCTTTCATCGTCTGAAAGCAGTTTCAAAGCCTCCTCGAAAGTGAGCTTTCCGATAACGCTGTCATCTACCCGCATACTGTCCTGCTGTTCTTTGTGCCCTGCCTCGTCATCATCAAGGGACGGCGTTTCGTGCCGCCTCTTTTTGAGAAAATCAAGAGCAAGATTTTTTGCCATTACAGTCAGATATCGCTTGTGCCCCGTACCCTTTCGGTACTGCTCTGCGGTGTCCCATAGTTTCAGGAAAAAATCTGATGTCAGGTCCTCAGCGTCCTGAGGACTTTTCACAATGTCAAGCATGATGCTGTATATGACCTTGCCGTAACATCGATATATTTCCCTAAGTCCGTCTTTGTCATTTTTCAGGATCAGCTCCACCCTGAAATCGAACTCAGCGTCAGTCAAGTCTTTCACACCCCTCGATAACTTATATACGATTCTGCACGGGAGATTTTATGGCAAAATAGTATACAAATTTTCCTTTTATTTTTTGTACATTAGTAACAGTCTTTTTCACAGACACATTTGTGCCGATAAGATATTTTAGCACATTAAAGCATATCTGTCAAATAAAAGAACACGCCCCCGTTCATATGAACGAGGGTGTGTTCTTTGCGTGAAGATCTATGAGAAATTATTTGGAGAGGTCGATATTTCTTACAGCGTCCCTGACTTTGAGAACAAAGGTCGGAGAAACTGAAAGCTCGTCAATGCCCATTCTCAGGAAAGTTTCCGTGAGGCTGGTGTCAGCGGCAAGCTCGCCGCATATGCCTATCCATGCACCGTTCTTGTGTGCATTCTCTGCGGACATTTCAATAAGCCTTAGTATAGCCTCGTGGTGAGTGTCGCAGAACTGCTCGATATCAGGGTTCTGTCTGTCGCAGGCGAGAGTATACTGAGTAAGGTCGTTCGTGCCAACGCTGAAAAAGTCCACAAGCTTTGCAAGCTTGTCGCTAATGATAGCTGCCGCAGGAGTTTCTATCATTATTCCTATCTCAACGCTGTCGGAAATTGTTATGCCCTGCTCTTTAAGCTCCGCCTTCACCTCATCGCACAGAGCAAGTGCTCTTTCCACTTCCGATACGCTTGTTATCATCGGGAACATTATGCCCAGATTGCCGTATACCGAGGCTCTGAAAAGTGCTCTGAGCTGGGTCTTGAATATCTCAGGTCTTGTGAGGCATATCCTTATTGCTCTGTAGCCAAGTGCAGGATTATCTTCTTTTTTTAGGCCGAAGTAATCCACCTGCTTGTCTGCACCGATATCAAGCGTTCTTATAATTACCTTTTTGCCTGCCATGCTCTCAAGAACACGCTTGTAAGCCTGAAACTGCTGCTCTTCTGTAGGGAAATCGGAGTTTTCAAGATAGAGGAACTCACTTCTGAAAAGTCCTATTCCGCCTGCGTCATTAAGCAGCACCGCACCGATATTGTCAACGCTGCCGATATTTGCATAAATATTTATCTTTCTGCCGTCCTTTGTGACATTTTCCTTGCCTTTGAGGGTCTGCAAAAGACGTTTTTTCTCCTCATCTGCTTTCTGCTTTGCAGTAAGCTCAGCGGTGGTCTTTTCATCAGGGTCAACGAATATCTCTCCTGTGAAACCGTCAACGATAGCAAAGTCGCCGTCCTTTATCTCAGACAGGAACTTGCTGCCCACGCCTATTACAGCAGGTATGTTCATGTTTCTTGCAAGGATAGCCGTATGTGAATTTGACGAGCCGTGTGCGGTAACGAATGCCAGCACCTTGTTTTTATCAAGAGATATAGTTTCGCTTGGTGCAAGGTCGTCGGCACAGACTATCATCTTGTCGTCACCTGCCGAACCGTCGCTTACGCTGCCTGTGAGGTTTGCGATTATCCTGTTTGAGATATCCTTTACGTCTGCGGCTCTTGCCTGCATATAAGGGTCGTCCATTGATGCGAACATCTCCGCAAAGTTATCGGCTGTCACCGCCACCGCATACTCTGCGTTGACCTTCTGGCTGTCAATTATATTCTCTATAGACTCGTTGTAATCATCGTCCTCAAGCATCATCATGTGTATCTCAAAGATCTGAGCGTTTGTTTCGCCAACCTCTCTGAGAGCCTTGTCATAAATGTTTTGCAGCTGTTCTGTTGCCGCCTGCTTGGCCTCGGCAACTCTTTTCTTTTCATTCTCGCTGTCCTCTGTGTGAACACGTTTTATAGCGGTATCCTGCTTTTTGAATACTGAGATCTTACCCATTGCTACCGCACCGTAAACGCCTTTTCCTGTATACTTAGTCATAAATATCCGCCCCTTTTCTCATAGATCTTATTATTTTTTCACGCTGTTTCCAGCCGATGGGACGTTCCTGCGAACACGCCGCAGAAACGTCCCGCCGGCTGGACGGCTTTGACCGCCCAGCTGACGAATGAAATCTTACAGAGTTTCCTCAAAAAATGCCTTGAGAGCCTCGGCAGCCTTGTCCTCGTCTGCACCCTCGCAGGTAACAGTAACAGTGTCGCCGTGCTTAACGCCCAGACCCATAAGAGCCATAAGCTTTGTGATATTCACGCTCTTTCCGCCCTTTTCGATAGTGCAAACGCTCTCGAACTCCTTTGCCTTCTTTGCAAGAAGTCCTGCTGGTCTTGCGTGGATACCAACTTCGTCTGTGATAGTGTAGCTAAATGTTTTCATGATACATACCTCCAAATAATTATTTGATCTTCAAAATTATATCCCCTGCCGATATGCTGTTTTCGGCAGCAGGTTCAACAGACGCATAATCGTCCGTGTTGCCAATGATGATAGGTGTTGTCACCTTATAGCCTGCGGCTTTGATCTTATCTATATCAAAGCTTATGAGCAGGTCGCCTTTCTTTACTTCCTGACCGTCGCTGACGTGTGCCTCGAAATACTGTCCGCCAAGCTTTACAGTGTCGATACCGATATGGAGCAGTATCTCAACGCCCTCGTTGGACACCATATTGATGGCGTGCTTTGTGTCGAAAACGCTGTCTATCTTTCCGTCACATGGAGCATAGAGCTTGCCCTCAGACGGCTCGACCGCAGCACCCTCGCCCAGTATCTTCTGTGAGAACACCTCGTCCTCAACGTCCTCAAGCTTTACAGCCTTGCCGTTCATGTGGGAGTAAAGTGTTATTGTCTTGCCATTTGTGTCTGCATTTTCTGCACTCTCGGTCTGCGGTTTTTCTTCTGCTTTTTTCGCAGTTTCCTCAGTGCCGATAACGCTGTCAGGATCATCGCTGTATGGTGAATCGATAAAGTCCTCAAGGTCTGATTTTATAACGGAGACCTTAGGACCGTAAATTACCTGAACGCCATTGCCCTTGTGGATAACGCCTGACGCACCGCTGGCTTTGAGCATATCGTCCATTACCTTTGCAGCGTCGTTTACAGTAACTCTCAGTCTTGTTGCACAACAGTCAACATCCGAAAGATTTTCCTTGCCGCCAAGACCTTTGAGTATCATTGCACTTACAACATCTGACGCTCTCTTATCTGAGCCTTTTGCCTTTGCAGCCTTAGCCTCGTTCACATCACTTCTGCGATAGAGCTTAGGCTCAACGTCATCAGGCTCTCTGCCTGGCGTTTTAAGATTCATCTTTGTTATCATGAAATAGAATACAAAATAGTAAACTACCGCATAGATAAGTCCAACAACAACTATCCATATCCAATGGGTCTTTGCATTGCCCTGCAAAATTCCGAAGAGGGTCATGTCTATAAGTCCTCCTGAGAATGTCATTCCAACGCCAACGTTAAGAATGTGCATGAGCATATATGAAAGTCCTGCCAATACACAGTGAACAGCGTACATAAGAGGTGCAACGAACAGGAATGTGAACTCAAGAGGTTCTGTGATACCTGTTATCATTGAAGTAAGAGCGGCTGACAAAAGCAAACTTCCTACTACCTTTTTCTTTTCAGGACGAGCTGTTTTATACATTGCAAACGCAGCTGCCGGCAAACCGAATATCATGAATGGGAACTTTCCTGCCATAAATCTTGTTGCTGAAACAGAGAAAACTTCTGTTGACTTCGACGCAAGTTCGGCAAAGAAAATGTTCTGTGCACCTGCTACCATGTTGCCGTCTATCATCATCGATCCGCCAAGCTCTGTCTGCCAGAAAGGCATATAGAAAACGTGGTGAAGTCCAAATGGGATAAGTGCACGTTCAAGTATTCCGTATATCCATGTGCCTGCATAGCCTGAGTTGAGAACGAGCACGCCCAGCTTTGAGATACCAAGCTGTACGATAGGCCACAGATAGAACATTATGATACCAACGATAAGGTATGTGATAGTTGAAACGATAGGGACGAATCTTGTTCCGCCGAAGAATGAAAGCACCTGCGGAAGTTCTGTTTTATAGAACTTGTTGTGCAGTGCCGCAACGCCAAGTCCAACAAGGATACCGCCGAAAACGCCCATTTGCAGCGTGGTGATACCAAGCACTGACGTTGTGGAGTTTTCTGCCATTGCCTCAACGCCGCCCTTTGCGGTGATAAGAGCACTGATAGTGGTGTTCATTACGATATAGGCGATAGCACCTGAAAGTGCTGCGACTTCCTTTTCTTTCTTTGCCATTCCGATAGCCACGCCCATTGCAAACAGCAACGCAAGGTTATCGAAAACGGCACTTCCCGTTTTGCTCATTATGTCGAGGATAGTGTAAAGCACACCGCCCTCATAGATGAATTTGCCAAGGTGATAGGTCTCGATAGTTGTGGCGTTTGTAAAGGAGCTGCCTATTCCTAGGAGCAGTCCAGCCACCGGCAGCAGTGCAATAGGGAGCATGAACGAGCGTCCCACACGCTGCAATACGCCAAAAATTTTATCCTTCATAACAATAATATCCTCCATGATCAATTTATCTCAGCTGAATTATCATTATGGTACCGTTAATGATAATACCGCAGCGAATACATTATATAAGCTGTGGCAACAATGCCTATCCGCTTATTTTTTTCAGATGAATAGCAAGAGTTATCATTTCATCTTCCGATATAGTTTTAGCATAATTCTTCAAAATATGATCCTGCATATGCTTTGCACATTTATACTGCTTTCTGAATTTCGTTTTTACGATATCAGCGAAGTCCTCATCTCTGCTGAGAACGTTTGGCAGCTCCTGTGATTTGAAAAGTCTTTTCGCAAGAAATTTTAAATGAACGAGAAATCTTTCATATGCCACTGACGTCTTATTTATCTTTCCCGACATACAAGCGTCTGCGATCTCTGCACAGCCGTTCACCATTTGGGTGATATCCTGTATCTGTCCCATTTTTGTGCCCAGTCTTGCGTTTATGATGTGCATTGCGATAAAGCCTGCCTCATCGCCGCTAAGCTCAACGCCAAGCCTTTGATATATCTCTGCCACGCAATATCTTCCAAGAGCAAGCTCTTTAGGAAAGCAATCGTTTATGGCGTCCATAAGAGGGTTATCAAATTCAAGCCCCTGCTTTTTTCTTTCAATGGCGAAAGAGATGTGGTCTGAAAGTGTTATTATAAGCGACTCGTTCAGCTGACCGTCGATGTGTGAAGAAATATAGTCCACTAGGTCTGCTGTGAGTTTTATGTGCTCATATGGGATCTCGGTCAGGCACTCGATCAGTCTTTTTCTAAGCTCTGAGTCTGTGACAAGATACATTTTCTGAATCTTATCCTTATCAGGCTCGTCGCCGTATTTCTTTCCAAAGCCTATTCCCTTGCCTGAGATTATCTGCTCTTTCCCCTTATCGTCTATAACGCTTACGGTGTTATTATTTATCACCTTGATTATTTTCATTAAAATTCCCCCTATAAAATCAAAAAAACCAACCTTAATACGAACCTATACAATATGTCCGTACAAAAGTTGGTTATGCCCAGTCTATAAATGAAAGGTAACACTCCAATAAAAGATGTTATATATCAATTTCACTATAATTATATTAACACACCCATATTTATTTGTCAACAGCGTACATAAAATTTGTTTCTCAAATCTGTTTTTTTAACAAATAAACTTATTTTGTTTTGTATAAAACCAACAATTATCAGCCAAACAAGCATAAAAAAGCCGTGGAAACACTGCTGTTCCCACGGCTTTCGGTATGTTAAGAGAGTGTATAGCTTTATTACTTTGTCATAAGCTCACAAACAAGGTTTGCAAACTCAACAGGGTTGTCGATAGACATTCCTTCGATAAGCAAAGCCTGATCGTAAAGGAGCTTTGCATAATCCTTCAGCTTGTCCTTATCATTTGCATAAAGGTCTTTGAGCTTTTCAAAGATAGGGTGATTTGGATTTATCTCCAGTGCCTTTTCCGCCTTGACCTTATTGCTGTCATTCTGAGGCATAGCGTTGAGGACTTTCTCCATTTCGATAGTTATGCTGCCGTCTGATGAAAGGCAAACAGGGTGAGTTTTCAGTTTCTTTGAAAGACGAACTGTCTTTACCTTGTCGGCGATAGCCTCCTGCATGAAAGCGAACATATCCTTGTTCTCTTCGTCAAGCTTTTTAGCCTCTTCCTTTTCTTCCTCTGTATCGAGGTCCAGGTCGGCATCACTTATGGACTTGAAAGGCTTGCCGTCATAGTTTATCATGACCTTGATAGCGAACTCATCAACGTCCTGTGTGAAGTAAAGAACTTCATAGCCCTTATCCTTGATCTTTTCAAGCTGAGGGAGCATTTCGATCCTTTCCTTTGTTTCGCCGCAGGCATAGTAGATCTCCTTCTGATCTTCCTTCATTCTTGAAACATACTCTTTGAGAGTAACGTTCTTTCCGTCAAATGATGACGGGAACATAAGAAGGTCTTTCAAAGTCTCGTTTGCTGCACCATATGACTGATAAATGCCGAACTTGAACTGAAGTCCGAACACGCTGTAGAACTTCTCGTACTTCTCACGATCGTTTTTCAGCAGCTTTGCAAGCTCGTTCTTTATGGACTTTTCAAGGTTCTTTGCGATTATTTTAAGCTGTCTGTCCTGCTGCAAAAGCTCACGGGAGATGTTCAGTGAGAGGTCCTCAGAATCAACAACGCCCTTTACAAAGCTGAACCAGTCAGGGAGCAGGTCTGCACACTTTTCCATTATCATTACGCCGCTTGAATAAAGCTGAAGTCCCTTTTCATAGTCCTTTGAATAATAGTCAAACGGTGCACGGGCAGGGATATAAAGCAGTGCGTCATATGTGGCAACGCCCTCGTTCTTTGAGTGGATATGAGTTACAGGAGGCTCATAGTCACCGAACTTCTCCATATAGAAGTTGTTATAATCCTCGTCTTTAAGCTCGCTCTTGTTCTTCTTCCAGATAGGGGTCATGCTGTTAAGGGTCTCGATAGCCTTGTGTACCTCAGGCTCTTTGCCCTCCTCTGTGTAGTGAGTATGCTCGACTTCCATTCTGATCGGGAATCTGATATAGTCAGAATATTTCTTTACAAGGGACTGTATCTGATACTGCTCAAGATATGTTGAATACTTCTCGTCATCAGTATCGTCCTTGAGTTTCAGTGTGATAGTTGTACCAACACCGTCAGGCTTGTCACACTCTTCGATAGTATAGCCCTCAACGCCGTCAGATGTCCACTTGTAAGCCTGATCGCTGCCGAAAGCCTTTGTTACGACTGTGACTTCCTTTGCTACCATGAATGTAGAATAGAAACCTACGCCGAACTGACCGATGATATCAACGTCGTCGCCAAGGTCATTGTCTTTCTTGAAAGCGAACGAACCTGAGTTTGCGATAGTACCAAGGTTGTTTTCAAGATCTTCCTCTGTCATACCGATACCGTTATCGGAAACTGTAAGAGTTCTGTTTTCCTTGTCGATAGCGATATTGATAGCGAAATCGCTCTTTTTCATTCCCACAGAAGTGTCTGTCAGGGACTTGAAATACAGCTTATCGATAGCGTCGCTGGCGTTTGAGATTATCTCTCTGAGAAAAATCTCTTTATGTGTGTAGATCGAATTGATCATCATATCAAGCAATCTTTTTGATTCTGCCTTAAATTCTTTTGTCTGCATAAAATCTCGACCTTTCCTTATTTTTTACTTTTCAGTATTGTCAGCAATATAATTAGCACTCTATCTGTTTGAGTGCTAATTATATTATACAACAAGGTTGATAAAATGCAATAGTTATCACAAAATTTCTCTTATTTATTTACAAATCCATAACATTTTATCACATACCTGACACAATACCATTTGCAAAAGCATGATACTATGTGCTATAATATAAAGGATACAAACAAAGACCCCAAGGGAGGAATTTTATTTTATGAATGAAAAGTCCGTTTCCATGCTGACCCCTGAAAAGCAGCAGGAAAAGAAACTTCTTACCATAGACTGCGTGAAGATCTCGCTGCTGCTCATTTTATACAATCTGCTAAACAGGATATTTGCGGTGGTGTTCTTTTACGTTGCATACACCTATCACTCAGGCAAATTCACCCTCAGCTATTCAACCGCCCTGAACTACCTGAGAAAACAAACTGCATTTATCAGTTCCACTTCGTTTTCAATGACCGCAAACCTTTTCATCACTCTTATGAGCGTTATTATCTTCGGGATAATTTTTGCGGTGCTTTTCCGAAAGCGTGCAAAAAGCTTTGTAAAGCCTAAAAAATCCACGGCGGTAAAAGGGCTTATATGGTTCCCTGCCTGCTTTGTTATAAACATTCTGCTTTCTCAGCTTGTGTCTATCCTCACCGGCATACTTGGTCAAAACGGCGTAACAGTGCCGTCAAGCGATTTTTCCATTCATCAGCCCTCGGTGCTTGCCATAGCAGTGCAGTTTTCCTACGTTGTGATAATAGCCCCTATCGTGGAGGAATTTATCTACCGTGGAGCTATCCTCACCGCTCTCAGCCCATACGGAAAGGGCGTGGCAGTGCTTTTCTCGGCACTTGCATTTGGACTTATGCACGGAAATATCCCGCAGGCGGCGTCAGCCTTTGGCACAGGACTTGTTTACGCTATCATCGCCGCAAAATGCGGTTGCATACTGCCGACTGTTATAATACACTGTCTGAACAATCTTATTGCCAACTTCTCGTCCATATCAGAGGCGATAGGGCTTGAACATTATGAAACTTTCTTGAGCATTGCCGAGATAATAATTGGTCTGGTGGGCTTTATGGTGCTTTTCACAAGCCTGAAAAAGCTTATCATTGATGACAGCGAAAATGTGCTCACGCCGAAAGAGTGCCGCAGATATGTTTTCACAAACCCTGCCACACTGATATATATGCTCTGCCTTATCGTGCCGATAGTAAAGAGCCTTATCCAAGCAAACAGCTGATAAAACAAAACGGGTGACTGCCAACACTAAGTTGACAGCCGCCCGTTATTTTTATATCCAAAAGTTAATTAGTATGCCTTGCCCCAAAGTACCATATGCTTTGCTGGTTTTCCGCAGCATACGCAGGTATCTGTTATCTCCTCCTGCTCAAATGGGATACATCTTGAACCAACGCCTGTGATCTCTTTTACCTTATCCTCGCAAGCCTCATCGCCGCACCACATTGCCTTAACAAATCCGTCGCCCTTTTCTTCAAGAGCCTTTGTTATCTCGTCAAGGGTCTTGCACACATAGGTGCGTCTTTCTCTGTTTTCAAGAGCCTTTGCATAAAGACCGTCATGAACAGCCTGAAGTCTTTCCTGAACAGTTTCTGTGAGCTTGTCAAGCGGACAAATAGTCTTTTCTCTGTTGTGTCTTGTAACGAGCACGCACTGACCGTTCTCGATATCCTTAGGGCCGATCTCAAGTCTTACCGGAACGCCCTTCATCTCATACTCAGCAAACTTCCAGCCCGGTGACTGCTCTGAATCGTCAAGCTTTACTCTTACGCCTGCGGCTTTAAGTGTATTATAAAGCTCGTTAGCCTTGTCAAGAACGCCTTCCTTATGCTGTGCGATAGGCACGATAACTACCTGAACAGGTGCAACTGCCGGCGGCAGAACAAGACCGTTGTCATCGCCGTGCGTCATTATGATAGCACCAATCAGTCTTGTTGTAACGCCCCATGATGTCTGGAATGGGTGTGCAAGCTTATTATCTCTGCCTGTAAATGTGATGTCAAATGCCTTTGCAAAACCATCGCCGAAATAATGTGAAGTTCCTGCCTGCAAAGCCTTTCCGTCGTGCATAAGAGCCTCGATAGCGTATGTTGCCTCAGCACCGGCGAACTTGTCGCTCTCTGTCTTTCTGCCCTTTACAACTGGCATAGCAAGCTGCTGCTCACAGAAATCAGCGTAAACATTGAGCATTCTCTCTGTTTCTTCGATAGCCTCCTCAGGAGTTTCATGAAGAGTGTGTCCCTCCTGCCAAAGGAACTCTCTTGAACGCAGGAAAGGTCTTGTTGTCTTTTCCCATCTTACAACAGATACCCACTGATTGTAAAGCTTAGGAAGATCTCTGTAGGAATGAACGATGTTTGCATAGTGCTCACAGAAAAGTGTTTCGGAAGTTGGTCTGACGCAAAGTCTGTCCTCAAGCTTTTCGCTGCCGCCGTATGTTACCCAAGCTACCTCAGGAGCAAAGCCCTCAACGTGATCCTTTTCCTTCTGGAGCAGGCTCTCAGGGATAAACATAGGCATACAAACATTTTCATGACCAAGCTCTTTGAACTTGCTGTCCAGTATATGCTGGATATTCTCCCAGATCGCATAGCCGTAAGGTCTTATTACCATACAGCCCTTTACGCTTGTGTATGAAATAAGCTCAGCCTTCATACATATATCAGTATACCACTTTGCGAAATCCTCGTCCATTGAGGTGATCGCATTGACCATTTTCTTATCCTTAGCCATTTATAAAACCTCTTTCTTATATCATTCAGGCATTGTCGTCCTTTTCGCTGCTGTTCGCAGGAGGAGCGGCACTGCCGTTTTTCTTTTTCTTCTTAAAATTAAAGGCGTAAATATCCTCATTATATATTTTATAGTTTGGATCCCAGTCATCAAGGTGAGATCTATCAAACACGCCCTGCACCTTATAGTTTTCAGGGTCATTCCCTGTATTCTCGCCGTCCACCCTTTCGGGATCGTCCTTTTCTGCAAGTTCAGGGTGACGTTTTTCGATAAAGCGTGCTATTTTCGGAGTGATAAGGCAGGCGATAACGATAAAAGTCATTATGACGATACAGCCTGCTGCCAGCTTTACAAGCAAAAGCAAAAGCTCTTTATTCAGATAAGTCACCTCTTTTCACAAACATAGAAACATTATAGCACACTTATCCTTTAAATTCAAGGGGTGAAAAATGAATTTACCGCCATTTCCGCCCTTTTGCAACAAAAAAGGCGGAACAAAGTCCGCCTTAAAGCATTTTCTTTCGCTTGAAAAAGATTATGCACACTATTACCACTATGATACTAAGGGCGATAACTCCCGGATAGCCCTCTTTTAGCTCAGGCATATTCTGAAAGTTCATTCCATACCAGCCTGTGATAAGGGTCAAAGGGAAAAATATGGTGGATATCACAGTGAGAAATTCCATGTTCTTGTTCTGTTGTGCGTTGACATGGGACTGATAAGCATCACGCACCTGCGTTGCATATTCAAGCAAATGCACTGTCCGACCCATGAGCCTGTCGGCACGGTCTGAGATAGTACCGAAATACTTTTTCTGCTTTTTCTCAAAAAAGCCGTTCTCATCCTCTTCAAGCTCTCTTCCCAAGTCCATTATCTCGTCATAATAGCTCCTTAGTATGAGCAGCTCTTTTCTGATAGGGGTTATGGTTTCAAGAAATCCCTCCGTCTTGCCGTCATTGACCATTTCTTCAAGCTCCATAAGCTTTCTTTCATGTTCGGCAAGCAGCTCGGTATCTCTCATCATAAATTCGCTGAAGAAATTATATATGAAATGTTCTCGGCTCTCTCCCTGATTATGCCTGCTGCGTTGGATACGCTGAACCAGCCTGAGGGAAAACTCCTCGTCATCTATAATGACCATATTCTTGTTGTCGATAAAAAACTGTATCCTGTGCCTGCTGCCCTTTATGTCAAGAAGTTTTGGTATCGAAAGCGTACCTGCAAGGCAAAATGGCTGTGACTCTATTTTACAGAACACAACGTCCCTCAGGGATATCGACCCCTCATAGGTTATATTCGCCACCCTAAGAGCCTCCTCGGCGTGTGCAGAGTCGGTAATAAACACAGCCGAACAAGTCTGTTCACTTAGCTGCTGCGGTGTTATTTCTTCAAGCGGACCTTTCAGGGCAAATATTGTCATTTATTCTTCCGCCTCCGCCTTTGACGCTCTCTCATAGGCAAGGTCATAGAAAAGCTCCTGTGAGTTGAGCGGTTCTTTGCCGTCAGAAACAAGGGTATACTCACCGTCATAATCAAGCTCTCTTGCCTGACAGTTGTCTGCAAGCATCTTGTCAAACATCATGCTTATCTGAGCCTTTATATCCTTATCAAGTATAGGTGCTGCCACCTCGACACGCCTGAGAGTGTTTCTTGTCATAAAATCAGCCGAGGCAATGTATATCTTTCTCTCCTCGCCCTTGCCGAACATATAGATACGGGAATGTTCAAGAAAACGTCCCACAATGCTTATTATCCTGATGTTATCAGTTTCGCCCTCCACCTTTGGTATAAGGCAGCATATGCCTCTCACCACAAGGTCTATCTTAACGCCTGCTCTTGACGCCTCGATAAATCTGTCGATTATCTTTTTATCCGTAAGAGAATTTATCTTCACGCCGATATAGCCCTCTCCGCCTGACTGTGCAATGGCTATCTGCTCGTCTATCATATCGAGCACCTTGTTTTGCAGACAGTTAGGTGCAACAAGCAGCTTGTCAGTGTGCTTGACGGTATCGTCCGCAGCAAGTGCGTTGAAAACGTCTATAGCGTCCTTTGCGATATCCTTATTGCAGGTCATTACAGACAGGTCAGTATAAAGTCTTGAGGTTTTCTCGTTGTAGTTTCCTGTACCTATCTGAGTGTAATACTCAGTAGTCGAACCTGAACGCTTTGTGATAAGGCACAGCTTTGAATGTACCTTATAGCCCTCCAGACCATAGATAACCGTACAGCCGGCCTTTTCAAGCCGACGTGACCACTCGATATTGTTTTCCTCATCAAATCTTGCCTTCAACTCCACAAGCACAAGCACGTCCTTGCCGTTTTCAGCTGCCTCGCAAAGAGCCTCGACCACCTCGCTGTGCTTTGCCACACGGTATAATGTCATTTTTATAGAAACCACGTTTTTATCATCAGCCGCCTCACGGAGCATTGTGATAAAAGGCTTTATGCTGTCAAAAGGATAAGAAAGCAGTCTGTCTTTCTTTTTTATCTGCGGCAGTATAGGCTTGTTATCATCAAAGGCTGTGAACCTCTGCGGCACTCTCTTTTTATAGAAAAGCTCAGTTTTCTGTCTGAGGATATCCTGAATTTGGAAGAGAAATGACAAATCAAGAGGGGTGCTGTTTCTGAAAACGGATTTTTTATCCACCTCAAGCTGTTTGCAAAGCAGGTCAACTATGCTGCTGTCAAGCTGTCTTGAAAGCTCCAGTCTGACAGGTGCAAGGCGTTTTCTTTTCTTGATAAGGTCAGCCATGAACTCACGGTAGTCAAGATCCTCATCATAAAGGGCGTCAGCGTCGATATCTGCATTTCTTGTTACTCTGATAAGCGACTTTGACTTCACAGTATATCCCTTGAAAATCTTCGGGACATAGTGGAGTATAAGCTCCTCAGAGAGCATATATTTGCCCGTTGAGCCGACTTTTATAAGTCTTGGAAAGACCTCACTTCCGCATGAAATAACGCCAAGCTTGTCCTTGGCATTTTTTCTGCCCAGCACGACTGCGGCATAGATATCCTTATTTTTCAAAAACGGGAAAGGCTGTCTTTTTCCCACCACCATAGGCGAAAGCAGCGGTGCTATCTGATTGAGAAAATACTGCTCAAGCTGAGTATTCTCCTCAGTGGTAAGCTTTGAGAAATCCACAAGCTCCACGCCCTGCTGAGCTATCTTCTCCATAAGGTCAGCATACACCTTGTTTTTACGCTCGTTAAGCTCGCCGACTCTTGCGATAACGGCTTTGAGCTGTTCTTTGGCGGTCATTTTCGTTTTATTTTCCCTGCTGTCAGGGTCTACCTCCATTTGGTCAGTGAGCGAACCCACACGGACCATAAAGAACTCGTCCAGATTGCTCTGATAGATAGAGGCAAAAGAAAGTCTTTCGCAAAGAGGCACGCACTCACGTTCCGCCTCTTCAAGCACTCTTTCATTGAATTTCAGCCATGACAGCTCTCTATTCATAAACACGTTTTTCATTATGTTATTCTCCTTGGAATTTGATATTATGATTTTATGTACATCTATACTATCCCATTTATTATAACACAAAATAATAAATTGTTAAAGAGTTTCAGGAAAAATTCATGTAAAATATTCTTCTTTTATGCAGTATTGACCACATCGGCACACTCAAATTATGCAAAATGATAGATTTTCGCAAATTCGCAGACGAAAATACTGTACAAAAGAGCAAAAATCGAAAATATCAATATTTTTTATGCAAAAAAGGTTGACAACGGGGCACAAATAGTGTATAATAATCAAGTCGCTATGAGAAACATATTTGGCGGTATAGCTCAGTTGGCTAGAGCACTTGGTTCATACCCAGGGTGTCACCGGTTCAAATCCAGTTACCGCTACCATATTTCTCATAGCGAAAAATCGGCCCGTTGGTCAAGAGGTTAAGACGCCGCCCTTTCACGGCGGAATCATGGGTTCAATTCCCGTACGGGTCACCAAACAAGTTCTCGGAAATGACGTAATTGCGTTGTTCCCGAGTTTTTTTATACCTTTTTATCTTAGTCGGGGCAAATTGCATTGTGATTTGATGAAAACAAAAGCCTATATAGTGCATTGCTTTTTTGCCAACTTATGATACAATTATATTGATATATGTATTAAAAAGAGGATCATTATGTTTGACATATGGAATAGAAGGTATACAGGCAGCAAGTATAAGCTTTCCTCTTGAATAAGCAAGCTGATAGAAGAAAACTGCGAAGGCGACTTTTTTTTGTGATATTTTTGCAGAACGAAAATGCTCCCCACCTTATGGATATGACAGAGCCAGGTATAACAACGCTCTCCAGCGTTTCACAGCCACGGAAAGCCTTTTCATCAATGGCTGTCACGCCGTCAGGTATCATAACATCTTTCTCACTGCCTTTGTATTTGAGAAGTATATCTCTGCGAATGTAAAAATCATTTTCCATATTCGTTCCCCCTAAATACTCATATTTTCTATATTATAACATTCCCATATTTGCCTGTCAACATTAATCATATTAAAATGCGATAACGCCGTCATTCATCTATGCCGAACTCTTTCCCCTATGTTGTCATCGACTTCCTGCGGAGCATTTTCAGTGCCTGCTATAAAAATCCTCAGCCTTTGGAGTTTCTCAACGCTTTCTCTCAGCTTATCTTTAAGCACATTTCGTGAAAATCTTATGCCCTCGTTTCCGCTGAGTATCTCCCATATGTTGTTAAGATAAAACTCTTTTCTGTCATTGTTATATATAGTGCAAACAGCGTCAAATACGCACATATCAAAGTATGTCAGCGGTGCTTTTTCATAAACCGTGCCGTCTTGATACCATAATGTGCAGCAAATATCGTTCCTGTGCGTGATATCTTAACTCAAATTCCTGTCTGCCCGACAATGTTTCATTTCTTGCATACACAAATGCACAATCATTGAAAATGTGCCTGTCGAGTATAAAATCGTCTTTAAGTTCTCTTTTCCATTCCGTTGACCTGTCATAAAGGCGATAGCCCTCTATACTGCCGCCGCCCTCTTCAAGAACAGCCTTTTCTGCAATGACTTTTCCCTTGTTGCAGATAGTGCCGTTTTCATCAGGCTTATAAAACCAAGCAAAGTTTCTTATCTCATTTGCAATGAGAGTGTTGTTTATATAAAGCTCGTTTATCTGACTTATGACACGTTTAAGGTCCTTATTTGTTTTCTCTGCCGAGTATTTTCTTACTTTCTCAAACTTAAATTCTTTGCCGTTGAAATATTCGTCTATAATAGTCTAGTCGCATGGGAAAATGGTCATGTCATTATAGCATTTCCACATATTTTCACCTAGACACTCCACCGCCCGAGCTTTAGAAATAGGCTGACCACTTAGATTTTCCTCAATATACTTTTTTAGCACCTCAAAAGAATATATCGCCGAAGATTTGAAAGCTCTCTTTGAACTATTCTCCAGCCTTGGGATAATAGGCTCTCCTGCCAGCTATCTTGGCAGCGACAGCAATGTTGAACTGCCCTTTGATAAGCTCAAGTCAAATCCCTATCAGGTGATACTTCTTGACAAGTTTGAAAAGTGCGACAGAGCCGTGCAAAGGCTGTTCATGTCTGTCTTTGACGAGGGCATTCTCACCACTAACGTCAAATCAGGTGCAAGACCTGCCGCCACGGCAGTGAGCAAGTTCATTGACAATAAGCTCTTATCATACTGCACTCAAAGGGCAAAAACATATCGGCTAAATCAAAACTAATGCTCTGCCGCACAAAAATCAATGACCGCACCCACAACGGGTACGGTCATTTTTTATTCCTGCCAAAAATATTGGACAGAATAAAGTCATTCAAGCTCAAATCATGTTATTAGGATAAAAAACCTCTTTGCATACCACGCTAAATAGCCGATACCAAAGATACTCCCAATACATTTGATGTCCGACTTTTGATTTTTTACAGGGTCAGCACTCCTTAAAGCAGCGGAGCAAATATCCTGAGCACGCCGTCAATGAGCCGTCCGAAAAAGCCTCTCTTCGTGTCCTCCAGTGTACGCTGTTTGCACTTGCTCTGAGTGTCCAGAATGTCCGCCTTAAAGGTCTTTATTATAGATGAATCAAAGAATATGGAGCTGCACTCAAAATGCAGGAAAAGACTTCTGTAATCAAGATTTACCGAACCCAGCACCGCAAGCTTGTCATCGCATATGCAGCCCTTTGCATGAACAAATCCCGGTGTGTATTCATATATCTTTACTCCAGCCTCGATAAGCTGACGGTAATAGCTCCTTGAAAGCCTGAAAACTACCTTCTTGTCAGCAATGCCTGGCATTATTATGCGAACGTCTACCCCACGCTTTGCCGCCCTTATAAAAGCGTCAAAAAGGCTGTCCCCAAGCATCAGATACGGCGTGTAGAACCACACATAATCGCTTGCGGCGTAGAGTATCTCAGAGAAAAAGGTGTTGCTCACATTTTCATCCGTCATAGGCGAATCATAGTAAGGCAAAACATATCCGTCACCTGCACCGCCGCTTTCCGCCGCCTCATTGCTCACAAGCTCCTCAGGTATCAGATCATTTGAAAATGCGTTCCAAAACTCCATGAACATATAAGTGTAGTTTTTTACGCCCTCGCCTGTTATTTTAAAGCCTATGTCCTTCCAGTGACCGTATTTCGAGCCTATGTTTATATATTCGTCAGACAGATTTATGCCTCCGCTGTATGCCACTCTGCCGTCTATTACCATTATCTTTCTATGGTCACGGTTGTTGAGCTGCGACTTGATAAAAAGAAACGGATTGAACGGTATGCACTTTATCCCTTTTTCGCCAAGCTTTATAGCGTCTGCAAGAGAATAAGTCGCAATGCTGCCAAGGTCGTCATACATTATCCTCACATCAACGCCCTGTGCAGCCTTTCTCGCCATGATATCAACCACAGTGTTGAGAAATTTGCCGTTTTGCAGAATAAAATACTCTGCAAAAATATATTTTTCAGCCTTTTCAAGCTCCTTGCACATATCCTCGAACATATCCTCGCCCACAGGAAAATATTCCGCACTGTCAAGTCTGACCATAGGGAATCCCGTTGCGTCACTTATCCTTTTCACAGACTGAGCAAGCCGCTTGTCCTCGCCGCTGAGCTTATCGATGCACTTTTCCCCGTCAGGGAGTTCATAGTTCATGTGCAGTCTAGCCTTAGTGATATTTTTCTCCAGCTTTCTCGCAGGATTGTTGTTGCCGAAGATGATATACATAACAGTTCCAAGCACAGGAAAAGTAAGTATCACAATAAGCCACAATGTCTTGTAGCTGCTCTCCTCACGCTTTGTGTTTATATAGAGCACAAATACAAATGCCAGTACCGTGAGCACGATGCTCAAAAGCCCTGCCGCCTTGCTGAGCCATTTTAGTATCAGAAGATACCACAAAAACTGCATTGCCACAGGTATTATCACCGCCGCAACTCTGCCCATTATTTTCTTTACGTTATTCCATGTCAATGCCGTATTACCCCTTTCATTTGCTGACTTTATTATAACAATATTTTTAACATAAGTCAACGTCATTGATTTTATTCTTAAAAAGTGTTATACTAAATATGAGATGTGTCATGCTGATAGCTTTGTCAGTGGGCGGGCGAACAGTGTTCGCCCCTACAAAAATAATATAATTGATAACGGAGGTAACAAAATGTGCACTGCGGCAACATATAAAACTGACGATTTTTATTTTGGAAGAACACTTGACTACGAAAGCTCCTACGGCGAGGAGATAGTGATAATGCCAAGGAACTTCCCCCTTGACTTTGTTAATATGGGCATGATAGCCACCCATTATGCGGTGATAGGCACTGCTCACGTTGCAAATAACTATCCCCTTTTCTATGACGCCGCAAACGAAAAAGGTCTTGCCATGGCTGGTCTTAACTTTGTTGGCAACGCCTTTTACCGTGATGATATAGACGGCAAAGACAACGTCGCACAGTTTGAGTTTATCCCGTGGATACTCTGTCAGTGTGCCACAGTTGCGGAGGCAAGAAAGCTTATTGACAGGATAAACATAACCAAAACTCAGTTCAGCCCACAAATGCCCACAGGTCAGCTCCACTGGATAATAGCCGACAAGAACGACTGTATCGTGGTCGAGTCTGTAAAAGAGGGCATAAACGTCTATGACGACCCAGTGGGCGTGCTCACGAACAATCCTCCGTTCGATATGCAGATGTTCAGGCTCAACGATTTCCGTGGACTTTCTCCAAAACAGCCTGAAAACACTTTTTCGGACAAGCTTGACCTTACTTCCTACAGCCGTGGCATGGGTGCAATGGGACTGCCAGGCGACCTGTCATCACAATCAAGATTTATAAGAGCAGCATTTGTGAAAATGAACTCACGCTCCGCTCCTGACGAGCAAAGCAGTGTGAGCCAGTTCTTCCACATTTTAAACTCAGTTGACCAACAAAGAGGCTGCTGCGAAGTTTCCGAGGGCAAGTATGAGATAACGATATACACAAGCTGCTGCAACACCCACAAGGGCATTTACTATTACACCACCTACAACGGTCATCAGATATCCGCCGTTGATATGCACAAAGAGGATCTCGACGCCGCCAAACTGACAGCTTACCCTATGATAACAAACGAGATAATAAACTTCCAGAACTAAAAACTCCCCTGCAATTTGCATAAATACCGTGCTTTTCAAAAAACAAACGCTCCGTACAAAATCTGTACGGAGCGTTTTTATTACTCAAATCTGAAATATTCAAAATCGAAATTGCTGCCCGGCAGGAAAGCGAATGAAACTTTCTGTTTGCCGCTGACGCCTGAGATATCAAAGCTCTTTTCAACATAGTTCTCACTGTCGTCCGTCCTGAACTCGCAGAGTATGTGGCTTTCGCCCTCGCTGCCATTCAGGATAAGATGTATGCTGTTGAGTGCAAGAGGTGACTTTCCGCTTATAACGAGCCTGCTCGGCTGCTTTTCAGAAAAATCAAACTCACCGAAATCAAGCATAACGTTGTTTCCTATCTCGGTCACGCACTTTTCGCCCTTTGTGAACTTGTCGCCGTAAATGTTGTCAGCCTCAGCCGCATTATTTACCGCAAACTCACGGCCGACCTTTTCAAAGTTGAAACCGCCCACTTGGAAACCGTCCTCAGTGAGGATACAAAGGGTTTCAATACCCTTGAGCTTTCTTGTGAGCTTGAATGTTTCAGGCTTGAAAATCATCCACTCAGGCTCTTTGTGATATGTGAACCTGCCGAGAGGCTTGCCGCCCTCCTCAGGTATGCCGTCAAAAAAGCTTATCTCAACAGGGTCAAGGGTGTTCGCCCATATCTGCACCGTAACAGTGTCAGAGCCTGTACTGCCGAAGTCCAGATTATCATATGCCGCCCATGATGTGACCTTGCCAGTTGCAAAGCATACGCCCTTTTTAATGCCGCTTGAAATGTTGTCGCTCGCCCTTGTGAAAAGTCCGCCGATAACAAACTGATAAGGGTCTGTAAGAGCACTTCCCAGTCCCTCAGCGGTGAATTTGAGCATGGAAATGATATGATAACGCTCTGTGCCGTTTTTGCACATTGCCCTGAGCCAGAAACTTCCGTCGCCCTTTGCTTTCACCTTTATGCCGTCCTCAGTCACCTCGCACTTTGCAAGGTTAGAGGCAATGCCCTTTTCATTTGTCACCCTGAACTCGATATCCTCAGCGTAGTCTGAATTTTCAGGCAGAGCCTTATATTTCACCATGACCTCAGTATGCTCGCTGTCAAGAGTGAGCGTGTCCGCATAAAGCTCTATCTTTCTAACAGGTATCTCGTCTGTTCTTCCGCATTCGGTAGGAGCAAAGCCCACATTTTCCAGCGATGATGTGCCGCTGTCATATTCCGCCTTAACAGCCTCAAGGGTCACAACACAGTCAGGCAGACCCTTTGATGTGAGCGTTACCTTTATCTCGCCCGTCTTGTCAGTGGCACCGATAACAGCGAGCATTTTTCCCGAAAACAGTCTGCGTGAAGTGCCCTTGTACTGGTCATAGTCAGTGCTGTCGCCATTGTCAAGACCCATAAGCCTTGCCGCACCCTCAACGCTCACGTTCACACGGTTGTTAGCGTTTGCACAGAAAATCCCGTCCTTGTCAAACGCAGATATCTCAATGTAAATAAGGTCAGAGCTGTCTGCAAGTATCTCCCTCTTGTCAGGAACAGCCTCTATCCTTGCGGCGTCACCGAATGAACGCTGGATATCCTCTGCAATAACATTGCCGTTCTCGTCATATGCCACCGCTTTAAGCTCGCCCTTTTCATATGGAATGATATAATTCGCCGTGAGCACCTTACCGTGCTTGTGGTCGATATCGAACGCACCCATTGAAACGCCGTCCTTGAAAAGCTCCACCTTTGGAGCATTTGAGCACACCCTCACATCGCAAGGCAGACCGTCGCTGAAATCCCAGTATGGGAAAATGTGCACGAACGGGTCGTCCTTATAGTCTGTCCACTCTGCACGGAAAACATATGCACTGTCCTTTGCAAAGCCTGCTGTGTCGAACTGACCAAAGTATGAGTTTTTCGTGCTGTATGGAGTAGGCTCGCCGATATAGTCAAAGCCAGTCCAAATGAACTGACCTGCACAATATTCTGCGTCACGGTCGGCGATTATGCAAGCCTCAGTGTTCTTTGCTCCCCAGCCTGTGCAGCTGTTTCCAAGGGAAGAGCACTGCTCGTCATCATCTGTCAGCAGCGTTTCAGACAGCGGAAAATGATATATTCCACGGCTCTGCACCACCGACGCCGTTTCACTGCCGTATATCATCCAGTCAGGGTGAGCGGCGTGGTGCTCATCATAAAGCCTCTCGCCGTAGTTATAGCCTGCCAGCTTGAGAATGTCCGCACATTTCTGACCGTTTTCCCACTGCATATAGTTCGAGCCGAAAGTAACATAGCCGTTTCCCTCAGGGTCATGAAGTTTCACAAGCCTTTTGAGCCAAGCCGTTACCTCCTGACCTCTCTCGTCAGCGTGCGTGTCAAATATCTCATTTCCCACGCTCCAGCCTATTATGGACGGACGGTTCCTGTCACGGCGTACCCATGACGCAACGTCCTTTTCTACCCACTCATCAAAAAATCTTGCATAGTCATAGTCTGTCTTTGACCTTTCCCACATATCAAAGCCCTCAGACAGAATGAGCATACCTGTTTCGTCAGCGATATCCATAAACTCCTCCGCAGGCATATTGTGAGAAGTCCTGATAGCGTTTATGCCAATTTTGCGTAGCTTTTTAAATCTTCTCCTTATTGCCGCAGGGTTTGAAACTGCACCAAGGCAGCCGTTGTCATGGTGCTCGCATGAACCGTGGAGCTTGACGTGTCTGCCGTTAAGATAAAAGCCGCTGTCACAAGTGAACTTTATCGTCCTGAAACCGAATCTCTGGCTTACACGCTGAACACAGCCGCCGTCCACAAGGATTTCCGACACCATTGTGTAAAGCACATGGGAAGTGATATCCCAAAGCTCAGGTGTTGTCACTGTCATGTTCTGCTCAGTGAGCGAATAGCTTACGCCCTTTACACGCACAGCCTCAGGGATACACGAGATATCCGCCGCACAAGCGTCAGACTCATAGCTTGCCACCTCTTTGCCGTTCTTGTCAAAAATGGTGTTCCTGATGCGGATTCCGCCAAGAGGAGTTCCCTCAGGTCGGAGCATCTCAGCCTTCACAGTCACCTGCCAGCCGTCCTCCTGCTTTGAAGTGGTGATATAAATGCCGTCATTGCCGAAACGTATCTCAGGGCTTTCGCAAAGCCAAACCTTTCTGAAAATTCCCGCACCCGAATACCACCTTGAGTTTGGCGAGTGATGATCCACACGAACTGTAATAACATTCTCTCCGTTCTTGACAAGTTCGGTGATATCGAACATAAACGCCGAATAGCCGTATTTCCATTCTCCTGCAAGAACACCGTTCACATACACCTTGCTGTCCATATAAACACCGTCAAAGCGGATAAAAGTGCGGATACCCTCTTTCTTGCTGTAGGAAAACGTCTTTCTGTACCAGCCCGTAGATGTTTCATACAGATCGTTAGTGTCATAAATAAGCCAGTCGTGAGGAACGTCCGCAGGCTTGAACGGAAGATCCTCTGAGTATTCAGAACCTAAAGCCGCCTTGTAAAATTCCCATCCGCCGCAAAAAAGCTTTCTGTTTGAGTATGTTTCACAGATGTCCATAAAAACTTCCTTCCTGTCTATTCCTTTCCTATCTGAATGTGAAAATGTGCATTTATCAAAGGCTTGTCAAGCTGATATTTTTCCGCAAGCCTCGGTCCGCAGGAGTTCGAGCCAACGCCTGCCATTGCGTAGTCAACACATATAACATTGCTCTCGCACCGTTCAAGCTCATAGTTATGAGCCTTTGCCGCAAGTTCCTCTTGCGTGAACTGCGACGCATTGAATGAAAAATCCTTGTCAGCGGTAAACTTCACCTTAGTGTCCCCACCGCTCACAGTGAGATATCGACAGCCATAGTGTGATGAATTTTCCTGCGGTCTGATATAGTCCTCGTGCATATCTCCGATATCAGCCGCAAATCTGCCCACATAGCAAGCCTGACACTTGTCGATATAGCTTTCCGTCGGGCCATATCCGAAATATTCCACCTGCGAAAAAGCCTTTGGCATGAAAAGCCTGATACCGAATCTCGGCAGCATATCTATCTTGTCTGAAAACTCCGCCTTGCATTTTATGTCAAGTCCGCTGCAGTCAATAACATACACCGCCGTCATTTTACAAAACGGCTGCTGGATAGACCAGCCGAATGACTGGCTCACTTCTATCTCAGCACTGTCCTCCCTGACCGCAAGCTTGCAGCCGTAGCTTTTCACCACAAAGTCATTAAGGTGCACCTTATACCAGTTGTGTTTCATAACGTCGTTGTCTGTAGGTGCACGGAAGAAATTATACTGCAAAGGTCTGTCGAGCAGCTCCCTGTCGCCTATTCTCACAGAAACGAACGCCGACTTCCGCTTGTCAAAACGGTATACGATATCTCCCGCTGCCACCGTGATACAAAGTGGAGTTTCCTCCGCCTTTACCTTAGCTTTCGCCTTTTCCACAACCGCTTTCCTGCCATCAGCTATTTTCAGCTGGTCAAAGCATACCTCATAGCCTTTCTCCCAGTATTCGGTATCCTCTTTAGCGGTGAAAATAAATCTTATAAATGTTTCCTCTTCATGCTCTCCAGCCGCCTGAGGTACCTTCACCTCAGTGCTGCCCATAGGCTCGATGCAAATATCCACCCTGCCGATATCGATGATACCGTTTTTGTCGGTTATCTCATAGCGGCAGTCAAGAACATCTCCTGCATTAGCAAATTCAAGAGTGCTTGAAAAAACAAAACTGTCTGCACTTTTGCCCTTTGTGACACGCACAGGTCTGTATACCTGCTTTACCTCCAAAAGTCCGGTGTGCGGCGTTCTGTCAGGATAAACAAGACCGTCCAAGCAGAAATTTCCGTCATTGTGTCTTTCTCCGAAATCACCGCCGTAGCCGTATTTTATCTTACCCTCAGCCGTTTTACCAAGCGGTACAGAATGGTCGCACCACTCCCACACAAAACCGCCGCAGAAACGCTCGTTGGAATAGAACGCATTGTGATAATCCTCCAGATCACCAGGGCCGTTTCCCATGGCGTGACAATATTCGCACAGCACAAAAGGTCTTTTCTCTTCCGGCTTTTCAAGATATCCTTTCATACTGTCAATATCCCAATACATACCCGAAACCACGTCAAGTATGCTGTCTGAAGTTCCGTCAAGGCAGTGTGTGCTCTCATAATGCACGAGCCTAGTGTCGTCAAGAGCTTTTATGACCTTTGCCTCTTCAAGCATATTTTCGCCGTAGCCGCTCTCGTTGCCCAATGACCAGAACACCACGCAAGGGCGGTTTATGTCACGTTTAACAAGACATTTCGCACGATCATTTATCGCCTCTTTGAACCTCTCGTCAGAGGCAAGCATGGCGATACCACGATAGTCGGAATAATCCCACTTGTAGTCATAATAGACCTCCACGCAGCCGTGGGACTCCAAGTCCGCCTCATCTATAACATAAAATCCGAGCCTGTCGCAAAGCTGATAGAACACAGGCGAGTTTGGATAATGTGACGTCCTCACCGCATTTATGTTGTGCTTTTTCATAAGCACAAGGTCGGCTTTCATCTGCTCATAAGATGCGTAATAGCCAGTGTCAGGGTAGCTGTCATGACGGTTCACGCCTTTGAACTTCACCGCCCTGCCGTTTATCTTCACAACGCCGTCCTCGACCTTAACATCTCTGAACCCTATCTCCTCGCCAATGACCTCATCATCAGCTTGGATAGTCAGTCTGTAAAGATAAGGCATTTCCGCACTCCACAGCCTTGCATTATCTATCTTCACCTCAGCTTTTTCGCCGTCATATGCCGAAAACTGAGCCATGGTCACACCGTCATCATCGCAAAGCTTTGCCGAAACATCACAGCCGAAAGCCGTAAACTCCAGCACTGCCGAACCATTCTCGCCTAGAACTGTTTTCACGATATAATTTTCAAGCCGCCTTTTTGATCTTGACAGCACATAAACATCTCTGAAAATTCCCGAAAGCCTTATCTTGTCCTGATCTTCAAGATAAGTTCCGTCGCACCATTTCAGCACAGCAGCAGTGATGATATTCCTGCCATCTGTAAGAAACGGCGTGATATCAAACTCCGCCGCAGCGTGGGAAACCTGCGAATAGCCCACAAAACTGCCATTAACATACAAATAAACGCAGCTGTCAACACCCTCGAACACAAGCACCCTGTCCATACCGTCATGTGAATAGCAATACTCACGCTGATAGACCCCCACAGGGATATCGTCAGGCACAAAAGGCGGGTCAAACGGTATTGGATAGCACACGTTGGTATACTGCGGCTTGTCATATCCGTAAAGCTGCCAGTTTGAAGGCACTGGGATAGTGTTTTCAAACTTCTCGTGAATAAAATCGTCCTCAAGGTCTATTATGCTGTCATAATAGCGAAAACCCCAGTCGCCGTTCAAAAGCTCCATTCTCTGGGAGTTTTCACGACTCTGAAATGGGTCTTGACCCTTTGCAAACGGCACAAAATAGCAGTGCTTATCAAGCGTGCCAATGTGCAAAGCCTGAGTATCCTCATGATTTATCATTTTTGACTTTGGCGAATTTTCCGCCGCAAGTTTTGAAATATCCATAGCTGTTCTCCTTTTAGTTTATAAATTACTGTAATTATTTTATCAGCCATTGACAGGCAAGTCAATGAATGATATTATTAATTTATAACAATATGAATATGGAGATGATATTTTTGTTCTTTGCCGATTATCCTATCCTGGGAAACGAAAAGTTCCTGCCCCTCTATCTGCAAAATATGGGACAGCAGCACTGTCAGGATCACCTCATCAGACCTGAGGGCTATCTCTATGACCAGATCTTATACTGCACAAAAGGCAGCGGCACGCTCGTCTTTAACGGCAAGACTACGCCCATACCACCTGATACCGCCATATTCATACCCGCAGGAGAGCCCCACGAATACTATCCCGAAGAGGAAATATGGGATATCCACTGGGTAGTACCATGCGGATATGCCGCTAAAGATATCCTTTCCCAGTTCGGTCTGACCGAGCTTAAAACCTATCCACTAAGCGACACTAAGATACTTGAACACATTTTCCGAAAAATGCACAACGCCCTGCGTACCGACAGCATTTTCGGCAATTACAAAGCCTCAGGCTATTTGTATGATTTTCTTATGGAGTTTTACCGCCTTATCGCCTCCAAAGACCCTGCCACGGCAGTGTCCTCCGCACTTATGAAAGCTCTCGACTACATAAACTACAACTATTCCGCCCCTATCACAATGGACGAGCTTTGCAGTGTTTCAGGCGTCACAAAGCAGCATCTTTGCCTGCTTTTCCGCAAAAAGCTCAGTATGCGTCCAATGGAATACATCGCAAAACGCCGTATCCAAGAGGCTAAAGCCCTGCTGACCGGTACAGACAAAAGCATCGAGCAGGTCGCAGAGGAAACAGGCTTTTGTTCCGAAAGCTATTTCTGCAAGCTTTTCAAAAGATACGAGGGCATGACCCCTTCCACATTCCGCCACATAAAATAAACAAAAAAAGAGCCGCCCAAAGGCAGCTCAATTATGCAGAAAATTAGCCCTGCTCCTTCATCTTAGCGAAACACTCGCTGCAATAAACAGGTCTGTCCTCTCTTGGTTTGAAAGGAATAACAGCCTCGCCGCCGCAAGCAGCACAAGTTGCTTTGTATGTCTGTCTTTCAGACTTTGTAGCAGCCTTTCTTGCATCTCTGCAAGCCTTGCATCTCTGTGGCTCGTTTACGAAACCTTTCTCAGCATAGAACTCCTGCTCGCCTGCTGTGAAAACGAACTCTTTTCCGCACTCCTTACATACTAATGTCTTGTCTTCGTACATGGTTCTTACCTCATTACATAAAATTGTGCCTAGTCGGATTTGCACCGACACCTTTGAATAAACAACGCTCTGCTATTAAGCTATACGGCCATATTCCTATCTCAACAGTGATCTCAATTTCCGTCTGACTCTCTGCATCGCATTGTCTACCGCCTTTTCCGACGTGCCCACGCTTAATGCTATCTGATTGTATGACATTCCTCTCAAAAACGATTGAAATACCTGCCACTCCTGCTCCGAAAGTGCCGAAGTGATCTTATCATAAAGCTCATTCAGCTCCTCACGCTCCACCACTATCTCCTCAGGCACGTCACCGCCGCCGCCAAGTATCTCCTCTAGGTCAGCCTCATCGACCCTTGAGATAAGTGCATTTTTGTGAACAGATGAAATGATCTTGTTTTTTATACATTTTGTAGCGTAAGTTGAAAACTTCACGTTTTTATCTCCACGATAAGTCCTCACCGCACTGAGCAGCCCCATAAGCCCCTCCTGCACAAGATCCTCACGGACCTCCGAGCCGTACTTTTTCGCCAGAAACTCCACCGTACAGATATATCTCGCAATAAGCTCACCGATCGCAGCCTTGTCGTTCTGTGCACTGAACACAAGCTGCTCATCTGAAAACTCGTCCTGCTGATCCTGCCGATCGACTCTCAAAAAATACCGCCCACCTAATCGTAGAAATTACCGCAAAGCCCCATTTTGACGCCACTGCGTAATGTTATGATACCATTTTAGCCCATAAAAGTCAAGAGAATTGACGAAATCCGCCGTCCCTTTCAAAATATTTGTAACATACCACAGTTTTCAGAAAGTATTCTTGTGACTTTCAACAAACAAAAAAGCCAGCCGTGTCGAAATACACGGCTGACCGCAATTTACGCAAAATTGATGTTATACACGACAGTATTCTGCCCTGCCGCTGCTGAAAATATCCCCACCGTGACAGTCATCAGCTACCACCAGCGGAAAATCCTCAACGTAAAGCCTTTTTACCGATTCACAGCCAAGCTCCTCAAAAGCAACTACCTCGCAGGACTTTATACAGTTGCAGGCAAGTGCACCGGCACCGCCGATAGCACACAAATATACCGCACCGTTTCTTACCACGGCGTCCCTTACTTCCTGCGATCTTTCGCCCTTGCCGATCATTCCGCCAAGTCCAAGGTCAAGCAGCCTCGGAGCAAACCTGTCCATTCTTCCCGAAGTGGTCGGTCCGCATGAACCGATAGGCTTTCCCTCAGGTGCAGGTGTAGGTCCGGCATAGTAGATAACAGCGTCTTTCAAAGGGATAGGAAGTTCCTTTTCCTCATCAAGCAAAGCATTGAATCTTTTATGTGCAGCGTCCCTGGCAGTGTACACGACTCCCGAAAGAAGTATCTTGTCACCGCATTTCAGCTCTCCGCTTACAGCCTTGAGCTCTTCAGAACGCACCTTTCTTATTTCCGACATGACAGAATATTATTCCTCTTCGTCGCTTACAAGAGAAAGACCATCGTCAATAAGATCTCTTGCAGTATTTACAGCACCGATGCTGTTGCCATACAGATCGTTAAGTGATGTAACGAGCTGCTGAACAGTTTCGCTCAGGCTTGTGAACTGTGTCTTAACAGACTCTCTCAGGTCAGCAGACTGTGCTCTGATGTTCTTAGCCTCAGCCTTAGCGTCGCTTACTACCTTTGCAGCCTCAGCGTTTGCCTTAGTTGTTACCTCAGCAGCCTCAGCATTAGCCTTTGATGTAACAGCCTCTGCCTCTGCATTAGCCTTAGAAGTTACCTCGGCAGCCTGCTTGTTTGCAGCACTTGTAACAGCCTCAGCCTCCTGCTTAGCGGCAGCTGTCATTGCAGCAGCACTTGACTTAGCAGTCTGAAGTGTAGTATCAGCCTCTGTCTGAGCATTTGTAACGAGTTTCTGAGCCTGTGCGTTAGCGTCAGCAAGGACCTGATCCTGCAGCTGCTTAGCCTCGTCCTCCATCTGCTTAGCGGCCTTCTTAGCCTCCTGAACTACCTTATTGGCAGTATTCTGAGCCTCGATGAACACACTTCCAAGGTCAAAGCTTGGAGTAGCTGTGCCGGCATTAGCCTCAGCAGTTTCCAGCTTGTCTTTAAGCTCATCGATCTCCTGTTTCTGCTTTTCGATCTCAGCGTCCTTATCAGTTACCTGCTGCTCAAAATCAGCGATACGAACTTTCATTGTATCAGTATTAGCCATAAGCTCGGCTATCTTGTTCTTTGCCTCTTCTACCTTTTTCTCAAGCTCTTTCTTGCCCTCGAAGTCCTGTTTCTGAGCACCGCCCTGCTTTTCAAGACGTTCGATAGTTTCATTCTGGTCATTGACCTGAGCCTCAAGAGTATAAATTTTAGAAGTAAGGTCGTCTACATAAGCAAGAACGTCCTGCTTATCGAATCCGCCGACTCTTACTGTTCTTAAATAACCATTACTAGCCATTTCGATCCCTCCACATTAGTGATTATCTTTATTATACAATAAATCAATCAATTTTTCAACAGATTTAAGACCTTTTCATAAATTTCATTATTCCATACAAAATAGCACCTGAATTTTATACAAAATGTCTTAAATTCACGTTCATCACAGATTAATTATATCAAATTTTCCGTATAATTTCAAGTGGTTTTGCGAAAAATTTTCATTATTTTGATGATTTTCTGAAATTACGAAAACAGTGTAAACGTTTTCTAGCTTTTGATTAATCAAGGCGGATCGTACTTGATTCCGACCCGCCTTTGAGATCAATATTACTTATTCTTGAAGATATTGAAGATATCGTCGTAATAATTCGGATTATCAGCAGCCTTAACGCCAGCCTTGTGCATTGCCTCTGCGTCAGCCTTTGCGTCGTCAGCATTCTGAGTAAAATTTGCTGTATAAGTTGTTGCAGCCTTAGGAGCAGCCTCAGGAACATCATCTCTGTCAACAAAGTCAGCAGCGATAACAGTAACGTCCATAGCGTCCTTAGTGTCAGGATTTGTGCCGTTACCGAAGATGATCTCAACGTTATCATCAGCAGCGTCAGCAATAGCAGCTGTAAGCTCGTCCATATCGCTGATAAGAAGATCCTCGCTCATTGTAACATTTACGATAAGTCTTCTTGCACCCTTTATAGAAGTTTCAAGCAGGTCAGAAGAAATTACCTGATTGATGATATCCTGTACCTTGTCCTTGCCCTCGCCGTGACCGATAGCGATGTGTGCTCTTCCTGCACCCTTGAGGATAGTAGTAACATCAGCGAAGTCAACGTTGATCTCATCATGTCTTGTGATGATCTCAGCGATAGCGATAACGTCAGTCTTGAGAACTTCATCAGCGATAGCGTAAGACTGTTTCATAGTAAGTCTCATCTCGTTTGTGATAAGGTTCTGGTTAGGGATAACGATAAGAGCGTCAACGTGCTTGATAAGAGCCTCGATACCCTTCTCTGCTCTCTCCATCTTCTTTGCACCCTCAAATTTGAAAGGCTTTGTAACAACTGCGATAGTAAGCTTGTCAAGTGACTGAGCGATCTCAGCGACTACAGGTGCTGCACCGGTACCGGTTCCGCCGCCCATACCTGCTGTGATGAATACCATGTCAGCGTCCTTGATAGCGTTCTCGATCTCGTCCTTGCTCTCCTGAGCAGACGCCTCACCGATCTCAGGCTTAGCACCGGCACCAAGACCGTGAGTAAGCTTTTCACCTATCTGGATCTGTGTGTGTGCAGCTGACTTATGCAGTGCCTGAATATCAGTATTAACAGCTATATATTCAACATTTCCCTCAATGCCTGCCTGTGCGATACAGTTAAGTGCGTTTCCGCCGCCGCCGCCGACACCGATCACCTTGATCTTTGCACCTACGACCGGTTCTTCAACATACTCGTAACCCATAATAGAACTCCTCCTAAAAGCGAATTTTCATACTTCTCCGTATTTTTACATATCAATTTATAATCCAAAAATAAAATGCAAAAAGCCTATGTGCCGAATATGCACATAAATAGATACAATATTATATTATCATACTTTTGTCAAAAAGTAAAGAACTTAAATGAAACCATTATAAATTTTTTATTAATTATCAATAAAACGACTAATTTTGCAGCGTCATTTGTGTATACTATACAATTAGTTATTTTGACATTTACCAGCCTGTATAGCCCTGATCGTCCCCATAGCCGTTATCGGCATAGCCATTGTCGGTGTAGCCGTTGTCATAACCCCAGTCGGCAGTACCGTTGTCATACGTTCCGCCGTTATCATCGGCAGTGTCCGTATTGCCCCAAGTGTTGTCGCCGTAGCCCTGAGTGTCGTCACCTGTCCAAGTATCGCCGTTGTTCCATGTATCGTTTGTGTCATTTGTATCATTGCCGTTCCATGTGTTGCCGTCGCCCATACTAGTGTCCGCAGAAACCGCACTGCTGCTGTCATCATCCGCCGAAGAGCTTGTGTCAGGCACAGACGATTCGTCCTGAGATTTTGGTATAGCTGAAATACCGCTGTCGGCACCATTATAAATAAGCGTGCCCTCATAGTCGGCAGTAATGCTCTCATCTATCACCGCTTTAAGATATGTAAGCTTGTATTCCATATCCACCGAGCTGCCCATTTTTATCTCAAGCCTGCCGTCATACATAAGCTTGATGTCTGAACGTGTGGTCAGGTCAATGGTGTCGATATTCTCAAAACCGAGGTTGTTAAGGTCTTTAAGCAGCTCCTCAAGTATGTCCGCCTTGAAAGAGTCCTCCGAGGCAAGCTTGTCGCCCTGACTAAGGCTTTTTAGCTCAAAGCCTTTTACAACAGGTATCTCCCCCGTAGGGTCAGGATTTTTCGTTTCAAGTATCTTTCCCGACTCCGACAGCACATAGTAAGAGTTTTTGTACTCTATATCCGCAGCCTTTTTAGCCTCCGTGCAGCTTATAACAATGGTCGAAGGGAACTTCTTTGTGACCTTCACATCATCAATATACACAAGAGTGTCTTTCAACCGCTTTTCAACTATATCTGTGTTGGTCCTCACAAGGTTCTGTCCCGTTGAAACGCCGCCCACACCCAGTATCTGATCCTGCTCGTAAAGTGTAACGCCCTCTATTTTTATATCCGACACATTAAAAAACAAAAACATACTCATGATAAGCAGCAACGCCGCAGCAGCAAAAAAGCTTGCAACATATATATTACGCTTGTTCACCGTCCGCTGACGTGCCGCAGGTCTTTGTGAAGTCATTCTGTTTTCCTTGTAAGTTCCGTTCATTTTTCTCTTTCCTAACTTGCTAATGATTTACACGCTTTATATTTCCGCCCAGAAGTGTGAACGCATTTTCTATGCAGTCATATCCCCTGTCGATAAGTTTTATATTAGTGAGGGAAGTTTCCCCCTCCGCCGACAACGCAGCCACAGCCAGTGCCGCACCGCCTCTCAGGTCCGGTGCACGGACTTTCGCACCGTAAAGCTCTTTCACGCCCTCGATGACCGCCACCTTGCCCTCTGTCTTTATGTCCGCACCCATTCTCATAAGCTCGTCAACATGACGATAGCGGTTTTCAAAAATATTTTCCACCACCACGCTCGTGCCCTTTGCCTTAGCAAGAGCCGCCGTAACTATTGCCTGAGCGTCCGTAGGAAAACCGGGGTAAGGCATAGTCCTCACCGTCCGCACAGCTTTCAGCTGCTTAGGTGCTTTTATGAATATCCTGTCCTCATACTGGAATATCTGACAGCCCATCTGCTCAAACACAGGTATCACCGAGCGGATATCCCCTGCCCTTGCCCCAAGCAGACCTATCTCGCCGCCTGTTGCCGCAGCCGCACTCATAAAAGTCGCCGCCACTATCCTGTCGGGCATGACAGAATATTCACAGCCGTGGAGCTTTTCCACGCCGCTTATCGTTATCGTTCCGCTGCCTGCTCCGCATATCTTCGCACCGCAGCGGTCAAGAAACTCCGCAAGATCGCATATCTCAGGCTCTCTCGCCGCATTATATATCACCGTGTCGCCCTTTGCCAAAACAGCCGCCAGCATGATATTCTCAGTCGCTCCCACAGACGGGAAAGAAAGGTCTATCCTCGCTCCCCTCAGTCCTCTCGGACAGGTGCAGCGGAGCACACCGTACTCCTCGTTTATCCTGACGCCCATTTTCCTCAGTGCACACAGGTGCATATCTATAGGCCGTGGCCCAAGCTCACAGCCTCCCGGAAATGACAGCCTGCATTCTCCCGTCCTTCCAAGCACAGCACCTAGAAAAACGATAGAAGAACGCATTTCTCTCATAAGTTCGTCAGGCACAAAGGTCTTGTCAGCACCCCTTGCGTCCACAGTGACGCAACAGTCCTCACGGCTGCACTTTGCTCCCAACACCGACAGTATGCGGCAAGCCGCAAACACATCTGAAAGTGCAGGACAGTTATGTAGCCTGATCTCTCCGTTTATCAGCACGCACCCTGCCAGCAGCGGCAGAGCTGCGTTTTTTGCTCCCTGAACGGTTATCTCTCCGTTCAGTCTGTTTCCTCCCTGAATCATAAGCCGTTGCATAAGCGTCGCTCCTTTTAAGGTTTTGACTTATCTTATGCAGCTTTGCCTATATAGGTTAAAACTATCTGTTAAGATATATCTCTATAGCGTTTGAAACAGGCATAAAAGCAGGCAGACAAGGCAGATAAGAGTCCTTGCCTATCTTCTTTTTCATGTCCTTTGTCGAAAGTATCATTCCTGTAATGCAGTCGTCAAAGGTCTTGTCGTCCATATCGGTGACATTCACAAGTATCCTTACAGTGACCTCCTCGCTGGAAAACGGCGGTATAGTGTCGCCAATGACCTCGCCGTCACTGTTGGTCGTAATGCTCGTTGCATAGCATACCGCATTCTCATAATCAGAAGAAACATGGCTTATCTCATACTGCGGTATCTTTATCTCAAGTGGGGACGGGTTCTTTATATTGAACACGATATCCGCAAAACGATAGCTTGAGCTGAGCTCAGAGCCGAAAGCCTCCTCGTTGTATACAGAGTAATTCGACAACGCATAAGTCTTGAAGTCAGTCATTCCCATTGTCCTGAACACGTTGTCGTCATATTTTACCGTACTCTTGTCTGCGTCATTGAAAAACAGCGGCGGAAAGAAGAACACCATAAGCACAAGTATGATGACCACCGTAACGATCACCTTTATCACCTTGCCACGCGTTACATATGCTCCTCTTACCTTCACGCCCTTGTTAAGACCTGTTGCCGCCTGTGCAGGCATAGCCGCAGCGTCCTCAAGAAAATCGTCCTCTTTGTCGTCCTCTTCGTGCTTGGTAGGATCGTCATAAGTCTTTGTGGCACGGTCGAACTCGCCTGCCTTGTTGAACTTTTCGCCGTCAAATATCTCGTCGGCAGTGCGGTTCACGCTGCTGCCCTTGAACTTTGTGTCCGAAAGCTTTTTTATCTTGTCAACATCAGGCACTTCGATGCTGTCCATCGATGCCCTTTTGTTATACTGTCTGTAATTCTTATCCATGTTCTCTTTTCCCCTTAAACTTCGCAGTCCTCTCAGCCTTTTATAAGCGGCTCAAGTGCCTTGAATATCCTGTCCTCCGTGTCGGCGACATGGAGCTTTGCGGCATTTTCCGAGCACTCCCTGAGCTTTTTCGGATCTTCTATCAGCCCCCTGACCGTATCTATGAACCTTTCCTCAGTCAGATCCTTTTCCTCGATAACAAAGCCTGCCCCCGCATTTTGCAGCACCATGCCGTTATAATACTGATGATTTTCAGCGACCATAGGCGACGGGATAAGCACCGATGCTCTTCCCATAGCCTCAAGCTCCGCCAGCGACGCCGCACCGCACCTTGATATAACAAGGTCAGCCGCAGCCATTGCCACAGGCATATTGATATAGTCCTTTATAATGAGCCTGCTGCTGTCGATATCAATACCCATAGCCTTCAGCTTTTCAGGATAGTCCTTATATCCCTGATAAGTGCCGAAAGAATGAATGTGACAAACCTTCACATCATTGTCCTGATACCATTTGAGCAGCTTTGCGATATTCTCGTTTAGCACCCTTGCACCCAGACTTCCGCCAGTTGAGAGCACGCATATCTCGTTCTCGTCAAATCCCAGCTGTTTCTTAGCCTCCGCCTTTGACATAGTGTTGAAAGCTCCCCTTACAGGCAAACCTGTCACCACCGTCTTGGCGTTTTCAGGCATATACTTTTCAGCCTCTTTCACCGTGAGCATAACAGCGTCCGCAGACTTCGCCAGTATCTTGTTTGTTACGCCCGGAAAAGCGTTCTGCTCGTGAATAGCCGTCTTTATTCCCATTTTAGCGGCTTTTCTCACAATAGGGCCTGAAACATATCCGCCGGTTCCGATAACAAGATCAGGCTTAGCGTCCTTTATGATGTTCTTTGCCGTGCTGCCCGACTTTGCAAGGCAGCCAGCCGCATGGATATTTCTTTTAAGGTTCGTCCAGCTTGGTTTTCTCTGAAAGCCCTCTATCTTTATAGGATAGAACTTGTATCCTGCCGCAGGCACGAGCCTAGCCTCAAGCTTTTCAGGATTTCCCGCAAAGCTTATCTCTGCGTCATGATAATGTTTTTTTATTATTTCCGCAATGGCAAGTGCAGGATTTACATGACCTGCCGTACCGCCGCCTGCAAGTAGAACTCTGAGCATAAAATTTCCCTCTTTACTTGTTTTTTGTGCACTGTCTTGAAACATTTAGCATCATTCCCATTTCAGCCAGCTGAATAAGCAGTGCAGTACCGCCGTAGCTGAAAAAAGGCAGTGATATTCCCGTGTTAGGGAATGCGTTGCAGGCTACCATGATGTTGAAAAGTGCCTGCGAACCTATCTGTATAGTTATACCGGCGGCAAGGAGCATACCGAAACGGTCCTTGCTCCTTGAAGCGATATAAAATCCTCTCATTATGAAAAGCACGAACAGCAGCACAACTACCATTGCACCCACAAATCCAAGCTCCTCGCATATGATAGCGAAAACGAAGTCGTTTTGTGACTCAGGAAGATAATACTTCTGCCTTGATTCGCCAAAGCCCAGTCCGAACCAGCCGCCCGAACCTATAGACAGCAGGGATTCATAAGTCTGAAAAGTCGTTCCGCTAGGATCAGACTCAGGATTTTTCCAGCTCTGTATACGCTCTGAAATATATGAAAAACCCGAACCCGACGTCATCTTATAAACAAGATAAAGCAGTGCGAACGCCACGCACACTCCTATGAACTTCCAAAAAGTCTTTTTCGGCATACCGCTTATGAACATCATAGACACGCCTATGATACCCACCAGCATTACCGCCGACATATGCCTTTGCAAAACAAGCACCAGTGCCACCGCACCCATTATCACCGTAAACGGTATAACGCAGAATTTCCAGTCCTTGAACCTAGGAAAATTCACCGACATTATGTATGCAAAAATGATTATGAACGTCACCTTCAGCAGCTCTGACGGCTGAAAGCTTATAGGGCCTAATAGTATCCAACGTTTCGCACCCGCAACGTCTATGCCGAAAAACGCCGTGTACATCGTGAGCATATAGGAGGCAAAAAACGCCAGATACGCTATCTTTGTGTTCTGAAAGAAATGATAGTCCAAAAAGCTCATGAGGAACATGAGTATAAGACCTATGCCTGCTGATTTAAGCTGGCTTTTCAGATAATAATAACCGTCATTGTATTCGCTCAGTCCCCACGCATAGCTTGCCGAGAACATCATGATAAGCCCGAATATGAGCAGCACCATTACCAGTATAAAAAACGGCTTATCTATCTCCGCAAGGATAAATCTGATCCTTAACTTTTTTCTTGCCTGTGCCACAGGTTGTTTAAGCGGAACATGACTGTCATATACTATACTTCCGTCACGCTCACGTCTAGGACCTCTTATAGCCAAACAAACAACCTCCCAACAAAATCATCTATATCGATATTTTCCCTGAATATATGAAAAATGCTATCGCCGCCGCAGCCCCTGCCGCAGACATCACAGAGAATATACCTATCACGGCAAAATCCCCGTGACCATTTTTCTGTAAATGCTCGTGAAGAGTGTATCCCTTCAAAAGCAGTTTTTTTCTTGCCTTAAAAACTATGTACTGTAAAAACGCACATATCCCGTCAACTATCACCGCCGCACCTGCCAGCAGGAAAACGAAATATTCTCCCGAAAGCAGCACAGCCGCCGTCATAAGTCCGCCCAGTGCCAACGCACCCGACTCGCCAAGATACAGCTTTGCAGGGCTGCACCCCCAAAACAGAAAGCCTCCTGCCGCACCCATTGTGCAAACAGCAAAAAGCTGAGCGGCGTCAGAGCCTGCCCCTGCCGCAAGACCGCTTGACAGTCCTGCCGAAAATATAACCGCCGTAACGGCACACAGCCCGTCAGCACCCGTGTCGGTCTTACCGCCTGCACAGTCGTGTATCTTCACCATGTTTATCCCCACCGTCATAAACAGCGGATAAAGCAGATAAAAAAGCCTGCCGAACTGTATATATCCCAAATGGAACGGCAGCAGCACAGCAGTCTGCAAGCCGCCGCAGTATCTCAGTGCCGCACAGACCCCAAGACATATGAGATATTCCATAAAAAGCTTGTATAAAGGTTTCATGCCGATGCCAAGCTTTTTCTCTTTAACATAGTCCTCCGAAAGCCCAATGGCAGTGAGCATCAAAACTCCGCCAAGTGCAATAAAGGCTCTCCCTGAAAACTCTCTGCTCTCTAAACTCAGTACCGCCTCGGAGTCATAGAATATCACTCCCGTGACAACGCCGAAAATAACGCAGAGCATTATGACAACTCCGCCGAATTTCGGCTCAGAACCGTCCTTTGCGAACCTGTCGCCTATATAAAGATCGAATTTGCCTGTTTTTATCCTGCGGAAATATGGTATGAACACCCTGCCGAGAACATATCCCAGCACCATTTCACACCCCAGTATCACCGCCTGCACGCTCCAGCTCATTTTGTCAGAGCGTTAAAAACTTCTTCAAGTTTCATTCCTCTGCTGCCCTTGAAAAGCACAGCATCGCCCTTTGAAACTATCTCCTTCAAAGCCGCCGCAAGTTCCTCTCTGCTGTCAAAGTGCCTGCAATTTTCCTTTGCAAAGCCCTTTTTCTCAGCACCCTCTATGTAGCACTTTGAATCCTCGCCAAAGCAGTAAAGCAGATCAGCCTTTGACGCCGCAACATACTCGCCCACATTTTTGTGATAAGTCTTTGAGTTCTTTCCAAGCTCCAGCATATCCCCAAGCACGCATATCCGCTTGCCCTCAGCCTGTGCCTGCGAAAGCACAGAAAGGCTCGCCTTCATTGAATCAGGTGCAGCGTTGTAGCAGTCAACTATATATGTAACTCCGTCAATAACGGTAATATTCTGTCTTAATCCCTCAGGCTTGAACTGAGCAATGCCCTCAACGATATCCTCAGGCGGTATATCCAGTGCAAGACCCACGCAGAATGCCGCAAGAGCGTTCTTGACATTGTGCTCGCCCAAGCAGTTTATTTTAGCGGCTATCTTTCCGCCCTCATAGTTTATAGTAAAGGTTATGCCGTTGTCAGCCGTCTTAACACCGCTTGCGTAAACATCACAGTCCTTTTTGGATACAGAATAGTAGTAGACCTTTCTGTCTGAATGTGTCTGCACCCCTGCCAGCAGCTTGTCGTCACGGCAAAGTATCAGCGGAGCGTCATAAGCCGCACCGTCTAGTATCTCAAGCTTTGCCTTGAGAATGTTCTCCTGAGTGCCAAGGTTCTCGATATGTGAAATGCCGATGTTTGTTATAACAGCCACATCAGGCTGACAGCACATAGACATTCTGGATATCTCTCCATGATGTGACATACCCATTTCGATAACAGCCGCCTCATAGCTGCTGTCAAGACCGAAAAGCGTCTGGGGCATACCGATCTCGTTGTTGTGGTTGCCCTGAGTTTTCAGCGTTTTGTATTTCTGAGCCACCACAAGTGCTATCATGTCCTTTGTGGTAGTCTTTCCCACGCTGCCTGTTACGCCAACGACCTTTACGTCGAATTTCGACCTGTAGTATCCCGCAATGTCGAGCAGTGCCCTTGCAGTCGAATCAACGATTATACATCTTGCACCCTCCACAGGTCTTTCCGTAACAACAGCCGCCGCACCAAGCTCCATAGCCTTTGCAGCGAAGTTGTGACCGTCAAAGTTCTCGCCCTTGAGTGCAATGAAAAGCGAGCCTGCCTTTATAGTTCTTGTGTCAGTGGAGATATCGTCTATCTCCGTGTCCGCAGGATAACCATAGCTGCCGTGAACAGCCGAAATGATCTCCTGTAAGCTCAATTTTTCCATTTTAATTCTTATCCGCCGAAGAAACTGCGGTATCTCCTTCCCATTATCTTATAAATATAGCTTTGACGCAAAACCGTTTTCCAACCCTTTGCATACACAGGCGAACACTGTTCGCCCCTACATTTCTCTCTTAGAGTTATCTCTTATCTGCCCTCAGCCTCAAGCTCTTTGAGAGCGTCCGCAACGACTTCTCTCTCGTCAAAATGTATCTTCACGCCGCCTGCAAGTATCTGATAATCCTCATGGCCCTTTCCGGCAAGCACGATTATATCGTCCTTTTCCGCATGATGTATAGCCCAGTGGATAGCCTCACGTCTGTCAACGATAGTGATATAAGGCGTTGTCTTGCCCTCAAGACCTACCAAAACATCGTTTATGATATCCTGCGGATCCTCATTTCTCGGATTATCAGAAGTAACAATAAGAAAATCCGCATGGTCAGCCGCAGCCGCAGCCATAAGACTTCTCTTTGATGCGTCCCTGTTTCCGCCGCAGCCAAAAAGGCATTTTACCTTTCCGCTTGCACTGTTCTTTATAGCCGAAAGCACGTTCACAAGTGCGTCAGGTGTGTGAGCATAATCACAGATAACAGTGAAATCTCTGCCGGTCGGAACTATCTCCGCTCTGCCTCTTACGCCCTGCATAGTGCCCAAAGCTCTGATAGTTCTGTCAACGTCAAAGCCAAGAGTTTCACAGCAGGCGATAACAGCCAGCGAGTTTGAAACGTTGAAAAGTCCAGGCATATTGAATGAAACATTGTGCTTTATCTTTCCGTCAGTGAAAACATACTTTACGCCGCTTGCCGAAAGCAGGATATCCTCCGCCCTGAAATCAGCCTTTGTGCAGCATGAATAAGTTTTGGCAGGACAGCTTATCTCTTTGAGATATCTTCTGCCGTATTCATCGTCAATGTTGATGATAGCGTTGTCAGATATGGTGAAAAGTATCTTCTTTGCCTGATAGTAGTTCTCCATAGTGCCGTGAACGTCAAGATGGTCCTGCGTCAGGTTGGTGAAAACGCCCACCTTATAATGACAGCCTGACAGCCTCTTCTGCTCCAAGCCCTGTGAAGATGCCTCCATAACAACATAGTCGCACTTCTCGTCAGCCATTTTTCTGAAAAGCTCATAAAGGTCATAAGGCTCAGGAGTAGTCCTTGCAGTAGGATAAACGTCGTCGCCTATCTCGTTCTGACAAGTTCCTATAAGACCCACCTTGCAGCCGAATGAAGAAAGCACTTTCTTTATAACAGTTGTGATAGTAGTCTTTCCGTTCGTTCCCGTCACGCCGATAAGAGTAAGCTCCTTTTCAGGGTGGCCGAAAAATGCCGCACACAGCAGAGGGAAAGCCTCTCTTGTGTTCTCCACGATTATCTGACAGTCAAGCCCCAGATCTCTTTCGCAGACCACCACCGAGCAGCCCTTTGCTATCATGTCCTTAGCAGCGTCATGTCCGTCAAAGGTGTTGCCCTTTATGCACACGAACATAGAGCCTGCCTTGACAGCCTTTCTTGTGTCGCTTGTGACGTCGCTTATCTCCATGTCAGGCAGGGAGGTCTTTGCAACGTCCTTTATGATATCGTATAGTTTCATAATTATCATTCCTTATCATGATTTCTTAGGCAATGTGCAGTGTTTTTTACTGTGAGCCTACCGAAGTTACCGCAAATGTTACCGACACAGCCGTTCCCATTGGAACGCTCTGTCCTGCACCCACGCTCTGATCGGACTGTGCCACCGCACCTTCCTCCTCATAGCCTGAGCCTTCTGCCGTCAAGTTAAGGCCATACATATCAAGCGTAGCCTTTGCCTGCTCCTTTGTAAGTCCCTGAAGATCAGGCACTGTAACAGTCTCTTCCTTTGTTTCCGTGTCTGTATAAAGCACAACTGAACCGCCGTGCTCGATCTTTGCCGCCACAGGCGTCTGCTTGACAACAGTGTCGCCCTCGCCCTTGACCTTGACCTCAAGACCAAGATCTTCAAGAGTCTTTGTAGCCTCTTCAACAGTGTAATACTGAACGCTCGGCACTGATACCTGCAAGTCTGCAAGCTCATCTTCATCATACTCAGGGAATATGCCCATGTAAGGGAGAACATCAGTCAGCACGTTCACGCATATAGGTGCTGCCACCTGACTTCCGTAGAATTTCTCGCCTGTCGGATGGTCAACCATAACGAGCATCACTATCTCAGGGTCGTCAGCAGGTGCGAACGCACAGTATGACGAAACATAAGTCTGACCGGTAGAGTCCTCGTCCATTTTCTGAGACGTACCCGATTTACCGCCTATCCTGTAGCCCTTTATATAGCAGTTTGAACCCGGCTGACCCTCAACAACGCCCTCGAGTATCTCTCTCATAGATGCTGAAGTGTCCTCAGAAATGACCTGACGTCTTACCACCGTGTCCATTTTCTTTACGATATTGCCGTTTTGGTCAGTTATGCTGTTTACCACCTGCGGCGTAACAAGATATCCGCCGTTTATCGCAGCCGAATAAGCTGTTATCATCTGTATCGGAGTTACCTTGTTGGTCTGACCGAATGACGATGATGCAAGCTGAACAGGACCCATATTGCTAAGCGGCATACTGATAGAATTTGATTCCGCAGGCAGGTCGATACCTGTCAGCTCGTTGAAACCAAAAGCATTATAATACTGGCAGAACTCCTCCGAACCAAGTTTCATGCCTATCTGAATGAACACAGGGTTACATGAGTTGAGCATTGCCTGAGCAAGATTCTGCGAACCGTGGTCTGTTGTTGACCAGCAGTGGAACGTAGTATCCTCTATCTGTATCTGTGTTCCGCAGCCAAAGGTATCATTAAGAGTGATAGCCTTTTCCTCCAGTGCAGACGCACCGGTTATTACCTTGAAAACAGAACCCGGATTGTATGTTTCCGAAACAGCCTTGTTTTTCCACTGAAGTGACCATGCGTCAAGCTGCTTTTGCTTATAATCGTCAGAATTTTCATCAAGCCCCGAAAGCTCCGCCGCCGTCTTTTCATCAGAGATAGCCGCAGGCTCGTTAGGGTCATAAGGATCAGAAGTCGCCATTGCGTATATCTGACCCGTCTTAGGATTCATGATGATACCGCAGGCTCTGTCAGTCGGCTTGTTCTCCTCGACCGCCTTTGCAAGCTCCTTTTCAAGGATATATTGGATATTAGCGTCAATGTTCAGATTAAGATCGTCGCCGTCCTGAGCGTCATAGCTCTGCTTGTATCTGTACGGTATCTCCGTGCCGTCGCTCGCCTTTGCAGTGATTATCCTTCCGTCAACGCCGCTGAGATAATCGTCATAATAAGCCTCAAGACCATATATGCCGTTGCCCTCATAGTCCGTGTGACCAAGCACAACAGACGCCAGTGTGTTCTGGGGATAAAGCCTTCTTGTTGTCGGGTCGCATCTTACGCCGTCGATACCAAGTTCCGTAAGCTTATCCTCTATAGCCGTGGAAACAGTCTTTTCCACTTCTTTTTTCAGCACGATATACTGCGTGTCAGTCTTTGTGAGTTTCTCCCTCACCGTATTGGTGTCTATCTCAAGATTAAGAGCCAAAAACTCCACAAGCTCGTCAAGGCAATCGTCCCCTGACTTTGTTGCGTCAAGACGTTTTTGATATGTAGCTTTCTTGGACGCATCGTCCTCCTTGGCTATATATCCTTTCAGTTCTTCTATCTTCTTGTCATTGTCCTCCAGCTTTTCTTTGAGCATAAGAGGGTCTGCATAAACAGTGTAGACCGTCGCACTCTGAGAGAGGACAGTTCCGTTGGTATCATAAATAGTGCCTCTGGACGCTGAAACAGCCGTGCTCTTTAACTGCTGTGCATTTGCAAGCGACTGCCACTTTTTGCTGTCCTTTACAGACACAGAAAATATCGTGGCGACCGTATAAACAAGTATCGCAGCAACAGGCAAGCTGAGCCAGATATTCAAACGCTGTTTCATTCTGGCACTTGGTCTGTCGGTCATAAAAATCTCCCTTCACAACATCACCGCCATACATAATTTTCAATAATTTAACACAATGCGGCAAATATCGTATTTTCACACATACAAATTAATAGAACAAGAAAGCTAAGCACAAATATCTTGTCCCTAACTTTCCCCATAATTATTTTATTCACTAAGCCCCGATATATTCCAGAACAGAGCCGAACCAGTGCTTGATCTTAACGAACACATTGTCGTCCTCAGTCTTTACAACTTTAGCGACCGGATCCGACTCCACCGTTACGTACTCTATCTGAGATTTATCCAGCTTTTTCAGCCCCAGCTCATTCTCGGCATACTCCTCGACCTTTGACATATTGGTCTTTTGAGCCAGTTCCGACTGCAAGCTGACGTTCTCGCCCTGCAACTGAGCAAGCTGTTCTTCCTGCTTTGTCTGCTCTGAGCACAGGCTCGATATCTCAACTCTTCCGTATATCATGAATCCCAGCACGAAAGCCACTAACGCACACACTGCCAAAACACCCAGTACCGACGTTTTCTTCGGCTTTGCAGCAGGATTTTTCTTATATTTTATGGCTCTCTGAGCCTCAGCCTCTTCAGCATTATCATAGGCACTGTAGTCAAATGCCAGATTATGTACCTTTGCCATTGCGGTAAAACACCTCTCACGATCCACGGGCAGCCCCGTCATTTACACATTTTTTATCTTTACACAATTTCGTCCACTCAGTCCTTGATCTTTTCGATCACCCTGAGCTTTGCACTGCGGCTCCTGTTATTGTCCGCAAGTTCCTTTTCACCAGCCTCGATAGGCTTTCTGTTCACAAGCTTTCCCCTAGGCGTTCTTCCGCATATGCACTGAGGAAAATCAGGCGGACATATACAGCCTTTGCAAAAACTCTGAAATCTCTGCTTTACCAATCTGTCCTCCAACGAGTGGAACGTGATTATGCAAAGCCTGCCGCCCACATTAAGGCAGTCAAACGCCTTATCAAGAGCAATATTCAGATGTTCAAGTTCCTTGTTGACTTCTATCCTTATAGCCTGAAAAGTCTTTTTGCAGGGATTTTTCTCCCTTCTTGCCTTTTGCGGAACTGCACTCTTTATTATCTCAGCAAGCTCCATAGTTGTCTCAATAGGCTTTTGTTCTCTGTATTTTACTATCTTCGAGGCGATGCTCCTTGAAAACTTCTCCTCGCCGTACTCAAAAATTATCCTCGCAAGGCTCTGATAGTCATATCCGTTCACAACGTCCTTAGCAGAAAGCCCCTCCCCTGACATTCTCATGTCAAGAGGTGCGTCATTGTGATAGGAAAATCCTCTCTCCGCATTGTCAAGCTGATAAGAGGAAACGCCCAAGTCCATAAGAATGCCGTCCGCACCGCTTATGCCGAGCCTTTCAAGTATCTCGTCTATCTCAGAGTAATTCCCTCTCACAACAGTCGCAGGATACCCCGCCAACCGTTCCGTGGCAGTTTTCACCGCCTCAGGATCTCTGTCTATAGCCACAAGCCTGCCGCCCTTTTCGCCGTCAAGCCTTTTAGCGATCTCTCTCGAATGTCCTGCTCCGCCGGCAGTGCCGTCACAGTAAATGCCGTCGGGTCTAATGTTCAAGCCCTCTAAACATTCCTCAAGCAGTACGGGAACGTGGTTAAATTCCATTAAAAATCAAGTCCCTCCAGAGCCTCCATAAGCTCGTTATCATCAATGCTGCTGTTGAAATCGTCCCAGCGTTTCTTGTCCCATATCTCACATCTGTCTGATACACCGGCCACAACGATCTCTTTTTCAAGCCCTGCCACCTCTCTCAGTGACTGCGGAACAAGTATCCTGCCCTGCTTGTCAGGCTCGACCTCGCACGCCCACGCCATAAAGCTACGCTGTAACGCTCTCGCCTTAGCCATAGGCAGACTTCTGATCTTCTCGGCTCTCTTCTCGAAATCCTCAAGGGAATAAACGAACAAACAGCCGTCTATACCTTTAGTTACAATGAACCGCTCGCCGATAAGCTCTCTGAGCTTAGTAGGAAAAGTCATTCTTCCCTTAGCGTCCATAGTCTGATTGTAAGTACCTTTGAGCAAGCACGCCTGCAAGCCGTTCACCTCCCTTGACCGAGTTAAGCAGTGAAATGCCACTTTTGAAGCACTCATCACCACTTTTTTGCACTTTTAACCACCGTACAATAATTATACACTATATTATAGAAAATTGCAACAGTAATATTTCCCAAAGTGAATTTTTGCAAGGGATTTTTCTTGGACACTTGGTCAATTTAAGAGAGATTTTAGGGGGATTTTGTAACTTTCGCCTTTTGATTTGTCACCGTCTTGTAATTTGTAAACTTTTAATTAATTTTACGTCATACAATATCTTGTGGTATTTTAAACATTTGCACCTGTATAAAGATAGCAGATATTTCCGCAAAACTCTCATACATTCACATCGCATTGACCTTATAAAGTTATTGTAACACAACATATAGTATACGTCAATAGGTTTTGCGAAAAAAAGCACAATTATTTCTGACGCTGTGACAGAAAAAGCAAGAAGGGTGATGAACGGAAGAATATAGTGTCGCAAAAAGGTTAAAATTCGGTAACAGAGAAATTTGTTTTCTGATTTAATTATTACACTTTCCGATTTTGTAAATTTTCATTGCTTAGATAAAGAAAATAAAGATTGAAGAGGAATGGAGCATAAGAGAGGGTTTTTAACGTTAAAACAGCCAAAAATAATAGTAAAATTGCACAAAACCGCAAAATAAAGTGGCAAAAAAGGCAACAACAAGCCACGAGATACAATATGCAGTGGAAAGCGACGTTCAAATGAGGAATGAGGAGTTAGGAATGAGGAATGAGCATAGCTAACCAAAGTCGTGCCCCCAGCACCGAGCGTAGCGAGAGATAAAGCGCAGGCTCAAGCCCGGCGCTAGAGGGCTTGTGGGGTCTAGGGGCAAAGCCCCTAGCGGAGTTTGAGGCAGAGCCTCATTCGGCGACAGCCGACCAAGCGGTGCAGATTAAGGTACAAAACACACACAAAAGCCCGATATCAAATAAAGGTAATATTGGAGCATAAAATCTGCACCGTTTTCCCTATCCCTTAGCAAATGTAAATCCGCAAAGAGCGCAGCGATTTTGCGGCATAGCAAACCATAGCACCAAAATGTAGGGGCGAACATCGTTCGCCCGTTGGCTTCACAACCTTGTATCAGAAAACAAAAAAAGCGGACGCACCTCGGTGCGTCCGCCAAGCCTCAGTTATTTACTTACAAAAGTTCTCAATGTATCTGTCGATACACTGTGCCACGATCTCAGTAGCGTGTTCACGGTCCTTAACATCATCGACCACAGTGTCCTTGTGTTCAAGTGCCTTGTATACCGAGAAGAAATGACACATCTCATCAAAAATGTGCTTAGGCAGCTCTGAAATGTCCTTATATATGTTGTATGTAGGATCATTGAGCGGAATGCAGATTATCTTCTCGTCAGCCGCACCATTGTCAAGCATGGAGATAACACCTATAGGATAACAGTCAACCAAAGACAAAGGTGCAAGCGTTTCCGAGCAAAGCACAAGTACGTCCAACGGGTCGCCGTCCTCTGCATACGTCCTAGGGATAAAACCATAGTTTGCAGGATAGTGGGTCGATGTGTAAAGTATCCTGTCCATTCTCAGAAGACCCGTGGTCTTGTCAAGCTCGTATTTTACCTTTGAGCCTTTTGGTATCTCTATTACCGCCGTGAATTTTTCCTTTGTTATCACCTTTGGTGAAATATCGTGCCAGATGTTCATGTACATTCCTCCTGTATTTTTATTCAGCCTCGTACATACCCTCAGACTTTAGATTTTCAGGTATGTCAAAAACCGTTTCGCCGTCCGCCTCAACGCATGAGATACAACCGGCGTTGTCCTCGTTTATCAAGTCCCACAGTGTTACAACTTCATCTTCGCCCACAACGTCTATCCCAAGCCTGTCAAAAAGCTTCTCAAGCTTCTTTGGATTGCGTGAGTATATCTGAAATTCCTGATAGTCTGTGAAATATATCTCCTCGTCATTCTTGTGCGAGCCAAACCCAAATCTCGATACTCCGTCATTTACAAGCACAGTGCCGTAACGCTTCATTATGGCAAGGGCAACCTCTTTCGTGCAGTTATCAAGATAATAGGTCCTGTATCCATCTCTCTCACTGTCAGGAAGCTCCAGAAAGAAGAATATAGGCTCAGCGAGCTTCTCTATCACACCGCAGGCGACCTTCGCCATGATGTCACAACTCAGCACACCCCTTATATTATCCCCCTGAATGTGGCAGCAGGACCGCAGTTTTTCAGCACCTCCAACAGAAACGCCCTGACAAAGAGTGAAATTATTCTCCATAATATCCTCCGTATCCTTTATAAGTATGATATCTTAAAAACAGTATAAACCATTTTCGCAGATATTTCAAGTATAACCTATGAATTAAAATAAAAAGTTTACGGCGGTACAGCCTTTCAGCTATACCGCCGCACGGAAAATTATTATGAAGAAAACCAAATGAGCAAATATTAGTCCTTGTTCTTCTTTGAGGCAGCTATAACGCTTGCCGCAGCCAAAAGAACAGCCGCCGCAGTCGTCGCAGCCGCACCGGTCTTAGGGTTAGCCGCAGATGCACCGTCTACAGCCCTTGACTTTTTCGCAGACTCAGCGTCCGCAGCCGTCTTTTTAGTTGTTGTGCCAGTGCCCGTGCTGCCGTCAGCAGTCTTTTTCGTGGTAGTTGACGCAGCCGCAGCATCAGTGCCGTCTGCCGCAGAAGTTCCTGTCTGAGAAGACGAAGATACCGGGCCGCTCTCGCTTGCAGAACCAGTCTGTGCAGGATCGTCCGCAGCCTTAGTATCAGAAACTCCGCCCACATCAGAAGAAGTAGTTGTTGCCGCAGCATCACTGCTTGAAGTGCTTATAGCGTCAGAACCGCTTGCAGAAGTTGATGTCGAACTGTCAGGCTTTTCATCAGCCTTTGCCGAAGTAGTCGTCACACTTGAATTTGAAGTAGTAGTAGAATTTGAACTTGCAGGCTTGCTTGCCGATACTGACGTCGTTGTAGTCGTTGTCGTATTTGACTTAGATGTTGTAGTTGTGTTGGAGCTTGCAGGCTTACTTGCTGACACCGACGTTGTAGTAGTCGTTGTTGTGTTTGACTTTGATGTAGTAGTTGTTGTGTTTGACTTAGATGTTGTTGTCGTATTAGAGCTTGCAGGCTTGCTTGCCGATACCGACGTCGTAGTAGTCGTTGTTGTGTTTGACTTTGATGTAGTAGTTGTAGTATTTGACTTAGATGTAGTTGTTGTATTGGAACTTGCAGGCTTGATTGCCGATACTGACGTTGTAGTAGTTGTCGAAGAGCTGCCTGACTGATCGCCGTCTATAGCAGGATATGTGGTATCTCCCTGCTCAGTGATAGGATAATATGAGAAGAAGTGAGCCTCCGCATTCATTTTCGATATAGAGCCTGCAATAACGTTGCCCTCATAGTTTCCGCCCTGAATACTTACTGTCGCATTAGGTGCACAAAGGCCTCCTGCAAGATAGTTTATATCAAGCTTAGTTGCGTCAGGGAAGTTGTAAAGGAGCGGTGTTCCCGTTGCATTGTACTGACCGCCGTTTATTCTGCCCTCAAGATCTTTCAGCTTTCCGTCCAGACCCTGACCGTTCAGATTTATACGAGTGCCGTTTGAACCCCATGACGTGAAGTCTATTCCAGCCTCGCCGTTCACGCCCACAACAGACAGCGTGTAACCGCCCTTTGCGAACTCCGCAACAGTCAGACCGGTGAAGTTCAGCGTCCTTGCCTCTGAGAAAAGTGAATAATCAATGGTGTAACTCTTTGAGCTGTTCGCCTTTAGATCAACAGTGATAGTCTTGCTGCTCACATCATAGCAGTCCTCGCCTATCTTTGTGCCCTTGTCAGCTATCCACTGCGACTCTTTTCTTATCCTGCTCATAGCCTCTGTGAAGTCGATGAAATCATCATTCTTCACAAAGTTCGTTCTCTCGCCTACGTCAGACTCACCATAGTAAACATTGTGTGCCTTGTATGCCTCGTCCACCCAGCTGCAGTCGCTGAAATTTCCAACGCTCTCAATGTGATGTATGTAAGACGGTGCTACCTGACCGTCGCCAAAAGCACCGATCTTTGCCGAGCCGCCTATAGCCACCGCACCTACTGTGTGACCGCCATGTTCAAAGTTGCCCTCAACAAAAAACTGATAATCTGTCAGCACATTTGCTATCGTGTAAGGCTTTGTGTACTTATCGTTGTCTGCGTTTACTGCCGCAATGCTTGAAGTCACTGCAATGGCAGCCGCCGTAACGCCTGCTACTGTTCTTGTTATAGCTTTCATCTTTAATGCAACTCTTTCTCAAATCTTGATTTTCATTATGCTATTATTATACAGCAACTTAACATTTAATTCAATTAGCAGATTAAATAAACTTAATATTAAGCTTAAACGTTTTAACTATATAGATTAACTAAAAACAACAAATTTGTTATACAAAGCCTTAATATTAACTTAATTCTTACCTAATACAAACAAAAAGAGCCGCTCCATTCCTTAGAGCAGCTCCTTAATTTGTTCAAGATCATCAGCAAAGTAGATGCCAGCCTGTCGTTCCTTAGACGATAACCCTTTTTCTATCATGTGTTCAAGCAAATTTTTAAGGTCATCATAGTAGCCGTTTAAATTATAAAGAATACAGGGAGCGTCAAGCTCTTTCAAAGAAACCTTTGACATAACCTCCGCAATTTCTTCAAGCGTACCAGTGCCGCCAGGAAACGCAATAAAAGCGTCCCCAAGCTCTATCATCTTATTTTTGCGTTCAGACATATCTTTTGTCACAATAAGCTTAGTCAGCCCGTCATGCTGAAACTCATTTAAAATAAAGAACTGCGGCTCAACGCCAATAACTTTTCCGCCTTCATTAAGTACGCTGTCAGCTAACGTTCCCATTAGTCCACCTTTAGAGCCACCATAAATAAGCACATTTCCGCTTTGCCCTATCCAAGACCCAAGCTCAGTGACCGCTTTTCTGAAAACAGCGTCATTTCCCTCACTAGCACCCAAATATACCGTAATATTCATATCGTTCTACTCCCTATACTTCCTAAACATATGAAAATCACAGCAGTCTCCGCCATACCCAAGCGTCGTAGACCTTGTAAACCCAATCTTCCTAAGACCGCCGTATGTAACATCATCAACATCGCAAAACAGCCTGCAAAGCTCCTCGCAGCCGTTTTCCACACAAGCCGTGTGCCAAAGGCACTTTGTTATCGTGACATCGAAATAATCCTTTCCATGCTCCTGAACGCTCTCCTGAAGATCAGTGGTCTGCATTATCTTCAGGAACACCCTGCTGTATATTGCGTAAAACCCCGGCACTATCTCCATTTTCGCCGTAGAGGAATGTTTCTTTGCCGCCACTATCTCAAGCATATATTTCCGCATATACTTGTATACATCATCGTCCGAAAGCCCCTCCGCCTGTAAGCTTTTGTAAAGTGCTATCCTCGGCAAAATGGTTTGTATGAGCGTTTTCATCTGATTTTCCGTCTTGCCTTTGGTGTTCCCGATAATATCCCCAAGAACCTTGTCCTGCATTTCAAAAAGCTTTTCGCCTCTGTCATTACCAAAACTCTCCACCAAAAACTCCTTTATCTGCTTTTGCTGTTTGATCTTCATTTTCACTGCACCTTTCTGCCTTAGCTCGCCTTATCTCCACTTCTCCACATAAATATCCTGTCCCTCGTCCTCCTCAAATTCATCAGCGGACTTTTTTACCAAACTCGTTCCAATAGGGCTGTCAATATATTTCACCACCGCAGGGTCTATCCCTGCTATAGAACCAACAACGCACAATTCCAGATCGTCAGTATCATCAACGTATTCCTGGTCTTCATTTCCTGACAAAAACAGCCAGCCGCTGTCATTCTCATCATGCGGCTCATTTCTCTGCATAACACCGACTTTCCAGCCCTCTTCTGTTATCATCTTTGAAACAATGCAAAGCTTTCCTATTATCTCTCTTCTGCGGATAGGCTCCTCGTAATACTTCCTGTTATCCAAAAACTCTGATACCACGTCCTCACCAGACGGCGTGTCGCTCTCTATCTCTCCCAACGCACTGTCCCATATCTGCTTGTCATCAGCATTTTCCCTAAGGCATACCGCCAGCCTCAAAAGTTCCTCCTCTTTTACGTCAAGAAAAGTCTTGACCTCTTCCAAAGGCTTATTGCCATTCTCTCCGTAAAGATATAAACACATTCCGCCGTCATCATATACCATAGCCTTGACCGCACCCATGTTCTCTTCATCATTATAAAACATCATAAAATACGGAAAATGCTCATTTACAAACCAATCGAATTCAGTGCCGTTCTTACCGTTCATGTAATATATCTCGCCGTTCCCCTCAAGGTCACATAAAGATACCTCCGGCAGATATTTTGCCACCGCATCACAAATAATATCCTTTATCTCATTAAGTATCAAATTCATTTTTTATTCTCCCTTTTTAATTATTACATTTACAAAAACATTCCCATTATCAGCGGTGACACCAGCAATATCAAAGCACCCACCACAATAATAATGCTTATCCACATTGGCACATATTTCTTTTTATCGTCATTGCCCTTGCTTTTCCTCTTTTTTATGTATCTCACCACAAGTATACAAAGCAAGATCAGCACGACTGCGATAACAGCCTCGTATACATACATAAAGACCGCAATATCGCCAAGCAATTTTCCAAACTTCTCAAATTCCCCCATAACTGCCCCTTTCTTTATATAGACCTTAACTCTCAGTCCCTATCAGCCTATCACTTCTTCCTGCTGTACCTAAAATCGCAGTACGGTGCACCCTCAGCAATAGTCCCCGTCCTAACGAGTTTCATGTTCATCATATCTGCCAACACAAAATCCATTCTGCATATGTAAGCCGCCAACTCAGGACACCCCTCGTCCTTGCATAGCTTGCACGCCCCACACTCGTGATAATCATACCCAAGGTCATATTCATCATTGCCCGGCAGTATGTCCACCACCCAGTCATTTTCATATAACCTCTTGTGGCTGTCCTCAGACCATTTCAATCTGCCCGGCATCTTTTTAGTGTCAAGATAACTGTCCACATCACCCATTACCTTATGAAAAAGCGTAGACGCACAAAGCCCGTCACGGAATATCTCGTAATTCTCCTCCGCAGACTTCCCGGTGCTCCTGTTCATCGCAATGTAATAGCTTGCCATAATGTACGAACTCAAAAGCTTTGACTTACCAATATCTTTCGCCCTCGCAACTATCTTCCCATGCTCTTCCTCTATCTTCTTAGCCACATCTTTCGAGAAACCTCTCCTTTTAAGCTCCGCCTTTACCACGCTATGATAAAAGTGAAATATCATCTTCACACCAAACGTATTTTCCATATTTTCACCTTTCTATCTTTTAAACAACGCCAAAACCATTCCCGATTATCCAAATTGCAAATAACGCAGGCAAACCCTGCTATCACTGCAAACAGTATCGCACCGCCCATTTCCTCCTGCAATGCCGCCCTGACAAAACAGCCTGCCATAGCCGCAAAAAAACGTTATAACAACAGCCGCCACCGTCCTAATTCTTTCATAACGCTCAACTTCCAGCCTATCTCATATTATCCAAAGCCATACGGCAAGCCTCGTCCGTTAGTTTTGCCTTACCAGAGCCTACAATACACACACCGCAAACCAGTACAAATAAGGCACCAGCGTCATAACGATATCATAAACTGCAAAAATCTTTCCCGACAGAGCATGACCATTCGCCGTACCCTTTTTCCAAACCAACAAACTGTACAGCACGCTCACCGCAATATGTATCAAACCGCAAGCAAAAATTATCCAATGAAAAACGCCGTCCTGAAACTTCCCCTCACTGCCTGTCAGCTCAAAGCTAATAATTATCACCCAGCCCAAAAGGTCATTGCCAAGACCGCTGATAACATGAGCCGCCGCAGCCAAAAATTTCTTCATAAGCATACCTCCCTGCACCAAAGCATATAATTTTTATTTTCTGATCGTCCGTATTTTTATCATCACTCCGCACAAAAGCCGTCCCACCAAATTGTGCAAACAAATGATTTATATTTTAATTTGGCAACATTCCATTAATTGT